>Ga0164308_10001894_pt1 | contig 11158 bp, 11 predicted proteins | sample Whisoiple_246_MG_FD_109983 | JGI IMG/M metagenome (GOLD analysis project Ga0164308, IMG submission 109983) | Soil microbial communities amended with fresh organic matter from upstate New York, USA - Whitman soil sample_246_MG | ecosystem: Environmental > Terrestrial > Soil > Unclassified >... | reverse complement strand
GGAAGATTTATATGGCAGAAAGACAATTTGGAACAGTTAAGTGGTTCAATGATGAGAAAGGATTTGGCTTTATTACACCAGAAAGTGGACCTGATCTTTTTGTCCATTTTACAGCTATTGAACGGACTAAAGGAACTGAAGGGGTTGTTATTAAAAGCTTAAAAGAAGGGCAAAAGGTTACTTTTGTAGTAGTGAATGGCCAAAGAGGTATGCAAGCAGAGATGGTACGGGTCCTAGGCTAATATCCTAAGAGAATTATTACACAGTAAAAAAATGAGATGAAAAATGTATATCGCATGCAAACTTAGTTACCATAATCACAATTATCAGCACCAAAAAAGAATCTTCCTTCAAAAAAACTTTTAACTGCTTATTCAAGTATTTGTCCTATCATATAGGTTTAGGTTAGTAATATACTATTTTTATATCTATAAAAGAAGGGGAGAGTAGCAATGGGAAAGCAGATACATATTATCCATGGATACGGAGCTTCACCATCTAGTCATTGGTTCCCATGGTTAAAAGAAAAATTAATAGCAGATGATCATCAAGTTTCGGTTCTTCACATGCCAAATTCGTCTGACCCAAAGAAAGAAGGATGGTTGGAAACATTGGCTAACAAAATAAAGAATTTAGATACCAATACTTATTTTGTAGCACATAGCTTAGGATCTATTACACTATTGAACTATCTAGAACAATTAGATCCGTTGCCAGAGTTTGGAGGATTTATTCTTGTTTCGGGATTTTCTGAACGACTATCATCTTTACCTTCACTGGATCCTTTTACAGTTAAAGAAGTGGATTATCAAAAAATAATTTCTGCAGCTAATTCACGTGCTGTTATTGCTGCAAAAGATGACTATATTGTTCCGTGTGAATTAAGTCAAAATTTTTCCAAACAATTGGATGCATCTTTTTATTCCGTTGAAAAGGGTGGGCATTTTCTAGAAGATGATGGTTTCATTACTTTCCAATTGGTTTATGATATTTTAAATAATATGATGAAAGCCGTATAAATAATGAGGGAGCAGGATAATATCGTGGATAAAAACAGAATAAAGATACTCGCTATTTCAGGTAGTTTGCGTAAAAATTCTTCTAATACACATGTTTTGTATGCTGTTTCTAGTCTAAGACCTGAAAATACTGATTTCCAATTTTATAAAGGATTGGAACACCTTCCTTATTTCAATCCTGAAATAGATACTGATAGTCCTCCTGATCCTGTTAAGGACTTACGTAACCAACTGAAATTAGCTGATGGTGTAATAATATGTACACCGGAATATGCTAGGGGAGTCCCAGGATCCTTAAAAAATGCTCTTGATTGGATTGTATCTTCGGGAGAATTTGTGAATAAACCAGTAGCTGTTATTAGTGCTTCTTCACGTAGTTCAGGTGGAGATAAAGCTCACGAATCCATTATGCTTACATTAGAGATGATTGAAGCGAAAATTCCAAAAGAAAGCACTTTACGAATTGGTGCTGTAGGAACCAAAATCAATAATAAAATCGAAATCTTAGACTCTACAACGAGTGAACAGTTAAAATCGGTATTGAATTCTCTCATTTCATCTATCAAATTTAACTAGTTAGAGTATTCCTCATTGTGCCGATAAATATAAGAAGCCTTTGTCTATGTCCACAAAGGCTTCTTTTTATTAGGTGTAATTTATTAGAAGTGAATTTACATAATCACAATTTATAGAAACAAAACAGCCTATACGCCTTTATTTATTACTTTCTCTTATTCCTATGAAATAGGTATCTATAAATATTTGTCGAACTAATTAATACCCCCATTAAAAAAGGTAAAAAGTGAAAAATACAGTGAACGGAGGAGTTAGTTTGCAAACTATGTTTCATTATAACTGGTTGGTTAGAGAAGAGTGGTATCAATGGTGTGAGAATATTCCACTAGAGGAATTGCTTCGGAAACGAACAGGAGGAGTAGGAGGAATATTACATACTCTCTTTCACGTTGTTGATGTAGAGTGGAGTTGGATTCGCGTTCTTCAGGGAAAGGATGATTTCCAGGAGAGTTTTGAGGAATATCAAAGCTTAGAAAAGGTTCGCCAGCTAGATACAAACTTTCAGTTTGAGGTAAGAGAGTTTGTTAGGTGTTGGAATGCAGAAAAAGAAAACAATATTCTTTATGACCCACAACCAGACGGAAGTGTAGTAACTGATACTTGGGGAGAAGTTATGCGTCATATGATTGCTCATGAAATACATCATATTGGACAATTATCGGTATGGGCTAGGGAAATAGGAAAGAAACCAGTTTCCGCCAACCTTATTGGTAAAGGACTTAGTCATACATTACCAAAAATTTAATTTAATGAACTTTATTGCTAAATCTCATGGTTTTTAATTAAGAAAATACGGTTTTTGAGGTTTCAGTATCTCTCATTATACGCAATACTCTTTACTAGTTACGGTAGGAGGGTACTCCCAAGAATGCCTCTTGCCTAACTTAACTAACTATATAATATACACCTTGCTTGCGTAATTAAAGGACCGTTGAAGAAGGATTCCTCTAAATTCCAAGGAATTAGTTATCAATGAACATAACTTCATTAAGGTATTTGGAATGGTGAAATGAATGGAGAAACAGATTCATAATTATATAGACAAGAAAACAGAAGAAATTATAATAAACAAGCTTAGAACTGCTGGTTGCGTTTTTGCAGAAGAGGAGGCCCGATTACTTATTTCAGAAGCTCAGACATTGGACAAACTCACTGACATGGTGGAACAGCGAACAACTGGGCTTCCTCTCGAACACATTGTTGGTTGGGCAGATTTCTGCGGTATTCGAATAGAAGTGGAACAAGGAGTCTTCATACCACGCCGGCGCACCGAGTTTCTTGTTCAACAGGCAGCTTCCCTTACTACTCCAGGATCCATCATAGTTGACTTGTGTTGTGGTACGGGTGCAGTTGGAGCCGCGCTGGCCAAAATCATAGGGCACATTGAGCTGTATGCAACCGACATCGATCCAGCTTCAGTAAAGTGTGCACGTCACAATACTACTTTCTTTTGGGGGAATGTGTATAAAGGTGACCTCTATCATCCACTCCCATCCGCATTACATAACCGTGTCGATATCTTGGTCGCAAACGCGCCCTACGTCCCTACAGATTCAATGGAGTTGTTACCCCAGGAGGCACGTAAATATGAGAAAAGGGTGGCATTCGATGGAGGGATGGGGGGGCTAGCTGTCCAGAAACGGGTAGCTTCTGAAGCACCAATATGGCTGGCGCCCGGTGGTTATTTACTTGTCGAGACTAGCCAGAAACAGGCCTTGCAAACGGCTAAGATACTTGCCCAAAATGGACTAATTCCCAAAGTAACACATTGTGTCGAACTAGATGCTACAGTTGTAATTGGAACTCAGGTCAGTAGAGTAAATCAAGCTTGCAAAGCATTAACATAAATAAAAGTGATTATGTTAACTAATTTGGCATACTATGTATTAATTAATTCTAATTTATAAACATTTAAAAGTTCTAATACAACCAAATTAGAGAAAGTTGGAGAGAATGTTATGGGAGCACATTTATCATTTCAATTAACAGACGAAAAGTGGATGGAAATTAGAAGATGTACTCATAATATAATCGAAATAAAAATACGTCCCGATTCAGTATTGAAGCCACTTGAATCTTATTGCAGTATTTCAGAAACAGAATTTATTAAAATCATTATGGATGGACTAGGAGAACGTTTGAAAAAAAATGAAAAAAAGAGTGACTGACAAGACTTTTATACTTTTAGGTAAAACACCATTATGAAAGTTTTTGTAAAGAGACCGGCTATTTCCTTGAGTTATGAATTAACAGCAGTCTATATTATTTGCTTTTTATATGAATTAAAACATCGTAACCACAGCAAACTATTAAAGTCAACGTCATCTGTTTTTTATAAGAAAGGAACATAAAAAAGCCACCGGTATACGCCAGTGGTTTTTCTGTTTTTAACTTGTATATGGTATACATCTTTAGTTAACATAATGTCTCCTATAGGAACCAACCATAAAAAGAACCTGTGATAAAGGTTCTTTTTATATATCATGGGTTTTCATTTTGTTTTATATATATGTACATATATTAAGAATTGTTGACAGAAGTGAATCCCTGATAATATTTCATACTAAATAGATTTTTATCTTGATACCAATTGTCTTTCTTAGCTTGAGGAATTTTTTGAAGTAGAGCTTTATAATCTATATATTTCTAGTTTCTTTCTAGACTTCTGGTCTTATAATATAGAATGAAGAACGATAAATAAGTAAAATAATTAATGGAAAATAGAATTTTGATGTATCACTAATAAGTTTGTTCAACTTAGAGAAGGAGTTATTATGCAGAAAAGTATTAGTTGCAGTCAGAAAGTTGCATGGAAAATAGCAATTATTTATATTTTATCAACTGTGGTTTACATTTTTATAACGGACTCGATATTATCGAAACTTAATATACTGGATACCATTTGGATAAGTATGGGAAAAGCATCTTTTTTTACTATCGTAACAGGTTTTTTATTATATAAGCTAATTGAAGGGAATATGAAAATTCTTGAAGATCGTGAGCAACAATTGAATACTCTTATTGACCATATGCCGGATTTTGTTAATTTCAAAGATGGAGAAGGAAATTGGATTAAGGCCAATAAGTTTGCTATTCAATTATTTAACCTTGAGAGCATTCAATTTAAAGGAAAAAGAGATTCTGAATTAGAAAACTTTACAAATGTTTCTCGGGAGAAATTAATATCCTGTGAAAATTCAGATGAAAAAGTATGGAAAGATGGTAAGCTCATCCGTTACGAAGAAGTGATTCCTATATCCAATGAAGAATATAAGATTTTTGATACGATTAAAGTGCCCATTTTTCATACAAATGGGCAAAGGAAGGGACTTATAGTAATAGGAAGGGATATTACAGATAAAAAGAAAATCGAACAACGTTTAAAAGACAATGAACAACTCTATAGATCCCTTGTTGAAAACAATACGGATGCAATTATCAATTTAGACTTAAATTTCAATATTCTATCTGTTAACGAAGCCACTGAGAAAATAACAGGATATTGCAAAGAAGAACTAGTTAAAAAACCTTTTAGAGATTTAGTAGATAAAGAGGATCAGACAAAAGTTACTGAAAACTTTATAGGTGCAAGTAAAGGAAAGACATCTAGAATCGAAATGAGTGGGATCCACAAAAAGGGGCATTCTATCCTTTTAGATGTAAAGAGTGAACCCATCAGAATAAATGAAAAATTAGTTGGGATTTTTGCAGTTGTTAGAGACATTACAGCAGTAAAAGAAAAAGAGGAACTCATAAGAAAATCTGAAAAACTATCCGTTGTAGGTGAATTAGCCTGTGCCGTAGCACATGAGGTACGGAATCCCCTGACCTCTCTAAAAGGCTTTATCCAGCTACTCCAATATAAGAATATAAATAATGAAGATCAAGATAAACATTATTATGATATTATGTTGACAGAGATAGAACGTATTAATTTAATTGTGAGTGAATTTATGATGCTTTCGAGGCCTCAAGCTATTACATATCAAAACAAAAATGTTGTCTCTTTATTAGTAGATGTAATAACTTTACTTGAAACAATTGCTATCATGAAGAATATAGAAGTTACAAGAGAGTTTGAATCAAATATTTCTTTAGTAAAATGTGAAGGAAATCAAATAAAACAGGTATTTATAAATATTTTTAAAAATGCAATAGAAGCTGTTCCGAATAACGGCAAAATCCATATTAAGGTTGAAAAATGGAAAAACAATAGAATATGTATTAGCTTTAGTGATAATGGGAATGGCATTCCAAATGACTTGATAGGTAGGTTAGGTGAACCTTTTTATACAACAAAGGAAAAAGGAACAGGTTTAGGTTTAATGGTCTGCTACAAGATTATTGAAGAGCATGGAGGAAGGATAAATATAAAAAGTGAGATGAATCAGGGAACAACTGTTGATATTATATTTCCGATTTCTATTGATGAATAATTTTTGATACAGTGGCTTTAGAACACTATCTAAATAATTAACAGAAGCAAAAGTTAAACGGAAATTGGAGAGTATAAATAACTTCAACTCTGATGTTGGACAGAATTCACCTATCGGTGAAACTGTCCTTTTTTATTTCTTTTATTTTTCACAATATATAAAGTAGGGTTATTCAATTTAAATTACTCAACTTCCAGACAGAATACAGGTATTTATAAAAAAATGTAAAATTTTGATTATTGAAAAGTATTCTATTAAAGGTTAGTGTAAAATTTATCAATAATTAACATGGGAATTAATTGGGTGATGAGGTGGATGGAGAGTAAACACGTCAATAAACATGTAACACAGAAAGTTCTATTAGAAGAAATAGAGTTTGTTAGAGAAATTATGGTATATACAGCCTTAAAAGAAGGTCTTGTAAGTGATAATACGGTAAAGATGAGTCAAGTATTGGATATGATGTTAAATGAATTAGAAGAAATTCAGTAAAACAAAATAAAGTCGAAAATCCCTGTAGTTATAAGTGGAAATATGGGTTATTTTGTATTCCCTAAGAATAACGTTTAATGATTTGAGCAAACTACTCAAGAGGCCGAAAGGCTTCAATCCTTTGATTAAACGATTGTATCAGAAAGAAACTACCTAAATACTGAGGTGGTTTCTTCTCTTTTTACGCTGTATATGTTATACATCTTTAGTTAACATAATTACTATTCTGGGAATCAAGCAACGAAACTTACAAAAAATCACTATCCTCCCATTTCTTCTAAATGGATGAGAGAATAGTGATTTTGAAACTCCTTAGCCTGGCCTTTGGCAATCACCCATTACTTAATTTCGATTGCAGAAGCCTTGTTGTCCCAATCCGAAGCCATATTAGCAGTTTTACCATACCAATCGGAGTGTCTAAAGGAGACTCCTTTCCCATACCCTTGAGATGAAGTATGCTCCCACAGCGTCGTGGAATAGCTTGAAGAAGGTGACGCCGTACTTAAGGATGAAATTCTGTCATTCCAGCTGGAGGGCAAGTTTTTAAACCCGTCTCTCCAATAAATATACTGCCCACCTTTATTTTTAGACTCATAGAAATCGGTGCAACAAGAACCACTGCCTATCATATTGACTTTGTTTTGAAGTTTCTGTTTATCTTTTTCAATAAATGCGTTCAAAGCTTCCCTGCTCGTAAATCCATACGCCAACCAATCACCATTTTTATTCTGTTTAGGTAGAACCATGGTTACTTTTATGTCTGTGTCGGAAACGGTATTCACTTTAGCCTGGGAATTCACATCTTTTCCATCCACAGTTAAATAGTGGTACGATTTAATCGAATACTCTTTTTCTGCATACGCCGCGCCCGTAGATACTGGTATAAATCCCATCACAGCGAAAAGACAACATAGTGCGGAAAGACAAAGTTTTACTCGCAAATTCTTCACTCCCGTATTATTTTAATTTAGATACTTTAGTAGGAAAAAGTGGACCGATGTTAACAGCCCCTGCGTACAATCATGATGGAACAGCCGATTCCGGCTTGTAAACCAATGGCTAAATCCCACTTTTATTACTTATGTTAGTACTTTTTCTGATTTTACAGTGGGACGTTTATAATCAGCTATCCTAATCCCCCCTAACTTTAATATGAATAAGATCTATATACAGAAACACCCAAATACATATTTCTGCATGATAAATATAATGAATATTCAAAATATTTTAAAATGCCAATACTACTAAATTTTAAATTGATGAAATTCAGTGTTTTTTTACATAAATTTCAATTTAATCATGAGATAAATATTATTTGTTGAATTTTATAATGATTTTTATTCTAAATAGAATAGTTTAGATCTTTATTTATGTAATAAGAAGGCAATCTTTTTATTTTTTATAATAAAGAAGGCTCAAAATAATCAATAAAATAACCAGTCCAAAAGAACTGAATTTTTATTTGTTTTTATTTTTAACAAGTAAATTCAACTTGTTTATATAGCTAAATAATAGGGTTAGTTATTACTCTCTTTGTAGACAAACTATGTATTTGTCGTCATGTAGAGTAAATAGTGAAATTTTTATTTTTTATAAAATAATTTACTGTTTACTTAAATAACGAGGATATAATAAGGAACAATTTAAATCTTTACTTTAAAACGTTAAATTGTTACCATGTTATTAGACAATCTTTCTTTTAGTGTTATTCCTTAGCCAGAAAAGCACAAATCACATATAGTGGTTTGTGCTTTTTTGTAGCTACGTAATATCTTACTTAATGCCAAATAAATAATTAGAAGCCCGAATAAAATAAGTACACTTTTTACTCCTTCATAAAGTCAGTAATTTGACGATACAGCTTTTCAGGATGAGTCAAATTGACCATATGATCAGCATCTGGAATTTCTATGATTCGAGCGTCTGAGTGCTTGTGAATGTAATTGGCAACACGAAGGTTATCGGGTGAATCCTCCTTACCGATTATCAATAATGTTTTGGGTGTCAATTCTTCTAATCTTTCGATGGCTGGCCGTTGCGGCCAAATTAATTTAACAGCCGGCCATTCAAACATTCGGTTCATATGGTGCCGGAGCATTTGAACCATCAAATCCCGGTGAGGACTCGCCGTTACAACACGATAAGATGGATTACTGAGCAAAAGCTCAACCATCTTATCGATATCAGGAGCAGCTTCATGAATCTTCTTTATATTCTCTTCAAATTCCTTTGAATAGCTAAACCCAGATAATCCAGGCGCAATCAAAACAAGTTTTGAAACCCTTTCAGGATAATTTAGAGCGAACTCAGTGGCAATTTGGCCACCCATTGAGTGACCGATGAGTGTCGCCTGATTGATTTCTAGATGATCAAGTAGTGACAGCAAATCTTCAATAGGGTTGACATCTTCTAAAGGGGACGGTGATTTTCCAGTCCCACGTCCGTCAAAAGAAACGACCTTGTAGTGTTTCGCTAAAAGAGGTGCGACAAATGTCCAGTTCCTTATATCAGCACCACCAGTTAGAAGAACCACAGGATGACCATTACCATTAATTTTATAATACAAATCCATTAAAGCCCCTCCACCCATTACCATTTAATATTATTTTATTGTTGAATGAACGTTTAGTCATTGTTCAAAAAGTATTAAGGTACTTTTCCTTTGAAGAACCATTCACCTTGATCATCAACTTATAACCATTCAAATAATTTACTTCGCCTCATTTATAAAAAAACCTTTATGGTTTTAATCAAATGCAACGCATAATTTTTGGTTACCATAATCACTCTTCTCAGAAGTAGATTATTCGTTAAATTCTTTAAATAACTTTGTGACTAAACCAATGTTAATCAGCGAATCCTTATTATGTTGAAATTATCATAACCTTTCTTATTATGATTGGTGACAAAAACCCAGCTAATATTGTCATCATATTAGCTGGGTTTTTACAGATTTTCTTACTATACCTTATCCTGATAATCGACTAAAATACTGTGCAACCTCTCAGCAAACTCTTTATGATGCGTTGTGTTAAACCCTGCATGATGTCCGGGTAACTCAACAATTTCCGTTCCTAGTTTTCTTGCTAAGGTAGTTGCGCAACTGTAAGGAAAAAAATCTCGTGAAGCATTTCCTCCGGCTGGAGATATCCTAATTGATGCAGATTTTAATACAGTATTTAATGTATTGATATCTAATGTATAGTTAAGAATTCCGGAAATTTCATACTTAGTGAAATACGTTGAATTGCTGAGAAGACGCTCTGTTAGTGCATCCATTGATTGTTTGGGTTTAGTATCGTTCTTTTCTAAGTTTGACAATAGCTTAATGACTTCACTTCGATGGTTCTTCTTAAGGTCTTCCATGAATTGCTCTGCTTGTTTTAACTCATTTCCAGATAAAAGTTGAAATAAGACTGGTTCATGTGGAATCATTCCCCGTACCTGTCCAGGATGGTGCATGCACAGATCAAGTCCGATGACAGCACCGGAGCTACTTCCGAATACATACGCCGGTTTATCTGTAAGTTCTGCTAGCAATAGGTGGGCATCTTTGCTATGTGTTTCCACTTTATAATCCTCTGTCTTATCAATAAGATTACTGCGCGAATGACCACGACGATCGTAAGTAACAACTGTATACCTATCAGCAAGATGATCAGCGATATTATCGAATTTGTCAGCATCACCGCCTCCACCGTGGATTAGAAGAAGGATTGGACCTGATGATCCATATACCTCGTAGTAGAGAATTGCTCCAGGTATTTGTAATGTCCCATTTTTTACTACAGTCATTTATAAACTCGCTCCCTTCTTTTGCGTTTATTATCTGATAATCAGTACCTTTATGATTTCTGAAATTAATAGTCTCTTTTACTTTATATAATTTATAGAGCATATAAAATGCAGTAATCAATTAAGAAGTAAACTCGCCATATTTACAGTGATCAGTCAAGTAACGATTCATATTTTATTTTTTATCGTAACGTCTCTCAAAGATGGTATTTACGAATGACGCATTTGTGTATATCTTATACAAATTTAGTTAACATAATCACAATTATCGGAAATAAAAAGGCCTTTATAATTTACAAAGGCCTTTGTAAAAATTGTTTAGTTAAGCTTAAAGAATGTAAATTTATCAGAGATTCTCAAAAAATCTATTTACCTATTAAAAAAATTTTTTATAGCTTCTAGACGTATCCTATGCCCACAATCTTCACAAGTGTATTTCCCTTTCATATTCTCTTTAACTAGCTTATATTTCAATGTGCCTTCATATACTTTGAACTTTTTTCTGCAACTTATACAAATTACTTCATAATAAAAAATTTCAAATCCCTCCCCCTTCTTAAATTTAATATATGAAACAAAGGATTTATATTTAAAATTTGGGCAAACTACTCAAGATACGTTACGTATCACTTTTAATACCTTGATACGTTACTGAAAAAACTCCTGACCAACGACAGGAGTTTTTCTCTTTTTAATCTGTATACTCTATACAAAGTTAGTTAACATAATGTCTCTTTCCGGAAGACACCACAAAAAGAACCCGTATGGCAGAAGGACTCTGACAAGGGTTCTTTTTCCGGAGTATGCAGCTTTTTATACATCCTTGATTTATCAACGCTT
>Ga0164308_10001893_pt1 | contig 11158 bp, 10 predicted proteins | sample Whisoiple_246_MG_FD_109983 | JGI IMG/M metagenome (GOLD analysis project Ga0164308, IMG submission 109983) | Soil microbial communities amended with fresh organic matter from upstate New York, USA - Whitman soil sample_246_MG | ecosystem: Environmental > Terrestrial > Soil > Unclassified >... | reverse complement strand
GGTGAGGGTGAGGGTGAGGGTGAGGGTGAGGTGGGGGTGGCTGCGATCATCCGTTCATGACTGTGATTCCCGTGTACCGGTCCTGGCAGCGGATCGAGACCTGGCTGGCCGAACACGCACCGCGTACCTTCGATTCCCTGCGACCGCCCGCCTCGGCGGACGCCATCTCGGCGGCTGCGGACGAGTTGAGAATGAAGTTCCCCGCTGACCTTGTCGAGTCCCTACGCTGCCACGACGGCGTCTCACCGGGGCACGGTCTCTTCCAGTTCCCTGGAGGGGATCAGCCGTTGGGTATTGATGCCATTCTGCGGCGCGGTCGGATGGACCAGCAACTGTGGAACAGGCTCGGCGAGGATCATCCGGATGAGACGTACTGGCATCCGGAGTTCCTGATGTTCGCGGACAGCAATCCGCCGGACGGCCTGGTCCTCGACTGCCGGGAGGGTGCCACGTTCGGCGCAGTGGGAACACACCTCAAGGGGGGAGGCACGAGCTTCGGGCGTTGGCCTTCGCTGGCAGCTTTCCTGCACGAGCTCGCGGGCGGCCTCGAGCACGGGCTTGCGATGGGGTGGTGGCGGAAGTTCGTGCCAGTCGTCTGGCAGGAGACCCTGCTCTGGGAGGAAGAACCTCAGCCACTACCCGTCCCCCGGTCACTGCGGGAGGTTGCGGCAACCGTCGCCGCACCCGCCGCACCTGAGGTGGGCCAAGACCCTTTGCCCGTGGTCGCGGAGGAGGGATGGGCGGGAGAGTATGCCTCGTTCTGCCTCAGTTTCGTGCGGGGCCTGGACGAGTCGGAACTCCTGCGCCGTTTCGGAGCCCTGGCCGACACCCACCGCCCCCGCTCACGCGGACAGGCACAGGCAGACGCCCAGCGATGGACGGCCGGCCTCCTCCCGGTGGTCCGGGCCGGGCGCTGTGGTCAGTGGGCATTCGGAATCGAGGAAGGGCATCGGTGGGAGGGCAACCGGAGCGAGGTTCTGCGTCGTCTGTCCCGAGGTACTCAAGCGGTATCCCTGTCGTTCTCCGGGGCCACCACGATGTCCTACTACGAGGACGGGGAAGTCGTCACGGTCTACGACACAAGGCGGTCCTACCAGCAGCCTGGTGAAGGTGATCCGTTCGACATCTTTCCCGAGTTGCCCGCACACGGCCCGGCCGCGGGCCGGCTCCTGCCAGACGGACGGACCTCGTTGGGCAGCCTGGAAGTGCCGACGGAGCGGACCCCTCTGCTCCAGCGTGCAACTCTCCGCGCGGTTTGCGGAGTTGTCTCCGACCATTTCGGAATCGACCTGCCGCCGGGCGCCCTGACCGGCGAGTTGGCCAGTGCCCAGGTGCTACCAGTACTGCCAGGAGTGGACGGGCGATACCGTCCGCCGACCGAACTTGCCGAGCACATCACCACGGCCTCCGAGGCGCGCTTGCGCACCGTGCTGGCAACACAAATGTGTAGTCTCGCTGCCGAGACCGGCCTCGATACCTACCCCGAGGTTATCGAAGCTCTTCATCGAGCGGGCCAGGACGAGTGCCACGGTGTGGACGACGACTCACCACTCGGCATACGGCTGCGCACAGTCTTTGCGGACGCGGCGGCAGCATGGAGCCTGCCCCGGGACGACGACGGCCATCTTCTGATCGACCTCAGCGAGAGGGACGCCTGGCAGCACCGAGCCAACGCGGCGGGCGCGTTGGCCGATGCACTCTCCCTGCCGGCTCGCGAGGTCATCGGCAGCGTCCTCCACCAGCGCCGGAACCCCGACTGGCGGGCGGAATTCACGGAGCAGCTCGGCGAGGCCCCGCACGAACACCGCGGTGCGCCACCTCACGAACGTCAGGTCCGAACGCCGACGGCGCATGCCCGGAGGCGAAGGTCGACGCAATAGCGGAAGCCCGATGCGGGCAGCGCCCGTCTCAGCGCCATCTCCGGAGCGGTGTTCCGATTCCTCTGGCCGGTCCGACACGGGCTGCCGCGCTTCCCGGCCCCGGCAGGCGGGCTTTCACCCACTGCCCACCTACGCGATCGGCCGGCCCTGGCTGGTGCGGCCCCCAGCGCGGCTCCTTCATCGACGTTTCGTGTCCGTTGGGCAGGTGGGATGCAGCACCGCCGGCGAAGTATGGCGCGTAACCGGCGAGGACGTTTCCGCGTGCACGGGATGCCGCCGGGACTTCTTGCTCAGCGTGCTCGACTGAGGGGGCTGTTCTGGGCAAGGGTAGGCTCCGGATTTTATGAGTGCTATACGGCCCCGGGGCCAGGCCAAGCTTGCGGGCGGGCATGTGGCTGCGATCGTCGTTCTTGTCGACCTGCTGGTGTGTGCCGTGCTGCTCCTGGCATCCGTAGGAGTCATCGGTACGGAGCCGACCACCCGGGCGGAGGAGACCGCTGCTTGGCAGTCTGCCGGCCAGCTGTACTTCGGCTGGCTCGTGGTAGGTGCGACGTCTCTCGCCTTGCTGCGCATGCCGAAAGCTCTGCTCGCGCACGTGTCGACGATGTTGCTCTCGCCCATCGCTCTGTTCGTGCTGCTGTTGCTGCTCTCGTCTGGTCGCGGTTGACCCCGGGCATCCAAGCGCGGCTCGAAGTAGCAGGCCCGGCGATCACCGCCTTCGCGAACCCCGTCACAACCTCGGCGCGCTGCTCCTCACCCAGGTCCGAGGCGGCAATCAGAAGCAACGATGCCTCAGCTGTCGATCGGCCAATCCGCTGACGCAGGCGCCCGTTGCCGGGGCGCTGAGGTCGCGGCGCGCGAGCTCCAAAGAGGTGGGCCGGTGTGCGCGGTTGCGGAGGAAGGACGTGACCCAGCCGGTTTCCACGGGCTGGGTCACGGCTCCTCCCGCTCTTCAGAGATTCCGCGCTGTCCCTCCTGCGGGTGCATTCCTAGCCACGAATCCTTCCAGCTACTCCCTGCGGGTGATGTCGTGTCAGTTCCCCTCTTTGCCGTCCGAACCGTCACATCCAGCGCCTGGCGGCGCCTGACGAAACGCTGGTGACCGGACATGTCCCTGGTCGACAGGCTGCGTAGCCCTCACGCCCCGCTACGTCGGTTGGCCCGCATGCTCATCGCCGCGGCCTGGCATCAAGTCCTCGGCCGTTCTCCGATCGGCTTCGCCTTCACCCCGCTGGCCAAGGCCGCCCTCAAGGACCGCGACGCATTCACACGCTTGCTCGACCCCCACACCACGAGCTGGTTGCTGATCTCCGGCCGAGTGCCGATGCGTCCGGCAAGAGGAGGAGTCCACGCTGACCATGCTCCAGCCGATCTGGCCATCGGCGTTTGACTGGATGGCCCGCAAGATCCCTTCCCAGGTGCCGTCGGCTGACCATCTGCGGTGGCGGTCGTAGAGCGTCTGCCACTTTCCGAAGCGGGGTGGCAGGTCCCGCCATGGCAGGCCAGTACGCTGCCGGAACAGGATCCCGTTGATCACTCGGCGGTGACACCGCCAGCGCCCACCCCGGCCCCCATTCCTCGGTGAAGGCGGCTCCCACTGAGCCCATTCGTTGTCAGAGAGATCGCCCCGCCCCATGCTGACCGCAACGATCCTTCACGGGCCGAGTCACGCGATCCATCGGGCAGGCCCTAGCGGTTCAGGGTGAGGGGGAGTGTTTCCAGGCCTCGTAGCATCATTGTGTTGCGCCAGCGTAGGTCGTGTTCCTGGCAGGCCAGGGTCATTTCCGGGAAGCGGGCGAGGAGCGCGGTGAGCGCGATCTCGGTCTCGAGTTTGCCGAGTAGGGCGCCGAGGCAGCGGTGGATGCCGCCGCCGAAGGCGAGATGGCCGGTGCCCTGGCGGTTGAGGACGAGGCGGTCGGGGTCCTGGAATCGTGCCGGGTCGCGGTTGGCCGCGCCGAGGGACAGCAGCACGAACTCGTCCTGCGGGATTTCTACTCCGCCGATGTCTACCGGCTGGGTGGTGAAGCGGGTGGTGGCCATGCAGATGGGGGAGTCGTAGCGCAGGAATTCCTCGACGGCCATGGGCATCCGGGTGGGGTCGGCGCGTAGCCAGGCGGTTTGGTCGGGATTGCGTAGCAGCGCGAGGCAGGAGGTGCCCAGCAGGTTCACGGTGGTCTCGTGTCCGCCGATCAGCAGCAGGGCGACCATGCCGACGATTTCGTCGTCCGTCAGCTCTCCGCGTTCGCGGGCCGCCAGGAGATCGGTGAGCAGGTCGGCGGGGCGGTGGTTGCGGCGGATGCGCTGGTCGGCGATGGCCAGGACGTACGAGCCCATCTCGTGGACGGCTTGCTGGAACGCCGTGTGGTCGCCTTCCTGGGTGACGATGGCGGTCGACCATTCCCGGTAGAGGTTGCGGTCCTGGGGCGGGAGGCCGAGCAGTTCGCAGACGACGAGGATCGGGAGCGGGAAGGCGAAGTCGCGTATCAGGTCGACCGTGGCTGTGGCTGTGGCTGTGGCTGTGGCGGTGGCGGTGGCGGTGGCGGTGGCGGTGGTGGTGGTGGTGCGGGTCGTGTGGCGCGCGGCTGCCGGGTCCAGTTCGTCGAGGAGTTCGAGGGTGATGCGCTCGACCATCGGCCGCATCGCCTGGACCCGCTTGCGGCTGAACGCCGCCTGGACCACGCGGCGGAGGCGGGTGTGGTCGGGCGGATCGCTGCTGAGCATATGGGTGATCTCGGCGCCCAGGTTGACGCCCTCGACCCGGCTGTCGGCCAGGGCCTGGGCGCGCCGCACATCCTGCGCGAAGCGGTGGTCGGAGAGTGCGGCCCGGACATCGGCGTAGCGGGGGATGATCCACAGCCGTAGGCCGCCGTCGCTGTGCAGCACGGAGACCGGGGCCGATTGCCGCATCCTGGCCAGGGTCGGGTACGGGTCGCTGAGGAGCGTCGGCGGGTTCCGGCGCGGTTTTGTCGTCTCGGGCTTGTCCGGCCGGTGCTTGTGCGGCGGGGGACTGTCGGGCTGGTGGCTGTGTGGCGGGGGACTGTCGAGCCGGTGGCTGTTCGGCCGGGGTGCTGCCGTAGCTGTGGTCATGGTGTTTTTTCTGTCCTCACCGGTACGGCGCTGCTCGGGTTCACTGCAGGGGCGGCTTCTTGTCCGTGTTCTTCTTCGTGCGGGTGGTGCAGGTCCGTGCCGGGGCGTTCGGCTGGACCGGAACCGCCTTGTCCAGGGAGGCCTGGGTGTCCGGGTGGATGATGATTCCGCGCTCCCGCTCGGTGGCGCTGATGGGGTCGATGCGCAGTCCGTGACGCTTCATGGGGTTGGCCTTTCTTCGGTGTGGTGGACGGGGTGGTGCAGGCCGGTCCGTCCGCTGGTGCGGCGGCCGGCGGTTTTGGGGGAGGCGCGCAGCGTGTCGTCGGCGTAGCGCACCATGGCGGCCCAGGCGGCGGCGTGTCCGGATGGGTCACGGCCCACGTCGTGTCCGCCGCCGAGCCAGCGGATGCGGTGCGGGACGTCGCGGTGCCGCAGCGCAGCGAGATAGCGCTCGATCTGTTCCGGAGGGCACTTCTCGTCGTCCGCCGAGGCGGCGAGGAAGAGCGGGCCGCGTACGCGGCCTACATAGGTCATCGGGCAGGCCGCGCGATAGCGGTGCGGTACCTGCTCGGGGGTGCCGCCGAAGAGGCGGTCGTCGACCTCCCGCAGCGCCGGCGTCGTCGCCCTGTACGCCGCCGTGTAGTCGGCCACCGGGGCGACGGCCAGCCCCACGTCCCACAGCCGGGGCTGGACGCCCATCGCCAGCAGCGTCAGATAGCCACCCCAGGAGTAGCCGCACAGGCCGGTACGGCCCGGCTCTGAGACTCCGGCGTCGATGAGGTGGCTGCGTACCGCGGCGAGGTCTTCGAGCTGGGCGAGGCCGACCCGGTGGCCGAAGTCGTCGCGCCAGCGGGGGCCGTAGCCCGTCGAGCCGCGGTAGTTGGTGCGCACCACAGTGAATCCGGCCCGGACCAGGGCCTCGGTCCGGGTGTCATAGGCGTCCCGGTCGTGGGTGTGGGGCCCGCCGTGGACGAGGAAGACGGTCGGCCAGGGGCGGTGGTCCGTTGTGCGGCCGGGCGGGGTGGCCACAAAGCTGTGGATCTGCCCGTACGGCCGACGTGTCCACAGCTCGCGGCGCCTGGATCCGGTGGTTCCGCCGGGCGCCGTGCCGTGTGACGCCGTCGTGGAGCGGTCGGAGTGGCCGCATTGGCCTAAGCGGTCGGAGTGGTCAAGATGTTCCGGGGGCTCCGTACTTTCCGAGCCTTCCAGGCTTTCCGGGGGGCAGATCAGTGGCCGGGGCGGTTCGCCGTCGCGGCTCCACAGACAGTGGACCGTGCGGTCGGGCGCGCAGGAGAAGTCGATGATCGTGCCCTCGGGCGTGGGAAGCACCCTGGTCGTACCGCGGTCGAGGTCGGCGCGGAGCAGCCGGCTGCGTCCCGCCCGGTCCTGCTGGACCAGCGCCGTGCGGCCAGGCCCGTACCAGCAGGCGGTGATCTCTGTATCGAAGTCGAGGGCAGAGCCGGGACCGTGCGTGCGGATCCCCTCGCCCTGCCGCCACGAGGCCAGGGTGTAGCGGCCCGCGCGTTCGAGGACGAGCAGCAGTTCCGGCCGTGCGGTGGTGAGGTCCGGGCGGAAGCCCAGCGCCCATACCGCGCCGCCGTCGTCGTCCCCCGCTGCGCCGGGGACGGTGTCCACGAGGGCCCCGGAGGCCGGTGACCACAGCCGGACCGTGGCCGGTCCGGCCGGGTACCCCGCGGTGGCCAGCAGCCGGCCGCCGGGGGCCAGACCCACCACTGCCCCGTAGCCGGGCTCCTCAGCCACCAGGCGGGCGTGCTCGCCCGGTCGGCCCAGGTAGTACTCCGAGTGGTCCGCGACCCCGACGCCGACGGCGGCGAGGCCGCTGCGGGGGTCGAAGGCCAGGCCGTGCATCCGCCCGACGGGTACGCCGTCGAGCGCCGGGCGCGGGTGCCCGCCCCCGAAAGGCCCGCGCAGCCAGCTGCCTTGACCGCCGGCAGAGGCGTCGAACCACCACAGGCCGTGGCCGTCCGGCTCGATGGCGGCGGTCTCCACACCCAGCGGTGCGGTGGTCGCCTGGCGGCGCTGACCTGTCGTCAGGTCCCAGGCCACGATCTGCGGGAGACCGTCCACATACCGGGTCTCGACCGCTCGCCGTCCGTCGCGGGCGGCGAAGGACGGGACGTGCACCGCCGTTCCGATACCGCTGCTCATCGCCGTCCCCCTTCCTTCGTTGGTGTCCGCTTTTGCCTTGGCTGTGGTGCGCTCCGACGGCCGTCACACTGCCGGACGGGCGGGACCACGTGGCAGGGAAGGAAGCGCAGCGGCACCGGCAGTGAGCTACTGCTGGTGCCGCTGCGCTTTTTTCCCTGGCACCGGACGGTGGGCGGGCGACAGGGTGCGGGGGCGACGACTTGGCCCGGACCCACCGAGGAGAAAGGGGCGACCCGATGACGTTCGCGGCGACCCGGCCCGGCGCAGCCCCCGTCCCACCCGGCGGAGCGCCGAACGGCACACCTGGTGGCAGGCCGAGCCGTGCGCTGACTGCGGTCTATGCCGCGGGCGCGGTGACGGCGTTGGGCACCCAGATGACCATGCTCGCGCTGCCCTGGCTGGTGCTGGAGACCACCGGCTCGGCCACCCGGGCGGGCCTGGTCTTCGCGGCCCAGGTGCTGCCCATGGCGCTGCTCGGCTTCGTGGGCGGAGAGGTCATCCAGCGCCTGGGCGCCCGCCGGACCATGGTCGTCTCCGATCTCGCCCGCGCTCCGGTGGTGGCGCTGGTCCCGCTGCTGCAGACCCTGGGCGCGCTCAGTCTGGCCGCCCTCGTGGTGATCGTCGCGGCGCTCGGGGCGCTGGCCGTTCCCTACCACGCGGCACAGCGGGTGCTGGCGATGGAACTGCTGAGCCCGCACGCCCGCTCTCTGGCCCGTGCCAACAGTGCGCTGGAAGGTGTGCAGCACGGCTCGGCGTTCGCCGGACCGGCGCTCGCCGGCGCGCTGATCCCGCTGATGGGAACCACATCGGTGATCTGGCTGGACGCGGCCACGTTCGCTTTCTCCGGGTTGCTGCTGCTGCGCTGCGTCCCGGCAGGGGCCGGCGGGGCCAAAGGGTCTGCGGCTGGGCCCCGCGGCCTGTGGGCGGGGGTGCGGCATCTGTGCGGCGACTGGTTCCTGAGCCGGGCGATGCTGTCCACCGTGGTGTTCGGGCTGATGCTTCGGACCCTGATGATCACCATGCCGGTGCTGGCGTTCGTCCGGTTCGAGGGGGACGCCAGGGTCGGCGGCCTGCTGATCGCCGTCCTGGGCGCCGGTGGCCTGGTGGGCTCGATGGCCGCCTATGTGCTGGCGGCACGGGTCGCCCCCGTACGACTCGCCTGTACGGCCCTGGTCTGCGTCGCTCTGCCCCTGTGGACGCTCCTGGTGCCCGTGCCGGCCGGCGTGCTCGTCGTCGCCGTCGGCCTGTCCTCGGCCGCCGCGCCCCTGGCGAACGCGCCGCTGATGGGCCTGCTCACCGCCCGGCTGCCGGACGGCTTCGGGCCCAAGGTGTTGCAGGCCGTCGTCACGATCAGCACCCTGGCCGGGCCGCTGGGCTTCCTGGCTGCGGGCGCCGTGCTGGACCGGGCCGGTGTCGAGGCAACCTTGTGGGGCGTCGCCGCGCTCGCGACGTTCGGCAGCGGCAATCTGATCCTGGCCCTGCGTCGCCTCCAGGCCACCGGGAACCTGGACTGACCTGGTCTTCGGAGAAGACCCCGGTGGACGAGGGTCACGCGGCGGAGTTCACCGGACGTCCTCCTCGCGGTACTCCGCGTCCGGGCCTGCCGCGGTGGCTCGCGCAGCACACCGTGGCCGGCGCGAGAGCACCGCCCGTGGTGGTCGCACAGCGCCCCTCGTCGCCGCCCGGGCGCGGGCCTGCAGGTCGCGGACGAACTCGACGACCAGCCGCTGCTTCTCGCCCTCGGCGACGAGGTCGTCGCCCGGGTTCCCGGCTCAATCCTCGCCTTGAGGAGTTCCGCATTCCCCTTGAGCTCACACTTCACCGCACTCAGCTCGGAGAGCCGGCCGCGGGCGGAGTTCAAAGCGGCGGCGTGCTCAGCCTCCGATACCTGCGCCGCGCTCCGAGCATCGGACCGCACCTTCTCGAACTCTGCTCGAGCTGCGCCGCCAGCTTCACCTCAGTCGACCGGCTCTGATCGAGCTCACACTCCGTCAGCGCCCCGCGTTCCTCGAACTCCTCACACTGCTGCTGCCAGAACCGAGCCTGCTCCTCGGCCATGATCAACTCGTAGAGCTTCGGATGCTTCTCGCGCAGCGCAGTGACGAGAGCAGCGTGAATGCGCTGGTGCACCTCAGCGGGCAGCGGAGCATCGATCTTCACCTCGACCAGGGGCAACAGCCTTCCTAGCTGCTCAGGCGTCGGCAGCATGGCAGCCTGACCCACACGCTGCAGGGTGGCCGCTTTCAGACCCTCACTCAGTTCCTCGCCGGTATCCCGCTGGCCCATGCTCTGCTTCTTGAGCCGGGCGAACAGGTCGCGGACGCACAGCGCGAACTCTTTCGCCTCCTCTGTGGCATCCGCTGACATCGCTTTGTACTGACGACCGACACCCTGCCGGGCCACCTCACCTGTCTGACCGTTGGCCCGGCACTCTCCAGAGCTTCCCCCCCATGCGACCACCCCTACCCGGGAACCCCCACCTCGAGATCCCACTGCAGCATCAACCAGAAAACTCGCAGTGGGGGCCAGGAGACCTGGGTTGAGATGGGAACCTTCACCTTCTGGAAGGGCGGCCGGATCGAACTGGACAACATCCAGAAGGATGCCACCGGAGACGCCAACGTGGTGTTCGACGCGGTCGGCTTCATTCCGGCCACCTCCGCCGACCCGGGCATCTGCAGCCTCAACGACGGAGGCCTGTGATGCGCACCGCCCTCCGCGTCCCCGTCGTACTTATGGCGGTCGCCATCGGTGCGGCGGGGGCCGTTTCCTGCAGCCGGAGCGCCCCCGAGAAGACGGCGGCATCCGAGCGCCCGACGGCCGCGGCGCCAAAGGCCGCAGCCACGCCGTCCGGCACGCCGTCCGGCACGCCGGCCGAGACGCCGACCGTGACGCCTGCCACCGACTTGCCGAAGCACGCGGTGGCCGGAAAGGACCGGCCCAGCATCGGCGCGGGGGTCACGATGGCCGGCGGGTACACCGGGAAGGACTTTCTCTCCCGGCTCGCGAAGGACTGGAAGCTGAACCTGGACAAACCCGTCAAGCAGGAAATGCCCAACGGGAAGATGAGAACGTACATCCACGGACGCGGCGGAACTGGAAGCGGCACCGGAACGACGGTGTCAGCCGGATTCGCCGACCACACGAACCTGTCGTCCCTGCTGTGCGGGACCGGCACGGACAAGTCCAACGCTCTCGACTTCCTCGCGGCCTGCACCGAGCTGGACGTGGCAGGAATCGATCACGCCAAGGCGTCCTCCTGGCTCGAACGGGCCAAGAGGGAAACCGACTCCCTGTACAAGGAGCGGGCTGCCGAGACCAAGAACAAGAAGGAGTACGTCGTCAGCGGAGTATTCACGTCGGGCCCCGTGGTGATGCTCCTGCACCGGACGTACGACACGTATTTGCTGCGCATCCTCGGACACGCGGCGGCCTAGCAAACCCAGACCGGAAGCGAGAGGCCCTGCCGGCTGCGGCAGGGCCTCTCGCTCCGCGCACACACGCGATCTGGAATCCGGGTGGTGGCGACGCTGGCCGAATCTCCGCTCTCGATGGAAGGCAGAACCAGGCGCGCTGCACAACGCGTGCTCGTCCGCTTCGTCTTCGATCCGTACGTGCGGGCGTCAAAGTCGGAGCGCTGCTTGGTATTGATGTGGCCAGGCTTCACGGACCAGGCTGCGCCTTCCCGGCATCTTGTGAGGAGTGTGGCGCCCGCACCGTGCACCCAGCGGTCGGCGTTCTCCTGCAGCGCGCGTACGGCCAGGAGGACATCGCGGGGCTCACCCTGACCGCGCCGGGCGGCCTGGACATCGACCATGTGGTCCGCCTCGCCGAAGCCTGGGACTCCGGCGCCTCGCAATGGACACCGGCCCGCCGCGAGGCCTATGCCAACGACCTCAACGCCGAACGCTCCCTGGTCGCCGTCACCGCGAAGACGAACCGCAGCAAAGCCGACCAGGACCCCTCCACGTGGCTTCCTCCGCTCGCCGACGCCCGCTGCACCTACGCAGCCGACTGGGTCG
>Ga0164308_10001892_pt1 | contig 11163 bp, 16 predicted proteins | sample Whisoiple_246_MG_FD_109983 | JGI IMG/M metagenome (GOLD analysis project Ga0164308, IMG submission 109983) | Soil microbial communities amended with fresh organic matter from upstate New York, USA - Whitman soil sample_246_MG | ecosystem: Environmental > Terrestrial > Soil > Unclassified >... | reverse complement strand
CCCACTCCCGCCGGGCCCTCCACGAGGACGGGCTTGCCGAGGCGCTGCGCCAGGTAGGCGACCAGGGCTGCGGGCTCGTCCGCGAGGTACCCCACCTCGCCCAGTGACTGCCTGACGTCGGCGACGGACCCTGGTTCGGCGGTGTCGGCCATGTCGGCGATGATAATGAGCGGATGGCGACCGCCGGGATCCTCCCGCATACGATCGGTCCCTACGTGTCGCTCATGATCGCGGGCTTCGCGATCGCGATCTTCGGCCACCTGTTCCGCTCGCGGTGGCTGGTGGCCATTGGGATCATCCTCATCTTCCTCGCCTCCCTGGCCCTCCCGCTGGCGCTCAACGTCACCACCGAGAAGCCGGACGCGCCCGGGCCGCTCCCCAACCCCTACTGAGCTCGTAGCTGAGAGGATCGGCACCCGTGGGACGTCTGGACGAACTGGACCTGTCGAAGACGCTCAGTCGCAAGGACGAGGAGCGCGCACTGGAACGCGGCTGGGAGCGGCTGGCACAGCTGCGCCTGACCCTGGCCGGCCTGATCGGGACCCACCAGGTCGGCCCACCACTCTGTGTGGTCTTCGAGGGCTGGGACGCGTCGGGAAAGGGCGGGGCGATCAAGCGGCTCGTGGCGCCGCTCGACCCGCGGCACGTGCGGGTCGTGCAGTTCGCCGCCCCGACGTCGGACGAGAAGCGCCACCACTTCCTGTCACGGTTCTCCCTGTCGCTGCCCGGCTGGGGCGGCATGGCCGTGTTCGACCGCTCTTGGTACGGGCGGGTCCTGGTAGAGAGGGTCGAGGAGTTCGCCACCCGTGAGCAGTGGCTGCGCGCCTATGACGAGATCAACGGGTACGAGGCCAGTCTCTCCGCCGAGGGGATGATCCTCGTGAAGTTCTGGCTGCACATCTCCGCGGAGGAGCAGTTGAAGCGCTTCAAGGGGCGCGAGAGCGACCCGCTGAAGACCTGGAAGCTCACCGACGAGGATTGGCGCAACCGCGACAAGCGCGAGGCATACATCGAGGCGGTTGAGGACATGTTTGCCCGCACCGACCAGCCGAACGCCCCGTGGGAACTGGTCGAGGCCGACTCGAAGCGCTACGCGCGGGTCAAGGTCGTCGAGCGGGTCATCGAGCGAATCGAGGACGGCATGCGTAAGTCGGGCATGGAGCCGCCCAAACCCCTGGAATGACAGCGCGCCTCCTGGCCGAGCGCCTCCACCAGGAGGCGGAGGCGCAGGCCAAGGCGGCAGCCGAGCGCGCCCGCCGCGAGGCGCGGCTGGGCGACTAGCTCGGGCGGACTTCGAAGCGGCTCAGAGAACGGGCAGGTACTTCTCGAGCTCCCACCGGGTGACCTGGACGCGGTACTCCTCCCACTCGGAGCGCTTCAACTCGACATAGCGGTCGAAGATGTGGTCGCCGAGCGCGCGACGCATCAGATCGGACTCCGCGAACACGTCAATCGCCTCGCCGAGCGTCTCAGGGAGCTGTTCGATGCCGCGCTCGATGCGCTCGTCGTGCGAGAGCTCGTACAGGTTGCGCTCCATCGGCTCCGGGCACTCGTAGCCGTGCTCGATCCCGTCGAGGCCGGCATGGAGCATCGCCGCGAACGTCAGGTATGGATTACAGGAGGGGTCCGGACAGCGGAGCTCGCAGCGGGTCGCCTGCTCCTTGCCGGGGTGATACATCGGCACGCGAACGAGCGCCGAGCGGTTCCTCTGCGACCAGGCGCAATAGACGGGAGCCTCGTAGCCCGGCACCAACCGCTTGTAGGAGTTGACGTTGGGGGCGAAGAGCGCCGCGATCTCACGCGCGTGGCGGAGCAGGCCGGCGATGTATGACTTCGCCGCCTCGGACAGGTGGTGGTCGCCCTCGGCGTCGTAGAAGGCGTTCTTGCCGCCGGAGAACAACGACTGGTGGGTGTGCATTCCGGAGCCGTTCTCGCCGAAGAGCGGCTTGGGCATGAACGTCGCGTAGACGCCGTGCTCGGCGGCGATCTCCTTGACCACGATCCGGTAGGTCATCGCCGCGTCCGACATCTTCAGGCCCTCCGCATAACGCATGTCGATTTCGTGCTGTGAGGGGCCGACCTCGTGGTGGGTGTACTCGACCGGGATCCCGACCGCCTTCAGTGCGTTCACGGTGTCGCGCCGCAGGTCGGACGCGGCGTCGAGCGTGGTGAGGTCGAAGTAGCCGCCCTTGTCGAGGATCTCCGGGATGCCGTCATCGGGGAGGTCGTCGGACGCGAAGTAGAAGAACTCGAGCTCCGGCCCGAGGTTGAACGTGTCGAAGCCCATGTCCTTCGCCCTCGCGAGAGCGCGGCGCATCACGAAGCGCGGATCGCCCTCGTAGGGCTCCCCGCCGGGCTTCAGCACGTCGCAGAACATCCGCGCGACGTTGCCCTTCTCGCCGTGGGTGCGCCACGGAAGCAGGGTGTAAGTGTCCGGGTCGGGCATCGCGATCATGTCCGACTCCTCGATCGCGTTGAAGCCGGTGATCGACGAGCCGTCGAAGCCCATGCCATCGGCGAGGGCGCCCTCGAGCTCCTCGCGGCCCACGGAGAAGCTCTTCAGCTGTCCGTTGATGTCCGTGAACCAGAGGCGGATGAACTCGACCCCGTCCTCGTCGACGCGGGCGATGATGTCCTTGTGGTCGGTGCTGGGCGTGCTGGCAGTCGTGGCCATCTGTGGTCTGTCTCCTTGTCTGCTTCCGTTGTCCGAACGTCCCGGATGGGCGGGCAAATAGCCAGCTAGCGCCTAACCGGCGCGCCGTACTCTAGGCGGCCGAGGTGGCGCCGACAATGGCGAATCTCGGAATTTGAGCCAAAGCTACGGGCCCGAGCGCGCGGAGTCGCTGGCCGCGTGTCGAGAATTTCCGGCTCGGCCTTGTCCCGAGTGTCGAAAGTCCCTGCTCCCGACCATGGAGCGGGGCGGAGGCGGCCTGGGGCGAACGGGTCAGGCGGTCGTCGCGAAGCCGGCCGGCGCCGCGGTGGCGCCGATCTCGAGCTCCTCGCTCTCCATGCCCATCGCGATCATCGCCGGGTCACCGCCGAGCTCCGACCAGCGGCGTCGGGCCGTCGCGTGAAGCTCGTCCAGGAAGCCGTCGGCATGCAGGGGATCGTGGTGGAAGAGGAGCATGCTCCGCGCGCCGACGCGCGAGCCGAAGGTCAACGCGTCGCTCATGCCCGAGTGGCCCCAGCCGACGTGGAGCGGGTACTCGTCGTCCGCGTACTGGCAGTCGTGGATCAGGAGGTCCGCGTCGCGAGCCAGCTCATAGCCGGAGATCCACTCCGGCTCGGTCTCCGCGAGGGCCGTGCCGAGCGCCGGCTCGTGATCCGGGATGTAGCAGAGCGTGGTATCGCCCTCGGTGACCCGGAAGCCGAGCGTGGGGCCGCGGTGGTTGACCGCTTCGCAGCGGATCGTCGCCGAGCCGAGCTGCCACTCGCTCGGCGGCGTGTCCTGGAAGGAGACGGAGCACGGAAGCTCGCGGACCTCGACCGGCGAGAGCGGTGCCGAGATGTAGCGGGCGACCCGGTCCTCGAGCGACGCCTCCGGCGAGGCTGGGCCCCAGATCATGATGTCGGCGTCCGCGCGGAAGCACGGCGGGAAGAACATGAGCCCCTGGATGTGGTCAAGGTGCAGGTGTGTGAGCAGGATGTTCACCTTGATGGACCCGGTGAGGTCCAGCCCGAGCGTGCGAATGCCCGTCCCCGCATCGAGGATCACGTGCTCCCCGCTGTCGAGCGTGAGCTCCACGCACGACGTGTTGCCCCCGTAGCGGTTCATCTCGGGCCCCGGGGACGGGACCGATCCGCGTGCCCCCCAAACCTTGATCCTCATGAGTCCTCTCCACTCTCGTCGTCGCGCGGCCAAAAGAAGATCATCGCCCCCGAGGATCCCTCATCGGAGGCGACGATCGGAAACGCGCTCGACTCGATCGCGCGGTTGCTCCCGTTGGCCGACCTGATCGTGAACACGGCGTGCGCCGGACGGCCGTCGCGAACGGCCCGCGTCGTCGGAAGCTCGTCGAGCTCGACCGGCTTCCCGTTCGCGTCGAATGGCCCGTACGTGGACGTCCATTCCTCCGGGCTCATCCTCCCCACGTCCTCGAACGAGCGGCCCAGCAGCGCGCCCGCGGCCTCGTTGTAGAAGACCAGGTCCGCGTGCTGGTCGACGAGGAAGGCGGGAGTCGAGATGCTGGTCAGCAAGTTTCGGGCGAGGATCAGTTCCAGGGGTTTCTGAGCCGCCACTACCCCATTCTTCCATCCTTGACTCAATCCGCACGCGAATCGGCTCGACAACGCGAGAAGCGGGAAGGCCCGGCCGGACTGCCCTACGTGCTGCAGTCTTTTGATCGACCGCGAGCTCAGCAGAGCTCGAGGAGCTCCGCCAGCGACTCGTCGAGCCCGTCCGCGAGGTCGCCCACGCCCGGGACGGCACCCGGGTCGGTGCAGAAGCCGAGGCCCATCTGCCCGGCGAGCGAGATCGCCGACGCGCGCAGCGCGTGGCGATCCGCCGGCTCGGCGACGGAGTAGAGCTCCGCGACGTTGCCGCCGAGGAGGCTCACGGGCTCCCTGGGCCCGGGGACGTTGGAGACCGAGAGGGCGAACTCACGCGGCCCCGATGCAAAGTCGGAGGCGACCTGGTACAGGGGCCGGACGTGGGAGAGGCTGTGGAAGAACGAGTAGAGCTCGGCGGGGTCGTGGTGCTCCTTGCGGCTGCTCGTCTCCGAGTTGATCGCCTCGAGGCGGGCGCGCGGGTCGGGCTCGGAGACCGGGAGGGCGCAGAAGAGGAAGGAGTCGCGGTTGCCGAGTGCGTCGCCGTCCTCGTCGCGGTGGTGCATGCTCACCGGGATCTGCACCCGCATCGCCTCCATCGGCTCGTCATGCGTAGAGAGCCAGCGCCGGATCGCGCCCGCGACCATCGCCAGGACGACGTCGTTCACGGTCACGTGCTCGCCCGCCGCGTGCTCGACGCGCTTGAGGTCCGCGAGCTCGCACGACGTGAAGGCCAGCTCCCGGTCGCCGCCGATGCGCTGATCGAAGGCCGTGTCGGTCCCGAGCGGCCAGAGCTCGCGGCGAAGCGTCGCGGGCAGCGCCCGGAGCTCGCGGCCCGTTGCGGCCCAGCGCCGCGGCGACGCCACGGCGCGCGCACCGTTCGACACGGCGCCGCCCAGGTCGCGCATGCGAGTGCCGACGCCGGCCGCCAGGAGGCGGGAGGTTCCCGGCTCGGGCCTGGCCTCCCAGGGCGTCACCTCGCCGGGATCCGGGCCCGACTCGTCGTCCCAAAGCAGCTGCGAGAGCATGCGCAGGGCGGTGACGCCGTCTGCCATGCAGTGATGGATCCTGATCACGAGCGCCGTGCGGCCGTCGTCCAGCGGGCCGGCGAAGTCCATGCACCAGAGCGGTCGCAGGTGGTCCAGGCGCTCGGCCATCGCCTTGCCGGCGTAGGCGATCAGGTCCGCCCGGTTGTCGACGGGCTCCGAGGCAAGCCGGACGTGGTGGCGGATGTCGAAGCTCGTGTCGTCGATCCAGGCGGGCGTCGCGAGGTTCATCGGGGTGGAGGCCAGGCGCTGCCGGGCTCGGCGGTGGCCCGCGAGGCGGGAAGCCACGCGGCGGCGCACCAGGTCCAGCGTCACCGGCTCCCCGTCGTCGGGCGGGTCGACGAGCACCATCTTCAGGGTGTGGCCCGCGATCACGTCGGACTCGAGCCTGAGGATGCGGGTGTCGTCGGGGCTGAGCCTCTCCACCACCGCGTTTATCGCAGATCCGGGTGGAGGGGGGAGGCCGCGCCGGCTCGGGCGCGGCGACCCTCCTCCTCTTCCCCGGCTAGCTTCGCGCCGGGCCGGAGCCCTGGGCGTTGGAGCTGATGGGCGCGACGAAGGTCCGGGAGCCGGCCCGCAGGCCAATCGCCTTCACGTCGGGCGGATCCAGGCCGGAGCTCAGCTGGGCCTCGTCGCTCTCGCCCGCGTAGACGTAGCGGAAGGAGCCCGCCGGGACCTTCGTCCCGTCGCTGCGCCGCAGCCAGACGGTGCACAGCGTGCCGGGCCGGAAGCCGCGGACGTGCAGGCTGACGTCGCTGCCCCAGGCGCGGGACTCGAGGCTGGCGTCGACTGAGACGCCCTTCGGGAGCCCCTTGAAGGCGACGGTCTCGGGGTTCGGCTGTTGGGTGGGTGTCGACCCGGTGAGCGAGATCGCGAGCAGGACCGCGGCCGTCGCGGCCGCCGCCGCGGCTCCGAGGCCGAAGCCGAACCGCAGCCGCCGCCGCCGCGTGACGCCGCGCTCGGCCGCGATGCGCCGGGCGATCCGATCGCCGAGATCCGGCGGAGGGGCCGGGGCGGGGGAGAGTCGGTCGGGATCGGCGCGCTCGAGCATCGCGGCCATCGGCGAGAGAGCATTGGCCTCGGCGCGGCAGTCCGGGCATCCCTCGAGGTGCGCCTCCGTGGCGATGCGCTCCTCGTCGGAGAGTTGGCCGAGGACGTGGGCACCGAGGCGCTCGCGCCAGATGCGATGGTCGTCAGCCGTCATAGCCCATCTCCTCGAGCGCGTTGCGAAGCGCTCTCAAGCCGTAGTACACGCGGCTCTTGATAGTTCCCTCGGGCACACCCAGCTCCATCGCCACCTCAGCGTAGGGGCGGCCTCGCAGGTAGGTCTCGACGAGCACCCTGCGGTGCTGGTCGCCGATGCGCCGCAGCGCCTCCTCGACCTGCCAGCTGACAAGCATCTCCTCGAACGGCTCGTGCCCCTGCTCCGGGACGTCGCCGGTCACCACCGGGCGATTCGAGCGCGCCCGGCCGAGGTCGATCACGACGTTTCGCAGGATCGCGAACAGCCACGTCCTGAGCGAGCCGATCTGCGGGTCGAACCGGTCGCCGGCGCGCCAGGCGCGCAGGAACGTGTCCTGGACGGCCTCCTCGGCCATCCCGGGGTCCTCCAGCGACCGCAGCGCGAAGCCGTAAAGCTCGCCGGCATGGGCCGCGTAGGCCTCGCGGACGCCCGAGTCCTTCGTGAGCGCCCCGTCAGCCATCGGGGTTTCCGTGTTCGTCAAGTATCCGCACGCCTCCCGTAATACTCCTCCCTCCTGGGCTTGGTTCAACGCGGGCGAGCCTCCGGCATGCGTCCACCACGCCTCAAGCGCGTGCATGCGGGGGTGGATAGGGATGACGACGTGCGTGCCAGGCCGTCGCGCCTTCAGGACCCAGCTCGAGCTCGACTTCGCGCGCGCGGATCGCTACAACCGGCCGCCGCCAGGCTGGTCTAGTGGCCGTAGACCGCCGTTCTAGCGGCCCAAGGGGCTAGAACGACTGCGACCGGCCCCGGGCGCTTAGCCCGAAGCCGGCGCAGGCACTAGCCGGTTTCTGAAAGGTCCGCTAGAGCTTGCCGATCTTGAAGATCTTCGTGCCGCAGTCGGGGCAGGTGCCCTGGATCGCCGGGCGACCGTTCTTCATGGTCACCTGCTGGGGATCCTTGATCTCGACCTTCTTGCGTTCCTTCACGCAGTAGCCGGTTGGCATCTGGTCTCCTTTCAGGAACCGCGTGTGTGCGTGTGGCCTCAGGCAGGGTCTTTCCGACCTCAGGCGTGAAACGACCGTAGAGCAACCGCCGGACGCGTGCGTGGGCATCTAGTGTGTTTTGTTACGAGCGTGCGTCAGCCGCCGGGCGGGGTCCCGCCGCTCCCAGTGCCCCCGCCACCGCCGCCGGAGCCGGTTCCGCCGCCCGTTCCGGAGCCGGATGCTCCCGGTATGGCGGCGCCGGTCCCGGTGCCCGGGATGACGCCTCCGAGATCCGTCGAGCCCGCGCCGCTCCCCTTCTTTCCACCGCCGGTGGCGCCCGAGGCTACCTGCTGCTTCAGCGTGTCAAGCTCCTGCTGGAGGTTGGACTGATCGCCCGAGAGGCCGTCGACCTTCGTCTCCAGCGCGGAGATCCGGTTGTCGAGCGATTTGACCTTGTTTTCGGCCGCCTGCGCCGCCTGATCGGACACAGTCGAGAGCTGCGTGCTCAGCGCGTTGACGTCGTCCTTGGAGGCCGAGTCCTGTTTCAGCTGGAGGACGAGGACGACCGCCACGATGCCCGCCGCGAGTCCCAGCACCGAGATCGCGCCGAGGATGTAGGTACGGACGCCCAGGCTGCGGTCGAGCTGGGCCAACCAGGCGCGAAGCCCGGCGATCGGGTCCTGCGGGTCTGGAGGCGAGGCCTCCACCGGCTCAGCTGCCGGTGCGAGGCTCGGCCACCTCGCCGTCCGGGGGGTCGAGGTCCAGCCCCTGGTCCACCCACTCCCGCAGCCCGCCCGCGACGTGGTAGGCGTCGAATCCCGCCTCTCGGAAGGCCGCCGCGGCCATGTCCGAGCGGTTCCCGGAGCGGCAGTAGAAGACCACGGCCTGGTCTCTCGGGAGCGACTCGGCGGTGCCCGTGAGGTCGTTCATCTCGATGTGGCGGGCGCCCGCGATGTGCCCCGCCTCGAACTCGTAGTCGCGACGGACGTCGATCACCAGAGCGCCGGATTCCACCAGCTCGGAGGCGCGCTGGGGCGTGATATCGGTCTCGGTAGCGGTCCCGTCGGCCACGGCTTCAGCTTACGGCCTGCGAGCCTCGCCACCCCCCTTTGCGGCGCGCCCGGCGCCGTCCCCCATATCCTTCTGCACCCCCCAGACCCCGACAGCCACCGAAGGGAGATCCTCAGATGCCGGAAGCCGTGATCGTCGACGCCGTTCGCACGCCCATCGGCCGTGCGTTCAAGGGCAGCCTCGCCCAACAGCGCCCTGACGAGATGGGCGCATTCATCGTCGACAGCCTGCTCGAGCGCAACCCGGACGTCAGCCCCGACATGATCGAGGATCTCTTCTGCGGCTGCGGCATGCCGCAGGGGCTCCAGGCCTTCAACATCGGCCGCATCATCTCGCTGCTCTCCGAGCGCCTGCCCGAGAGCGTCAACGGTGTCACGGTCTCCCGCTATTGCTCGTCAAGCCTCGACGCGATCCGGCACGCCGGCAACGCGATCAAGGCCGGTGAGGGCGACGCCTACATCGCGGCCGGGGTCGAGTGGGTGAGTCGCTACAACGAGCGAACCGAGCCGGCCGGCGCCGACGACCAGAACCCCAAGCTCCAGGGCAAGGACGGCACCCCGAACGCCTACATCGAGATGGGCCTGACCGCGGTGAACGTCGCCGAGCGCTACGAGGTCAGTCGCCCCGACATGGACAAGTACGCGCAGCGCTCCCAGGAGCTCGCGGTCGGCTCCCAGGAGTCGGGCTTCTTCGACCGGGAGATCGTCCCGGTCACGCTCGACGACGGCACCGAGGTGGCCAAGGACGACGGCCCCCGGGCCAGCTCGACGCTCGAGAAGCTCGCCGAGCTGCCCGAGGCGTTCGGCGGCGGCGGGGTCACCGCCGGCAACTCCTGCCCGCTCAACGACGGCGCCGCCGCGGTGCTGATCATGTCCGACACCAAGGCCTCCGAGCTCGGCTTGGAGCCGCGCGCCCGGATCGTGACCGCGGCGACGTACGGGAATGAGCCCGAGTACATGGGTGTCGCGCCCATCGGCGCGATCAAGAAGGTCCTCGATCGCGCCGGCATGAAGATCGACGACGTCGACGTGGTCGAGCTGAACGAGGCGTTCGCTGCCCAGGTCATCCCGATCATGGCCGAGTGCGGCATCCCGCTCGAGAAGCTGAACACGCACGGCGGCGCGATCGCGCTGGGCCACCCGTTCGGCATGACCGGGGCGCGCATCATGACCACGCTCCTGAACGTCATGGAGAGCGACGACCACCAGGTCGGGCTCGAAACCATGTGCGTGGCCGGCGGCCAGGGCAAGGCGATGCTCGTCGAGCGCCTGAACTAGAGCCTAGGCGCGCGGCTCGAGCGCACCGAAGGCCTCGCGCAACCGGGCGCCGAGGCTCTCGGGGCTCCGAGCCCAATACAGGGGCCCGGCGCCGTCGCTGAGGAGCGCCTTCGTCAGGGCGACGCCGCGAGCGTCGACCGGATCGGGGTCCGCGAGGCGCCGCGCGAGTCGCTCGAGCTCGGGGCGCGCCTCTTTGACGCGGGACGACGCCCCGGTCATCCGGGTGCGGACCGCGCCGTCCCCGCAGCTGTCCGCGGCGATCCGGCGCAATGACGCTGCCAGCTCGCTCCGGTGTGGCGCCCCGGCGAGCTTGCGAGTGATCCGGTCGCGCAGCCGTTTCGCGGTCCGCGTCCGCATCGTGTCATTGGATTGGCTGGTGACGGTCATGTCCTTGGCTCAACCGAAGAATGCCGCAGTCGTCCGGGCGAACGCCGCGGACAGCCGGCTGCGGCGTCGTGGCCGCGGGGCCGCCGCGCGCCGCGGCTGGGGAGAGGGCCGCTTCCAGGCGTCCTTCGTCCGCCTGGCGATCTCGCGGTCTCGCTCTTCCATCACGGCAATCATGAGTGCGGGATGCATACTGCCACCTCCTTGTCGGTGCTAACCTGTAAAGCACATTAGCTGGTCACAACACTAGCAAACCTCGTTTGATGGTGTCGGCCGCAACAGGGAATGATGGTGTCGAGAACATGACGACGGAGACCGAAGAGACCAGAGCTTCCGACGACATCGAGCTGATCAGCTCGTTCGTCAACACGCTCGAGAAGAACACGACACGACCGGACGAGGAGAGCCTCGATTCGCCCGAGGCGCTGCGCTCGTGGATGGACGCGCAGGGGATCCCGGCCGGCGACCGCCTAGGCCCGAAGGACTTCGAGCGGGCGATCGAGTTCCGCGAGGCCATGCGGCTCCTGCTGCTGTCGAACAACGGGGCCGACCTCGACGCCGGTGTGCTGCGCCGGCTGCGCAGCGCCGCCGACGCCGGCCTCATCCGGGTCGAGATCGAGGACGACGGCCAGGCGTATCCGCGTCCCGCGGAGGTGGGCGTGTCAGCGCTGATCGCGAGGCTGCTGGCGGCGGTGGCGGACATCCAGTGCGCCGGCACCTGGGAGCGGCTCAAGGCCTGCGCCGCCGATGACTGCCAGTGGGCCTTCTACGACACCTCGCGCAACCGGTCTCGCACCTGGTGCTCGATGGAGGTCTGCGGCAACCGGGCCAAGACCCGCGCCTACAGAGCCAGGCTCTCGGACGGCTAGCCGTCGACGAAGGCCGACGTGTTCGTTGGACTCCAGGATGGTTGAATACATCAAAGGTCTAGCCCGTGGAGTATCGTTGGT
>Ga0164308_10001890_pt1 | contig 11170 bp, 5 predicted proteins | sample Whisoiple_246_MG_FD_109983 | JGI IMG/M metagenome (GOLD analysis project Ga0164308, IMG submission 109983) | Soil microbial communities amended with fresh organic matter from upstate New York, USA - Whitman soil sample_246_MG | ecosystem: Environmental > Terrestrial > Soil > Unclassified >... | reverse complement strand
GGGCTGGCGGCACTGCATCGAGGCGACGTCGCGCAGCGGGATCTTCAGCTCGAAGACCTCCTCGCACGTGATGACGCGCTCGCGCGGCGGGATGGCGGCGGCCAAGCAGTTGAGCAGGGTGGTCTTGCCGGCCTGGGTGCCGCCGGCGACGAGGACGTTGAGCCCGCTCGCGACGGCCGCGTCGAGGAAGATGGCGGCCTGCCGGGTCAGCGTGCCGAGACGGACGAGGTCGTCGAGGTGGTCGGCCTTGACGACGAACTTGCGGACGTTGACCTGCCAGTGCGTGCGGGTGATGTCGGGGATGACGACGTGCAGGCGCGAGCCGTCGGGCAGCGTCGCGTCGACGAACGGGCTCGAGAGGTCGACGCGCCGGCCGGTGGTCTTGAGCATCCGCTCGACGAGGTCGCGGACCTCGTCGGCCGTGAGGATCGTCGGGGTGAGCTCGGCGACGCCGCCGCGCGCGACGAAGACCTTGCTCGGCTCGTTGATCCAGATCTCCTCGACGGTGGGGTCGTCGAAGTACTGCTGGAGCGGGCCGTAGCCGGCGACGACGGCGAGGATCGAGTGGACGGCGAGGCGCTGGTCGCCGAGCGTCGGCAGGCCGCCGTGGAGCGAGCGCTGGTCGTAGTCCTCGACGGCGTCCTCGACGAGCCGTCGCACGGCCGCCGTGTCGCTGGCCGGGTCGAGGCCGGTGCGGCGGATGAGCTCGCGCACTTCGCCCTCGACATGGCGCACCGCCTCGTGTGTCGACATCGATTCCCCTGACTCGTCGCGGACCCTGCCATCCTGCCGGGCCACCGCCGTTCTGGCTCGTCCAACCTAGGCCAAACGCACGTGAACCGTCGCAAACGATCCACAGGGTCGCAAACGAGGAGCGGCCACCGCAACGGCCTCGTGCCATCCCCTGTCCGCGGGCGCACCCTAGGGGCCCGTCCGACCGAGCCGTCGACGTCGTCCACAGCTGTGGGCGCCCGCCGACGCCAGGTGAGCGGAACCGGTCGAATGTCGAAGCCGCGCCCGTGGCCCCCGCCCGGGCGCAGGCCCACCGTCACGAGGAGGACCCGTTGCAGCTGAGGCTCACCGTCGTCGACCGCGACCGGCCGGCACTCGGCCCGGTCGACGTCGTCGTCGAGGCCCCCGCTGGGGCGATGCTCGCCGACCTGCGCGCTCCCCTGGCCTCCGCGAGCGGCGCGCCGATCACGTCGGTCGAGGTCGGCGGCCGACAGCTCGCCGACGCGGCCGTCATCGGCGAGCCACCGCTGCTGCACGGTGCGGTCCTCGTCGTGTCGGACCGCGCCGCGACCACGTGGAGTGACGCCTCGCCGCCCTCGCCCGCCGCCGTCCGGCTCACGGTCGTCGGCGGCACCGACGCCGGACGCACCCTTGCCGTCGGCCGCGGCGAGCACGTCGTCGGCCGTGCCGCCTCCTCGGGCGTACGACTCGACGACCGTGGCATCTCCCGCGCCCACGCCGTGCTCACGGTGCGCAGCGACGGAATCGTGGTGCGCGACCTCCTGCCAACGAACGGGTCTACGGTCAACGGCCGACCCGTCGCCCCCGAGGGCACGCCGCTGGCACCCGGCGACCGGCTGCGCATCGGCTCCACCGTGCTCGCCCTCGCCGACCCCCCGGCCCGTGCCGGGCACCACACCGTCGACGCGGGCCGGGTCCGCTTCCACCGCTCGCCCCGGCTCGCGCCGCGCCGCCCGGCGCGGACGGTTTCCTTCCCCGAGCCCCCGCGCCGTCCCGACCACCCGCGGGCCCCGCTCGTCGCGGCCGGCGTACCGCTCGTGGCCTCGGTCGTCCTGGCGTGGGCGCTGTCGTCGCCTACTCTCCTTCTCTTCGCGCTGCTGTCCCCCGTGCTCCTCCTCGCCCAGTGGTGGGGCGACCGACGCTCCGGGCGCGCGTCGCACCGACAGCAGGTGCGCGACCACCGCGCGGCCACGCTCGCAGCCGAGAAGCTGCTGCTCGGGCACGCCACGGCGGACGAGGCCGAGCGCCGCGCGGCGCACCCCGGGCCTGCCCGCCTGCTCGACGTGGTGACCGCCCGCGCCCCAGACCTCTGGTGCCGGCGCCCCGAGGACCCCGACCACCTGACGCTGCGCCTCGGCCTCGGCGACCAGCCCGCCGCCGTCGCGTGCTCCGGTGGGCACCGGGAGCCTCCGGTGCTCGACCAGGTGCCTGCCCTCGTCGACCTCGATGCCACCCGGGTCGTCGGCCTCTCCGGCACCCCGCTCGAGACCCGCTCAGTGGCGGGGGCCCTCCTCGCCCAGGCTGCCACCTGGCACTCGCCCCGCGAGCTCACCCTCGTCGTCGTGGCGACCTCCGACGCGGCCGACGAGTGGTCGTGGTGCCGGCTGCTCCCCCACCTCGCCGGGTTCACCGGCGACGCCGGCACGGAGGCTGCGGCGGAGGCAGCCACGGACCCGTCCGCGACCGTCGCGGCGCTGCTGCGCGAGGTGGAGCGGCGTCACCGTGCGGGCGAGGCACCTTCACCTGGCCGCGGTGCCGGGGACGTCGACGGCGGACGCCCACGCGTCGACACCCTCGTCGTCCTCGACGGCGCGAGCGCACTGCGGGCAGTGCCCGGCGTCGCCGACCTGCTCCGGGACGGGCCGCGGGTCGGTATCGCCTTCCTCGCCCTCGACCGCACGACCGAGGCCCTGCCCGCCGAGGCCGACGCCGTCGTCGCGCTGGACCGCAGCGGCGGCAGCGCCACGCTCCGCCAGCGCGGCGCCGTGCTCGGCGCCGTCACCCCCGACCGGCCCTCGGCGGGGTGGCTCGACGCCTTCGCCCGCGCCCTCGCCCCGCTCACCGACGCGACGCCTCGCACCGGCGTCGCGGCCCTCCCCTCGCGCGTCTCCTTCCGCGAGGTGCACCGGGCCTGCGGCCTCGACCCCACCTCGGCGGCCGACGTCGCCGTGGCGTGGGGCGCCTCCGACGGCCGCCCCGTCGCCCGAGTCGGGGCGACGGCGGAGGGTCCGTGGCTCCTCGACCTCGCCGCCGCCGGGCCGCACGCCCTCGTGGGAGGCACGACCGGCTCCGGCAAGTCCGAGCTGCTCCAGTCGCTCGTGGCCGGCCTCGCGGTGGCCTCGCGCCCCGACGACGTGTCGGTCCTGCTCGTCGACTACAAGGGTGGGGCGGCCTTCGGCGAGTGCGCCTGCCTGCCGCACGTCCTCGGGGTCGTCACCGATCTCGACGAGAACCTGACGCGGCGCGCTCTCACGTCGCTGCGGGCCGAGCTGCGTCGCCGTGAGCGGGTCCTCGCCGCCGTCGGGGCCAAGGACTGGGACGACCATCGCGCCCGGACCGTCGCCACCGGACACCCCTCAGCGGGTCTCGGCCGGCTCGCTCGTCTGGTCATCGTCGTCGACGAGTTCAAGGCGCTGGCCGACGACCTGCCCGAGTTCGTCGACGGCCTGGTCCGGATCGCCGCGGTGGGCCGCTCGCTCGGCGTGCACGTCGTGCTCGCGACCCAGCGACCCGGCGGCATCGTCAGCGCCGACATGCGCGCCAACGTGTCCCTGCGGCTGTGCCTGCGCGTGCGGGAGCGCTCCGACAGCGTCGACGTCATCGACGCCCCGGACGCCGCTGCGGTCCTCGACTCCCTGCCCGGACGCGGGTTCGTGCGCGGCGCGGACCAGCAGCTGCTGGCCCTCCAGACGGCCTGGGCCGGCGGTCCGCTCCTGCCACACGAAGAGCCCGGTGGCGTCGTCGTCCGCCGCCTCCGCAGCGACGCGGCGCCCGGGTCCGGACCGGCCGCGCCGGGCCCGGGGCCCCTTCCTGCCGCGTCGGTGCCTTCCGAGCTCGCAGCCGTCGTCGCTGCCGTCCGAGCCGCAGCAGAAGCGGAGGGCATCACCCCGCCACCCTCGCCGTGGCTGCCCGAGCTGCCGACGACCCTGCCCTCGGCACGGCTCACCGTCGAGGGCCCGACCGACCTCGGCACTGGCGTGGTGCTCGGCCTCGCGGACGTCCCGGACGAGCAGGCGCGCCGCGCCTGGGCCTGGGACCCCGACCTCGACGGCTCGCTCGGTGTCGCAGGCGGACCTCGTTCCGGTCGCACGACGACGCTGCTGCGGCTCGTCGAGGGGCTGACCGCCACCCGGGACTCCCGGTCGTTGCACCTGCACGTCGTCGAGGGCATGGCGGGCCCCTTGGCGCCCCTGGCCGCCCTGCCGCACGTCGGATCAGTCACCTCCGCGGCCGACCCCCACCTCGTGCGACGGGTCCTCGCCCGGCTGGCCGGCGAGCTCGACGCGCCGGTCTCGGGTCGCACGACGGTCCTGCTCGTCGACGGGCTCGAGGCGGTCGAGGACGCCCTGGCCGACATCGACCACGGCGCCGGCCTCGACGACCTGCACCGGATCGTCCGCGACGGCTCGGCCCGGGGCATCGCGGTCGCCGTCACCGGAGGTCGCGGCGTGCTGTCGGGCCGGGTGGCCGGGCTGCTCGCCCGCCGCCTCGTGCTCCACGTGCCCGATCCTCTCGACCTGACCCTCGCCGGAGTCGACCCCGCACAGGCCGGCCGGCGCCGACCGCCGGGCCGCGCCATCGACCCGGCCAGCGGGCTCGAGGTGCAGGTGGCGCTGCCCGGCGACGGCGTGGCGACCGACGGGGACGTCGCGTCCAGGGCAGCGCAGGACGCGACCGACCTGCCGTGGACGGTGCGGCCGCTGCCCCGCGACGTGGGCCCCGCAGACCTCGGGCCCGACTCCGGCGACCCGGCGCTGCCGGCCCTGGGCGTCGGAGGGGACGCCGCCCTCCCCGTGCGCCTCGACCTGCGAACCATGCCCCGGCGCCTCCTCGTCGCCGGGCCGGCTCGTTCCGGGCGCTCCTCCGCTCTCGCCGTCGTCGCACGGGCGCTGGTGGCCGCCGGCCGAGAGGTCGTCGTGCTCGCCACCCCCCGTTCCCCGTTACGCGGCCTGCTCGACGCCACCGGGTGCACCGTGCTCGGCCCGGCCGACCGAGACGCCTTCGTGGCGGCGCGTCGCGCCGACCCCCACCTCTGCGTCGTCATCGACGACGTCGAGCGGTTCGACGGCACACCTCTCGGCGAGGCGGTGCTCGAGGCGTGCGGTCTCCTCGATGCCACGGACGGTCTCGTCGTCGGGTCGGCCGACCTTGCGCGGGCCGCAGCAGCCTTCCGCGGGCTCGTGCCCGAGCTCGCCCGCGACGGCCACGGCCTCCTGCTCGGGGCCGGCTCGGCGGCCGACGGCGACCTGCTCGGCGCCCGGCTCGAGGGCCCCTTCGAGCGACGCGCCGGGCGCGGGCACCTCGTCCGCGACGGGCAGGCGGTCCCGATCCAGGTCGTTCGGGCGGAGCCCGCCACCGTCGTCGGAGCGTGAGAAGGCGCGCTGCGCAGACACGGCACGCGCCCGCGCCGTCCTTCTGCCACGCTCGGACCCGACGCCCGCCCACCCGCCGAGACGAACGCCAGGAGCTGCCCATGCCACGCGGTGCCCGAGAGATCACGCTGCGCTTCCTCGCCGCCCCGACCGACGCCGGCTACTCCGGCACGGTGGGCGGTGGCCGGGTCCTCGAGTGGATCGACAAGGCCGGCTACGCCGCCGCGGCCGGGTGGAGCGGCACGTACAGCGTCACGGCCTACGTCGGCAACGTCCGGTTCACCCGCCCCGTCGAGGTCGGCGACCTCGTCGAGGCCACGGCCCGCATCGTGCACACCGGCACCTCGAGCATGCACATCCACGTCACCGTCTCGGCCGGCAACCCGCGCGCGGGCGACCTGCACCCGACGACCGAGTGCCTCATGATCTTCGTGGCCGTCGACGCCGACGGGAAGCCGACTCCAGTGCCGGTCTACGAGCCGCAGACCGACGCCGAGCGCGGCTGGCAGGAGGCCGCCGTCGCGCGGATCGGCCTGCGCGCCGACATCGCCGAGGCCATGAAGGCCCAGACCTACAGCGACGCCGGGACCGCACCCCGCGCCGTGCTGCGCTTCCTCGCCGCGCCCACCGACGTCAACTGGGGCGGCAAGGTGCACGGCGGCATCGTCATGCGCTGGATCGACGAGGCCGCGCACGTGCTCGCGACGCAGTGGACGGGCAGCGCAGCCAACGTCGCCGTCTACGCGGGTGGCGTGCGCTTCTACCGGCCGCTGCGCATCGGCCACCTCGTCGAGGTCGAGGCCCGGCTGCTGCTCACGGGCACCTCGAGCATGCACATCAGCGTCCACGTCCGCTCGGGCGACCCGGCCACGGGCGAGCTGGCCCTGACGACGCACTCGCTCATCGTCTTCGTGCCCCTCGACGCCGACGGCCGGGCCCTCCCGGCCAAGCCCTGGCATCCGGTGAGCGACGAGGACGCCGCGCTGCGCGACCACGCCCTCGAGCTCGTCGAGCTGCGGGGCCGGGTGGCCGAGGAGCGCCACATCCCCTGAGCCACAAGGAAACTCAGGCCCGGCCGGCCGCGATCTGCTCGATCGAGTCGACGACGACCGACACATCCGGCAGCGCCGCGACCTCGTCAGCCAGCCCGCGAGCCACCCGCCGGAAGCCCTCGCCGCCGAGCACCCGCTCCACGGCCGCTCCCAGCCGGCCGAGGTCGGCCGCACCACCGGCGAGGCACACCCCTGCGCCCACGGCGTCGACGCGTTCGCCGTTGATCCGCTGGTCGCTCGCGAAGAGCGGGGCGACCACCAGGGGCACCCCTGCCGCGATGGCGGATATCGTCGTGCCGAACCCACCGTGGCCGACGCACACCGACGCCAGCGGCATGACGTCGTCCTGCGGCCACCACTGCGCCACATGGGAGTTCGCGGGCCAGGGCCGCAGTGACTCCGGGTCGACGCTCCGGCCGGTCGTCAACAGCACCCGCACCGGTGCCTCTGCGAGCGCCGCGAGCGACGCCCCGTACACGTGGCCGAGGTGCCCGAGGTTGCCGGCCACCGAGCCGAACGTCACGTAGACGAGCGGGTCCTCGGGGTCGCCCCAGTCCGCGGGCAGCGATCCCGTCGCCGCGGGCGCCGGACGAGGGACGCGGTAGCGCACGACGCGCCGGGTGCCCGCGTCGTCGTCGCCGTCCTCACCGGCCTCACCATCGAGGCCGGGTGGCACCGACGTGAAGTACACCTCGCCGGCCAGGGCCGCCCAGAGCGTCCCCTCCCCCAAACCCGCCACCGCGTCGAGCTCGGCGAGCGGCTCCACGAGCAGCGGCATCGCCCAGCGCAGCATCCGACTGACGCCGATCGACACCTGGGCGTGCGGCAGCCCGGCCGCCTCCGCGGCCGCGAGCGAGCCGAGCTCGATGGGCTCGCGCACGACGACGTCGGGCCGCCACGCGTCGAGGATGCGGCGCACCCCCGGGAGCGCGTGCTGGGCGTCGAGGCGCGCGAAGACGTCGCGGAAGACCCGTCGGTTCGCCTCGTCCTCGGCCAGCCCCGGCAGCTGCCGGAACACCGCCTCCATGAGCGGCCCGGGCACGTCGTCGAAGGCCTCGTGCGGCAGACCGGCCCGCGCCACCTCGCCGCCGAACGAGGCCGGTGCCGCGACGCGCACCTCGTGCCCGGCCGCCGCGCACGCCCGCGCCACGGGGACGAGCGGGCCGAAGTGCCCGGCGCCCGCGGTCGTCGAGAAGAGGACGCGCACCCGACCAGCGTGGCACGCGATTCGCGCCGTCGCCGCGGATCGCCGTGGATCGCCGCGCATCCCTGATGCGTCCCCGCGTATCCCCGCGAATCGCCGCGCATCGCAGCGGATCTGCCCGACCCGGGCCGTCACCCCGTGTTCACCCGATGGCCACCCCGAGAGCACCCGGCTCGCGCCCCGGCCCGCCTAGCGTCGCTGACGGCCCGACCCGCGCGAGGTCCGAGCGACGCCGACGCGACGCGCGCGGGCGAGGACGACTCACACCCCCCTTTCGCCGAAGGAGCACCCGAGTGACGCCTCAGCTTCTCCCCCTCGTCTCGACGCCGCGCCACGGTTCGCGCAGCCGGATGACCTGCCACTACCGCTGCAACGACGCCTGCGACGCCCCCGTACCGAACGAGTCGGGCAACGCCTCGATGCGCGACCTCGTCGAGGGCGCGCTCGCCCGGCGCTCGGTCCTCAAGGGCAGCGCCCTCGGGGCCGGTGCGCTCGTGCTCGCCGGGCTCACCGCCGCCCCCGCAGCCGCGTCGGGCGCGTCGGGCGCCCCCGCCGGGAAGGGCCACGGGCACGGCCGACCCACCGGTGACGTCGGCCGCGCCGCGTTCACCCCGGTCGCGCCGAACAACGCCGACGCCGTGACCAACGCCGCGGAGTACACCCAGAACGTCGTCATCCGCTGGGGCGACCCGGTCGAGTCCGGCGCGCCGCGCTTCGACGTGCACGCCCAGACGCCGGAGGCCCAGGCGCAGCAGTTCGGCTACAACAACGACTACGTCGGTGTCCTGTCGCTCGACGGCAGGCGGGCCCTGCTCGTCACGAACCACGAGTACACCGACGAGAACCTCATGTTCCCGACCGGTGAGTACGACGACCCCACGATCAAGAAGATCGCGATGGCCGCACACGGCATGGCCGTCGTCACGATCGAGCGCGGCCGCGCCGAGGGCTCGTGGGTGCGCGCCGACCACCGCCACGCCGAGCACAACCGCCGCATCACCGTGCACACCGAGTTCGCCCTCCACGGCCCGGCCGCCGGCCACGAGCTGCTCCGCACCGCCGCCGACCCGACCGGCACCCGCGTGCACGGCACGTTCGGCAACTGCGCCGGCGGCACGACCCCGTGGGGCACCGTGCTCTCGGGCGAGGAGAACTTCAACGGCTACTTCGACGCGTCCGGCCCGGTCGACCCGGCGAACGCCACCTCGTTCAGGCGCTACGGCCTGGCCACCTCCGCGGTGACCAACCGCGGCTGGTCGAGCGTCGACGAGCGCTTCGATCTCGCCCGCCACCCGCACGAGGCCTACCGCTTCGGCTGGGTCGTCGAGGTCGACCCGTTCGAGCCCGACTCGACGCCGGTCAAGCAGACGATGCTCGGCCGGTTCAAGCACGAGGGCGCCAACGTCACCATCAGCGACTCCGGCCACGCCGTCGCCTACATGGGCGACGACGAGCGTGGCGACTACATCTACAAGTTCGTCTCGGCCGACCGGTTCCGCGAGGGCCCCTCACGGACCGCCCGACGCCACAACAAGACGCTGCTGACCAAGGGCACCCTCTACGTCGCGAAGTTCGCCGGCGACGGCACGGCCGACGGTCTCCACGACGGCACCGGCGAGTGGATCGCCCTCACCTCGCACGAGCGCTCCTTCGTGCCCGGCATGAGCGTGGCGGAGGTCCTCGTCAACGCCCGCCTGGCGGCCGACACCGTCGGGCCGACGAAGATGGACCGACCCGAGGACATCGAGCCCAACCCGGTCAACGGGAAGATCTACTGCGCGCTGACCAACAACAGCAACCGCGGCACGAGCTACCCCACCGACGAGGCCAACCCGCTGGCCTCAAGCATGGTCCGCGCCTCCCTCGGCGCACCGCTGACGAGCAAGTCGGGCAACCGCAACGGCTACGTCCTCGAGGTCACCGAGCACCGCGGCGACCACACGAGCACCGCCTTCACGTGGGACCTCTTCCTCGTCTGCGGCGACCCCGAGGCGCCCGAGACGTACTTCGCCGGCTACGACAAGGCCAGGGTCAGCCCGATCAGCTGCCCTGACAACGTCGCCTTCGACGGCGTCGGCAACCTCTGGATCTCCACCGACGGCAACGTCCTCGGCTCCAACGACGGCCTGTTCCGCGTGCCGGTCGCCGGCCCGCACCGCGGCCGCGTCGAGCAGTTCCTCACGGTGCCGGTCGGCGCCGAGACGTGCGGCCCGCTCGTCACCGAGGACCAGCGCTCGGTCTTCATCGCCGTGCAGCACCCCGGCGAGACCGACGGCGCGACGTTCGAGAAGCCCTCGAGCACGTGGCCGCACACCGACGGCTTCCCGCGACCGGCGGTCGTCGTCTCCTACCGGAAGTGAGCGCCCGCTCCCGGCGTCGCACCTCCGGGTAGCGCACGGGCCCGGCACCCTCGGGTGCCGGGCCCGTCGTCAGCGTCGGGTGGGCAGGTGCGTCCGGGGCGCCATCCGGGGGCCCCGGCGTGGCCGGTGGTGACCGGCGAGGCCGAGCAGGTGCTGCACGCGGTACCGGTGGCCCCGATACGGCTCGAGCAGCTCCTCGAGGCCCGCGTCGTCGACCGGCGTCCCGGCCAGTGCCCAGCCGATGTCCTTGGCCACGTGGTAGTCGCCGAACGACACCGCGTCGGCGTCGCCCAGGGCCCGCTGGGCCGTCTCGGCGTACGTCCAGACGCCGACCCCGGGCAGCGCTCGCAGCCGCCGCCGCGCCTCGTCGACCGGCAGGCGCGCCGCCTCCTCGAGGCGCCCCGCGTAGCCGGCGGCCCGCACCACGGTGCGCGAGCGCGCGCCGTCGACCGACGCCTGCAGCCAGGCCCACGACGGCACGGCCGCCCAGCCTGCGGCCGTCGGCGGCGCCTGCAGTCGCGGGAACGGCCCGGGAGCCGGTGAGCCGAAGCGCCGCACGAGGGTCCGGTAGCCACTGAAGGCCTCCTGGCCGGTGACCTTCTGCTCGATGACCGCCGGGGCGAGCGCGTCGAACACGAGCCCGGAACGGGGCACGCGCCAGTGCCCGAACCGGCGCCACGCCTCGGCCACCGGCGCGTGCACCGGCTCGAAGCCCTCCGGGTCGTCCTCGTCGCCGAGCAGCGCCGGCACCGACCCGAGCAGCCACTCGGCGCCGGGGCCCCAGGCGCTCGCGTGGACCTCGCCGGTGCCCGGGAGGCAGGCCAGGTGCAGGGTCCCGACTCCCTCGGGCGTCTGCGTGGCGCGGGCCGTCGAGCCGTCGGGCCCCCACCACGACGTCGGGTCCCCGGCGCCCCGCCGGAAGATGCCGAGCTGCGCACGGAGGGCGATCTGCCGGTCCGTGCGCCACAGCCGGGTCAGCGGTTCGGGCACGCACACCATCCTCGCTTACACTCGGCACGGTCGTTGAAGGCGCCACGACCGGCGCCCGTGACCAGCAGCCCACACTGCCCTGCCGAAGCCCCGGCGGCCGCCCGACCGGTCGCCGGCCCACAGGAAGAGGACCGATGGCCCGCGAGACGAGCCGAGACCGCCGCGAACGCGTCGCCGCCATGCAGGCGGCCCAGAAGCGGGCCGAACGCCGCCGACTCC
>Ga0164308_10001889_pt1 | contig 11171 bp, 7 predicted proteins | sample Whisoiple_246_MG_FD_109983 | JGI IMG/M metagenome (GOLD analysis project Ga0164308, IMG submission 109983) | Soil microbial communities amended with fresh organic matter from upstate New York, USA - Whitman soil sample_246_MG | ecosystem: Environmental > Terrestrial > Soil > Unclassified >... | reverse complement strand
CGACAACCTCGACATCGTCGATCGAGGCACTGGCGCCCTCGGGCAAACGCAGGTCGAGGCCGCCGAACTTCATGTCGAGCTCGATGATGACCATCGGCCCCGCAAAGCGGGCCCCGGTGAGGTCGAGTTCGACCGATCCCATTCGGCGGTACAACGCCAGCCGGGTCGGCACGGTCCACTCCCCCTGACGCTTCAGCGAGCCCATCACGCCTCGCAACTCCACCCGGTCGGTGGCCGAGGTGACGATGGCGCCGGGCCCCGGCAGGTCTCCGACCAGGGTGTCCAGATCCGACCGCAGGCGGGCCTGCGACACCAGCACCGAGCGCTCTTCGAACTCGTCGATGTCGATCAGCCCGAGGGCGACGGCATTGTGAAGGCGGCGCAGCGTGCCGTTGCGGTCTGCGTCCGATATGCGCATCGCTGCTGATTGCTCGTTGATCCCGGTCATGGCCATTCCAAAATACCGCCGCGGCCCGTCCGATGATTCAGCATGCCCTTGGCAGATCTTTGCGCCTTTGCGCTGATGTTTCCCGGATGCGAGCCCCTGATGCTGGCTAGCATGAGCGAAACCGAGTGGACCGACCTGGTATTAGGCGAGGTCATGAGCGAGCTACCGACCGGCACCGTGACGTTGCTGCTGGCCGACGTCGAGGGCTCCACCCGGTTGTGGCAGACCCAGCCGGACGATATGACGGCCGCCGTTGCGCGCCTTGATACCGCTCTGGCCGATCTGCTCGCCGCCCACGGAGGCGTGCGGCCCGTGGAACAGGGCGAGGGCGACAGCTTCGTCGCGGCATTCGCGCGTGCCAGCGACGCCGTGGCGTGTGCGCTCGATCTTCAGCGGGCTCCGCTGGCGCCGATCCGGCTTCGTGTCGGTGTGCACACCGGACAGGTGCAGTTGCGCGACGAGGGCAACTACATCGGTCCGACGATCAACCGCACCGCCCGGCTGCGCGATCTGGCGCATGGTGGCCAGACGGTGTTGTCGGGTGCGACCGAGCAATTGGTCGCTGACTGGTTGCCCGACGACGCTTGGCTGACCGACCTCGGATCCCATGAGCTGCGCGATCTGCCACGGCCCGAACGGGTTTCCCAGCTGTGTCATCCAGACCTGCGCAACGAGTTCCCGCCGCTGCGGGTAACGAAAAGCGTTGAAAACCATAGCCTTCCGGCGCAATTGACGAGCTTCGTCGGCCGGGTGACGCAGATATCGGAGATCCGCGCGCTACTGGCCGACAACAGGCTCGTCACGTTGACGGGCGCAGGCGGCGCAGGCAAGACGCGGCTGGCGATTCAAATCGCGGCGGGGGTCGCACCCGAGTATCGCGACGGCGTCTCTTACGTCGATCTGGCACCGGTCACTCATGAGGCGGTGGTGCCGGTGGCCGTCGCCCGTGCACTCGGCCTGCCCGACCAACCGGGCCGCTCGACGATGGAGACGCTGACGAAGTTCGTTGGCGACCGGCAGACATTAGTGGTGTTGGACAATTGTGAGCACCTGCTCGACGCCTCCGCATCGCTGGCCGCGAAGCTGCTCGCCGTCTGCCCGGCACTGCAGATACTGGCGACAAGCCGTGAACCCACCGGCGTGCCTGGCGAAGTGACGTTCACGGTGCCGTCGCTCTCGCTGGCCGACGAGGCCATCGAGCTCTTCGTCGACCGAGCCCGCCGGGTCAGACCCGACTTCACCGTCGACGACGACAACGCCGCCTCCGTCACCCAAATCTGTACGAGGCTCGACGGCATGCCGCTGGCGATTGAGCTGGCCGCAGCCCGTGTCCGCGCATTGTCGGTCGAAGAGATCGTCGGCAGCCTTCATGACCGCTTTCGCCTCTTGACCGGCGGCGCGCGGACAGCGGTACGCCGGCAGCAGACCCTGCGTGCATCGGTGGACTGGTCACATGCCCTGCTGACCGAGACGGAGCGAATCCTGTTCCGCCGGCTGGCGGTGTTCCTCGGCGGGTTCGACCTTGACGCCGCCCAAGCCGTCGCCGGTGACGCCGAGGTGGAGCGATATCAGGTCCTCGACCAGCTTGCCCTGCTGGTCGACAAGTCGTTAGTGACGGCCGAAAACACCAGTGGCCGAACGCGATACCGGCTGCTCGAGACGGTGCGCCAATATGCGCAGGAGAAGCTCGGCGAATCGGGCGAGGCTGAGGCCGTGCGCACGCGCCACCGTGATCACTACACCGCGATGGCGGCGTTGCTCGACGCGCCTGCGCGCACTGACTACTACCGACGGGTCGAGCAGACAGACGAGGAGATGGACAATCTGCGGAGCGCTTTCGGTTGGAGCATCGAGACTTCCAATTTCGAGGCGGCATGTGAATTGGCTTCGTCACTGCAATCGTTGTGGCTGTCACGCGGCCGCATCCAGGAAGGGATTGCTTGGTTCGATGTCGTATTCACCGACGAAGACGCGAAACCACGAACCATTGCGCAGGCAGTGCGCGCGCGGGCTCTCGCGGACAGGGCAGTGCTGTACGGCTGGGTCGCCGTATATCACGTGGAGGATGCCGAAGAGGCCCTATCGATCGCCCGCGAACTCGACGATCCCGCACTTCTGGTCAGGGCGCTCACAGCCTGCGGCACCTCGACTGTTTACGATGCGGAAGCGGCGAAACGTTACCTCGACGAGGCGATCGGCCTTGCAAGGGCTCTGGGCGACAGTTGGAGACTGAACCAGATTCTCAGTCAGCAAGCTCAGTCCGCGCTTGTCGCGGGTGACCCCGTGGCCGTACGGGTGGCCGCCGAGGAAGGCCTCACGCTTGCCGAGACAATCGGCGACCGCTTCGGATCGCGGCAGTGTCGATGGCGACTCGCCTTCGCTTTGCAGTGTGAAGGCAACCTCGAGGAAGCAATCGCGCACTATAGAAAGTCCGTTGAAGAGGCGGAAGTCGATCACGATGTCATCTCGCGAGTCACAGGACTCCTTACACTGCCGTGGGCGCTGGCTCACCATGGAGAGGCGAGCGAGGCCCGGGCTGCCGCAGAGGCCGCTATCGAGTCCGCTGCAGAACTCGGAAGCGTGTATTTGGGCGGGAGCTATATCGGTTTGATGGTCGCGCACCTGGCCGCCGGGGACATTGCCCAGGCATGGAACGCAGCCGAAACTGGTTGGTCGCACATGGGCAGCTTGGCCGGGACAGCCTCGATAAACAGCATCTTTGTCGCTCAGACGGCGCTCGCCCGCGGTGATCTCAAGGCCGCCCGGCGTTGGGCCGACGGCGCCGTAGGCGCATCTGCAGGCTGGTACTTAGCGACGGCGCTGACGATACGTGCCCGCATCGCAGTCGCCGATGGCGATGCACAGACTGCTGAACGGAACGCGCACGATGCCCTTACTTGCAGCGCCAGGATTGGGGCAGTCGTCGGCGTTCCCGAAATCCTGGAGATCCTCGCCGGCTTGACCGGTGCCGCGGGGGGCCGCCGACAAGCGACCAGAACCTTCGGTGCGGCAGGAGGCATCCGCCGTCGCACCGGTGAGGTCCGATTCAAGATTTACCAAGCCGAGTACGAAGCGTCAGTCGCGGAATGCCGGAATGCTCTCGGTGACAAAGACTTCCAAGCTGCTTGGGACGAAGGTGCCGCGCTGTCGACGAATGAGGCGATCGCCTACGCGCAGCGCGGTCGAGGCGAACGCAAGCGACCGTCGAGCGGTTGGGGCTCGCTGACCCCGGCGGAGCTCGACGTGGTACGACTCGTCAGCGAAGGGCTGGGCAACAAGGACATCGCGACGCGGCTCTTCGTGTCACCGCGGACCGTGCAATCCCACCTGACCCGGGTCTACACGAAGCTGGGGCTGACCTCTCGCGTGCAACTCGCTCAGGAGGCCACCCGCCGCTCGCTGTGGACAAATAGCTGATTCGCCATAACAGATGGGCTCTGTACTGATAGTTGTCTCAACGTGACGAACGTCAGCCCGCATGCCCCCAATACCGTCGAAGCGTGGGACTTCGTGCAGAAGATGATCGGCGACATCACCAACATCGTGGCCGCCGACGCCGAGAACGAACGTGAGCTGATCGAGGGATTGGGTGTCGTCTCCCGCGTCACCGCGCTGTGCTCGGAGCTGACCGTCGAGGCCGACCCGGACCTGCCGTGGTTCTTCGATATGTGCTCCCCCACCCGGCTGGTCGGCGGGCCCAACCCCGACGGCCGGTACCTGCTGGCCATGATCCGCGGCGATCGCTCCTATCGGGTCACCGGAACGCGTGGCACCACCGCCTACCTCGGCGTGCAGGTTCTGGCGGGCACCGGCATGACGCCACGCCGGATGGCCGCCTACGTCAGTGATACCGACCTGACGCTGAATGACGACGGTTTCGCGCTGGTGTTCTCGGCGAAGGAGCCCGTAGCGGCCGAGCTCGACGGAGCGCAGTGGGTGCAGATACCGGAGGATGCGACGTCGATCGTCGTCCGCGAGTACATCGCCGACGCCGACGCCGAGCATTGCGCAACGCTGCACATCGACCCCCTGACAACCCAACCCCCGCAATCGATCACCGATGACGACGCGGCAGAACAGTTCACCGCGATGGCGTGGACCATCATGAAGCTGACGACGCTGCACCGCACCATCAAGCCCGAGCTGATGGACCAGCCGAACACCCTCGTCACCTCGGAGGCCGCCGATCTCGGGGCAGCCGACACCACCCCCGACAACCTGTACATGCTCGGCACCTTCCGGCTGACCACCGACGAGTCGCTGGTGCTGGAGTTCGAACCTCCCGACACCCGCTACTGGAACGTGACGCTGGAGAACATCTGGCACGAATGCCTCGAGCCGCGCCGCAGGCACAGTTCGGTCACCAACAAGGGCGTGGCGCCCGATGCCGACGGAGTGGTTCGAATCGCTATCGGCGCCAACGACTCCGGCCACGGCCACTGGCTGGACACCGGCGGCCGGCATCGTGGCTTCGTCGTGTTGCGTTGGCTGGACAACCCCGATCCGCCGAAGGTGTCGGTCGAGGTGCGCAGCGGTCAGGCAAAACCATGAGCGCCGCCGACCGGTTCGACCCCGCAGCGCTGATCGACCAAGCCCGCCAATGGGCGGGCAGTGACGACTTCGGAACGGACCTCGACGAGAACGAGACGTGGCGCGACGGGTTGGGCCGGCTGTGCGACGGGTTCGTCGCAGACGCGCGGCTCAACGACCTCGGGGTGGAGATCGCCGCGCTGGATTTGGTGCGCGCACTGAAGAATCGACTCCAGATAGTGGATTGGCGAAAGTCTCATCCCGAGATCGCCGAGCAGAAGATCGAGCGGCCGATTTTCATCGTCGGGCAGCCGCGAACCGGCACCACGATCCTGTTCGACCTGCTGGCCCAGGATCCGTCGCTGCGGCCGCCGCTGACATGGGAGGTCGACGCCCCGCTGCCGGTGCCGCGGCCCGACACGTATGAGACCGACCCGCGGATCGCAGAAACCCAGGCCAGCCTCGAGATGAGCGAGCACATCATCCCCGGGTTCATGAGTTGGCATCCGATGGGTGCGCAGGTCGGACAGGAGTGTGTCCGGATCACCGCGTCGCAGTTCTGCAGCATGATCTTCTCGGTGCAGTATCGGCTGCCGAGCTACTACAAGTGGCTGTTGTATGAAGCGGACCATCGCCAGGCGTACCGTTTTCACCGGATCTTCCTGCAGCACCTGCAATCCGGCGTCAGCGGGCAATGGCTGTTGAAGTCACCCGCCCATCTGTGGACACTCGACACCCTGCTGGAGACGTACCCCGATGCGGTGATTGTGCAGACCCACCGCGACCCCTTGAAGGTGATCGCGTCGGTCAGTGCACTGACGAATCACCTGCGTCGGATGGCGTCCGACCAGACCAGCATCGCCGACTGCGCAGTGCAGTCGTGCGAGGAGATCGTGGTCGGTTTGCAGCGCGGTATGACGCTGCGTGACTCGCTGCCGCCCGGACAGGTGATCGACGTGCAGTTCACCGATTTCATGCGCGACCCCTTCGCCACGATCAGGTCGCTGTACGGCCGGCTGGACCGCGAGCTGACACCCGCCGCCGAACGCCGGATGCGCGAGCATCTTGCCGCCCACCCCGGCGACGGCGGCGGCGGGCGGTACAGCTGGGCCGACACCGGCCTTGACGCCGACCAGCTGCGCGAGCAGGTCGCCGGATATCAGCAGCGCTACGCGGTTCCGACCGAGCCGTTGACCTAGCAAAGATTGTTTGCTGGACGCAATTCCGCCGAGCGGATCAATTCTCTTGTAAGAAAAGCTAACTATATTTAGCGACTTTGATCTATTCGGTGCACCAAATTGCCGTTAAGAGGCGGTCTTGCCTGTGCGTTTGCATGATCTTGAAGTCGCCGATAATCTTTTGCTGCCCCGGGGGTCGAGGCAAGAAGCACACATCAAGGATGGAAAAATGATTAAGGCATTTATCGTCGCTGCAGCCATCGTTGGGGCCGCCGTCGGCACCGCTCCGGCGGCACTCGCCACGGGGCCGTACGCAAACTGCACGCAGGCTCACAAAGACGGCCGGTACGACATTCCGCAGGGGGATCCCGACTACTGGTCTGGCGGCGATCGCGACGGCGACGGCATCGCCTGCGAGAGCTGAGCTTCAGGCCAGGTAATCCGGCGGCAGGCCTTCGAGCATCCACCGCGTCATCCGCACCGCGTATTCCGAGCTGCCGCCCCCGACGATCAACGCGGCGAACGCCATGTCGCCGCGGTAGCCGGCGAACCAGGAGTGCGAGCCGCCGTCGAATTCGGCCTCACCGGTCTTGCCCCGCACGTCGCCCATCCCGTTGATGTCCTTGGCAGTGCCGTTGGTGACCACCAACTGCATCATCGGTCGCAGCCCGTCGAGCATCTTCGGGCTGATCGGGCTCTGGTCGCCGGATACGGCGGTTTGACGGCCCTCGATCAGTTGCGGCACAGGGGTTTTGCCCGCAGCCACCGTCGCCGCAGCCATCGCCATACCGAACGGGCTGACCAGGACCTTGCCCTGCCCGAAGCCGTCCTCCGTTCGTTCGGCAAGGTTGACCGTCGGCGGCACCGAACCGGTCACCGTGTTGATGCCTTCGATCTGGTAGTCGGGACCGATGCCGTATTGCGCGGCAGCCTGGGTTAGGCCGCGCGGTGGCATCTGGCTGGCGAGTTCGGCGAATGTGGTGTTGCACGAACTGGCGAAGGCACGCGACATCGGAACCGTGCCGAGATCGAAACCGCCGTAGTTCGGAACGGTGCGGTGGCCGATGTCGACCGTGCCGGGGCAGCCGAGAAGTGTGTTCGGCGTTGCCATGTCGCGCTCGATGGCTGCGCCCGCCGTGATGATCTTGAACGTCGACCCCGGCGGGTAAAGACCCGTCGTCGCGGTGGGCCCGTCGACGTCTGCGTCGGTGTTCTGCGCGACGGCGAGGATCTCACCGGTCGAGGGCTTGATCGCGACGATCATCGCCTTCTTCCCTGCGATCCCGTTGACTGCGTTCTGCGCGGCATCCTGAACGGCGCGATCCAGGCTGATCGTGACGGACGGCGCGGGCGCCCCCGGCACTTCGTTGAGGACGTCGACGTCCGCTCCGTTCTGGTTGACGCTCACCACGCGCCAACCTGCCTGCCCGTCGAGATCGTTCACCACCGCCTTCTTGACCTCACCGATGATGGCAGGCGCGAAATGATCGTCTGTGGGCAGCAATTCGGCTTGCGGCGTGATGACCACGCCGGGGCGCTCGCCGAGGACGGCGGCCACCTGGTCGCGGTCGGACTGGCGCAGGGTGATCAAATTCATCGGTCCGGCAGACGAACTGGCCTCTTCGGCGAGCCGCTGCGGATCCAGCGTGTTGTCAAAGGGCTGCAGCGCACCGACGACAGCCGTCGCGGTCTGCATCAAATAGGCGCCCGCCGCTTTTGCGTCCAGCGCGAACTGGTACAGGTTGCCCGGCACCAGCACGTCGGTACCGCCGCGCTCGTTGACCGATGCGCGCCGTGGCGCGTCTGCCCGCAGCGCAAACGTCTGGTGCTCACCGAGTTTCGGGTGCAGGCCGGTCGCGGTCCAGCGCACCTCCCAGTTGCCCTCGTTGCGCACCATGCTCAGCTGACCGTCATAGGACCAGGTGCGATTCTTCGGCAGGTGCCAGGTGTAGCGGTAGGCGACGGTGCCGGTGTCCTCGGCGAACTTGGAGCCGAGCACCTGAGCATCCAGCGAGGTTGCCTGCAGACCGGCCCACGCCTCGTTGAGCGCGGCTCTGGCGTCCTCGGGCCGGTCGGTCAGCTGCGACGCACCGCCGGTGTCGCCCTTGGCCAGCGCTGCGAAGAACTCGTCGGCCGCCGGTTGGGGTCCGTTGGGTTTCGGGGTGCACGCGTTGAGGGTCGCCGACATTGCCAGGACAGCGAGCAGGCTCGTCAGCCGTGTTGCAGATGAGAACAAAGTTGCCATTGGGGCAAATGTTACGAACCTGAGACCAGAAAACGGCGGAGGCGCGACGCCCAAATCGACGTTTCGCAGAAAAAGCGCGAGAGAAGCGCGCCAAAACGTCGATTTCGCGCAAATTCGGGCCCGTCAGCCGCCCGCGGCTGGTGCGCGTACCACCAGTGGCACTGCGGGGAAGTACGCCGCCATCTCCGAGCGTGACTTGCGCAGGGCGGCAGTGCCGTAGCCGTGTTTGCGGTAAGTCGGGTGGATCCAGATGCGAACGTTGACCTCTCCGTTGGCCAGCTCGCCGAACACCATGCCGACCTTGTCGGGGCCGTCGAGCGCCACCAGCCACACCGCCTCTTCGGCATGCACTCGTCCCACGGCGGCTCGGATCTCGTCGTCCAGATCGCCCGCCGGAGCGCCCGATCCGTCGCCGGCCGCGCGCACGTCGTCGGTGCGGGCGGCGAAGATGTCCCGGTCGGCCTTCGCGGAGAACGGGCGAAGCGCCAGGCTCTCTCCGGGAACTGCCTGCCGCTCCCCCATGAAGCTCAGCTCCTGGTTGAGGTCGGTGAGTTCGTCGCGAATACGCCGTCGCGAGACTTTCGTCAGCCGGTCGAACGACAGCCGGAGCACCGCTTCGCCGCCCGCGGGCGTCGTCTCCAACATCGAGGCGATCGCATCGACGGCCGCGTCGTAGTCCTCCGACTCCACGATCACGTCGAGGAGTTCATGGCGTCGTTCGAGCGCACGAACCAGCGTGTCGGCGATCTCTCTGCGTTCGGCCTTCTGCGCGTCGTCGGTCATGGCGTGAAGCCTAACCAACCGCGGTGTGCGCGCGCTCTAGTCCAATAAGACGGTGGCGAAGGTGCCGACTTCGGCGAAGCCGATGCGGTGGTAGGTCGCGCGGGCGACGGCGTTGAAGTCGTTGACGTACAGGCTCGCGATGCGTCCACTGCGCACCACGGCCGCGGCGAGGGTGGCGGTACCGGCCGTGCCGAGCCCGCGGCCGCGGCATTCCGGATGCACCCACACGCCCTGGATCTGCCCGACGGCAGGCGACTGCGATCCGACCTCGGCCTTGAACACCACTCGCCCCCGCTCGAAGCGTGCCCATGCGCGCCCCGCGGCGATCAGGCCCGCGACTCTCCGCCGATACCCTCGGCCACCGTCGCCGAGACGCGGATCGATACCCACCTCGCCGATGAACATGTCGACAGCGGCCACCAGGTACGCGTCGAGTTCCTCCATCCGCACCGGACGCACCGTCGGGTCGACCGGGCACTGCGGGGCGTTGGCCAGAGCCATCAGGGGTTGCCGGTCGCGGACGTCGCGGGCGGGGCCCCAGGTGTGTTCCAGGCGGCGCCACATCGGCAGCACCAACTCGGCGTGACCGACAAGCGACGAGCAGCGCCTGGCCCCGCTGACCGCCTTGTCGGCGAAGGCGTGCAGGTCGGTTGGCTCACCCCGCAACGGGATCAGGTTGGCACCGGCGTAGCACAGCGACTCGGTGGCGCTGCCCCGCGACCACAGTTCCCCGCCGATCGCACCCGGGTCGACGCCATGCTCGGCCACCCGGGAGGCCACCATGCAGGTTCCGACCGGATCGGCGTCGAGCACCTGGCGGACCGCGGCGGCGTCACGCACCACCGAGACCCGTCGCTCGTCGACGAAGCGGAAAAGGGGTGGAGCCGACATCGGGACTCTTTCTGCGGCCTCAGGTCGAGGTGATTCCAGTCACAGGAAACACGTTCAGCTTACGGTGACGACCGGCGAACCGCTGGGATCATCGGATCCTCGCTGCGTTTCCGTTTCGCTGGCGATTCGCATCGCCTCTTCGATGAGCGTTTCGACGATCAGGTGCTCGGGGACCGTCTTGATGACCTCACCCTTGACGAAGATCTGGCCCTTCCCGTTGCCCGACGCGACGCCCAGGTCGGCTTCGCGGGCTTCCCCGGGACCGTTGACGACGCATCCCATCACGGCGACGCGCAGTGGAATCTCCATCCCCTCGAGGCCGGCGGTGACCTCGTTGGCCAGCGTGTACACGTCGACCTGAGCGCGCCCGCACGACGGACACGACACGATCTCCAGCCCACGAGGACGCAGGTTCAACGACTCCAGGATCTGGTTGCCGACCTTGACCTCTTCGATCGGCGGCGCGGACAGCGACACCCGGATGGTGTCACCGATGCCCTTGGAGAGCAGCGCGCCGAACGCGACGGCGGACTTGATCGTGCCCTGGAAGGCCGGTCCGGCCTCGGTGACGCCGAGGTGCAGCGGGTAGTCGCACCGCTCGGCGAGCAATTCGTACGCGGCCACCATGACGACCGGGTCGTTGTGCTTGACACTGATCTTGATGTCGCCGAAGCCGTGCTCCTCGAACAGCGACGCCTCCCACAGCGCGGACTCGACCAGCGCCTCCGGCGTGGCCTTGCCGTACTTCTCCATGAAGCGCTTGTCGAGCGAGCCGGCGTTGACGCCGATGCGTATCGGGATGCCCGCCGCACCGGCGGCCTTGGCGACCTCCTTGACCCGGCCGTCGAACTCCTTGATGTTGCCCGGGTTGACACGCACGGCGGCACAGCCCGCGTCGATCGCGGCGAAGATGTACTTCGGCTGGAAGTGGATGTCGGCGATCACCGGGATGTTCGCCTTCTTCGCGATCGTGGGCAGCGCGTCGGCGTCCTCCTGACGGGGACACGCGACCCGGACGATGTCGCAGCCGGACGCGGTCAGCTCGGCGATCTGCTGCAGCGTGGAATTCACGTCGTGCGTCTTGGTGGTGCACATG
>Ga0164308_10001885_pt1 | contig 11187 bp, 10 predicted proteins | sample Whisoiple_246_MG_FD_109983 | JGI IMG/M metagenome (GOLD analysis project Ga0164308, IMG submission 109983) | Soil microbial communities amended with fresh organic matter from upstate New York, USA - Whitman soil sample_246_MG | ecosystem: Environmental > Terrestrial > Soil > Unclassified >... | reverse complement strand
GCTTTGACTTTGCAGCCAAGCCTGCGGCCGGTGCTTCGCTGAGCGTGCGCATGACTGTTGTCGACACGACTCTGCCGCTGCCCGGTCCGTTCCCGCCAAACGTGTCGTGGATGGCGAACGCTGGCGACTGGCTCGTGACCGACTTCGATCTCGCCACCGGCGTCCAAAACTTCATTGCCCACGATACGGAGAAGGTCTTGGCCATGGCATTCGGTTCCAAGGCAACGGCAGCGCGTTGGTGGAGTATTTCGAACGTGGCTCCGCGGTGCCAACGCGTAGCAAAACCATCACTTGGAGCACTGGCGGCTAGGGCGATTCGAGCCTATCGAGTTGCGCTGGTCGGCACCTCACGCCCAGGTCTGCCCGTGCCGGGCTCGGCGAGAGCACGCGACGATCACCGCCGGTCCAGGGAAACTGGTCGACTGCGCGCTGGCGTACCCATTGCTTCAAGCGAGTATCCGAAGGCCCGGTAGCTCGTTGCGACCAGGCCTTCGATTGGGCAGGCGACGCGACGGACGCATCGCTCGAATGCTTTACGGAGTTCGTGGATGCTTAGAACCCAGCGCAGGTCATAGCTGCACTGAATTGAGCGCTGCAGGCTGCGGCAATCGGCTCATCGTAAACGGCTCCCGTGCAGTCCCAATTGTTGGCAGCCGATGCGGCTGCGCTAGAACATTGCAGGTACGTCGACCATTGCGCGTCGCAGCTGATCGGCGTGAAGTAGTCGTACAAAAACGAGCATTCTTCCATACAATACTGGAAGTCCACTCCCAGATCGGCCGCGCAAGCGGAAGCCGCGGTCGCCTGACAGGAGCGAAGGCACTTGAATTGGTTATTGTCGACGCAGCTCGGTGAACTCGAGGTCGCGTTGAGTATGGTCGTGGGGCTGTTCGTCGGGCTGAGTTTCCACGTGACCGTCTGACCGGAGGTGAAGTCGATGCCGAACTGATAGTGGTGATCGCCCGGTTCGAAGAGGGAAGTCCGCTTGTTCTGGACGTCCAGCGCGAGCGCATTTTTGTTTGCGTCATACGGCACGCTGACGCTGACGCCATTGTTGTTTTTGTAGCCAAAGTACGCGGTCGACATACCGCTGACTGGCTTATAGACGCACTCGACGTACGGAATGACTGTGGCCTGCCCGCCTTTCATGTAGGCATTGTCGAGGAACGGCAAGTAGGGATCGATGCGCGTGGACAATGAGTAGTCCTCACACCAGAGCCCCGTCCATTTCGAAACGCCCGCAATCCGGTCTTGTCCGCTGATGTTGACGATCAGCGGTCCGCCTGAATCGCCGGCGCAGGTGTTGGCGTTCGGCGCGCGTCCGTCTAGTTTGATGTAATGCGACCGGGTCGTTGCCGAAAGCATTCCGACATTCGGATCGTCGGCGTGGTAGTCAGCCAAAGTTGGGGTGCCCAAAATCGTGGACGTGCCGGTGCGCTTCACGCCTCCGCCGCTGTTCGTTTGGATATCGGCACTCAGGGCGAGTGAAGCGCCCCAACCCACCAATGTGCCCTTGGTGTTGATGAACGACGTCCCCACGTTGGTGCGGTTCAAAGGCAGCGGATCAACGGTCTTGAGCTGGTGCGTATTCGGATCGACGGCCATGGGTTGGCGGTCGAGATAAACGACAGCGATGTCAGCATCTTGAGTCTGCACGCTGTAATTGGGGTGGGCTTCCCAAGAATCCGCCTTGGCCCAAGCCGAAGGCTGACCCGGAGCGGGAATGCTGTACCGAAGCGGAAGGTCAGCGGCCAGATCTGCACCCGAATACGCAAAAACTCGCCCGGGGATCGCATCACTCGGAAGGCAGTGACCGGCTGTCACGACCACTCGGGGTGCAAAAAGGGTCCCGGAACAGGTGGACGTTCGGCCCGAGTAACGCTCGAAGCGAAGCTGAACGACATACGGTCGGCCTGTCGTTGCGGTGCCACGCACAATCTCCTGTGCGGCCTGATCGGTGCTTTCACTGCCCGTCGTGTCGGCGGAACCACACGCACTCAGCGCCAAAACAGCCAAAGAACAAATACAAAAAGTGTGCTTCATCATGCGATCCTTGCTTGTGCCGGTTTCCCGGCAGCAGCCCCCACTGAGCCGCCTGCAGCACTCTTTGCACCGTATCCATTCAGAATCTACTTGTCTTTTTCGCGTTGATCGAAGCCGTACCCGTGCTTCGTCTCGTACTCGGTGACGACGCCCAGAGTCTGCGCGCCTGCACCGCGCCCGATGTCCATCAAGTGCACGAGGTCCCCGTAGGCAGCTGCTGCTACGCGGCAAGCTCCACGCGAACCACCGACGAAAGGTCGTGGTACATCGAACGAATCGCCCCCGCGCAACAACCTGAAAACCCTCGACGAAAATCGGGGCTTTTCGCTTTTGTACTACACGAGCCCGTTCCGACCTGCACCAGGGCGAGGCTCACGGTTCGACTCCTGCCGTCATCGCCCCACGAGGCGTGCGTGAGCTTCGGGGTAACGCGCGCCTCGCGCCTGGAGCTTCGAAGCGCTCTGCTCGATCTCGTGGAGGTCTTCGGGCGTGAGCTGCAAGGTTGCGCCACCCAGGTTCTCGTCGAGACGATCGAGGTTGGTCGTGCCGGGGATCGGAACGATCCACGGCTTTTGCGCGAGCAGCCAGGCGAGTGCAACCTGCGCTGGCGTGCCGTTCTTTCGTGCGGCGACGGTGCGCAGCAGCTCGACGAAGACGCGGTTCGCCTCGCGCGCCTCATGCTCGAACCGTGGGAGCGTCGACCGAAAGTCGCTCTCGTCGAACTGCGTCGTCGTGTCGATGCGCCCCGTGAGGAATCCCTTCCCGAGCGGACTGAAGGGGACGAACCCGATCCCGAGCTCTTCGAGAGTCGGAAGAATCTCCTTCTCCGGATCTCGGTACCACAGCGAGTACTCACTCTGGACCGCAGTGACGGGCTGCACCGCGTGCGCGCGCCGGATCGTCTGGGCGCCGGCTTCGGAGAGACCGAAGTGTTTGACCTTGCCTTCGCCAATCAGGTCCTTGACCGCGCCAGCGACGTCTTCGATGGGCACCTCGAGGTCGACGCGGTGCTGGTAGAAGAGATCGATCGCTTCGATGCGCAGACGCTTCAGCGAGCCTTCCGCAACCTGCTTGATGTGCTCCGGTCGGCTATTCAATGTGCTCCAGCGGGTTTCGCCTTCGTTCGCCGGCTCCCAGCCAAACTTCGTGGCAATGACGACTCGCCCGCGGAAAGGCTCGAGCGCCTCGCCGAGGAGCTCTTCATTCGTCAGTGGTCCGTACACTTCCGCGGTGTCGAAGAAGGTGACGCCGCGCTCGACGGCTGCGCGGATGAGCGCGATCATCTGTGCTCGGTCCTTCGGCGGTCCGTAGCTCCAGCTCATTCCCATGCAGCCGAGCCCGAGGGCGGAGACCTCGAGCGCTTCGGGACCAGCTGGACCCAGCTTTCGTTTCGGGATCATGTTCAACCTCCATCTTTCTTCGCGAACAGCGCCTTCGCGCGGTTGATCGCTGACATCGCGTTCGGCCATCCGACATAGAACGCGAGATGAGTGATCATCTCCACGAGCTCCTCCTGCGTGACGCCGTTCTTCATGGCGTTCGGGAAATGAAAGTCCATTTGCTCAGTTTTCCCAAGCGAGACAAGCGCAGCGCACGTTATCAAGCTGCGATCGCGCTTCGAAAGCTGCGGCCGCTCCCAGACGTCGCCGAACAAGACGTCATCGGTAAGCTCGACGAGCTTCGGGGCCAGGTCTCCCAGCGACTTGCGTACCGCGCTCGGCTCTTTTTGCGTGCTCATGTTCTCTTCTCCTTTGTTTGCTCTTCACGCGGGACGACCCGCATTGGGGGGGGGCGTGTGCGCGCGCCGAATGCATCGATTGATGTGGAGATCGTCGGGCTCGACGATCCGACGATCTCGTCTTTAGGCCGGTTCCTCATGGCATTCATCGGTACCGCTCCCAGGTGACGCGCCAATGTTCACTCGGCGTGGGTGGAGTGATGACGAGCCTTCCGTCCTTCAGCGCGTACAGTCGCTTCTGAACCTGTCCGACGAGCTTCCGGACCAGCGCGCCTTCAACGTGGTACGTGAAGCTGCGCCCTGGCTCGGCAACCTCGTATCGTCCGAACGATGCTTCGTAGCCGCCTTGCGCGTACTGCACGGGCCCCGTGGCGCTCTCTGTGTCCCGGTACATGACCTGCACGGACATGCGACCCTCGCGCGTGAGCACGAGCGAGCCCGTCGCCTCGGCCCTGTGGACTGTCCCGTCGGGGCCAGGCTCTTCCAGCGAGACGAGCTGGTAGGCGCCCACGATTGGATCTGGCTCGTGTTCGCTCGCTGGGGTCCGGCCGCACGAGAAAGACCCCGCTAGGGCAATCGCAGCGAGCGGAAAGAGAGCGCCCGCGGCGCGCAGCGTAATCGGCTTCTTGCTCATTCTGGTCATCTCACGGAGTCACGAGCGCCTTGATGGACTCGCGTTGGTTCATTGCTTGATAGGCATCGGAGACGCCTCCAGGCCGATGGTGCAGTCGAACACGCGACCGGACTCGACGCGGCCGTTCAGGATGTCCGGCAGTAGCTCCTCGAGCTATGCGCTCCGGGCGCGCAGTGTGACGTGCGCGAACTGCCCCGGGAGTGTTGGGGCGTTTTGCGACTGCGAAGTGTCCGCTGGATCGGTCTCTGTCTTACTTCCTCCTCGCTCGGTTGCGCAACGTCGCGTCCGCGACCTAGCGAGGCAATGAACATGCCTCCACCTCACCCAGAGGGTAGTCACGTATCTTCGGGATGGGCCGAGCTTCAGCGCCGTTGCGCGCGATGTCCACGTGGCGCGGTCGGCGGTGGGGCAACGCGAGGAGCAATTCGGCCTCGTGGCGACGCATACAAACAAGTGCCTCGGCCGTTACGCCGCGAGCAGGACGTAAATTTCGGCGCTAACCTCGTGGTACATCGGTAGAATCGCCCCCGCGCAACCACTCAACCGCATAGCGCCCTAGCGCTTCAAATACCCGACGTCGTGCAGGACGACCGCAAGCTTTGCTTCGAGATCTTGTTCGCGGGCGTAGCCTCGGTCAGTAATTCGGGCCAGGTGTTCACGCACGCGGGAGATGTCGAGGCTGGGCGTGAACTGCAGCAAGTGTTGAGCATCGATCCGATCCTGCAGTCGGGTGTCGGTCATGCTCAAGACCTTCATCGCCAACAACTCCTCGGCGTTCGCAACCGGCACGGAGCCGGCTCCTTCGAAGTCAATCGGTGTGGCGCGATCGACAATTTCGGCCTCGATGCCTGAGCTGGCAAACAGCAGGTCCACCTTGACACCGGAAGGAGACATGAGGCGAACAGTCGAAAGGCGGTGACGCTTTTCATGCTCGACGCTGGCGACCGCCGAGTACCCAGCCATACGAAGCTCGTGCGTCAGCGACTCCGCCTCCGAGTCATCGGCGACAGCCACGGCGATATCGACGTCGCGTGTAAACCGCACCTCTGCGCGAACGGACACTGCGAGACCGCCGACCAATGCGAACCGGCGGCCCAGCCGCACCAATTCGCGGCAGATTGCGGCTAGCGCAAGCTCCGGTGCGGGTTCAGTCATCCCCGCGTAGCCATTTAGCCAAACGGTGGTCGACTTCGGCTTCGTCCGCTTCGGGGAACTGTCGACGCAGCGTCGAACGCTTTAGGCGAATTCCGGCGCGCATGACGTCGAGTGCTTGCTGCAGCTTCTCGGCTGGCTCGAGCAGGCGAGCGTGCTCTCGGTCGTGGGCAAGAAGCGCGTCCATTTGCTCAGTCTACTCCACCCAGGACACCCGGTCATCCCGCTCGGAAGCTCTAAAACCCGGTCGTTCTTCGCACCCAGAATGCGAACTCATGCCGAGCCTCGATTCGAGCTGCGCGTGTCGTTGAACCGAACCCAGTTCCGAACACCGAATGGACGTGCTAGTCGATAAACCGTGCGACGGCGCGGCTCCAAGCTCGCTGGGGGCGCTGTCTCCCGGCTCTTCGGGGATACCCCGAGGCAAATTGATTGCGCTGGCATCACACCGCGAGACCTCCGCTCCGATTCCGGAGATCCGGTCACGCACGACATGACTCGTTGGGGCGCGCCGTCGCACGGCTCTGCGTCATGAGTTCGCGTGACGCCCTCGCCACGGCGCTGGCACTGGCGTTTCTGGCCGGTCCATGGACCCGCGCGCACTTGGTCGAGCGCGGGGAGCAGGTGTTGGGTGCGCGGCCGCGCTGGCTGAGTGGCTTGGCGCGCGAGATACTCGGGCAGTTCAGTAAAGCCCCGAACGACGCGGACAGAACCCTGCGCGAAGCAATCGAGCGCGCGGGCAGCTTCAGGCGCGGGATGGCGCCTGGAAAAGCGCGGTCGCGTCTACATACGCTGGTGGTGTCGGAGCCGAGCATGGGCATTCGTCGTTGGCCCGTGCCAGAGTTGTGCACGACCCCAGACGTCGCTTCCTGGCTTGCGGTCGCCCTGAACGAACTCGATTGGTTCGCGGACGTGCGCGGACTCAACGGCGAGACAGCGCCCCCCGCGCTCCTCCACTACGCCTTTAAATGGCTTCCCAAGCGACGCGGGGGCCATCGCCTGCTGGAGGCGCCGAAGACGCGGCTCAAGGCCCTACAGCGTCGAATCTTGCAGGATATTTTACGGCAAGTGCCCACACACGACGCGGCGCACGGTTTCGTGTCGGGACGGTCCGCGCTGACGTGCGCGCGCGTGCACGAAGGCCGCAGCGTGGTGCTTCGCATGGACCTCGAGGACTACTTCCCTTCGATTGGAGCCGCGCGCGTCTACCGGCTGTTCCGGAGCGTTGGCTATCCCGAAGCGGCAGCGCAAGTATTGACAGGCCTCTGCACGCTCAAAGTCTCAGCTCGCGTACTCGGCACGATGCCCTGCCTCAGCTTCGTCGAACAGTACGATCCACACGCACTCGCCACACGCGCGCGCATTCGCCATCGCCTCCGCCATCGGCACCTCGCGCAGGGCGCGCCGACATCACCCGCATTGGCCAATCTAGCCTCATATCGCTTCGACGCGCGCGTGGCCGGCGCTGCGAAGGCGGTGGGGGCCACTTACACACGCTACGCTGACGACCTCGCCTTTTCGGGAGACACGGATTTTGGCCGCGAAGCCCAGCGCTTCCAAGTGCTAGTCGCCGCGATCGCACTGGAAGAAGGTTTTGTGGTCAATCATCACAAAACCCGGGTCATGCGCGAGAGCCAACGGCAGCACTTGCTGGGCCTCGTCACGAACCAACAGCCAAACGTCCCCCGCCGCACACGCGAGCTTCTAGAAGCAACCTTGACCAACGCCGCGAGGCATGGCCTTGCAAGCCAAAATCGCGGCGCTAACCCCCACTTTCTCGAATCACTGCGCGGTCGAGTTGCGTGGGTCGCCCAGGCGAACCCGGATCACGCGCGAAAGTTGCGCGACCTGCTCAGGGCATGCGAGGGACAGTAAGTCGAGTGCTTGCCGTATCGTGCTCTCGAACGGACTCGTCGAAGGACACGCCGCCGACCTTGATCAGCACGTCAATCTTGGGCGGGGACCTCCAGGCAACCCCAAGGCTTTGCAGCAGAACCCGACTACGCCACCAACGCCTTCTCGAACCCTAAGGGTATCGCGGTATACAGCCCGCGTTGCGCCCCCGCGCCACAAAGAAGAAAAGCGCGGAGTTACCACTCTGCTCACCTTCGGACCAGCGCGGTGCGGATCGCCTCCACTTGGAGGGCCCAGTCCACACCGACATGGCCGTCGAGGCTTTCGATCAGCTCATGAGCAATGCGTGCCCGTTGATCGGCCGCCAACGAAAGCGCTTCTTCCAGGATCCTTGGGTTTTGCTTGGTGCGATAGCAGCTTGTTCTTCCGATCAGCCTCGACGCGCGTACTGACGCGCAGCAACGCCTGACGGAGCAAGCGCACGCCTCCTTTCTGTCGCGCGCCGAACCTCGCTCGTTACCGAGGTAACGAGCGAGGTTAGATCAGGGCGCGCTTACCTTGCGCCGGCCTGACCAAACGACCGATGCGCTGGACATACTCGCGCTCCCCTGCGCGCTCCCCACGACGATTGCGACGCCGGCATCACGCACGTGTATGCCCTCGTTCAGGACAGCCCATCGTCAACGGCAAGCAGGAGTAGCGTGGTGAACTTCCCCGATTTGTTATGATTATGGAACCACTCTTCCCTCGGATACGCTTCTTGACTATTCCCGCGGTCTGCAGTGGCGTGCGGAGGGAATACTTTGGGTGTTCGTGCCGTATGGCCGGATAGGAATCGGGGACGCGCACGCTCGCGTGGAGGAAAATATGGAAGAGCGATTGGGTAGCATTGTCGCCGCGTGTTTGGCGCTCGTTTTTGGGGTCCACTCGGCCGCTTGTTCTTCTTCGGGTGCTACCGAAGGCGGGAGCGGCAGCACGGCGACGGGTAGCGGTGGCAAAACGAGCGGGGCGGCAGGTACAGGCGCGGGCGGAAACGTCGCCAGCAACGACTCTGGCGAATGCGACAACGTGTTGGTCGATAGCCTGGAGTACTACGACCACGGTTTCAAGTCGCTCGCACTTGCCGCGGACGACGGCGCGCCCTACCTGCTGATGGCGACCGACGATGCGGTCGTCGTCCTCACGACAGACGGCGATAAGCTGAAGGAAGTGGCGCGCGCGGACGACAGTGCGAGTGGAGTCGACCTCACGCTGTCGAATCTGCTGGTAGATCACAGCGGCTACTACTTCGACGTGCATCGGGACCCTCGCAAGGCGTTGGTTGGCGTGCCACGCACCGGGGGACCCCCCGTGACCGTCGCGCAGCTGATGAAGAGCAGCCAGTGGTACGATCTCCCCTTCGTGTGGGATGACGACGCGATGTACTTGATCGGCCCCGCAGGCGGCCGGGACGTGCTGCGAGTGCCGCGAGCGGCTGAGCCCAGCGCCGCTTCGCAGGACTTGTCTGAGAACAGCGGCTACCTCGACACGCTGAGCTCCCTCGGCGTCAACGACCACGGCGTGTACGTGGTCCACGCCTACGGCACCGGGCTGGGCGTCAGCGAATCGCCCAAGGTACCTACCGAGCCCCCCACCGGCAAGTCGGCCCACTTCACGTACGCGATGTGCGATACGTTCATCACGCCGCCCCACGTAGTCACCAGCAAGGATGCGCTGTTCGTGAACTGCGCCCTGCAGGGCTCCGGAAGGGCCGTCTTCCGTATCCCCGACACGAGCGACTGGCCTAGCGATGAATCGCTCGATATGGAGCTAACTCCGCTGGTCACCGCCAACATCGATCGCGACGTCGAGGTCGTGGTGGGCGGCTACTTGTACTTTGCGGATGGCACGAAGGACCTGATCATGAAGGTACCAGTGACTGGCGGCGCTCCGAGCGCGTTTTTGAGAACGCGCAGCGCAGACCACCTGGCCAGCGACGGCACGACGCTGTTCGTAGACTCGTCGTGTGGCTTGCAAAGCAAGGCCTTGTAGCTGCCGCTGAAGACGATTGGAAGCAGCACGCGCCTGGCGCGGTGCGGGTAAAACGGGGGCTTCCCGTTCTTCGTTCAAGTCTCGAGACTTCAAGACAATCAAAACGCCGTGAGGTGCACGTACGGGCCCGTGGTGCTGAGCGCTGGCCTCGGCACCGCGAGCATGACGACAGGGGGTCACGGCGTGCAGGTGCTCGCGGCGACCAAGCCGGCGGGACTTCAAGGGGCGGAGCGCCTGGCGTCGTGCTCGAAAGACCGCGAGCCGGCGCGGCTCTATTCCGTGACAGGCGAGTAGTCGTGCACTGCCGCGCGAAGCAGGCGTCGTCGTGGCTCACTCCGCGCTGGCCGCACTTTGAGCTACGCGCTGCGCACTGCGCACCGCGCCCGCTGACCGAAACCCATTAACATCGCTGATCGCGAGTTTGATTCGTTGATGGAGTTGGTGAGCGGCCCGGCCGTCGCACGCCGTCTCAAAGTTCCGAGTGAGCCCGAGTTTTGGCGCCGGTGGCCGCGAGTCAGAACCGTACGCCGCCCATGAGGCCCACAAAAAAGAGATCGTGCTCCATTACCCAATACTTGGTCTGAAGTCCGAACTCGAAGTTGTGGTACTGCCAAAGCAACGCGACCCGGGGACCGAAGTACTGCCGCACCGCCGGTGCGTCGCCTTCGAAGTTATGGCTGTCGTACGAATTCGTGTTTAATCCCGTACCGAGGTCAGCCCGCAACCGGAACGAGGGCAACAAAAAGTCCCACCCAAGCGAGCCCCCAAAACTAAAGCTCGGATGATAAATTGTCTCGACAGTTTCGCCCCTCGCGTTCTTTTCCTCGATGGTTCGGCCAAACCCAAAACTCGTTTCAGCGCCGAATCGAAGTCCGAAGGGAAGAGTGTAGCCGAGGTCCAGGCCGAACGTCATGGCATAGGGGCCGCGGATTCCGTAGCCGACCGTACCGAGCACGTCAAACCCCTGCACCTTCCTTGCGCTATCGGCTTGCGCGCCGCGCACTCCCACCAGCTGAGCGCAGACGAAGCAACCCCACGCGAAGACGGCACGACACGCGACCTTGCGCGCAGAGACACTTGGCATTTTCATATAGGGCTCCAACCTAAGCAAAACGCGAGTTTCGCGTCAACGCACGAGTGGTCCCATCGATGCGCTTCACCCGAACGCAGGCTTTGTGTTTCCAGTAGCTGACCACGCCCCATTCGAGTCGGCGTATCGGTAGTTCCAATTACGCACGTTGTCGACGGGCTCGCTCTCGAACGGCTGCACCCACGCCGTGGTCTCGCCCCTACGACGTCTCACGCCCGCCGGCCGATAATCCTTCTCGTGCAGCGCTCGAAGACTGCCGTCCTGAGGTTTCCAGCCCCCGACCCCACAGATCCGACTGCTATGCGGCAAGGTGCACCCGAATTGCCGAGAAAACCTCGTGGTACATCGGACGAATCGCCCCCGCGCAACTAAGAAGAAAACGCGAAGTTAGCGAAAGCTGCATCCTTGGTCTGAGGGGCGGCTCACAGGACGATGTCGAATTGATAGCGCCTTGCGGTCGCATCCAACGTCGATCGCTGTTTCTGCAGCTTCGCAAAGATGGTCGAGGGCAGCGGATTGGTGTTCCCCCACATGTCGTGCTGAAGGACCTTGTCTTGCGCGAGCAGCGTGGCGGCGGTGTCCTCGAAGTACATCTGCGTGACGAGCCGGCGCTGGCGGCCCCGGATGTCGAAGTGAATGTGCGGT
>Ga0164308_10001884_pt1 | contig 11189 bp, 9 predicted proteins | sample Whisoiple_246_MG_FD_109983 | JGI IMG/M metagenome (GOLD analysis project Ga0164308, IMG submission 109983) | Soil microbial communities amended with fresh organic matter from upstate New York, USA - Whitman soil sample_246_MG | ecosystem: Environmental > Terrestrial > Soil > Unclassified >... | reverse complement strand
TGAGCGAGCTGGGCGTCGATGCCGCGCGGGTGCGCATCCTGCCGCATTCGGTCGACATCTCGCGGTTCGCGCCCTCGGCAGGCACCAAGGATTGGGACGTCGTGGCCATCGGACAGCTGGTGCAACGCAAACGCATGGACGTCCTCATCGACGCGGTGTCCCTGTTGGCCAAGCGCGGAAGGCGCATTCGCGTGGCCATCCTAGGCAAGGGACCGCTCGAATCGGAGCTCAAGGACCGCGCGCGCGACCTCGGCGTAGGGGGCCAGGTCGAGTTCTTGGGCTATCGGAACGACGTGGAGGCCGTCCTCGCCCGAGCCAGGACCTTCTGCCTGGCCTCCGAGTGGGAAGGGGTTCCGTTCGCACTCATGGAGGCCATGGCCGCCGGCGTCGTGCCGGTGGTCACGGACGTGGGCACCATCTCCGACTGGGTCAGGGACGGTGACAATGGCCTCTTGATTCAACCCGGCTCGGCGGCGTCCTTGGCCGCTGCCTGGGAGCAGCTATTCGACGAAGGCCTGCTGGAGAGCGCACGTCAGCGACTCGTGGCCGAGCGAGATCGCCTCTCGCTCGCCCACGGTGCCACCGTCTGGCGTGGCATCCTCGGGCTGCCTGACTGACCCGCCCCGAATGACTGCCCCGGAGTGAGCGCCACGCGCTCAGCGACGCCGGAGCTTCGCCTTGATCGGAAGCTCGGACTCGTAGACCTTTTTCACCCCGTCACCGAGAGCCTGCTCGACCACACGAACGTCCCGCACGAGACGCTGCAAGCCGGAGGGTTCGATCGAGGCCGCCTGATCGGAGCCCCACATCGTCCGGTCGAGTGTGATGTGCCGCTCGATCGCGGCGGCCCCAAGGGCAGCCGCAGCAACGGAAATCTGGAGTCCGACCTCGTGGCCGGAATACCCGACGGGAACGTCGAACTTCTCGCGCAACGTCTGCATCATGCGCAGATTGATCTCGGTCGGCTTGCACGGATACGTGCTGGTCGCGTGCAGCAGCACCAGGCGATCGCGTGGGAAAAGCGACACCGCGTGCTCGATCTCGGCCAGGCTAGACATGCCGGTCGAGAGGATGATCGGACGCCCCGTCGCGATCTTCTTCTTGAGCAGGCCGTCGTCCGTCAGCGAGGCCGACGCAACCTTGTAACAAGGCGGGTTGAAGCGCTCGAGGAAGTCGACGGACGGCTCGTCCCAGCACGACGCAAACCAGTGGATCCCCTTGGCGCGACAGTGGGCGTCGATCTGCGAGTACTCCTCGGCACCGAACTCCACGCGATGGCGATACTCGAGGTACGTCATGCGGCCCCACGGGGTATCGCGCATCACATCCTGCTGATCCTTGGGTACACAAAGTTCCGGAGTGCGCTTTTGGAACTTGACGGCGTCGCAGCCGAAGATCGCAGCAACATCGATCAGCTGCTTGGCAATTTCGACGTCGCCGTTGTGATTCAAACCGATCTCCGCGATCACGTAGACAGGGTGGCCCTGTCCGACGAGTCGTCCGCCCAGCGAAACTTCCTTGCTCATGTCTGCATCTACTCCGAGTATGTCGGCGAATCTTCCCACGGCAGCCCCCCCACTGCAACCTTGGGACCACCTCGCGGCACCGTCCCGACCGAGCCCAAATCCCGGCTCTACGCTGACGTATGACAGGCACGTCCTATGATCGACACGCCCTGTACCGTAGATGGGCGCGTTCGACGCGCCTTGTGCCGTAGATGGGCGCGTTCGACGTGCCCTGTGCCGTAGATGGGCGCGTTCGACGCGCCTGTGTGTGCGCCGGGCCGAGACATCCTCGCGTTTCGGCGCTAAAGAGCTACCCCGATGACTACGGTCGCACTGATCCCCGTGCGTGGAGGATCCAAGTCGATTCCGGGCAAGAACATCAAGCTACTGCGCGGTAGGCCTCTCTTGCATTGGACCCTGTCCGCAGCGCTCCAAAGCAAGCACATCGACAAGGTGTTCGTCTCGAGCGACAGCGACGAAATCCTCCGCTGCGCGGCCGAGCTCGCGCATCCCAAGCTGCACCTCTCGAGGAGGCGACCGGAGCTGGCGCAGGACCAGACGTCGACCGAGGCCGTCATGCTCGATTTCGCCGAGCATGAGGAGTTTTCCCGCTTGGTGCTGATTCAAGCGACGAGTCCGCTGACCACGACCGCTGATTTGGACGACGCCATCGAGCACTTCGAACTCCAGAAAGCCGATTCGCTACTGTCTGTGACCCACGAGCACCGGTTCCGTTGGGCGAAAGCGGACGACGGCTTCGTGCTCGCGACCAACTACGATCCGGTGCACAGACCACGACGGCAGGACTGGGCCGGCGAGCTGGTGGAAAATGGCGCCTTCTACGTGTGCACGAAGGCTGGCCTCGTGGCGAGCGGCAGCCGGCTGCACGGGCGCATCTCGCATTATGTCATGCCGAGTCACAGCGCAGTCGAGATCGACAACCCCGACGACTGGGAAATCATGGAGGCGCTGGTGGCCAGAAAGCCGCCGCCGGTCCTGGAAGCTCGAGCCGACATTCGACTCCTCATCACCGACGTCGACGGCGTGCTCACCGACGGCGGCATGTACTACGGGCCGGAGGGCGAGGCGCTGAAGAAGTTCAACACGCGAGACGGGATGGGCATTCAGCTCTGGCGCCAAGCGGGCCGCGAGCTGGCCATCGTCACCGGCGAAAACTCACCTGCAGTCGCGCAGAGAGCGCGCAAGTTGCAAGTCACGGAGCTCCACTTGGGCGTGGCGGACAAGCTTTCGGTCGTGCGCGCCCTCGCGCAAGCCAGAGGCATCGACCTACGCTCGATCGCCTACCTCGGCGATGACATCAACGACCTCGAGGCAATGCGCGCGATCGGCATCGCCGCCTGCCCCGCGGATGCGCAGCCCGCCATCCTCGCCACGGCCAGCTACGTGTGCAGGCGACCAGGCGGCGCCGGCTGTTTGCGCGAGTTCATCGAGCACCTTTTGCATACGACGCGACCAAGCGGCGAACACGGCGGGTCTCCGCCGGGTTCAGTTTGACGCGCATGCAGGTGGCCAGCACCTCGTCGAAAGTCGCTGGCTCGAAGCGGCGATCCGCATGGCCTTTCCGCGTCAACTCGATCCGGTAGTTGAGCATCGCGCCTTCGTAGATCTTGCCAAACTCCTCCATGGTGCCGAAGCGGATGTCCATGTGAGCCGGATAGTAGCGAAACACCCATTGCCAGCGATCCCGGTACGTCTCGAACCTCGGATCTCCAGCTTGATCGAGAATCGCGCACAAGAGGCACGCGGCCAGTGTGACGTTGAACGCGCAGATCGGCACTGCTCGAAGTATGCGCTCCTGCTCATCGACGATGGCCTGCAGGTACTCGAGGCAAGCTGGCACGTCGCCCTTCACCAAACAGAGTTGAGCGACCGCAAGCCGCAGCGACGGAAACCAGCGCGCCTCCGGACCATCGAGATCGACGCCGTGCAACGCTTCGTCCGCACGCTGGCGCAATAGCGCGACATCGCCCGGCTGCGTCTTCTTGGCGACTTGAATCATGCGGTAGGCGGCCGAGCAGAGTGGTACCGCGCGCGCGCGTAGCCGTTCCTCGCGGTCGCTCAAGGCGGAGTCTCCTTCTGCCGACACGGCCCACAAATACGCCTGCAGGGCACAGGCGAGCTGCATGCCTTTGCCGTTGGTGAGCGCGCCACGACGCTGCACCTTTTCCAGCAACGTATCCGCGTTGTGCTCGAACAGGAGAGCTGAGCGCTCTTCCTCCTCCACGAGCTCGGTCGAGTCCGCGCCTCGCTGTTTCTCCACCGCAAACGACGAGATCTGCAGCTCGTCGAGTGGCAGCTCAACGGAGAAACGATGACGGCCCATCCGCGATCCCAAATGCCGGACGGGGTAGACCTGCTCGTTCGCGCGCACCAAAACCTTGGGTCTTTGCCAGAAGGAACCGCTCAGGCTGAACCTGAGCTCCCGGATCCAGGCATCCTCCAAGCGATAGGTATCAACCACTCCATTGCTCCCAAAGGCGGGCTCCGAGCGCGAACTGGCTCATGGTGTCGATGTCGAACGCCACGTCGGCATCCAGCTCCAGAATCTTCGGGTGATTGCCCACGCGGTCGCCGAGCGCCAAGCACAGGCCTCGCTCGACCAAGAACGCTGCGCTGTTGATCTCCCACCATACCGGCAAGGTCTGCGTGCGTGGCCACCGCAGGACCTGCCGGTCGAAGTTGACCGGTCCCTGGTCCGAGTAGAGAAACGTCTGGATACGGGTTCCCGTCATCAGAGAATCGTAGCCATCCTGCAGGCACTTCCAGTACTCGTCTACGATCTGGTCGTACGTTTTGCCGTCCACGAATGGCGAGGTCACGTGCGTCCACAGGATGTGCCCGCGCGAGATGATGGTCGGCACGTAAGCGATCAGCTGATCGGTCGTCGTCTCCGATGCGCCGAGGTGATCGGGCCGATGGTCGAGCTCGAGCGGCTTCGAACAGCTTTCGCCGAACGAGCGCGCGACGTCGAGCACCACGGGATCGTTGCTCGACACCACGATGCGATCAATCGTTCGAGCCTGCGTCAGCTGATCGAGCTTGATCTCGAGCAGCGAGCGCCCCTTGGCAAAAGGCCGCGTGTTCTTGTCAGGAACGCGCACGCTCCCTCGTCTGCAGGGAAGAAACGCCACCACGGACTTTTCTGCGTCAGCTTGCTCTGTTGCCAAGTACACCTTCCAGCTCGGTCAGTCGCCGAATCGTCCGACAGCCTTCGCGCTCCGCCAGTGCCAATAGGCCCTCTGCGTCATCCGAGTACGTCGGCATGACGATACAGGGAATGCCGTTCTCCTTGGCGGCCCGGACATCCATGGCTGCATCGCCCACCATGACGGCGGGCGCATTTCCCGGCGCCGCTGCCAGGGCGCACGCCACGCATTCGACCTTCGGCCGCGGCGAGCCGAAGATACCGGCAAAGACCTGCTCCAGGCCGCGCCCCTTCATGACCTGCCGTAGCTCGGCTTCGTCGCTGCCGGACGCGACGAAAAGCACATGACGACGAGCCAGCTCGAGCAGCGCCTCGTGCGCACCATCCGTCAGCGAGCACCCAGCGTAGAGGTCGAGGCAGCGCGCGGAGAACTCCCCGAGCATCCTCGGTATCTCCACTTCGTCCTCGGGTCGCTGCAGGATGTCCGTGTACAAGCGCCGAAACTTGACGAAGCGGGAAACACCCCCGTTTCGCTGATGGTGGTCGATGAAGGCGTCCACGACGGAGTCGTCGAACCTGGCTGCGAGTACGAGCCGGAAAGCGTCGGACTTCAAACGGTTCGAATCGAAGATCACCCCATCGCAATCAAGAATGACCTTCATCTCGCAGACCTAGCTGGCTAAGGAGTGCATAGACCGAAGTCTGCTTCACGTCGTACCGTGTTGCCGTGACGCTCGCGAGCTCGATCGCAGGGTAATCAGCGGCCATTCTGGCCAGGAGGCCCTGTGTTTCTGCAGCCAGGTAGGCGGCCTTCTTCGAAGCGTCGTCGTAGCCGTCGAACCCGGCCAAGTAGATGCGCCGGAATCCACTGCGTAGGGCCCCCGCCAGCGCGACGCCGAACGGGCTCGCCTTGCCCAGGACTGCGTCGGTCGCGCCATCGGCCGGGACCAGAGTGCCGGCGTGAGCGAACTTCTGACCGACCGGAGACCCCTCCGGGACCGCAACGTACGCCTCAGCGTCGATCCAGACGGCTCCTACGTTCGGTAGCTCGGGCAGTAGCTGAGCCTCTCCGCGCGCGTACTCGTCACCCACCAAGCAGACGAACCGCTCGGTGTGCAGGCCAGATAGCGTCCCCAAGTAGCGGCAACCGGTGAAGATGACACTGATGCCCGCCTGGTTGCACCAGGAAACGAGTGCCTCGGCGTGTCCTGGGACGGTGGGTCCGCCACCGACGATCAGGCAGGCCGGCGCACCACTCTTGCTCGGGCCGACCTCCGCGATGCCCGGGTGCTCGTGAGCGCTGGCAGCCTGGGTACGCTGCAGCGCCCCGACGATCGCCGTGGTCGAGTAGCGGTCTTGCGCCAGCCAATCCATGACTTGGGCCTGCGGCAGGTTGTTCAAGCCAGCCACGACGTAAGGCAACTCCGGCCCCCAGCCATAGCGAGCTTTCATGGCGTTGAACTCGTCGAGACACTGCGTCGACCCACGATAGTCTATCGTCTGGCCGGCCACCTTGGCGTGATAGCCAGCGATGAGCTCGGTGCGGAGATTGCCAGCTCCCCGGCCCATCCCGGTCACGGTGCTGTCAATCATGTCGGCGCCAGATTCGATGGCCGCGAGCGCATTCGCGAAGGCCAGGCTCACGTTGTCGTGACCGTGAAATCCCACCGGCATGGGCAGGATCGACTTGGCGACACGAACCGCACTCCCGACGCGGTCGGGATAGCAGGCTCCGAACGAGTCCACCAAGGCCACATGGTCCACCAGGTCGGCACGAGCCGCGATCTGCCCGAAGACTCGCTCCAAGTCGTAGTCCTTCGACAAATACATCAGGTTGAGAGCGACCTCGAACCCGGCGCTCTTCACTTCCTCACAATGGCCGAGCGTCTCGTCGAGCTTCGTCGGATCCGCCGCAAACCTCACCAGCTTGACGAGATCCCGACAGTCGCCGAGCAAACGACCGACGTGGCCGCTGCGGCACTCCTTGGCGTTCAACATGAGCGCGAAGTGTGGACCATTCGGGATGATACTCCGGGCCCACTCGAGCAGAGCGCGCGGCAGGTAGTAGTAGGCGCCGAGATATCCCTGATTCAGCTCCGATCGATAGCCGAGCTCCAGGTACTCCACGGGGAAGGTGGTCACGGCCCGCAAGTAGCGGGCGACGAGCTCGCGCGAGAAATCCCAGGAGGTGTAGTACCCACCGTCCCGAAGCGTGCAGTCCAAGATCTTCCACGTAGGCATGTCTGACCAAGTCTCCCGGAGACGATATCCGAATTCCAAAAACCTGCCCAGACGTCAAAGGCTCGTGAGCTTGCGCCGCTTCCAGTCGTCGAGGCGCTTCTCGAACCGCGCTCGCTGCCCGTCCGGATCGTTCTTGTCCACGTTCGTCGCCTTCAGGCCTTTGAAAAACTCATACTCCTCGCGATTGCGCGCGGAAAACTGTCGGCAAGGATGGCCCCCCGCAATGGCGAGGTCCGGCAGGTCGCTCACGACGACGCTCCGCGACTGCACGATGACGCCATCGCCGATTGTGACACCCTTCATGACCAGGACTTCGTCGCCAAACCAGACGAACTCCCCAATCGTCACGTCGCCGACGGTGTAGCCAGCAAGCGCGCCATGCACCATCGGGTAGCCGCGATCGTAAGCATGATCGGAGGTGCGAATCACACAATCCTTGCCTGAATGGAAGTGCCGACCGATCCGCACCTTGGCTCGCTGCACTCCTTTGGCGCTGCCATCGTTCTTGATGGTCATGCCGTTGAAGCCGCAGCGGGCCCCAAACTCGTAGTCGACGTTCTCGTCGATCCGCAGATCCTTGTACTTAGGTATCCTCTTCAGCATCGTCCAGTCTAGCCTCGACCTCGCGAGCTCCGAACCTATCCGACCTGCTACCCAAGAGGGAGGTGCCCTCTCCAGCGCGCACCATTTCGGCAAAATCCTCGTCGTTTTCCAAGAGCTCATCGTACGAGCCTTGCGCCTGAATCCTCCAGTGCCTGAGGAAATAGATGCGGTCGCTGTGGCGAATCGTACTGAGCCGATGGGCCACGCAGATGATGGTCTTCCTCCCGCTGAGCTTCGTGATCGCCTCGGTCACATCCCGCTCCGTGATGTTGTCGAGAGCAGCGGTCGCCTCGTCTAGGATGAGAACCTCTGGGTCGTCGTACAGCGCACGCGCGATGATGAGGCGTTGGCGTTGTCCACCGGAAAGGTTGAGGCCACCGTCGTGGAGCCCCGCGTCCAACTGGCCAGGCAGCTCCCGAACGAACTCGGCTGCCGAGGCCAGCTCGAGAGCCCGCCACACTTTGGCATCATCGACGTCAAGTGGGTCGACTCCGAATGCCACGTTGTCACGAATGCTCCGGCCCACGATCAGGCTGGCCTGACTCACGTAGCCGATGTTCGAATGCCACGCCTGAATGTGTCTGGAGATCGGCCATTGGTCGCAAACGATCTCGCCCTTGTTCGGCTTGACCAAGCCCATGATGAGCAAAAGCAAGGTCGACTTGCCGCTACCCGACGGGCCGCAGACGGAAATGAACTCCCCACGCCGAATCGTCATCGTGACGTCGCGCACGACCGATTTCATGGCGCCCGGGTAGGTGAAGCTCACGCCTCGCAGCGTGAGCGCCTCGTGCATTCGCCCATCGACACCTTCCGGCAACGGCTGCTCGTCCTTGAGGTAGTCGTCACCAGCCTTCGTCGGCCGTCCGACGATGTGCGGCGCCACGTCGACCAGGACCTGATAGGCGTCCTCGAACTGCGTTAGCTTTCGCTTGAGGATCTGCGCAGCAACGTTGACTCGAGACATGACCCCGTTCATGCGAATGCCAGCGAAGCCGAACACACCGAGCGTCGGCAGTGCGGCGGCGACCGTCTCGTGACGGAGGGTGACGTACAGCGTCGCGCCCACAATCAAGGCTCCAAGCGCCAACTCGTTGGCCGAGCGCGGCAGGCGCGCCATCGCAGCCTTGCGCCGCCGGAGCACCGCCGTTCGGCCCAGAGCCGCTCCGTAGCTCTGAAAGTAGTAGTTTCGTGAGCCGCGCAGACGCACCTCGACGACGCCTTGCATGCCCTCGTTCAGAAACTGATTGACGCGCTTGTCGGCATCGTCTTGCTGCTCTCCCATTCGGCCAAGCACTCGTTGCAGCCCCCAGTAGAGCCCAATCCCAACGGCGGCGAAGAGGCTGGTCGAGAGCAAGGTCAACTGCGGGTCGACGAACAACAGAAGCACCCAGACCATCAGCAAGATCGAGCTGTCAGCTAAAAGCTGGACGGTCGCGCTGAAGCAGGCGTTGAACAGATTGAAGATCTTCCCAATCTCTTTCGACGGCGCCCCAAAACCGCTCTGCACGAAGAGCTCGTACGGCGCCAGCATGTAGGCCCGATACAGGCCCTCCGAAATGCGCTGGTTGACCTTCATCAGCATGCGACTGATCGCAAAACGCGCCGCAGTCGACTGCAGATTCTTGAACGCCATGAACGCCAACACCACCGCACCGCCGAGCAGCACGAAGTCGAGCGGCGCCAGGGTATGGCCCACCGCTTTTTCCAGCGCATGTGCGAGGTGGCCATGGCGGCGGCCGGTAGCCGCGTCGACGTTGAGTCCCGCAACGAAGCCGAACAGCACCATCATGCCGCCCATCTCGAGCACGCCGGAGAACACGAGCGTCCCGCAGAGCAGAACGAAGGTGACCTTCCGCCTCGTTTCCAGCATGGACCAGAGCCGCCGGAGGACGACGGCGACCGCCATCCGGCGTTGCGACCCAGGGCGCGCCCTTCGCCTCAGCTGACGCTTGGGCTTGCGCTGTCGTTTGCGTGGCACGGTGCCGGGGACCACCTCGTTCACGCCATATTTCTAGCAGAATTCAGCGACGGGCGATGCGCCAACGACGGCGACGGTCCGCCACCCAATTCAAGGTGAATTCGGCCTCTTTCGACCCACGTCAGGGCGCCTGGCCGCCGTCGGTGATGGACCACGTCTGATCCAGCACGGCGCGCGCGGCGGCCGCTGACCCAGCGCTGTACTGCGAGGTTCCGGCGCCGAAGTAGGCCGGTTGCAGTACCTGCGTACTCCACCCCAAGAGCAACGCATCGTAGTTGGGCGTGCTCAGGTGCGTGAACATGTCGGTGGCGTCGGTCACGCTCGACACGTTCCACTGCGAGACGTCGCCATCGAAGGATGAGTTCTCAAACATGCCGCCCATGTCGACGACGTTCGAGGTGTCCCAGCTCGAGATGTCACCGTCGAACTGCGACACCCAGAACATCCCGCTCATGTTCGTCGCATTGGATGTGTTCCAGCTCGAAATGTCACCATCGAAGGCCGAGCCGGAAAACATAGACTCCATCGTAGTCACGTTCGACACATCCCAGTCGGAAATGTCGCCGATGAACGTCGACGACGAGAACATGCCGCTCATGTCGACCGCACTCGACGTGTCCCAGCCGCTGATATCCAGGCCGGCGATGTCGGCCTCGTCGAACGTCATGGAAAAGTTGGTCAGCGCAGACAGGTCCCAGTGGGAAATGTCCCCGCGAACAGTGCAACGCCAGAAGAGCTGCCTAGCATCGAGGACGACTGGCGCGTCCAAGGCACTGATCTCGATGTCGCAGTCCCAATTGTCCGTGTGGAAGAAGCGATAGCCAATCGGCTGAAACGTGCCCCATTGGGCGATCTCGACCAACTGGTCTTCAAACCGGTGGAACAAGTCGATGCAACTACCGTCGTCATAGTCGGACTCAAAGCAGGTGCCATGGGAAAACTCCCACGTTCCGAGCTGCCCACCGGCCGAGATGCGATAGCTGCCCGGCATCGCGTATTCGTGCGTGAGCGAGCCGCTCGTCGGCGTCACGCGTTCGCGCGTGCAGTCGCCCCAGTCGATGACGAAGTCGTAGCTGCCGCCGACGTCCAAGGTGACCGTGCGGTCGACGTCCACCTCCCAGCGCGTGACGAACAAATCCTCCTCGGGGACCTCCCAATCGTACGGGTCACACTCGGTCTGACCGCCCTCTCCACCTTCGCCACCCTCGCCACCTTCGTTCTCCGTTCCTCCCTCTCCGACGTCCCCGCCGCCTGCAGGCGACGTGCCGCCGCTCGGGCTGCTTCCACCGGTTGGCAGAGCCCCGCCCTCTCCGACGTCCCCGCCCGTCGCTGGCCCGGCGCCCCCCAGCGGAGCGTCCGTGTCGCTCCCGCCGTCATCCACGTCGCCCAAGCACGCCGACGCCAACGCGCCACCTAGGCCGATCGCCAACCAAGCAAGCCTCTTCGTGTCCATCGTTCCGGGAGCCCCTCAGCGCCAGCAGGGGTCAGTCTTCCATGACTGAGTTCCCGGAAGGCGCCAGGGAGTGCGGTCGCTCGGCGCACTTTCTCCGCCAGCGACGGGGAACACGCCTTTAGGCGGAGGCGGTGCGGTCGGAGGCCAAGGCTGCCTGCCCAACCTGTTGAACTTGGAACGGATACTCCACCGTCACTGCGCCCAAGTCGTCGGGCGTCTCCTCCGGACGGGGGAGCCAAT
>Ga0164308_10001881_pt1 | contig 11194 bp, 11 predicted proteins | sample Whisoiple_246_MG_FD_109983 | JGI IMG/M metagenome (GOLD analysis project Ga0164308, IMG submission 109983) | Soil microbial communities amended with fresh organic matter from upstate New York, USA - Whitman soil sample_246_MG | ecosystem: Environmental > Terrestrial > Soil > Unclassified >... | reverse complement strand
GCCCTGGTGCGCCTCGTCGAGCAGGGCGTGCTCGCCCCCGAGCGGCTCGTCGAGCGGACGGTCCGGCTCGACGAGGCCGCCCTCCTGCTGCCGGGGTTCGACACGGCGACGGTCGCGGGCATGACGATGATCGATCCCCGCCTCTGACGCCGGGAGTTTTACCCGACCACACCAAAACCGGACATTCCCTTTCCTCTGGGGACAGGTCGCCGACGCTACGTTCCTGCCCGCGCGGATCCCCCGCGTCGTCGACGACCCACCCACGGAGGCCCTGCCCGTGTACCGACCCCGCCTCACCGCCCTGCTGCTCCTGGGCGCCGCTCTCGCGGCTCCCGCCACCCTCCTCACCCCGCATCTCGCGTCCGCCGCCGTCGCGGACGCGCCGCACTGCTCGACGTCCGGCACCTGGCGCCAGGGCGAGCTCAACGTCTACTGGTTCGACGTCGAGCAGGGCGACTCCCAGCTCGTCGTCGGCCCGACGGGCAGGACCCTGCTCATCGACCTCGGCGAGACGTCGTGGAACTCGACCGGATCGGGCACCCGGGCCACGGCCGTGGCCGCCCAGATCCGCAGCATCTGCGGTGTCGCCTCGGGGCCGGTCCACCTCGACTACGTCATGGCCTCGCACCACCACCTCGACCACATCGGCTACGCCGGCAACCCGAACGACGCCCCGACGGCCTACGGCAACGGCCTCTACCAGCTGCTGACCCCGACGTCGGTCGGCGGCCTGGGGTTCACCGTCGGCCAGGTGCTCGACCACGACGGTGGCGTCTGGACCGACAACAACGGCGACAAGGACTGCGACGTGGGCACGACGGCCACGCCGAGCACCGAGACCGCATGGCACAACGTCGGCACCACGTCACAGACGTCGAAGCGGTGGATCTGCTGGCTGTACGGCCTGAGCACCCAGGCCGACCGAGCCAACATCGACGGCAAGGTCCTGCGGATCACGAACGCGGCGGCCTGGCCGACGCTCGACCTCGGCACCGGCGTCGCGTCAGGCGTCGTGGAGGCGAACGGCAAGGACGTCATGGAGGCCGACGGCGTCACCCCGGTCAGCGGGGACCACAGCGCGGACGCGCTCCCGCCGAGCGAGAACGACTACTCCATCGGCCTGCGCACGGCCTTCGGCCCGTTCGTGTACGCCACGGCCGGCGACAGCGACGGCGAGTACGCGACGAGCGCCAACAGCTACACCTACAACAACATCGAGGCGCTGCTCAGCACGAAGATGGGCGCGGTCAACGCACTGAGGGCCAACCACCACGGATCGGGCCACTCGTCCTCGACCGCCTACCTCGACGCGACGAGGCCGCAGGTCGGGTTCATCTCGTGCGGCAGCAACTCGTTCGGCCACCCGGGCAACCGCACCCTCGACGCCTTCCGGGCCGTCGGCGCGGACATCTTCCTCGCCAACAACCCGTGCGACACGACCGACCCGAGCGGCGCACCCATCGACTACACGGGCACGCTGAACCACAACGGCACGGTCCACCTCGCGACGACCGGTTCCGGCGCCGGCTTCACCGTCGACTACGACGGCGGCACGAAGACCTACACCACCCGGACCGGGGGCGGCGGTGGCGGCACCGGTGGCGACCCGACGAAGGTGCAGGTCAACGAGTTCCTCATGGCGCCCTCCGGGACCGGTACGGAGTGGGTCGAGCTCTACAACCCGACGACGAGCCCCGTCGACGTCGGCGGCTACTACGTCGACGACCTCGCCGGCGGTGGGGGCGCCCCCAAGGCGATCCCGTCCGGGACGACGATCCCGGCGGGCGGCCGCTGGGTGATGGACGTCGGCACGAGCTACCTCAACAACACCGGCTCGGAGTCCGTGCGATTCCTCAAGATCGCCGGCGGCGTCGAGACGGTCTACGACACGTACTCCTACTCGCTGGGGTCGACCCAGTACGACAAGGTGTTCCACCGGACGTCCGACGGTGGGGCGTGGTGCGCCACGGTCTCCGCGAACGTCACGCGCGGCACCGCCAACCCGGCGACGTGCCCGTGAGGCGCCGGATCACGGCCGGCCTCGCCGGCGCGGTGCTGCTCGTGACCGGTGGCGTCGCCGTCACCGCGGCCTCCGCCGGCACCGGCGACGCCGTTCGAGCCGACGCCGTTCGAGCCGACGCGACGCCGCCGCGGGCCGTTGCCGCAGCGGTCTCCCCCACGGCGCCGCTCGTGCTCATCTCGGGGCGCGACGACCACGGTGAGCTCGCCTCGCCGCGCGTCGTGCTCTTCGCCGCACCGGGCGGCCGGACGCCGGTGGGCGAGGCGCGTGACGGGACGCTGGCGCGTGTGGTGGGCCTCGAGGGCACGTGGCTGCACGTGCGCACCCAGGAGGGGCAGCGCGTCGAGGGCTGGGTCGACGACTTCCACCTCCGCAGGGAGCTCCACCTCGTCGGAGCGGGCCCGACCTGCCGGGCGACCCTCGGCGGGCACCTCCTGCCGGCCGGGGAGCAGGCCGTCGTCCTCGAGGTCAGGGACGGTCGTGCCCGCGTCCAGGTCGTCCGCGGGTCGGCCACGGGCTGGGTCTTGCGCGCTGCCGTGCAGGAGCTCGCCCCGCTCCAGGGGTGCGGCGCCGCCGCGTCGGGCGGAGCGTCAGGTGACGCGTCGGACGGCGGCGGCCACCACCACCACCACTGAGCCGGCCCGAACGCCCGGGGCACGGCGTGGCGCCGTCACGAGGCCCCCTCCTGACGGCGCCGCGCCGCCCCGACGGCAGCACCCAGGGGGTGGGCCGGGTAGGTGTGCACCACGACGTCCGTGAGACGCGGCGTGCTGCGGACGAGCTCGGCCTCCGCACGCCGCGCCACCGCGTGGGCGTCGACGAGGCTCGTGTCGGGGTCGACGTCGAGCTCGGCCTCGGCGTGGATCCGGTGACCGATCCACCGCATCCGGACGCCGCGCACGCCGGTCACGCCCGGCACCGCGGCCAGGGTGGCCTCGGCCTGCTCGACGAGCTGCGGCTCGACACCGTCCATGAGGCGGCGGAACACGTCGCGCGCCGCGGTGCGCAGCACCAGGACGATGGCGACGGTGATGACGAGGCCCACGACCGGATCGGCCCAGTCCCAGCCGACCGCGACGCCGGCGGCCCCGACGAGCACGGCCAACGAGGTGAATCCGTCCGTGCGCGCGTGGTGGCCGTCGGCGACCAGGGCGGCCGACCCGATGGCCCTGCCCTCACGGATCCGGTACACGGCCACGGCCTCGTTGCCGAGGAAGCCGACGAAGCCGGCGAGGGCGACCCAGCCGAGGTCGCTGACGGGTGCGGGGTTGAGCAGCCGGTCGACGCCCGACCAGCCGGCCAGGACCGCCGACAGGGCGATCATCGCGATGACGAACAGGCCGGCGAGGTCCTCGGCACGGCCGTACCCGTAGGTGTACCGCTTCGTCGCGGCGCGTCGGCCGAGGACGAACGCGACCCACAGCGGCACCGCCGTCAGCGCGTCGGAGACGTTGTGGATCGTGTCGGCCAGCAGGGCCACCGAGCCCGACGCGGACACGACGGCCAGCTGCAGCAGGGCCGTGACGCCGAGGCCGACGAGGCCGACCTTGACCGCTCGGACCCCGCGGGCGCTGGACTCGAGGGCCGAGTCGACCGAGTCGGTCGCGTCGTGCGAGTGCGGGGTCAGGGCGTGGATCAGGCTGGCCCACAGGCCTGTCCGGTGCCCGCGCTCGTGGCCGTGGCCGTGGCCGTGGCCGTGGCCGTGGCCGTGGTCGTGGCCGTGCTCGTGGTCGTGGTCGTGCATCTCAGTCCGTCGTTCGTGACGAGGACCCGCCCGGGGTCGCGATGGCGGCGACGTGGGCCGACCGGTGGTGGCGGGGCACGCCGTCGACCGCGTGCTCGGCGTTGTGGATCGCGTCGCGGACCAGGCTCGCGATGTGGTCGTTGTCGACGCGGTAGAACACCTGGTTGCCGCCCCGACGCGTCCGCACCATCCGCGCCATCCGCAGCTTGGCGAGGTGCTGGGACACCGACGGGCCGGGCTTGCCGACCCGGTCGGCGAGCTCGTTCACCGACAGCTCGCCGTCACCGAGCGCCCAGAGCAGCCGGATGCGGGTGCCGTCGGCCAGCATCCGGAAGATCTCGACGGCGAGCTCTACCTGCTCGTCGGGCAGGCCTGTCTCCTGCGCATCTGCATCCATGCGCAGATGGTAGCGCGGCACCCTGTGTCCTTGATGGACGCCTACTCGATTGCGACATTCAGGACAAAACGGGTACGAGTACCGTGTCCTGGCCGGTAGCGCCGTGGAGGGAGCCGCCGGTCAGGACCTGCTCGACCGGGCTCTCGCGACCCGACTGCTACCCGGGCGCCGGGTCCGTGCCGCGGAGCAGCAGGTCGACGATCCCGTCCGCCCAGCCCCTGCGGGCGCGCCCGTGGCGGAGCAGCTGGGCGAGGTAGCTCCCGAGGGCGAGGTCGGCGAGCGACTCCCCGTCGGTGCCGGCGCGGACGCGTCCGGCCGCGATGTCCGCGTCGATCTCGCCCTGGAGGGCTGTCAGCTGTCGCACGAGGTGGGCGCGGAGGGCCGCACTGAGGGCCGGGTCGGAGTCGGCGAGCACCGCCGCGACCGCACCCCGCCCGAGCTGTTCGTCGACGAGGACGAGCGCCTGCTCGAGGAGCCAGACCAGCTTGTCCCGCAGGGGGAGGTCGCGGGCGGGGAAGGGCGCCTCGGCCAGCTGGCCAAGGGTCGCCGCGAGGAGCGCCTCGCGGTCCCGGTAGCGCCGGTAGACCGTGGTGCGGGCCACCCCGGCCCGTGACGCCACGGCGTCGATGTGGACGCCACCGGGTCCCTGCTCGCGCAGCAGGCCGAGGGCGGCGCCGGCGATCCGGTCGTCAGCCCCGCGATCACGGGGCCGGCCTCGCGCAGGGGTCATGTCGATGCCTCCGGGAACAAAGACGAGGTTATTAACGCTACACGCACTGTATCGATAATCGTGAGGCTCACCTCACGAGGAAGGAGCCCATCATGACCCCCGGCGAGGTCCTCATCCCCGGTGCCGTCGCGATCGTCTTCGTGGTCGCCTGGTTCGTCTTCGGCCTCATCGACGCCACCCGACGCGACTCCCACCGGCAGGACGTGCCGAAGACCGGCACCGGGCCGATCCCCCAGCCGATCCCCCAGCCGATCCGCCCGCCGGTGCGCCACAGCGCAGGCACCCACCGCCGCTGAGCCGAGCGGCCTCCGACCGTGGCGTTGGCACCGTGCCCGCGCCACCACCCCACGCATTTCAAGAGTCACGACAGACGGGCCGTCTGGCCCGCAGCAAGGAGGAGAGGCGACATGGTCGTCTACAACGAGCTGGTGGCCATCACCGCGGGAGCCGGACTCATCGGCTTCGGCTGGTTCCTGGTCCACCTCATCCGCGGCAAGCACGTCGACAGCGAGGGGTGGGCCGGGTTCTTCGGCGTCACCGGCCTGCTGCTTCTGGCGCTCGGCCTGCACACCACCGTCACCTGGCCGTTCGGCGGCGACGGTTTCGAGTACGCCAACGTCGCGTTCGGCCAACCGGCCGCCGGCTTCGGTGCCCTGCTGCTCTTCGCGGCGGTCTACCTCTGGCGTCACCGCGCGATGTTCGCCGCGGACGCCGAGAGGACCGAGACGACGGACGCGGACGCTACCGGCTCGATCGACACTGACGACGTGACTGCCAACGCGACCGCCCTGCGCTCGCTCAAGCCCGTATCGGTCTTCGTCGGCGCACTCGGGCTGGGCATGGCCGTTCTCGCCATCGCCTTCGTCCGCTTCCAGCTCGGCGCCGCTCCCCCGGAGGAGCCGATCAGCGGACGCTTCGGCCACCTGCCGCTGCTCGAGGCGCTCTTCCTCGGCGGTCTGTGGGGCATCGTCGCCGTCGGCGCCCTGCTCTTCGCCGTGGCACAGCTGACCGACCGGGCGTCGTTGCTGCTGTGGGCCGCTCGCGCTTGGTTGGTCGGCGGCGTGGTGTTCCTGCTCTTCGGTGCGATGAACTTCTACACACACATCGGCATGTACTACAACATCGCCCACGGGACGTCGTACCTGTGGTGAACCGTCCGTCACCACATCGGTGAGACCCCTGGTCGGGCCCGTCCATCGCGACGGGCCCGGCCTCTGCCACGGTCGACCCGTGGCTCGTAGGCTCGCACCGTGACCTCGTTCGTGTATGCAGCCATCCGCACCCCGTTCGGCAAGTTCAACGGCAGCCTCTCCGGGACGCGCCCCGACGACCTTGCCGCCCATGCGATCTCGTCCCTCCTGGCTCGCACGCCGGGGCTCGACCCGGCACGCGTCGACGACGTCGTGTGGGGCAACGCCAACGGCGCCGGCGAGGAGAACCGCAACGTGGGTCGCATGGCCGCGCTGCTGGCCGGGATGCCGGTCAGTGTGCCCGGCACGACGGTCAACCGGCTCTGCGGGTCGAGCCTCGATGCCGTCCACGTCGGCTCTCGGGCCATCGAGACCGGAGACGCCGACATCGTGCTCACCGGTGGCGTCGAGTCGATGACGCGCGCCCCGTGGGTCATGCCCAAGCCGTCGCGGCCCTTCCCCGCCGGCGACGTGGCCGCGGTCTCGACGGCCCTCGGCTGGCGTCTGGTCAACCCTCGCATGAACCCGGCGTGGACCGTCTCCCTCGGCGAGGCCAACGAGCAGCTGCAGGAGAGGTTCGGCATCTCCCGCGAGCGGCAGGACGAGTTCGCCGCGCGCTCGCACCGCCTCGCGCACGAGGCGTGGGAGGACGGCTTCTACGACGACCTCGTCGCCCCGCTCGAGGGCACCGGGCTCACCCGCGACGAGAGCATCCGCCCGGACAGCTCGGTGGGCACGCTCGCGACCCTCAAGCCCTCCTTCCGCGCGGACGGCACCATCACCGCCGGCAACGCCTCCCCCCTGAGCGACGGCGCCTCCGCCGTCCTGCTCGGCTCGGAGGCGGCGGCCGACGCCATCGGGGTGAGCCCGCTGGCGCGGATCGCCGGGCGCGCGTCCCACGCCCTGACGCCGCAGGAGTTCGGCTACGCGCCGGTCGAGGCCGCGAACCGCGCCCTCGAACGAGCCGGCATCGGCTGGGACGCCGTCGGCGCCGTCGAGCTCAACGAGGCCTTCGCGGTGCAGTCGCTGGCGTGCCTCGACGCGTGGAAGGTCGACCCCGAGGTTGTCAACACCCGCGGCGGCGCCATCGCCATCGGCCACCCCCTCGGCGCCTCCGGCGGACGCATCGTCGGGACCCTCGCCAAGGTGCTGCGCGAGCGCGACGAGCGCTGGGGCGTCGCGGCGATCTGCATCGGCGTGGGTCAGGGCCTGGCCGTCGTCCTCGAGAACGTCGACGCCTCCTGACGCTGGGCCGCCGCTGGCCGGGGGGGCGTCGCCCGCAGCCGCAGGTCGCATGCCAGTCGCACCCGGCTGACGGGGCTACCGTGGGCGAGTTCTCCACGGCCCGCCCCATCAGGCCGCCGACCGGTAGGAGGAGGCATCATGACCAGCACACCGTCCACAGCCACCGAGATCCTGTCCGACCTCGCGACGTGCCGTCCCTGGCAGGAGGACTTCTACTGTCACCTGCACCAGCACCCGGAGCTGTCCCACCAGGAGCGAGCGACCGCAGCGGCCGTCGCCGAGCGGCTGCGCGGGAGTGGCTACGAGGTGACCGACGGCGTCGGCGGCACCGGTGTCGTCGGCCTGCTGCGCAACGGCGACGGCCCGACGGTGCTGCTGCGTGCCGACATGGACGCGCTGCCGGTGAAGGAGGCGACCGGGCTGCCGTACGCGAGCACGGCCACGGCGCCGGCCGATCCGACTGGCGGGGCCGACGCCGCCGGGCAGGTGCCGGTGATGCACGCGTGCGGTCACGACGTCCACGTCACCTGCCTGCTCGGCGCGGCCGACCTGCTCGCCCGGCACCGCGAGGGCTGGCGCGGCACCGTCGTGGCGCTGTTCCAGCCGGCCGAGGAGCTCGGCGACGGCGCGCGCCGGATGGTCGAGGACGGCCTGGCCGGCATCGTCGGTGCCGTCGACGTCGCCCTGGCCCAGCACGTCCTGCCGGGGGTCGCTGGCACCGTGGGCACCCGGGCGGGTGCGGTCCTGTCCGCGGCCGACAGCATGCGCATCACGGTGCACGGCCGTGGCGCCCACGGCTCGATGCCTCAGGCGGCAGTCGACCCCGTCGTGCTGGCGGCGATGATCGTCGTCAGGCTGCAGACCGTCGTGTCGCGGGAGGTCCCCCCGACGACGCCGGCCGTCCTCACGGTGGGCAGCATCCGGTCCGGCACCAAGAGCAACGTCATCGGCGACCACGCCGTCCTCGAGCTCAACGTGCGCACCTACGACGAGCAGACCCGCGCGTCCGTCCTCGACGCCATCCGCCGCATCGTCGTGGCCGAGTGCCAGGCGTCGGACTCGCCGGCCGAGCCCGAGTTCGAGCTCTTCGACCGGTTCCCGCCCACGGTCAACGACGCTACGACGACCGAGCGCGTCCGCGCCGCCTTCCTCGAGCACTTCGGCGAGCTCGCGACCGAGCTGCCGCTGCAGAGCGCGAGCGAGGACTTCAGCGACCTGCCCACCGCGCTCGGCACCCCGTACACCTACTGGGGCATCGGGGGCACCGACCCCGACGCGTACCGCGAGGCCGTCGAGGCGGGCACCGTGGCCCGGGACGTGCCCGTCAACCACTCCCCGTTCTTCGCGCCGGTCGTGCAACCGACGCTCGACACGGGCACCTCGGCCCTCGTCGTCGCCGCGCTGGCGTGGCTCGGACGCTGAGAGCGTCGTGAGCGCGTCGTGAACTCGTCGATGACCACGTCGGCGGGCACGGTGGCGGGCGCGTCGACCCTTCTCCTCCTCGTGCTCGACCTCGCCGGCACCTTCGTGTTCGCCCTCAACGGGGCGCTCACCGCCATCCGCGCCGCTCGTCTCGACATCGTCGGTGTCGTGGCACTCGGGATGTTCACGGCGATGGGCGGCGGCATCGTCCGCGACGTCCTCATCGGCTCGCTGCCACCGGCCACCTTCAGCGACTGGCGCTACCTCGTCGTCGCTGCCGCGGGGGCCATGCTCGCCTTCTTCCTCGGCCGTCGGCTGGACCGGATCGCCCTGTCCATCAACATCTTCGACGCGATGGGTCTGAGCCTGTTCGCGGTCACCGGCTCGCTCAAGGCCCTCAACTCGGGCATGGCCCCGCTGCCGGCGGTCCTCCTCGGGGCGATCACCGGCGTCGGCGGCGGCACGCTGCGTGACGTCCTCCTCGGGCACGTGCCGACGGTGCTGAGCAGCGGCCTCTACGCGATCCCGGCCCTGGCCGGCGCGACCGCCATGGTGGTCGCGCACGAGCTGGGGGTGCAGGGGCTCGTAGGCGCCCTCGTCGCGGCCGGGCTGTGCTTCGGCATCCGCGTCGTCGGCATCCGCTACGACCTCGACGCACCGACCCCGCGGGGCACCCCGGCCGACTGACCGGCAGACCCAGCGCCCGGACGATCGACCGATCAGGACTCGTACGGCGTCAGCTCGGCGAGCACCTCGTTGAACGCCTCCGTGCTGGAAGGATGCGTCCAGATGCCGTTCAGCAGCTCGTCGGCCGTCGTCCCCGTGCGGATGGCGAGGGCGACGAGGTTGACCAGCTCCTGCGAGTCGACGCAGAACAGTGTCGCACCGAGCACCGTGCGGTCCGCGGCGTCGACGGTGACGGTGATGACGCCCTCCGGGTCGCCGAGGATCTTCGGCCGGGGCATCGTCGCGATCCGCGCGACCTCCTTGGCTGCGTGCAGCACCTCGTACCCTGCCGCGCGGGCCTGTGCCGGTGTCAGCCCGACCTGCGACAGGGGCGGCGTGATGAAGGTGGTGCGCGGCACCGCCACCCGGTCTGTCGTGGCACGCCGGCCGGGGCCGGTCAGCTGGTCCCACACGATCCGGTTGTCATCGAGGGAGATGTAGGTGAACTGGGGCCCGCCGTTGACGTCGCCGACGGCGAACACACCGTCGACCGAGGTGCGCAGCTGGTCGTCGACAACGATGAATCCCCTGTCGTCCGTGACGATCCCGGCCACCTCGAGGCCCAGTCCGTCGGTCACCGGTGTGCGCCCGGTCGCGAGCAGGACCGCGTCGGCCTCGACGCTGCCGTCGGCCAGCACGACCCGCAGCCCCTGCCCCGCCTGCTCGATCGCCCGTGCCCGGGCGTCGTTGCGCACCCTCACCCCACGCCGCGCGAGGACGCCGGCCACGGCGCGGGCGACGACGGGCTCGGTGTCTCGCAGGAGGGCCGGTCCGGCGTTAAGCAGCGTGACGTCGGAGCCGAAGAGCCGGAACATGCTCGCGATCTCGAGCCCGACGAAGCCGGCGCCGACGACCGCGAGCCGTCCGGGGAACGGGTCGGCGTGCTGGATCGTGGTCGAGTCGTACACCTGGGGCAGGTCGGCCCCGGGGATGTCCGGACGGGCGGGCACCGTGCCGGTGCCGATGACGACGTGCTCTGCCGTGACGAGGACCTCGCCGTCGGCCGTGCGGACCGTGACCTCCTTCGGCCCGGTGAAGCGTGCGGTGCCGTCGAGCAGCGTCGCCACCCCGTCGAGCATGGCGTGGTTGGCTGCGTTCAGCGTCGCGACGAGGGCGTCGCGGTCGGCGACGGACCGGGTGAACCAGGCCTGGGGGTCGTCGCTCGGACGGCGGGCCTCCGCCGACACGACGAGGTCCTTGGTCGGCACGCAGGCGACGTTGATGCACGTGCCGCCGTACATCGCCGGGTCCTTCTCGACGAGCGCGACCGACCGCCCGGTGGACGCGTACCGCCGGGCCAGCGTCTTGCCGGCCTTGCCCCAGCCGACGACGAGCAGGTCGACGTCGAGTCGTTCGGTCGTCACGGTGTGTCCTCCGGCCGGGTCGGTACGAGGTGGGGACGGCGTCAGGGCCGTGGGAGGACGGTGAGGACCCGCTCGATGTGGTCGCGGAACTCCTGCATGAACCCAGACAGGAAGTCCGCCGTGGACTCGTCGGTCACCTCGCCGTCGTCGGTGAACAGGCCCGGCCGGAAGCTGACGTACGCCTCGGGCGCCGTCATCTGCCGGGCGTTGCAGAAGCTGAGCACGCCGCGCAGGCTCTGCTGGGCGAGCGCCTTGCCGATCTGGCCGGGCGAGGCCCCGATCACCGCCGCGGGGATGTGGTCGAAGGAGTTCTGGCCCCACGGGCGCGAGGCCCAGTCGATGGCGTTCTTCAGGGC
>Ga0164308_10001877_pt1 | contig 11198 bp, 7 predicted proteins | sample Whisoiple_246_MG_FD_109983 | JGI IMG/M metagenome (GOLD analysis project Ga0164308, IMG submission 109983) | Soil microbial communities amended with fresh organic matter from upstate New York, USA - Whitman soil sample_246_MG | ecosystem: Environmental > Terrestrial > Soil > Unclassified >... | reverse complement strand
CCGGGGAGCGCTTCGATGCGGGAGAGCCAGTTGCGAATTGCGGGGTACGCTTCCAGTGAAACGTCGCCCTCGGGGGCGTGGGCCGTGTACGTGTACAGCGCGACATCGGCCAAGGTCGGTGTTTCGCCGACCAGGAACGGCTGCGTTTGCAATTCTTTCTCGAGCACCGTGAACAGGTCGTGGGCTTTGCGCACCGCCAGCGCATGATCGAGCGGCGCGTTGAAGACGCGCACGAGGCGAGCAGCGGCGGGCCCGGCCGACAGTTGCCCGGCAGCCACGGAGAGCCAACGCTGCACGTGGCCGCGCCGACCAGGATCGCGCGGCCAATAGCGCGCTTGCTCGTCGTAGCGCTCGGCCAGGTAGACGAGGATGGCGTTGCTGTCGCTCACGGTCAGCGCGCCGTCTTCCAGAACCGGGACTTGCCCGAAGGGGTTTTTGGCCAAAAAGGGCGGCTGCTTGTGTTCACCTTTTGCCAAGTCGACATTGACCAACTCGGCCGGCACCCCGAGTAGCGACAACATCAGCTCAGCGCGGTGCGAATGGCCGGAGAGCGCGAAACGGTACAGGCGAAGGGCGGTGGTGGCGGGCATGAGCAGAACGTGCACCGGCACTCGAGCAGAAACAATGCACGTGATTGACAAGTAATTATTATCAAAATAGGAATAATGCGGTGGACCGCTTTTCGAGCCTCAAGATCTTCGTCGCGGTAGGTGAAGAGCAGAGCTTTGCGGCCGCTGCGCGGCGTTTGGCGTTGTCACCCCCAGCGGTCACGCGCGCGGTGAGCGCGCTAGAGCAGGCGCTGGGGGTCAAGCTGTTACAGCGCACCACGCGCATCGTGCGCTTGACCGAGACGGGCGCGCGCTACTTGCTCGATTGCAAACGAGTGTTGAGCGAGCTCGAGGACGCGGATCAGGCGGCGTCCGGGGCGCAAGCCGAGGTCCGCGGCACGCTGGCGATCACGGCTTCGGTTTTGTTCGGGCGCGCGTTCGTCGCGCCGCTGTTGCACGCGTTCCTCGAGCGTCACGAAAAGATCAATCTGCGCGCGTTGTTCGTGGATCGCGTGGTGGACTTGATCGAGGAGGGCTTGGATGTCGCGGTGCGCATCGCGCACCTGTCGGATTCGTCGCTCACGGCCATTCGCGTCGGCGCAGTGCGCAACGTGGTCTGCGCTTCACCGGCCTTTTTGAAGCGCCACGGCGTCCCACGCACGCCGGAAGATCTGCGGGAGTTGTCGGCGTTTTGCTTTTCGGCCGATCGATCGCCGCCGGCGTGGTCGTTTCAGTTGGGCAAGCGCACGCTGTCGGTGCGCCCCAGCGCGCGGCTGGTGGTCAATAGTCCGGAGATCGCCATGCAGGGCGCGGTTGCCGGCCAAGGCGTGACGCGCGTGCTCTCGTATCAGGCGGCTTCGGAATTGAAGGCGGGTCGTTTGCGGGTGATCTTGAGTGAGTTCGAGCCCGAACCCATTCCGATCCACGTCATCCATCGTGAGGGCAAGCGCGCCGCCGCGCGCGTCCGGGCGTTCGTGGATTTCGCAGTCTCCGAGCTGCGAAACAGCCCGCTCTTGAAATCTTGAGTCAGGGCTTGCGCATGAAGTAGCCGAGCGCCAGCGACAGCCCGCCGACGACGAGGATCAACAGCACGGCCATGGTCCAGGAGTTTTCCAGCCGAGGTCCCGGTTTGCCCGAGCGTTGACCGGCGATACGTTCGGGCGGAAGGGACGTCCCGCCGCGGCCGCCGCGCGCCAAGTTGGCCATGCCCGCCGCTGCCGAGGCGCTGATGTTGACCTTCAATTGCAGCGCGCCGCGTTCGGCCACCGTCATGGCCACGAGCTGGGCCTTTTGCACGCGATCCGTGCCGCCGCTGAACACGGACAAAGACTCGATGAACGCGCGCACCGAGCTCGGGCGGAGATCCGGATCACGCTCCAGCCCGCGGTGCACGACGCGCGCGAGATCGCGCGGTACCCAGCTGGCTACCTCGTCCAGCTGCGGGATCGGTTCGGTGCAAATGGCCACGATTAGCTCGCCGAGTGAGGATTGTCCGCCCCACAAGCGTTGCCCGCTGAGCGCTTCCCAGAGCACGACCGAGAGGCTCCAAACATCGGAGCGCTCGTCTACGGCCTTGGCGTTCTTGGCTTGTTCGGGCGACATGTACATCGGGGAGCCGAGGATACCGCCCGTTCGCGTGAGGCTCAGATGGCTCGCAGCGTTGTTGCCTTCGCTCACGCGCGTGCGCTTGGCGACGCCAAAATCACAGACCTTGACCGTGACTTCTTCGGTTTGCTCGTCGATCTGCAAGAACAAATTGGCGGGCTTGATGTCACGGTGCACGATCCCGCGCGCGTGGGCCGCGGCCACGCCGCTGGCACCTTGCAGGACCAGTCGCACGGCAACCTGAGGCTCGAGCGCTCCCTCTTTTTTGAGCACGGCCGAGAGCTCCACGCCGTGTAGCAGCTCCATGATGATGTACGGCATGCCGACCGCTTCGTCGGAGCCCGCGTCGATGGTGCGCGCCACGTTCGGGCTACTGATGTCGCTGGCGGTGCGCGCCTCACGCGCAAACCGCTCGAGCGCCGTTGGTGAGGCGTTGGCCATCCCTGCGGAGACCACCTTGGCCGCCAGGCGTTCGCCTTTGGGGCCCTCCACTTCGTACACCGAGCCCATGCCACCTCTGCCGATCAGGCGAATCACCAGATAGCGGTCATTGAGCCGCTTGCCGGTCAAGCCCAGTGGATCCGTCTCGCTCGCATCGGGGCGCGCGAGCGGTGCCACCGAGAGCGCCAGGTCGGCGCGGCCTTCCACCCGCTGCCGCATCTCGGTGGGGACACGCGTGATGCGCGATTCGTCCAATAGTTCATCGCCCCCCGAGAAACGGCGCAGGCGATCGGCAAAGTCTTCGATGGTCGGCGGACGCAGATTGGGGTCGCGGTGGAGCGCGCGGTGCACCGCGCGCGCCAGGCCCGCTTCGATCCACGGCGCACGATCCTGCACGTGCGGCACGTCCTCGGTGCAAATCGCCGTCACCAAGTCGGAGACGGATTCGACGTGCGAGAACGGCGCTACGCCGCACAGCATCTGGTAAAGTGTCGCGCCCAGCCCCCAGATGTCGGCGCGTTCGTCGACTTCCTTGGCGTTCGTCAGTTGCTCGGGAGCAGCATAGTCAGGGGTGCCCAGTTGCGCGCCGGTAGCGGTGAGTGATGGCTCACCGGCGCCGTCGAGCCGCTTCGCTACGCCGAAATCGCAAACTCGAACGATCACCTCCGCCCCGTCGCGATCGAGCAGCAGATTGCCCGGCTTTACGTCGCGATGAACGAGGCCCACGCGATGCGCTGCCGACAGGCCGCGCGCGGCCTGAAGCGCGACGCGCACGGCGCTTTCCGGAGCGAGCGCGCCGTGTACTTCGAGCACACCCTCCAGATCTCGCCCGCTGAGCAGCGGCATCACCAGATAAGGTCCGAGCGCTTCGTCGCGCCCTGCCGCGAGCGTGGAGACCACGTGTGGGTGCGAAAGTCCCATGACCAGCTTCGACTCGCGCTCGAAACGCTGATCCGCCTCAGCGTCGAAGAGCTCTGGGTACAGGATCTTGATTGCGCACGACTTGCCTTCCAGATCGCTCGCACGAAAGACGGCGCTCATGCCTCCGAGGCCGAGCAGTGAGTCGAGACGATAGCGGCCGGCGAGGAGCTTGCCGATGTAGCTCCTGGCGCGGTCTTCGAAGTTGGGCAGGCCCACGAGGTTACCCGGAGCATAGCCACGCAGCGCGAGTCCGCCTAGCACTACTCGGCCGGTTTTCCGGCCGTCGCGATCGTGGCACGATCGCCGCAATTTTTCGCGAGCTCGGTGCACCGGCAGGGCTAGGATGGGCGCATGGCTGAAGCTGACGAACCGCGTGGTCGCGTGCTGGTGGTGGCAGGATCCGATTCGGGCGGCGGCGCTGGTATTCAGGCCGACATCAAAACCATCACTGTATTGGGCGGCTACGCCGCGACCGCCATCACCGCGCTCACCGCGCAAAACACGCTGGGGGTGTTCAGTGTTTTGCCGATCGAGGCAGAGTTCGTGGCCGAGCAAATGTCGGTCGTGCTGACCGACATCGGTGCGGACGCAGTGAAAACCGGCATGCTGTTCTCGGAAGAGATCATCTCCGCGGTTGCCTCCACGCTCGAGATCCGCGCTCGGCGCGTGCCGGTGATCGTCGATCCGGTGATGGTCGCCAAGGGCGGAACGTCATTGTTGCAAGAACGCGCGCGCAGCGCGTTGGTCGAACGCTTGTTGCCGCTCGCGGCGTTGATCACGCCCAACGCACCCGAGGCCGCGGCCCTGGCCGGAATCAAGGTCGAAAGCCTCGCCGACATGGAGCGCGCGGCCGATCGCTTGCTCGCGTTCGGCGCCAGCGCAGTGCTGATCAAGGGGGGACACTTGGAAGGCGAAACCATCATCGATCTGCTGCGCACGGCCGACGGTGAAGGCGCGCATTTCGAACATCCCCGCATCGTCACTCGCTCCACCCACGGTACGGGTTGCACCTTGGCCTCGGCCATTGCCTGCGGCGTGGCCCACGGCTTCACGCTGCGTTCGGCCATCGAACGCGCCGAGGACTACGTGTTGGAAGCGATTCGAACCGCGCCCGGTCTCGGCAAAGGTCATGGGCCGCTGAACCATGGCCACGTGATCGGCGCGCGTTTGAATTGAGCAATGGTTTGGCCCCGCGGGAGCGGGCGCGCAGAACACCGAGCTGACCCTGCGAACTTCGCACGTGCACGCGGCCGTCGCAGCAGCCACGCCTGCCCCCCCTGAAAAATGGGGGTAGAGCCGAATTCTGGTGCAAGGCGCAGCCTGCCCGAGCCCGCATTACCAGCGGTGATAGGGTATTGCGTGTGAGCCGCATCCACCTTGCCGCGGTCGTCGGGCTGCTCGTTTCGTCATGTAGCCAAGCTCCGCCTGAGACACCGTCGGCGGTCTTGCGCGCATCACCGCCGCCCTTCCACTCGACCGGACAGCACGAGCCGCTGCGCGGCTATCGGCTGGCCGAGAGCTTCGTGGCCAAGGGCCCATTCCGCGATGGCGCGGCCCTGCGCGTGGGCGCGATCGTCGATGGTTTGCGCGTGCGACCGGACGCGAGCGGGCTACGTTTTTCAGAATCAGTGGCAGTGCCCGCGCTCAAGGGCGGCGTTCCACTGCCGGACACATTGGGCGCGGGGCTGCTGTTTTGGAACGCGACCGCTCTGTACACCGCAGACTCGTTTCTAGGCACGCTCGAGCCGCTGCTCGACATCGGATTTCTGCCGGTGAACGTCTCGTTTGGCCCGAACTTCGCGCTGGTGCGCGGTGATGACGGCGAGCGGCTGGCGATCGATTTCCGAACTCGCCAACGCGTGACGCTGGCTCCGCCGCTCTTGGCCGACGTCGCGGTTGCGAATGGAGGCCGCGCCTTGGCTCTACTCGAAGGCGGCACCTGTATGCTCAGTGAAGATGCGGGCAAGAACTACCGTGCGCTGTCGTTGCCGCCGGGCGCCCGAGCGCTGAGCGTACGCGAAGTCTCGGGGCAGCTGATCGCCAGCCTGACCTCGGACTCGCAAATGCGCATCGATCCGGCTGGAAACGTGCAAATCGAGGCTGCCTCGCGGGCCCCTCCGGGCAAGGCGATTGGAGATTCGCTTTGGCCATTGCCCGAGCCACCCCTCGAGCACGCGCTGGGCTTCGGCGTGCCGATCGGCGAGGAGTTCGCGGGCGTCGCAGTGGCGGGCAGTGTCGCGACCGTCAATTTGCGCACTGGGGAACTCGTGCAGGTCACGCGCGCCTTGGTGCCCAGCGAGCTTTCGTGCCGAACCTTGGATGCCAATGGCGCGCTGTTGCTGGCGTGCAACTCGAAAACCAACGGCAGCCTGGTGCTATCGGACGCGTTCGGTGAACGCCCACTGACACAGGCCAAATTCGCGAGCGGAGTGCGGCTCGATTTCGCGGCCGGCGTGTTGCTCGCTTCTGCGCGTTGCGACGGTTTGGTGCAGCCGGGCGCAGTCTGCGTGCGCAGCATGGATGGTCGATTCCACGACTTCGACGTCAGCGTGCAGTTGACCAAGCTCGAGTCCAGTTCGCCGCAACCGACTCAGGCGAAGCCGGGCAGCAAGCCCGCCATCATTCGGCCCACGATCTTGCGTTGGGTGCCGAAAGTGGGCGGCGGTGCAGTGGCCGTGATCGCCGCTCAAGTGCCCGGGCTGCTCGACGCGCAGACGGGGACCTTCGTGCCGCTTTCGCAAGACGCGCTCGACAAGGCGGCCCTCGAGACCGCGCACGGCGGCGAAGATTGGCTGGGGCTCGACTGGATCGCGCTCGCGGATGGCAGCCTGCGCGGTTGGCTTTCGAACCGCGCGGTCTCGATCACCAGCGATGGTCGGCTGGAGCCGAGCGTGTACGAGTTTCGCTCCCTCTCCGGTGCGGGGGCCCACGCGTTGGCGTTCGACGGCAGGCAACGCGTGTTTCAATCTGCGGATTGGGGTCGGTCTTGGGTGGAGACGCTCGCGCCGCCGAGCTTCGCTTCGGACAGTCAGCTGAAGCTCGCGCCACACTGTTCGCTGGTGGGCTGCTCGCTCGGCCCCTGGCTCCGGGTGGGGTGGCAGGCAGAAGTTCCCGCGGCGCGGGTGCGAACGCAAAACGTCGCCCCTGCGCCGCCCCGGGTGCCTCGTGAACCGTTGCCGGCACTGAGCTGCGAGCAACTCAGGGCTGCCAGCGTCGGCGAGACGACGGAGACCGACGATGAACCCGATGAGCACCCGTTGCTTGGGTTGAGCCGGGCGAGCTTTGCTGGAGGACGAGACTACGAAGCCACGTTCTCGGCGGGCACGGTGCATCCCGTCAATGGCTCGGCCGAGGCGCTCGGACTGCGCGCTGCGCTCGCGATTCGGGCGCCGCTCGAGTCGGACTCTGCGCCGCTGCTCGCGAACTCGCCGGGATATTCGAACGCGCTTGCCCGCATCACCTTCGTTTCGCCGTTCGAACCGAGCGCGCAGATTCAAGCTACGACACTCAGCTGGCGCGCGCTGAATGAGGCGGCTCGCGCGGGCGGCGGCGAATGGCCCGCTATCCGCCCCGGACAAATCGATGGCTCGGCGGTGCCGGTTTTGGGAATCAATCCGGGTGAGGCAGCGGGCTTGATCTTGAGTTCGGAGGTGTCGCTCTGGGTTCGCAGCGCGGGCGGCGCCACGGCCTTGTCGAGTATCAACTCGACGGATGATGCGAGTTGGATCAGCGCAGTGCGACGGCCAGAGAACAAGCTCGTGATGCTGGGCGGGCATGGGGATGGCACGCTCGATGTAGTCGAGTTCACGGCCGGTCGTGCTCGGCGGCTGTTTCAAATGCCGGGCCTGGGCGCGGCGCATTATCCCGCCAACCCGGACGCGCTCGCGGTCGGCTCGCAAGGTGCCTTGGCGATTTTGCGTACGCCCTCCGGCAGCGAGCCAGCCAGCGTCGGCGATCCTGCAGCGCTGTTCCACGAGGACGGCAGCGTGACCGTGCTGGCCCCCTGGTCGCGCCTTTTTTTGGCAAACGCGCCCGAGTGTAAGCCTCAGGCAACCGACTATCGCGCGGTGCTCCAAACCAGCGTTGCCTGGTTGAGGGTGATCGACGCCTCGCAGCCCGTGACGGACGAAGCGCTGCAAGCAGGCATGTTCGCCATGCTGCGCGCAAACGGCGATCGCCTGTGCTTGGAGGCCATCGAGCTTGCGGGCGCCCCGGTCGAACGAGCCGGGTCGAGCCACGAGACACGGCTCAGCGCGCGCTTCGTGGGCCGCGGTCCGGGGGCTGTGCGCCTAGGCATCGAATCCGGTTTCGAGTTTCGGCAAGCGCTCAGCTGTCGCTTGTCCAGCACGCACTAGCGTGGCATAGCGCAGCATGGCTCGCCGCAGTCTTAGGCTCGGTTCTCTGCTTCTGGCCGCGGGGTTCGTCGCCTGTGTCAGCAATCACGCAGCGCTGGAGAAAATGCCCGCAGGTCGCGGTGGCAACGGTGCTGGCGGCGGTCTCTCCATGGCGGGTGCAACTCATCGTGGCGGCAACGGTGGGGAAGCCGCCAACGGTGGCGGTCACGCTGATGACGAACCGCCGGGCGAAAGCCTGCTCACGATCGTCAATGGCATTGTCGACGCGCCGAGCGTCGCGCTATGTCTGGCCAGAGTCGACCTCGATGGCAGCGTGACGCCGCTCGGCTCACCGCTCGGTGATGCTCCGCTCGGATACGGGCAAAGCCTGGTGCTGCGAGAAGTCGATGGCATCGACTTCGAGACGGACGGACTCCAGCCGATCGTGATCGCGGGTGAGCTAGAGCTGATTGCGGGTCTGGACTGCGAGGCCGCGATCGAAAAAGCGCGCTCGGAAGAAGCCGCGAGCGACGGCGAGTTCGCACAAGGCGGCGCCGCGGGTGACGGCAGCGGGGTTGGGCTTCCGCCGCTTTCAGGCAGCGGCGGAGAGGGTGGCGCTGCCGGGGGTGAAGGCGGCAGTGGCGGTGCCCCGCCCGGGCCGCAGGCCGTGCGCTCCGCCCTGCGCGCGCGTGGTTTGCCGGCAATTTCTGCAGGAACGTTGAACCAGGGGCGCAGCCTGGTATTCGTCGCCAACGGCTGTCTCGGCGGCGCCACGTATACTGGCGAAGACGCCGAGCATTATTGCGGCGATGGCTACACGCCGCGTCAGCCCAGCGCGTCCGCCGTCTTGGTCAGTTTGTCGAGGCAAGTGTCGGCTGAGCACGTAGCGCTGCAGGCGGTGCATGCGTCGCTCGCCAACGAGCAGCTGGAGCTTCGCTCGCGACCGCCTTTCCCCTCGATGTCGAGCGGAGTCGAAATCGGCAGCGTGTTCCTCGGTCAGGTCGCACCGCGTCCCGCCTCGAGCTCGAGCACGGTATTCGATCTCGGCAGCGCTCGCAGATATTCGGTATCGGTCGAGTCCGACGGCAACCTGCTATTCAGCCAGGCCTGGCCCGAGGTGCTCGCGCAGGGCGGCCTCGAGGAGCTCGAGAATGGCCGCGGCTACGCCTTGATTTTCAATGGGCCGCGGGCAGATCTGAAGGCGGTGCCCAAGTTGTGGAACGCCGCAACGCTGACCGCCATCGCCGTCGAGCCCGAGTAGCTGCGAGCTACCGCGGGCATTGGCACGTTTGCGGGCTCGGGTGGCGCTCAGTGATAGAGCGAAACTTCGGCCAACTTCCCGCGGGCATCGTTGATGTGCGGGCTATTCGGAAAGCGGCGAATGAAGGCGCGCAGCGTGTTCTTGGCGTCGTTCCAAGCTTGAATGGCGAGCTCGGCCTCGGCAAGTTGCAGTGTGGCTTCGTCCATCACTTCCTTGTCGGCGGAAGCTTCGGAGAGTTGCATCAAGATCGGGATCGCATCGCGATGCAGCCCGAGCTGAATCAAGGCCCGCGAGAGTTGGAAGTTGGCTTGCGGACTGTGCGCCGCGTCGCTCTTGTACTTGAGCGATTCACGGAACGCTTGTTGCGCTTCGTGCCAACGGCCCATGCGGATGTGATCGACACCGGTTTGATACGCGATCAACGACAGCTCGTTCTTGGCTCGCTCCACCGCTGAGTCGAACACGGCACGCTCGGTGGGTGAGATGTCGAGCTTGATCACGTCCGGGTACGCCGCGATCAGCTCTTGGCGCTTGCTCTGCACGATCAGCTGGTAAAATTCGCTGGCTTGGCGGCTGGCGCGCTTCTGCTCTTCTTGCCGTTCTTGCTCGACCTTGATGTCCTTTTGCAGCGCTTCGAGCTGGTCGCGCGTTTCCTTGTTCTCTCCGCGGACCGTTTCCAGCCGGATGTCCCAAGTCAATTTCACGAACACCAGGAGGATCGCGATCGTGACCACGTAGGCGGTGGCGCTGTTGATCACGACTTTGCGCTCAGCGCCTTGCTGTCGTTTCGAGATGCTCTTCAGATCCGCGGCGAGCGCGTTGACCAAGTTGTTGGTCTTGATGGTGAGCGCACGGCTCTCCACGATCTCGCGTTTGATCTCTTCGAGCTCGTATTCGTTCATCGCGCGGGTCTTCAGTATCGCTCTGGGGCGGGCCGAGCAAGGCCCGAGCAAGGCCGGAGCAAGGCCGGAGCAAGGCCGGAGCAAGGCCGGAGCAAAGCCGGAGCAAAGCCGGAGCAAAGCCGGAGCAAAGCCGGAGCAAAGCCGGAGCAAAGCACGAGCCGAAGGGCCAGTGCTCGGTCATTGCTCAGGGTTTCCAGGACTGGCTCTCGCGTCAAGCTGGCGGAAGCGCAGCGAAAAAGCGGCTGCAGCGCGCCGAAAAGCGGATTGTAGCTTGAACGGCAGCCAATCCCTCGCTAGAGCGTGGCGGGCTCAGTGGCCGAGTTGGTCGCGAGCTCCGTGCCTGGCCGCCCCCAAAAGACGGCGCCCCCGGCCAATTCTCGAGGAAAGTATGGACACTAGCGACATCCGCAAGGGCCTGAAGTTCATGATGGACGGGAATCCGTACGTCGTCACCGATTTCCAGTTCGTGAAACCGGGGAAGGGCCAAGCCTTCACGCGCACCAAGATGCGAAACATGCTGAACGGCAGCACCATCGAGCGCAACATCCGCTCGGGTGAAAAGCTCGAGCCGGCCGACGTCGAAGACCGAACCCTGCAGTTCATCTATCCCGAAGGCGACGCCTACGTGTTCATGAACTCGATGACGGGTGATCAGGTCACGGTTCAGGCCGAGGTGGTCGGTGAAGATTCGGGTTTCTTGATCGACGGCATCGACGTCGTGATCACGATCTACAACGGCAATCCAGTGGCGATCGCCCTACCCCCGCACGTGACCGTGCAAATCACCGAGACCGAGCCAGGCGTGAAGGGTGACACCGCAACCAACGTCACCAAGCCGGCGAAGATTTCGACCGGCGCCGCCGTGAACGTGCCTCTGTTCATCAACGAGGGTGACTGGGTTCGCGTCGATACCCGGACCCGATCGTACATCGAACGCACGAGAGCCCCGTCCAAGGCGCCCTGACGGGAGCCTGGACCGCATGCACCGCTACTTGTGAGTAGCGGTGCTCGGACTCGCTTTGGGGCGCTCGAAAATGATCGCGCGCCCGGCGTCGATGCAAGCGACCGCGCGCGCTTCATTGGCCACGACACAATCCGTGAAGCGTGCGGCGTCCGCGTGTTCGCCGAGCTTCGTGGTTTGCCAGAGCTCCCTGCGCTCGCCGACCACGAGCAGACCGAGCGCGCT
>Ga0164308_10001875_pt1 | contig 11202 bp, 8 predicted proteins | sample Whisoiple_246_MG_FD_109983 | JGI IMG/M metagenome (GOLD analysis project Ga0164308, IMG submission 109983) | Soil microbial communities amended with fresh organic matter from upstate New York, USA - Whitman soil sample_246_MG | ecosystem: Environmental > Terrestrial > Soil > Unclassified >... | reverse complement strand
TGAACGGGTGGGTGTTGGCAACGGTGTGCGCGCCGGTGCTGGCGTAGCGGACGTGGGCGACGAAGGTCCGGCTGCGGGCGACCGTGGCCTCCCTGCTGAACTCGTTGTCGGTGTACGCCGCGATCGGTTGTTTGTCCAGTACCGGTAGCCCGTCCGGGCCGAACGCCCCGATACCCGCACCGTCCGGCTCCCGGTGACTCTGCTCGCGCAGGCTGTCCGGCGCATCCAGCAACCAGAACGTGGCCGTGACGGGTTCTGCCCCGGCATGCAGTCCGAACAGTCGACACATGGCGCTGCCCCCTTTCCTCCCGCCGACTCGGCAACTGCCGTCGCGCGCTCTCACCGTGAGCGTGTCAGAACCCGTCGCCGAGCGCCCGGCGGATATGCCTTATTGTCATGACATAAGACGTTGTCACATGGGACGCAAACGCAATCGCAATAACCCTTGGTCAGATTCCAGGAATTGCCCGCCCATCTCGCCGGTGGATCACCATGGAACCGACAAGCAGAATTCTCGCAGGGGTGACGAAAACCCGTCCAAGATCGACACCAACGAGAAGTGCGCAGCTGACGGCATCTTCGCGCAACACCCACCGACAACACACAAGATCAAACATTCGTGGTGAAAACCACAGTCCCCAAACGGGTACTTTCTCGATTCTGTGGCGTGGACTACATCCAATTCACCGCCTGCAATCGCATATTGCTGACTAGTGTCGCCGGAATCGACACGGCACAACGGGGTGCCGACCACTTCTTCCCGGGCGAACCGCGTCGGTTGCTCCGGGTCCCCGCCATCGATCCCAGGAGCTGATGCATGTGACTTCGGTCATCGACCCGCCCGTCACGACCCCCAAGGCCACCCCGGACTCCGACGCACCCGCCCAGGCCCACGGCATTCGGATCATCGGCGCGCCATCGGGAACCGCCCCGGCACTGTTGTCCTGGGTACTCGAGGTGGCCGAGCTGGCGCAGCCCGATCGGGTGGTCTTCACCGACGGCTCCGACGAGGAATGGGTTCGGCTGACCGACGACCTGGTGGCAGCGGGTACTTTCACCCGGCTGACGGCGAAGGAGAACTCCTTCTACACCGCTTCCGACCCGACCGACGTAGCTCGGGTCGAGGATAGGACCTTCATCTGTTCGGTGGATCCGGCTGACGCCGGCGCCACCAACAACTGGATGGAACCATCCGCGATGAAGGCGATCATGACCGGCCTCTACACCGGCTCGATGCGCGGCCGCACCATGTATGTCGTGCCGTTCTGCATGGGTCCCTACGATGCGGCGACTCCCAAGCTCGGCGTCGAGATCACCGACTCCGAATACGTTGTCGCCTCTATGCGGGTGATGACCAGGATGGGATCCCGCGCCCTCGAGCTGATCAACAGCGGGCTGCCGTGGGTGAAGGCGCTGCACTCAGTGGGCGCCCCGTTGACGCCCGGTCAGCAGGACGTCGCCTGGCCGTGCAACGACACGAAGTACATCGTGCAGTTCCCCGAGGAGCGGATGATCTGGTCGTTCGGGTCCGGCTACGGCGGAAATGCGTTGCTGGGCAAGAAGTGTTATTCACTCCGGATCGCCTCGGTGATGGCGAGGGACGAGGGTTGGCTGGCCGAGCACATGCTGATCCTGAAGATCACCTCGCCCGAGCAGAAGGTGCACTACATCGCTGCCGCCTTCCCCAGCGCCTGCGGCAAGACGAATCTCGCCATGCTGGAGCCGACGATTCCCGGTTGGACCGTCGAGACGCTCGGCGATGACATCGCCTGGATGACCTTCGGTAAGGACGGTCGGCTCTACGCGGTCAACCCCGAGTACGGCCTGTTCGGTGTGGCGCCGGGGACCGGCTGGAAGACCAACCCCAATGCGATGCGCACCATCGCGCAGGGCAACTCGGTGTTCACCAATGTCGCGCTCACCGACGACGGCGACATCTGGTGGGAGGGCATGACGGACGAGCCGCCGGCCCACCTCACCGACTGGAAGGGCCGCGACTGGACCCCGAGCGGTCTGGATGGGCAGGGCAATCGGTTGGACTCGGCGGGCGAACCGTCGAGCCACCCGAACTCCCGGTTCTGCACCCCCATCACCCAGTGCCCGATCCTGGCCGACGAGTACTTCGCCGAGCCGCAGGGCGTGCCGATCTCGGCGATCCTGTTCGGTGGCCGGCGGAAGACCACCATTCCGTTGGTGACCCAGTCCAGGGACTGGCAGCACGGGGTGTTCATGGGGGCCACCCTCTCCAGCGAGACGACCGCCGCCGCCACCGGTGCGGTCGGCGTGGTCCGCCGGGACCCGATGGCCATGCTGCCGTTCATCGGCTACAACGCGGGTGACTACTTCGCCCATTGGATCGATGTGGGCAAGGGCGCCGACGCGAGCAAGCTGCCGCAGATCTTCTACGTCAACTGGTTCCGCCGGGACTCCGACGGCGGATTCCTCTGGCCGGGGTTCGGCGAGAACTCGCGGGTGCTCAAGTGGATCGTGCAGCGCCTCGAGGGTGAGGTCGGGGCGGTCGAGACACCGGTCGGTGCGGTGCCCGATGCCGGGGCGTTGGACGTCGACGGCCTGCAGATGACCGCCGAGCAGGTCACCGCCGCTCTGGACGTCGATCCGCAGGAATGGGCGGCCGAGATCCCACTGATCGAGGAATGGTTCGCGAAGATCGGCGACAGTGTGCCGACCTCACTGCGCGACGAGCTCGACGGCCTCAAGCTGCGGCTCGGACTCGACTGATCGCGCCCGCGCCGACCCTGGCGAGGGTCGGCGTGCCGCTGGGTGGGCCTGACGAACTCGCTAGCGCGGGTTGTTCGGACGATTCGTGATTACCTTGTCATCAACACATCCGCCGAAGGTGGTCGGATCGGGTCGCGGGTGGGATCCGGTTCGGCCGCCCGGGTGCAGGACCAGATGGCTGGGTTGGGGGGTTGGTCAGGTCGTGTCGACCACGGAGACCGACGGTGCCGACGTCAGTGGCGCCCCGAAGAACGGCGCCGGTCCACGCCATCCGGACAGCCGGCCGATCGACGCCGGCCTGAGCGGGTTCAAGGACGCGACGAGGCCCGTTCCATTGCCCGATGTGCCGCCGGCTGATGCCGTGACGGCTCCGGTCGTCCTGCCGGCTCCGGCGGAATACCGCGGTTCGCGGTACCGACGTGAGGCCACGCGCACCGACAAGGCGGTGATCATCGCCGATGCGATCGGGCCGTTCTGCGGCGTCGGCTCGATCATGTTCGCCCTGGTCGCGATCGCGCAGTTCATGTTCGACAGCACCCCCGGCGCCTGGGGGTCATCCCTGCTGGCCGCGATCACCTCGGGTGTGCTGGCGATCGGCTTCCTGCTCTTGCACGGCGGGCGGGGCGGCTGGATCCGAACCCGATCGCTGCCGTTCGGGATCGCGGTGGCCGCGCTGGTCGGCCTCAATCCGCTCTTCTACATCATCGGCACCCAGATCACCTACCCTGCGGTGGGCATGCTGCTGGTGATCGTCGGGGTCGGCGCGCTGTTGCACGACTGGTTCTGGGCGACCGTCGTGATCCTGGCACTGGACGTGGCCTGGATCCTGTGTGCGGCGGCGTACGGGATCCCGGTTCCGCCGGCGATCTTCGCCGCGCAGATGCTCAAGGCCAATGCGCTCGCCATCGTGCTCAACGTCGCCAGGACGCGAACGGTCCGGCGGTTCGAGCAGGCCAGGCTGGAGGTGCACCGGTTGGCCACCACCGACGAGCTCACCGGGCTGGCCAACCAACGCGGGCTGATGGAGGTGGCTCGCGAACTCGAGGCCACCGGCCGGACCAGGACCCATCACCTGGCGGTGGTCTACGTCGACGTCGACGGGTTGAAATCGGTGAACGACGCCCACGGGCACGCCGCCGGCGATGCGCTCATCCGTTCGGTGGCCGACGTGTTGCGCCGCGCCTTCCGGCCGGTCGACACCATCGCCAGGGTGGGCGGTGACGAGTTCGCCGTGCTGGTCGCCGGACCCGGTCCGGATGCGTTGGTCGCCAGAGTGCAGTTCCACCTCGCGGAGGCCGGTCTGTCGGCCAGCATCGGCACCGCCTTCGCCGATCCCGCGTCACCGACGATCGACGTCGCCGACCTGCTGGACCGGGCCGACGCCGCGATGTACGCCGTTAAGGTCGCCAGGAAGAACGGCGGCGGTTCCTAGCCGAGAGCGACCTCCCGCACCCGACAGGCGGTGCGTCAGTCGTCGTCTTCGGCAGTGGTATCGGTATCGACAGTGTCCTTCGGGTGCCTGCGGAACAGCTTGCTGACCAGGAACAAGGCGACGATGCCGGCCAGGATCGGCACCACCCGCTTGAGGATCGGCGTGGCGGTCGCCGACAACAGGTTCAGCTCGGCGGGGGCGGCCTGGGCGCCGGCCGGCCCGGTGGCGACGGCGACCGTCACCGGGGCCGGCGCGACGTACTCCGCGGCGACCTCATCCGGATTCACCACGTCGATCAGCTCGGCACCGCCTGCCGTGTGCCCGCCGAGCTTGTTCGAGACACAGTCGGCGAACTGCCCGATCAGCTTGTTCCCGACATCGACCATGACACCGCGGCCGAACTGGGCGGGCCGACCGGTGAGCGAGAGGGTGGTCACCAGATCGACGGCCGTGCGGTTGGGCGCGAGCGCGGTCGCGGTGGCGGTGACCATCATCGCCGCCGTCGAAGTGGAGCCCCCGGCATTGCCGGTCGCCTCGATCCGGGCCTTGTGGGCGACCGGGTCCTTCTCGACGATCTTCGCCGAACCCTTGTAGGTCATCCGGATCGGCCCCAGCTTGATCTTCACCGAACCGCTGAACTCGTCACCGTCGACGTGGTCCAGGATCGCCCCCGGGAAGCACGGCCCGACCTGCTCCATGTCCAGCAAGGCTGTCCAGGCCTTCTCGACGCCGACCGGGACTTCGAACCGGTGCTCCAATTCCACGACAGACCTCCGGGAGTGTGTCCGGCCGGACCAGCTTCCGGCGGCAGCGACCTGATCGTATGCCGCACCTGCCGGCGCCGCCCCGGCACGGTAACGCCGCAGGTCCCGACCGTCGACCGTCCAACTGTCGGACGTGGCGGAAGTCGAGAAGCAGGACGCTTCGTGCCACTATCGGGGGTAGTCGACGTCGATCACCGTGGTGCGATCCATCACCTGGTTTGCGTCGGCAACCACCGTCACCGCCGACGGCCAACGGGCAGCCGATGCGCACCCGTCGATCGCCGGTGCCGAATCCCGGCGATCCTGGGATCGGGTCCGACCGAGTGAGGAGTTCGCATGGCAGGCCCACCAGTCCAGCCGTCAGATCCCTACCTTCCGACCACGGCCGGCGAGGCCGCCGCCCGCGGCGCCGCCGGGCTGCGCGGACGGCCCACTCCGTCCGAGGTGATCGCCGGGCTCAGGGCGACCAGCCATGGCGAGGATCTGATCCAGCTGCTGTCGCCGGAGGGGACGCTGACCGGCAACGACGACTTCCCGATCGAGGTGACGGCGGACCTGCTGCGCGGCCTGTACCGGGACATGGTGCTGGTGCGCCGGTTCGATCGCGAGGGCAATGCCCTGCAGCGCCAGGGCCAACTCAGCATCTGGGTGCCGTTGCTCGGCCAGGAGGCCGCGCAGATCGGTGCCGGTCGCGCGATGCGACCTGCCGACATGGCGTTCCCGTCCTACCGCGAGCACGGCGTCGCCTGGTGCCGCGGCGTCGACCCCACCCAGTTGCTCGGCATCTTCCGCGGTACCGACCAGTGCGGCTGGGATCCGAAGGCCACCAGGTTCAACAGCTACACGATCGTCATCGGCAATCAGGTGCTCAATGCCACCGGGTATGCGATGGGTCAGCGGTTCGACGGAGTGATCGGGTCGGCGCCGGGTTCCGAGGACGCGGTGACGTCGGATGAAGCGACCATTGCCTTCTTCGGTGACGGAGCGACCAGTCAGGGCGACGTGCACGAGGGCATGGTGTTCGCCGCCGCCTTCGATGCGCCGATCGTCTTCTATTGCCAGAACAACCAGTGGGCGATTTCCGAGCCGGTGGCCAAACAGTCGCGCGTGCCGCTGTGGGAAAGGTCGACCGGGTACGGCTTCCCCGGCGTTCGGGTCGACGGCAATGACGTGCTGGCCTGCCTCGCGGTGACCCGGTGGGCGCTCGAGGAGTGCCGCTCCGGCAACGGCCCGGTGATGATCGAGGCCTTCACCTACCGGATGGATGCGCACACCACGTCCGACGACCCGACCCGCTACCGGATGGCGGCCGAGGAAGAACACTGGAAGTTGCTGGACCCGATCCAGCGGGTCAAGGCGCACCTGTCCCGGCAGGGTCTGGCGGATCAGGAGTTCTTCGAGCAGGTCGCCGGCGAGGCGGACGAGTTGGCGGCCAGATTCCGGGCCCACTGCATCGGCATGCCGAAGCCGCCACCGGAACGCATCTTCGCCAATGTCTACACCGAGCCGCACCACCAGCTCGAGCAGCAGCTGGCCGGCCACCTGGAATACCTGGCCGGCTTCGCCGAGCAGGACGGTGGTCGGTGATGGCCCCGATCACGACCACCCTGGCCAAGGCACTGAACACCGGTCTGCGGTCGGCGATGGAGGACGACCCGAAGGTCATCGTGATGGGCGAGGACGTCGGCCGGCTGGGTGGCGTCTTCCGGGTCACCGACGGCCTGCAGAAGGACTTCGGTGACAACCGGGTGCTGGACACCCCGCTGGCCGAATCCGGGATCATCGGCACCGCAGTGGGTCTGGCGATGCGCGGCTACCGTCCGGTGACCGAGATCCAGTTCGACGGCTTCGTTTTCCCCGGCTTCGACCAGATCATCTCGCAGGTCGCCAAGATCACCTACCGGACGCAGGGTGCCTGGTCGATGCCGATGGTGATCCGAATCCCGTTCGGGGGCGGCATCGGCGCCGTCGAGCATCACGCGGAATCGCCGGAGTCGTTCTTCTGCCACATCGGTGGGCTTCGCGTCGTCGCCTGCTCCAATCCGCAGGACGCCTACGACATGCTGCGCGCCGCCATCGCCTGCGAGGACCCGGTGGTCTTCTTCGAACCGAAGCGTCGTTATTGGGAGAAGGGCACTCTCGACCCCGAGCTGAACGCCGCATCATCGGGCGAGCGCCCGCCGCGCTGCTTCAGCAGCGTGCTGCGCCGGCCCGGCACCGATGTCACGGTCGTCTCGTACGGACCGAGCATGCCGGTGTTGATGGCCGCTGCGGACGCGGCGGCGACCGAGGGTCGATCACTGGAGATCATCGATCTGCGGACCCTGTCGCCGCTCGATCTCGATCCCGTTGTGGAATCCGTTCGTCGAACCGGCCGAATGGTGGTGGTGTCCGAGGCGCCGCTGGAATCGTCGATCACCTCCAACATCGCCGCCCGGGTCACCGAGGAGGCGTTCTACTCGTTGGCGGCGCCCGTCGTGCGGGTCGCGGGTTTCGACACCCCCTACCCACCGAGCCGGCTGGAGGACGAGTACCTGCCGGATCTGGACAAGGTCCTCGACGCCGTCGACCGGGTGATGGCGTGGTAGGCGCGCCCGGTCACCCGGAAATCCATTCCGGGCCGAAGGAGTCGTGACCATGACCGGAACATCGACAGGCACTCGACTGCAGGTCTTCTCGATGCCCGACGTCGGCGAGGGATTGACCGAGGCGGAGGTGCTCGGCTGGCGGGTCGCGGTCGGTGACACCGTCACCGTGAACCAGGTGCTGGTGGAGATCGAGACCGCGAAGGCGGCGGTCGAGCTCCCGTCACCGTTCGCCGGCCGGGTGCACGCGCTGCTCGTCGAACCCGGCGTCACCGTCGAGGTCGGAACGCCGATCATCAGCGTCGACACCGACCCCGGTGCCGGCGATCTGCCCGACAGCTCGCCGCCGGCCGCATCATCCGAACCCGCCGCCGCCCCGGCGAACGGGTCGACCGATGACGAGGGTTCGGGTACCACCACGAATGGCGAGGGCGCGAAGATCGGCGAGGTGACTGCCGACGGCCGGATCGCCACGTTGGTCGGTTATGTGTCCGCGGGCGCGTCTACTGCTCGGCGACCGCGACGCGGCAACGGAAGACCCGCCGACGTCGGGATTTCCACGGCCGGTCCGCAGCACGCCGTCGTCGAGCCTGCGCCGGCGTCGGCCGCGGCTCCGGCCGAGCATGCGCCGCTGGCCACCCCGCCGGTGCGCAAGCTCGCCAAGGACCTCGGCATCGACCTGGCGGCAGTGACCGCCACCCGGCAGGACGGGGTGATCAGCCGGGCGGATGTGGAGAATGCCGTTGCGGCAAAGGGTTCCGCCCCGAAGTCCGGACCGGGCGAGGCCTACGACCCGGCGACCCGGGAGCACCGCATCCCGGTCAAGGGCATCCGGAGGGCCACCGCGGCGGCCATGGTGGCCAGCGCCTTCAGTGCGCCGCACGTCACCGAGTTCCTCACGGTCGATGTGACCCCGATGATGGAGCTGCGGGACCGGCTGCGCGGGCGTCCGGAGTTCGCCGATCTCAAGCTCAGCCCGCTGGCCTTCGCAGCTCGCGCCGTGTGTCTCGCGGCCCGCCGGACACCGGAGATCAACTCGATGTACCAGGGCGGCCCGGAGCCAGGTTCCGACGTGATCGTCGTGAAGCAGTACGTGAATCTCGGCATCGCCGCCGCCACCCCACGCGGTCTGGTGGTGCCGGTGATCCAGGACGCCGATCGTCTCGATCTGGCCGGCCTGGCTGCTGCGCTGCGGGACCTGGCCGCGACGGCCCGCGAAGGCCATACCAGCCCTGCGCAGATGTCCGGGGGCACCTTCACCATCACCAACGTGGGGGTGTTCGGCGTCGACACCGGGACCCCGATCATCAATCCCGGCGAGGCCGCGATCCTCGCGCTGGGATCGGTCAAGGATGCGCCCTGGGTGGTGGACGGTGCGCTGGCGGTGCGGAAGGTGTGCCAGCTGTCGCTCTCCTTCGACCACCGGGTCGTGGACGGGCAGCAGGGCTCGCAGTTCCTGGCCGACGTCGGTGCGCTGCTGGCCGACCCGGGGCTGGCGATCGCCTTCTGACGCTCGATCGGCCGACTCCGGAGTTCAGGTCAGCGCTTGAACTCCGGCCTGTCCAGCAGGCGCAGCCATGATCCGTCGGGCTGCCGGCGGACCACCTGGGCGCGGGCGCCCGCGTCGTCCTTCGGGGGCGTGGAGGTCAGTGCGAGATCGCCGCTGATCAGGGTGGGAAGCGGCTGCTCGAGTTCGAAATGGGGAGACTCGGCCAACACCGATGCCCAGAACTCGCGGATGGCGTCCCGGCCGACGGTGAACTGACCGGGCGGGAAGGCCATCACCGCGTCCGGTTCGTAGAGGGCCGCAACGCCGTCGGCGTCGCCTGCGTTCGATCGCTCGACGAACAACCGGGTGATGTCCTCCGGGGTCTTCGCAGTTTCGCGGTCTGCCATGGGTCGTCCTCTCTCGCTGCGTCGTGCTCGTTCGGTGGTGTTCGTGCTGTACCCAGCCTGCGGCGGCTCCGCGCAGAAGTCCAACAGCTGGATCTGATGATTGGCAGAAGTCCTGCAGATAGGTTCGGGTGATGGAGCTGCGTCAGTTGGTGTACCTGATGGCCGTTGTCGAGGAGGGCAGCTTCACTCGCGCTGCTGCCCGCGTGCACATCAGCCAGTCGGGGGTCAGCGCGCAGATTCGCCTGCTCGAGCGCGAACTCGGACAGACTTTGCTGGACCGCGCCGCGCGCACCGTACGGCCGACCGCCGCCGGCCTGGCGATTCTGCCGTCCGTTCGAGAAGCGCTGGCCGGCGTCGAGGGGGCCCGACGGGCCGCGGACGAGCTCGCCGGCATGGTCCGGGGCCGGGTGACGGTCGGCATGGTCACGGCCTGCACGGTGGAGGTGCTGTTCGACGCGCTCGCCCGGTTCCACCTGCGATATCCGCAGATCGAGATCTCGTTGCGGGAGGATTCGTCGGACCGGCTGATCGATGGCGTCCGGGCGGGCGTGCTGGATCTCGCGCTCGCCGGCACCTCCCAGGATCTGCCGTCCGGCGTGGAGTCCGATGTCGTCTCCGACGAACAACTGGTCGTCGCGATTCCCGCGGGGCACCCATTGGCAGAGCGTCGGCGGATCGGCCTGGAAGAGCTGATGGACTACCCGCTGATCACTCTGCCGCCCGGCGCCGGGGTCCGGAACTCGTTCGACAAGGCCTGCGGTGGAAGAGGATTGACCGCCCGGATCGGTTTGCAGGCGAGCGCACCCGACGTGGTGGCCGGGCTTGCCGAACGCGGCTTGGGGGTGGCGATCCTGACCGACACCATGGCCGCTGCCCGGGCTCGGACACTGCGGGCCGTGCCGATCGACGACCCGCCGCTACGGTCCCGGCTCGAGCTGGCCTGGCCCACGGGCGAGCGAGCAGGAACCGCGGCCAGGATCTGCCGCCAGGCCATTCGGGACGCCTTTGCCGCGTCCGTCACCGGCTGAGAAGCACGGCTCGACCTCGAGAATCAGCCGGCACCGGTCACTGCCGCATATGCCGCATCACCCAGCGCGACTGCCGGTGGTGTGCCGTTCGGGGCCGGTGCGGTCGAGGTCCAGGTGATGACCGTGATCTTCTGATCGGGTTCGTAGAACATGTACGAGTTGGTGCCCGGAACCTCGCCGATGTGCCCGTACTTCGACCCGATGCGGCCGATGCCGAGCCCGTAGCTCGTGTCGTTCGTAGGATCGTCGGGCTTCGTCGGGTTGAAGTCGGTCATCCGCTTCGCCTGGAGTTCGGGGCTGAGCAGGCCACCGCCGGCCAGCGCCTCGACGAAGTCGGCAAGATCCTCCGCAGTGGAGATAGCTGCTCCAGCGGTCCAGCCCCAGGAAGGATTCAGGTCGGTGGTATCGATCGGCTCCCGGGAGCCGTCCAGCGCTGCTGCCTGAACCTCCGGGGACATCACCGTGCTGTCGATGGTCCCGACATTCGTCCCCCACGTGTAGAAGGTCGGGTGCGGATCGGGCACGGTGGCATCGGTGATGGCAGGAAACGAGGTTTCGGTCAGGCCGAGCGGATCGAAGATCCGCTGTTGAAAGGCCTCGGCCACCGGCATTCCGGTGAGCTGCTCGATGATGATGCCCAACAGCACGGTGTTGGTGTTCGAGTAGTAATACCCCTGGCCCGGCGCAAACTGGACCGGTTGGGCATAACCCATGGCGAGCAATTCGTCGGGCGTCCAGGCCCGGCCGGGATTGTTGTC
>Ga0164308_10001874_pt1 | contig 11202 bp, 7 predicted proteins | sample Whisoiple_246_MG_FD_109983 | JGI IMG/M metagenome (GOLD analysis project Ga0164308, IMG submission 109983) | Soil microbial communities amended with fresh organic matter from upstate New York, USA - Whitman soil sample_246_MG | ecosystem: Environmental > Terrestrial > Soil > Unclassified >... | reverse complement strand
TGGCCCTCGTTGGGTTGCCTGCCTGGGCCATCAGCGCTCTGACCGCCGCAGCGCTCGTGCTGGCGTTCTGGCAGTACAAGAAATACTGGCTCTACTACGCCTTTTGGACGTTCGCTATCATTCTCGCTCTATCCCCGCCCGGCCAGGTTGGCACCGAGGCAGCACATCGCGGATCTGAGATCCTCGTCGGCATCGGCATTCTCGTCGTTGCTCTGGCCATCATGCACGCTCTCGGCAACTGGCTGTCCAAACGGTACCCACAGCCTGAATTCGCTGAGATCGGCCCTCAATGAGGCCGTAATTCGTGCGAATGAGCGGCGTGAAACATGTCTACGCATGTCAGCCTTAACTTATCGAGCAATTGTGCCCAGCATTGAAACGCCGAGCGCCCGACTCATAACCCAGAGGTCGCAGGTTCGAATCCTGCCCCGCTACCATTGTGATCAGGCAAAACGGCCCCGGACTGTGTCCGGGGGCCGTTTCCTTTTCCGTTTGCTTCATTCATCCAGCGCACGCAGGTGGGTGAGGATGGACCCGTCCTCCTCGATGTGTTGGGAGAGTTCACCGTTGAATCGGGCACCGTAGTCGGCTCCGATGTGTTCTTCGAACGCTTGGTCATCCCGGTAGATCTCGAAGACGAAGTACGAGCGGGGGTCAGTTTCTCGGGTGTAGGCGTTGAAGAGAAGGTTTCCCGGTTCGTTGCGTACGTCAGACGTCAACGCGGCCATCATTTCGGCGACTCGCGCCTCATGACCGGGCCTGACGGTGAATTCTGCATACAGCGTTTTTGTCATGGACCTAATTCTCCTTGCTTGCAGATCCCGATATGGACGCCGGAGGTGCCGAGAAGCCCTCCGGTGAATCAAGTTCGGCGGCCCATGGCGGGTTGGCACCGGCCCGGGAACAGGTGATCGCTGCCACCCGGGAGGCGAAGGTCAGCGCGGTGGTCAGGCCGTCGAGGGTGAGTTTCTCCAGTCGCCCGCCGAGGTGGCCGGCCGCGGCGAGGTGGTGCAGGAGTCCGCCATGAAAGGAGTCACCGGCGCCAACGGTGTCGACCAGGGTGGTGTGCAGGGCCGGAATTCGAACGGTCTGACCCCGGAGCGAAGCGAAGGCTCCGTCAGCCCCCAGGCTGACGATTGCCAGCGGCACCCCGCAGGCGTGCAGGTGCACGGCTGCCTCCTCCGGTGTACTGCCCGGCCAGAGTTGGACGAGGTCGTCCTCGGACAAGCGCAGGATGTCGGCCAGCCCGGCCCACCGATCGATCCATGCCCGGTAATTCTCGACCGGAACTAGCAGGGTCCGCAGGTTCGGGTCGATGGACACGGTGAGTTGTTTGCGTGCCCGGGCCAGCAGGTTCTCGATGACCCGGCCGGAGGGCTGCAGCGCCAGGGCGAGGGTGCCGGTGTGAATCGCTACCGGCGGGCTGTCATCGGGGAAGGGCCCGTCGGCGAGCGGGGCGAGGGAGTCGTCGGTCCACGCCCAATCGGCGGTACCTTCGGTGTAGAACTCGTACGACGCCGCGCCGCCGGCGTCGAGCCGGGCGATGGCCAGGGTGGCAGGTTCCACTGCGGTGACCGAGGCGCTCAGGTCGACGTTGGACTGTTCGAGTTTGGCTCTGCACAGGGCACCGAGTGCGCCTGACGAGAGCCTTCCGGCGAAGCGCGCTGTGGTGCCCAACCTCGACAATGCGACCGCAGTGTTCGCCGGACCGCCGCCCGGGTGGACGGTCAGGTGCGCGACGCCGTCGATGATTCCGTCTGGTGGCAACACGGCATCGGCAACGACTTCTCCAACGACGGCAATGGTGGGCATGAGCGAGTCCTTCGTCATTCGCCGGTCCCCGTCCGATCCGAACGGGGTCGAGCAGTCGGGGGTCATGGATCCCCCGGGGGACAGCGACGAGGCCGGCTTGGACTGCCGGGCCTCGTCGCTGTCATCCACGGATACGGGTCAACTCGTCCCGACTGTGCCACCACGGAAGTCGTCCAGGACGGCGCCGCGTGCACCGGCCGCCCAGATCCCGACGTATCCACCCTTGGTGTTGAAGAACCGCTTGTCTGCCGAGTTCAGCGTGACCGTAGCGACTGTCGTTCCGTTCTTGGTCACTTGAACCTCGCCATTGGTCAGTGCCCTGGCGCCGAGGACGTCACCGTTGGCGAATGTGACCGGCTTGTTGCCATAGGGCGTCCAAGCCAGTTGTCCGAGACGGAAGGTGGAGACCCGGACTGCCTTTGCCGGGGCGTCATACACCACCGAGATGGCCCCCGCACTGGCGATGCTGCCTGCCTGGACCTTCAACAGCACACCTTGCGATGGGCTCTTCGGGTCGATCGTGGTCAGCTTGACCGCGGCTTGCTGGCTGGCACCGAACTTCGTTTTCCAGATCATCGGGCCGCCCGCCTGCACGTCCAACGCATTGCCGGCAATTCGGTAGAACGAGGTGGTGCTGGTCCCGGCCCATGTCGACCCAACCGCGCCATTGCCGCGGTTGAAGTCGTCCAGGATCGGGGCGAGCGGTTGTTCGACGGCGAATGCCTGTTGCACCGGAGTTGCTGCCGCGTAGTCGTCGTTGCCCGGCTGTGCGGCGGTGATGGTGCAGGTCCCGACTCCGGTGAGGTGCACGTTGGCACCGGTGACGGTGCACGCCCCGGCAGCGGTGAAAGTCACCGGCAATCCGGAGGAAGCGGTTGCCGTGACCGGGAAGTCGGGGTCACCCAACCTCTTGGCGGCCAGCGGACCGAAGGTGACCGTCTGCTCCTGCGGCTGGCCGAACATCGCCGGTTTCAACGGGGTGACGGTCAGGCTTTCCAGACGCGCCGTCCCGCCTTGCGACAGCAGCGACAGTCCGGTGCTGGTCTCGGCCGGGAAGATCTGATCGGTGATGGTCTGCTTGCCGTCCTGGGCAAACGCCTCCACCGAAGCCCTGTCGAGGTACAGCTCCAGGTGCAGCTTGCCGTTCTCGAGTGCGACCGGGGCCGAGGAGATGGAGGCAAAGGCGGGGCTGAAGCTGACATCACCGGAATGGGTGCGGTCGATGGTCAGCCGCCCGTTCTCGGTGTTGTAGAGCACCGGGGTGCTTTCCGAGCCGTCCGCGGATTGCCGCACGGCCAGTCCGAATGTGGTTGCCGTGCCGGGTGAGAACACCGCGTCGATCTTCAGCACGGAGCCGTTGGCCTGCGCCGGCAGCGGGGTGCTGCCTTCCGCGATGTCACCGGGGCCCTGGGTGAATGCCTGTGCCGGCAGTTCAAGGTTCCCGATTTGGTCGACCACCTTCTGTACGAGCTTCGGCTTGCCGTTGATCGTTTCCAGGGTCAGTTCCCGGGGCAGGGCCATGGCACTTCGCCATTGACCGGTCGGGATCTGGTTGGCGTAGTCCCAGTTGTTCATCCAGGCGATCATGATGCGCTTGTTGTCGGGGGCGTTGTCGAAGGTGACACCGGCGTAGTAATCGCGCCCCCAGTCGAGCCAGTCGTAGGTCTGCAGCCGCGACTGGGCCGCGGTGTCGGAGACCATGAACTGGTCGGCGAGGATGTGCCCCCAGCCGCCACGGTTGTCATCGACGATGGTGATGTGGGCCTGTTTGCCGGCAAATTCGCTGACGTCCCAGGACGCCCAATCGAGGGCTTCGCTGTTGCCGCCGGTGGCACTGCGGACCACGGTGCCGTCGACGACGAGGTTGACCGCGGTGGCCAAGCTACGCGGTAGGGCCGGTGCCCCGGAGAAGGTGAACGCATCGATCATGATGTGCCCGAAGTCGCCATCGCCGTGCAGATCCGCAACCTGGATCTGCGCGGTCTGCCCGACGAGGGTGGAGACGTCCCACGCCGTCCAGTTCATGAAGCCGGTCCCGTTTCCGGTGGCCGTGCGGACGACCTCACCGTTGACCACCAGCTTCACCGCGGTGGGCTCGGCACCCTCCCATGGATGAATGCCACCGGCCATCAGGAAATTGATGTAGTCCTGGGTGATGGTGAAGGTGGGGGAGTAGAAGGTCCCGGTGGCGCTGTCGCACTTGTTGGCCACGATGCAGGTGTCGAGGACATTGCGTCCCTGTTGACTGTTCGCGTCGAGATTTTCGGTTGCTGTTCCGCTGCCGGCGAAGTCACCGTCGGCAGTCCATCCCTGCGGCAATTGACCCGTGGTGTTTTCGAAATCAGCGAACGTCGTCACCTGTTTGTCGGCGAAGGTGATCTGGTCGAGGAGCAGGTGGCCCCAACCGCCGCTGTTGTTGTCGACCACCTGCAGGGTTGCCTGCTGGCCCTGCAGGTCGGTGAGGTCCCAGCCCTGCCAGGTGGGGGTTTCGCTTTCGTTCCCTGTGGCGGAGCGGACAATCTGACCACCGACCACCAAATTGAACGAGGTGGGGTCGGGCTCACTGGAGGGATGTTTGCCACCGGCGATCATGAAGTCGATGGCGGGGGAGTTGATGGTGAACTCCGGCGACGTCACGGTGCCGGTGGTGCCGTCCCCGGCGAGGAAGGTGTTGAGCAGTCGGCTGCCGCGGAATCCGGTGACCGGTAACTGTCCGTTCACGGCACCGGTTGTCGGGCCGCCCCCGGCAAGATCACCGGTCGCCGCCCAATTGCCCCAGTCGGTGGTCTCGAAGTCGTTGAATACCATGCCGTCCGGGTCGACGCCCTGCGATGAGGTTCCGTTCTGCCAGGGATGGTTCCCACCGCCGACGAGGAAGTTGATGTAGTCCTGGTCGATGGTGAACTCGGGCGACTGCATCGTGCCCATGGGCCAGTCGTGGTCGTTGAAGCTGTTGATCAGGCCGGTGCCGGAGAAGCCGGTCACTGGGCTCTGGCCGTCAAGTGCCCCGGTCGCCGGGGCGTCGCCGAAGGGACCGTTCTTCCAGTTGCCAGGTTCGTTGTTGACGGTCCACCCGTTGAAGGTGCCGTCGTCGAAGCCGGCCAATGTCGTTCCGGCGGGCGGGGTGTCGGAGCCGACGGTGCTCTCGGAGGTGAAGGTGGTGCCGTCGAAGTCGCCGACGAAGTACTGGCCGCCGGATCCGCCGCCCACGGCGCCGGGGTTGATGTTGACCACCATCACCCATTTGATGTTGTTCGGGTCACCGTCGACGGCAATGGGGAACAGATCGGGGCATTCCCATTGGCCACCGGTGGCGTTGGCCGGACCAAAGGTGCTGAGCGGAGTCCAGGTCTTCAGATCTGTGGACTTGTAGATCAGCACCTTGTGGTCGAGGGCCTCGACAGTGACCACGACCCAGTAGGAGTTCTCCGGGCTGCCGCCGTTGTACCAGAACACGTGCGGGTCACGGAAGTTGTTGGAGTCCCGGTCGATGACCGGGTTGCCGGCGTATTTGGTCCAGGTCTGCCCGGCGTCCGTGCTGTAGGCGATGGACTGTGCCTGCTCGCCGGTGTGGTAAGCCGTGGTGTACATCGCGACCAACGGCGGGTCTTCCGTGGTGCCGAAGCCGGAGGTGTTGTCGTGGTCGACCACGATGGAACCGGAGAAGATGTCCGCGTCGGCGTCCTGCGGGATTGCCAGCGGTTGCTCGGTCCAGTGCAGCAGGTCGGTGCTGGTCGCGTGTCCCCAACTCATGTTGCCCCAGGTGTTTCCCTTGGGGTTGTACTGGTAGTACAGGTGATAGACCCCCTTGTAGAACACCAGGCCGTTGGGGTCGTTCATCCAATTCTTGGTGGGGCTGTAGTGAATAAGGAGGAGGTACAGCTCGCTGGCCGGATCCGGTGGATCCTCGGCCAGTGCGGGCGTACCGACCACCGATAATGCTGCCATTGCAACACATATCATCGCGGTGACGGCCTTCTTGAGCTTGCTGGTCCGAATCAACACTGAGGGTCGACCCTTCTAGATCTAGGTACGCGGACAACGTTGTCGTGCAGGACATGGGTCGGTCAGAGTTGCGACGACGCCTGCTCCATCGCAATCGGTGTGAGACCCGACCAGCGCAAACCCTTTCGGCCTCAGCCCTTTTGCAGGGTGGTGGCTCCGGTCATGATCGCGACGGCTTCGGTGGGGGTGTGCGATTGCGGGGTGATGATCCCGGCGCACCCGCCGAGCCGGGCGATGTGGATACGGTCCGCCACCTCGAACACATTGGGCATGTTGTGGCTGATCAGGATGATCGGCATGCCCTTCGCCTTGATCTTCCGGATCAGGTTCAGGACCTGTCCGGTTTCCTTGACACCGAGGGCGGCGGTCGGTTCATCCAGAACGACAAACTTGGTGGCAAACGCCGCTGCTCTGGCGACGGCGACCGCCTGCCGCTGGCCACCGGACAGTGTTTCCACGGCTTGGCCCATGTTCTGGATGGTGCCGACACCCAGTTCGGCCATGGAGGCACCGGCCTTGTCCTTCATGCCCTTCTTGTCGAGCATCCGGAAGATCGAGCCGAGAGGACCAGGGCGCTTCTCTTCACGACCGAGGTACAGGTTGCTGGCGATGTCCAATGCCGGCGCGACCGCCAATGTTTGGTAAACGGTTTCGATGCCGGCGTTGCGGGCGTCCATCGGGGTGCGGAAGTTCGCCGGATGGCCGTCGAGGAAAATTTCGCCGGAGTCGACGGTGAGGGCTCCGGTCAATGCCTTGACCAGGGTGGACTTGCCGGCGCCGTTGTCGCCGATGATGGCCAGCACCTCGCCCGGGTACAGGTCGAGGTCGACACCGTCGAGGCCGACGACCCTGCCGAAGGTTTTGATCAGGCCGCGGGCTTTCAGGACCGGCTCGCGGGTGTCGACGGCTGCCGTCGAGTAATGCTTGACAGGTGCGCTCATGTCAGACCTTGACCTTCCGGATCCACTGATCGATGGACACTGCAACGATGATCAGGACACCGATCGCCAGCACCCGCCATTGATCGTCCACGCCGGCAAGGGAGAGTCCACTGCGGAACACCCCGATGATCAGCGCACCGAGAATGGTTCCGACGATCGCACCTCGTCCACCGAACAGGCTGGTGCCGCCGATGACGACTGCGGTGATCGTCTCCAGGTTGGCATCCACGATGGCGTTGGGGCTGGCGGTGCCGGCCCTGCCGATGAGAATCCATGCGGTGATGCCGTAGATCAGCCCGGCGACCAAGTAGACACTGACGAGGACCCGGTTCACCCGGATACCGGCCAGCCGCGCCCCTTCGGTGTTGTCTCCAACCGCGTAAACGTGTCTGCCCCAGCCGGTTTGACCCAGCAGAAACGCCACAACCAAGGCAAGAAGAATGACCATGATGACGCCGATGGTGATCCGGAACCCACCGATACCGATAGTTTTCCCGGTCCAGTTCAGCAGGTCCGGAAGATCGTTGGCCTGCAGGCTCTTACCACCCGAGTACAGCAGGCCGAGCGCAGTGAAGATGCTGAGCGTGCCGAGGGTCGCGATGAACGGCGGCAATTTCAATCGGGTGATCAGGGCTCCGTTGAGCCACCCGCACAGGGTGCCGACGGCGAAACCGATGATCAGCGCAAGGACAGCGGGCACACCATTGTTGGCTGCAAAATTGGCCATCACCAGCATCGCCAGGATCGTGATCGCGCCAACGGAGAGGTCGATTCCTGCTGTGAGGATGATCAGCGTCTGACCGACGGCCAGCGCTGCGATGACGGCGACCTGTTGCAGGATCAGTGAGATGTTCGCCGGACTGGCCAAACGGGGATTGATGATGGTGAAGACAATCGACGCAATGATCAGTACCAGCAGCGGGCTGATCGACGGATGAGAGTGCAGCACGTGCTGGATTCGTTGAACGGGTGAATGACTGCGCTGCGCAAACTGCTCAGCCGCATTCTTGGGCGAGTGCATCTCTGTGTCAGAGGATGGCGTGGTCACGGGGGCCTCCATGTCGGGCGATCACCGTGTTGGAACTCCGGTGATGCGGTGTCCTACAAAGAAATAATGCGTTCGACATCGAAAAGTCTTGCTGCGTGCTGCTGGGCGGACTGCCAGTTGGTTCCGGCGGGCGAGTCCCGCCGGAACCAACTGGCAGGGGTGTGGGTCAGCCCCAGCAGATTTCCGCGCCCTCGGCGCTGGTGATGCTGTCAACACCGGTGGCCGGCTTGTCGGTCACCAATGCCACGCCGGTGTCGTAGAACTCCAGACCCGGGGTCACCGCCGGGGCTTCACCGCCGCGGGCGATGGTGGTGATCGCGTCAACGCCCAACTGCGCCATCCGCACCGGATACTGCTGCGAGGTCGCGCCGATCACCCCTGCAGCAACGTTGGCCACCCCATCGCAGCCACCGTCGACCGACACGATCAGCGCGCCGCTGTTCCCGGCAGCTTCGAGCGCAGAGGAGGCACCGGCGGCGGCGGGTTCATTGATCGTGTAAACCACGTTGATGTCCGGGTTCTTGGACAAGCAGCTTTCCATGGCGGTCTTGCCGCCGTCCTGGTTGCCCTGAGTCGGTTCATTACAGACGATGGTGTAGTTCCCACCTGAATAGGAGCCGGAAGACGCCTCGTCGCCGTTCTTCGTCTTGTCCGCCGTGTCGATGCCCATTCCGGTCAGGAAGCCCTGGTCCCGGTTGTAGTCCACGGAGACGATCTTGTCGTTGAACAGGTCGAGCATCGCGATGGTCGCTTCCTTGCCACCGAGCTGGGCCGCGGTCCACTTGCCGATCAGCTCACCGGCTTTGAAGTTGTCGGTGGCGAAGGTGATGTCGACGGTGTCCGCCGGGTCAGGCGGGGTATCCAAGGCAATGACGAAAAGGCCTGCTTCCCTCGCCTTGGTAATCGCCGGATTCACGCCCGGACCGTTCGGGGTGATCAAGATGCCCTTGTCACCCCGGGAGATGGCGTTCTCGATGGCCTGCACCTGGCCGTCTTCGTCTCCATCCTCCTTACCAGCGGCGACGGTCAGGGTGACGTTGTCCTTCTCCGCCGCGGCCTTCGCGCCTTCCTGCATCGCGACGAAGAATGGGTTGACCGAATCCTTGGTGATCAGCGTGACCGCGACGGTATCCCCTTCCGGCACTGGCGCCAGGCTTGCCTGAGCCGAACCGGGTGCTGCCGTCCCACTCGCTGCACTACTGGCTTTGCTGGTCGCAGCGGCGCTGGTGGCGGCCGCTGATGCGGTCGAGCTGGTTGCGGTGTCGCTGCTGCTGCCGCACGCCGTGAGGGTTAATGCCGCGGCGGCCGCGATAACGGCGACACCAAGCCGCTTCGTCATCTTCGTCTTGCCAGCCTGCATGACAACTCCTTTGTTGTGGTTGGTCCCGGTCGGTGTACCGATCAGAACCAAAGTGAATGTGACGCGGCAGTGGCTACTGCCTGATCGTGAAGCAGGTGTGTTGCTCGGTCCCTTGGGTCTGCCATACGCCGCATGACAACGATTCCCCTCGTACCTCGGACCGCACTGCAGCCGACTGTGCACCGTAGATCAGTGTCGAAACGGAAAACACCGGGTCGTGCAGACCGATCTCACCATCTTCGTTCACGCGGTGGCCAACCGCGCAACCAGAAGGTAGCGGGCTGAGACACCGTTGTCTAGCGTCGAGATAAAGGGCCTTTTGTGGAATTTTTGACACCCGCTGCTCGATCATAAGCCCAGTGCGGCAACGGATTCCGAGGCAATTCCATGCTCAGGTTGTACTGCTAAACGCGTTCAGCACCACGCTTCTGCACCGATTCAGACAACGGTATATCGTTATCGGACCGTTTTGCGGCCGGTGATCGGGTAGCGTGGCCGCAGCGGCCGCAGTCGCAGGGGATACAGTCGAGAATCAGCCGGCAGTGGTCCGTCGCCTGATGGAGACCTCGATCAGACAACGTTGGCCGATGGGCGCTGGACGAGGAGGTGGCAGGTGGCGATATCGCGGCCAACTGTCCCGCATGCCGCTGCGAGAAACCGGTCGCGATGAGTGTCGCCAAGCCTGAGTCGAGCCGCCCCACCATGCGCGACGTAGCGGCGTTGGCCGGTGTCGCGCTCAAGACGGTGTCCCGGGTCATCAACGGAGTTCCCACCGTCGACCCCGAACTGGCCCAACGGGTTCGCAACGCCGCGGACAAACTCGGCTATCGCCCGAACCTGGCAGCGTCGAACCTTCGCAGCGGCCGCACCAACATCGTCGGCCTGCTTCTCGAAGACGTCGGCAATCCCTTTTCGGCTGCGCTCCACCGGTCGATCGAGGACTATATGCGCGAGCGCGGTGTGCTGCTGCTGACGGCCAGCCTCGATGAGGACCCCGATCGGGAGCGAGAATTGGCCAGCCGGCTCATTGACAGCCGGGTCGACGGTCTGATCATCGTCCCGGCCGGCACCGACCACCGGTATCTCGTTGCCGAACAAAGTCACGGCACCTCCATCGTCTTCGTCGACCGCGAGCCACGACCATTGGTGGCCGATGCCGTCGTCGCGGACAACCGGCGCAGCGCGGCCCGCCTCGTGGCGCACCTGGCAAAGACCGGCAGGCGCCGCATCGGCTATCTCGGCGACACGCTCACCATCCAGACGGCCGGCGAGCGGTATCAGGGATACCTGGACGCCTACCGCGATTTGGGGGTCGACCCGCCGAATGGCCTTGCCCACCACGGTCTTCGCACCGTCGAGGCCGCCGAGGAAGCGACCGTGCGTATGCTGGCGCAAAACCAGCCGCCCGACGCACTGTTCACCAGCCAGAACCTGATCACGGTCGGCGCCGTCCACGCCCTGCATTCCACCGGTCGGCAACACGACATCGCTCTCGCCGGCTTCGACGACGTCCAATTCGCCGAGACTCTCGATCCTGCTATTACCGTGGTCGCGCAGGACACAGTGACGATCGGGCGAACAGCCTCAGAGCGACTCTTCGCCCGAATCGCCGGCGACCGCTCTCCAGCCCGGGTTTACACCATTGATAGCCAGCTGATCACCCGCGGATCCGGTGAACTCCGACCCATGTCCGGTAAACACTGAACCGTACCGGTTGGTGGTGGTTTGCTGGAGGGTCTGATCCGCGGAAAGGTCAAGTCATGCCATCGTGATCGGGTCAAACGGCACCCCCAGGACTCTGTCCTGGGGGGGCCGTTTGACTGGCCATTGCGATCAGATCTGTGAACAAACCCTTGCGACGCGCGCGATCGATGGTGGGGTGGGCGTTCACGCCTGCTGCGGCGTGCGGTGTGGCTCGCTGCCGTGGCCGGCTGCCAGAGTCGCCGGCGATGCGGTTCGGCGTGGCCAGTTCCAGGCGGAACGCAGAATGAAGGCCAACAGCAGCACCTCGAGTCCGATGGACAAGCCGTAGTAGA
>Ga0164308_10001872_pt1 | contig 11208 bp, 9 predicted proteins | sample Whisoiple_246_MG_FD_109983 | JGI IMG/M metagenome (GOLD analysis project Ga0164308, IMG submission 109983) | Soil microbial communities amended with fresh organic matter from upstate New York, USA - Whitman soil sample_246_MG | ecosystem: Environmental > Terrestrial > Soil > Unclassified >... | reverse complement strand
GTCCGCATCCGGGAGCACGATCATGTGGTTCTTCGCCCCGCCGAGCGCCTGGCAGCGCTTGCCGCTCGCGGTCGCCTTCTCGTAGACGTAGCGCGCGATCGGCGTCGAGCCGACAAACGAGACCGCCGCGATATCCGGGTGCTCGAGCACCGCGTCGACCGCGACGCGGTCGCCCATCACCACGTTGAAGACGCCCTCCGGCAGGCCGGCTTCCCGCAGCAGCTCCGCGGTCCAGAGCGACGCCGACGGATCCTTCTCCGACGGCTTGAGCACGAAGCAGTTGCCGCATGCAATCGCGGGCGCCCACATCCACATGGGCACCATCGCAGGGAAGTTGAACGGCGTGATTCCGGCGACGACGCCGAGCGGCTGCCGGATCGAGTAGACGTCGATCCCGGTCGAGACCTGCTCGGAGTGCTCGCCCTTGAGCAAGGTCGGGATGCCGCAGCAGTGCTCGACGACCTCGAGCCCGCGCGTCACCTCGCCGAGGGCGTCGGAAAAGACCTTGCCGTGCTCGCGGACGAGGATCTCGGCGACCTCGTCGCGGCGGGCGTGGAGCAGCTCGCGAATGCCGAAGAAGAGCTCGGCGCGCTTGGCCAGCGAGGTCGCGCGCCAGGCCGGGTAGGCGTCCTGCGCAGCCCGGACGGCGGCGTCCACCTCTTCGGCGCTAGCGAAGTCGACGGCTCCGCTCTGGCGGCCCGTCGCCGGGTTGTAGACGGGGCTACTGCGTCCGGATCCGCCGTCCACCCGGCGGCCGCCGATCCAGTGCGGGATCCTGGTGGCGCTCGGCGCGTCGACGGTCTCGGTCATGTCGGTTAGCCTAGCCCCGTGGCGGCGATCGAGCGAAACACCGAGCTCGGCGGGCAGGTCAAGGCCGACGCAAAGCGCTACGTCCTCCACTCCTGGTCGGTGCAGGACGCTCTCGACCCGATCCCGGTCGCAGGCGCCGAGGGCCGCTATTTCTGGGACTACGACGGCAACCGGTACCTCGACTTCGCGTCCCAGCTCGTCAACGTCTCGATCGGTCACCAGCACCCGAAGCTCGTCGCGGCGATCAAGGAGCAGGCGGAACAGCTCTGCACCATCGGGCCGCCGATGGCGAGCGAACCCCGCTCCACTCTCGCGCGCCTCCTTGCGGAGGTGACGCCGGGCGACATCTCGATGACGTTCTTCACGAACGGCGGCGCCGAGGCGAACGAGAACGCGATCAAGCTCGCCCGCTGGTACACGGGCCGGCACAAGATCGTCGCCCGCTACCGGAGCTACCACGGCGCGACGGCCGGCGCGATCACGCTGACCGGCGACCCGCGCCGCTGGCCCGCCGAGCCGGGCATTCCAGGTGTCGTCCGGCTGCTCGACCCGTACACGTACCGCTGCCCCGCGGGACACCCCGATCCGTGCCCGGTCTGCACCGGCGCGCCGCACCTCGAGGAGATCCTGCAGTACGAAGGACCGGAGACGGTCGCCGCCGTGATCCTCGAGCCGGTGACCGGGACGAACGGCATCATCGTCCCGCCCGACGGCTACCTCCAGTCGATCCGCGAAGCCTGTGACCGGCACGGGATCCTGCTCATCGCCGACGAGGTGATGGCCGGCTTCGGCCGCACAGGCAAGTGGTTCGCCAGCGACCACTGGGACGTGGTCCCGGACATCCTCACCATGGCCAAGGGCATCAACTCCGGCTACGTCCCGCTCGGCGCGATGGCGATTCGGGAGCCGATCGCGGACTGGGTCCGGAGCCGTTACTTCGCCGGCGGACTCACGTACAGCGGCCATCCACTTGCGTGCGCCGTCGGCGTCGCCTCGATCGAGGCGTTCCGCGAGGAGGGCATCGTCGAGCACGCGGCCGAGCTCGGGCCGGTGTTCGCGTCACTGCTCGGCGAGCTCGCGGACAGGCATCCGTCGATCGGCGAAGTGCGCGGCCTGGGCTGCTTCTGGGGCCTCGAGCTCGTCCGCAACCGGGAGACACGCGAGCCGCTCGTCCCGTTCAACGCGACCGGCGAAGCGGCGGCGCCCGTCGCGCGGCTGACGAAGGCGGCGTTGGAGCGCGGCCTCTACCTGATGACGCACTGGAACGTCGTCATGATCTGCCCGCCGCTCACGATCACGCCGGAGGAGCTGGCGGATGGCGTCGCCGTCCTCGACGACGTCCTCTCGATCGCGGACGAGTACTACGCAGGCTGAGCTCGTCGACTTCGCGGAGGGCATGGGCCCGTTCCTCGAGCCAGCGCCCGGCCGAAGCTTGCGAATTACCGACAGCTTCGCGCTGAGCTCCGACTTCGGGAACACGTGGGCGCAGGTGGAGAGGGTTCGGCTCCGTGAGAACGAGCTTGCGCAGGCGATCGCGGACGTCGACGCATTCATGCACGAGAGCGGACCTGAGCGCGCGAGCTGGTGGCTGACCGAGCGCTCGACGCCGCGCGAGGACGCGTTTCTCGCCGCCGGGCTGCAGCGTCTCGAGGAGGACTACCTCTTCGCCGCAATGGTCCTTACGTCCGAGCCGCCCGCGGCAGAAGGGATCGAAGTCCGGCAGGTCGAGACCCTCGACGAGTACGTCGAGTCGCGCCGGCTCGCGCTCGCGGCGTTCGCCGACCCGCGCCAGCGAAAGCCGACCGACGAGGACCTCGCGGCCGAGTGGGCGCACAGCGTCGATCCGATCTTCGTCGCCTGGGTCGACGGCCGGATGGCGTCGACCGGCCGCGCGATCTACACCCGTGCCGGGGGCTATCTCCTGGGCGGCTCGACCGCTGAATGGGCCCGCGGGCGCGGCGCGTACCGCGCAGTCGTGCGAGCGCGGTGGGATGAGGCAGTGCGCCGCGGTACGCCCGCGCTCGTCGTCGGCGCGGGGCCCATGTCCCGCCCCATCCTCGAGCGCCTCGGCTTCGAACAGGTGCTCGAGTTCCGTCGGCTCGAGTCCGTACGCTCCGGTGCATGACGAAAGAGATCTGCCCGCGCTGCAGCGCCGAGATGGAATGGCGGCATGGGAGCTACCAATGTCCCAAATGCCGCTTCAAGGACGGCTGCTGCGAAGGCGAGACGGGTGACTGCCGGGACCCGGGCTAGGCTCGAGGAGCTCGAGCAGTCGAAGCCCGACCCGCGCTCGACCGAGCTGCTGGTCGTTCTTTGCTGGCTCGTCCGGGACCACGTATCCATCGACGAAGCCGCTCTGAACGGGGCTCGGCGCCGCGCGATGTTCGTTCTCGCTGCCGGCGGCGATCCTCATCGCGAGCTCGAGCTCGACTCGGTCGCGGCCGAGCGGCTTGCCGACGAGCTGGAGACGCCGGCGCGGCTCGCGCAGCTCGCGGCCGCGCTCGGCGAGCTGCCCGCCGACGGGCTTCCGGCCGTCACCGCAGCGGCGGAGTCGCTGTGCGCCGATCCGGATCTGGCCTGGCGCTCGTTCGCCCTCTCGCTGCTCGCCGACGAGCTCGCCGAGGAGTAGGTGCAGAAGCGAGAGCTCACGCTTCCCGAGCGACGGGTGCGCGGCGGGATCGTTCCGCTCCATCCCGCGTCCGACGGCTCCCGCCGGCAGTTCCTGTTCGAGCATCTCGCGGACACGGTCGTCCCACTCGGCGTCGCGGTCCTGCGTTTCGACCGGCGGCCGTCGGCGGGCGACGAGGACGTCCCATTCGCCGTCCAGGCCGAAGACGCGCTCCAGGCCCTGGAGGCGCTTCACGCGGAGGTCGGCGACGTGCCGCTCGGCCTGTGGGCCTGGAGCCAGGGCGCGTGGGTCGCAGCGCTCGCGGCCGCAAGATCCTCGGAGGTCGCGTTCCTCGTCCTGGTCGCGGCGTGCGGGGTCAGTCCGGCGGTGCAGATGCGCTACGGGACCGCGGAGCAGCTGCGGCGCCATGGCTTCGGCGAGGAGCCGGCCCTGACCGAGGTCGCGGAGCTCCGCGCTGTGCTCGAGGACGCGTTCCGCGACGGCAGCCGCCTGAGCACGTCGCAAGAGATCGTCGACCGCTACGCCGGCCGGCCCTGGTTCCCGCTCGCCAACGTCCCGCGAACGCTCGACCCGGAGGCCGAGTGGCCGGACATGGACTTCGACCCGGCCCCGATCCTCGCCAAGGTGCGCTGTCCCGTCCTCCTCTTCTACGGCGAGGAGGACGAATGGACGCCGATCGAGCCCAGCATCGCCGCCTGGGAGGCCGCCGGAAACGCAGACCTCACCGTCGTCCGGCTCGCCGGCACCGACCATGCGCCGACCCACGGCGGCGTCCACGAGCGCGCTGCGATCAGCCCCGAGTACACGCAGGCCCTGACGGATTGGCTCGAGCAGCGGCTGGACGGCCGGTAGACAGGCCGAAAAAGCGACTACTCTGGACGCCTCAGTGGCGATCTCGAGACCGGAACCTCGTCGCCGGCCGAAGCTCCCGTGGTGGCTGCAAATCGCGTCGGGCAAGCCGACCCGAGGCGGCCGGAAGACCCCGCGTTTGCCGCGCGGTGGGTTGCCGCGCGGGCGGCGACTCCCGCAGCCGTACTCGCGCGCGGATGCGCCGTACTTCCGCAGTCCCGGCTTCTACGTGCGCGTCGGCGGCCTGGCCGTCGTCGTCGCGGCCGGCCTCACGCTGCTGTTCTTGCGCGCTTGGTCGATCCAGGTGCTGCACGGCAAGCAGTACGCGAAGGCAGCGCACAAGCAAGCGTTCCGGACGGTCGACCTGCTCGGCTCGCGCGGCGCGATCGTCGACTCGCAGGGCCACCTGCTGGTCGGGACGACGGGACACGTAGTCGTCGACGCGGACGCGGCCTCGTTCGGCAGCCGGGACGCGCACGGCCGGTGGTGGCCGAGCGCCGACGGGCGGCGCGCGCTACGCAGCTTCGCACGCCTTACCGGAACGCGACCGCGGACACTCATCTCCCGGATCAAGAGCGACATCCTTCGTTCTCCGTTCGCGCCCGCCGTCGTCATCCATCACCCGAGCGCTGCGCTCGCGACCTATATACAGGAGCGGAGCGGGAAGTACCCGGGGTTCAAGGTCGGGATCGAGGACACCCGAAGCTACCCGCAGGGCGGGTTCGGCAGCGAATTCCTCGGGCTGCTCAACCAGATAAGCGAGCCGCAGCTCAAGTCCGGCGCATACAAGGACGCGAAACCGGGTGAGATCGTCGGCACGAGCGGTGTCGAGGCGGCGTACGACTCGATTCTCAACGCTGGCTTCGTGCAAGCGAGGATCCCCGTCGACTCGCTCGGGCGGATCGCCGGCCCGCTCCACGTACCGCGACAGAAGCAGCCGCCAACTCTTCAGCTCTCGATCGACACGCGCCTGCAGCGGGCGGCGCAGAACGCGCTGCTGTACGGGATGGAGCAGGCGCGCCTGAACGGCCATTCGCCCACCGGCGCGTCGGCGGTCGCCATCAACCCGTGGACGGGGGCCATCAAGGCGATCGTCAGCTATCCGACCTTCAACCAGAAGCTGGCGGCGAACAAGCCGAGCTATCTGGCCGAGCTCTACCACCAGACGTCCACGACGCCGACTCTGAACCGCGCGATCGGCGGCGTCTATCCGACCGGCTCGACCTTCAAGCCGATCATCTCGGAGGCCGCTCTCAGCGCCGGGATCATCACCCCGTACACGCCACAGCCGTGCACCGGCTCGTTCACGCTCGGGAACCACACGTTCTTCAACGTCGAGCGCGGCGCCAACGAGACCATGACGCTCCCGACGGCGCTCGAGCAGTCGTGCGACACATGGTTCTACCGGCTCGGCGCCCGTGTCTGGGCCGCCGATCCCGCCCGGAAGGCGACGCTGATCCAGAGTTGGGCGCGCAGGCTCGGCCTCGGCACGCGGCCTCCCATCGACCTGACCGGCGCCGCCGCCGGATATCTCCCGATGCCCGGCTCGTACTTCGAGAGGCTGGCCGGCACGCCGTACACGGAAGGCCAGGCAGTCAACCTCGCCATCGGCCAGGGCGCGCTCCAGGTCAGTCCCCTCCAGCTCGCGGTCGCGTACTCGGCCCTGATCAACGGCGGCAAGGTCGTGCGCCCGCACGTCGGCGAAGCGGTGATCAGGAACGGCGTCCGGCACCAGCTCCGCTTCAAGCCGGTGCGGAAGGTGAAGCTCTCGCCGTATACCTGGGCGATCCGGCAGGGGCTCTACGAGGCCGCCAACAGCGCGAGTGGGACATCCGGCAGCGTGTTCTCCGGCTTCCAGCCGCCGATCGCCGGCAAGACCGGCACTGCCGAGACGTGCGGCCCGAGCTGCCCCGACCATTCCTGGTATGCGTCGTGGGCGCCGTACAACCACCCGAAGCTCGTCGTCGTCGTGATGGTCGAGAAGGGCGGCTTCGGCGCCGAGGCCGCAGCGCCCGCAGCGAAGAAGATCTACCAGGCGTACTTCCACCCGGCGCACTGAGCCGCGACGCCTAGCGGCGCCGGATCAGCGTCAGGCCCTCGCGGATCGGCAGCAACACTGCTTCGACGCGGTCGTCGGCGACGACGTGTTCGTTGAAGCGGCTGATCGCTCGTGCGTTCTCGCCGTCGCCGTCGAGGCCGAACAGCGTGTTGTCGGCGCCGATGATGCCGTGCTCGGAGAGCTTGGGCAGGATCGCCTCGTAGTAGTCGACGTAGCCGGGCTTGTCGGCGTCGATGAAGGCGAAGTCGAACGGGCCGTCGAGGGTGGCGAGCGTCTCGATCGCCGGCCCGACTCGGTAGTCGATCCTGTCGGCGACACCGGCTTCCTCCGCGTAGCGACGGGCGATCGCGGTCGTCTCCTCGTCGATGTCGCAGGCCACCAGGGTCCCGCCCGGCGGCAGTGCGCGCGCCATCGCGATCGACGACCAGCCGGTGAAGGTGCCGACCTCGAGAACCCGGCTCGCCTGCGCGAACGAGACGAGGAACGAAAGGAAGGCGCCCTCGACGACGCCGACCATCATCTGAGGCGCGGTCTGGGTCTCCCTGGTCTCGGCGCCGAGACGGTCGAACAGCTCGAGCCGTCCGGCCGTCGTGAAGCGCTCGGAGTACGCCTCGATCTCGTCCGGGATGTAGCGCGCCATCGGACGCCACCCTATCGAGCCGATGAGTTACGAATTGCCGAGCCGTCTGTCCCAGAGAACACCATCCAACCCGGAGGCAGCATGAGGCTTCTTCTCACGTCCGCTGGCATCAAGAACGCGAGCATCGAGAGCGCGTTGGTCGACCTACTCGGCAAGCCGATCGCCGAGTCCACAGCCCTCGTCATTCCCACCGCGTCCTACGGGCACCCCATGAGCCTGCCGGGCAAGGCATGGAAATTCATCAGCGGACGAGAGCCCAGGACCCCTATGTGTGAGCTGGGTTGGAAGTCGCTCGGAGTGCTCGAGCTCACCGCGCTGCCCAGCATCGACGCAGAGAACTGGGTTCCCATGGTGCAGGAGGTCGACGTTCTGCTCGTGGGAGGCGGCGACTCCCTGTACCTGTCTCACTGGATGCGGGAGTCGGGACTGGCCGACCTCCTGCCGTCCCTGGACGCGGTCTGGGCGGGACTGAGCGCCGGCAGCATGGTGATGACGCCCAGAATCGGGGAGGACTTCGTCGTCTGGAAGCCGCCCGCCGGCGGCGACAGCGCGCTTGGAGTCGTCGATTTCTCGATCTTCCCGCACGTCGACCATCCGGACTTGCCCGAGAACACCATGGCCAACGCGGAGCGCTGGGCCGCCGACCTGGGCTGTCCGGCGTACGCGATCGACGACGAGACCGCCATCAAGGTCACCGACGGGGCCATCGAGGTCGTCTCCGAGGGGAACTGGAGACTGTTCGCCTCCTAACGCTTGCCGGCTCCCGACGGCCTGAGCTTTAGGCCGGGCGACTCGACTTCGTGGCGGGCTTCATAGTTAGCTCCCTGAGGCCGAAGCTGGGATTGAGGTTCCACGCGGTGGTAGCCGTGCTGGCGATCGCCGCAGCGGCGGCGCCCGCCGCCGCCCGCGCCGCCGATGCGCCGCGCGAGCTTGCCCGCCGCTACGCGCCGGTCGTGCGCCTCGTCGAGCAGCGCAAGCCATGCGCCCACGGCGAGCCGTTCGTACCGACCAACGTGAGCCTGCTGCTCGGGAATCCCGACGTCGCGCTGCGCGGGCCGTGGGGCGGCACCAATCTGATCCAGGTCGGCCCGACTGGCGCGGAGCTCGGGAAGGGACTCTGGGGCTATCACCTCGACTTCCCCGGGAGCGCCCTTACCCCGAATTGCTCCTACGACAAGTGGTCACGGCGGCTGAACAAGGGCCATCGCCCGCTCACATACGCGCGGGTCGCGACCGACTCGCTCCATCCCGGCCAGATCGCGCTGCAGTACTGGTTCTTCTACGTCTTCAACAACTTCAACGACAAGCACGAAGGCGACTGGGAGATGATCCAGCTCGACTTCGACGCCGCGACCGCCGCGCAGGCGCTTCGCCGGCGGCCGGCGATCGTCGGCTACAGCCAGCACCAGGGAGCCGAAAGCGCAGAGTGGGGCGATTCGAAGCTCGAGCTGGTCGGCGGCACGCACCCCGTCGTCTACGCCGCGCTCGGCTCGCACGCGAACTACTTCACGTCTGCCCTGCACCTCGGACGCAGCGCCGCCCAGGGGGTCGGCTGCGACGACACCTCGGAGGCGTCCCACCAGGTACGGCCCGAGGTCGACGTCGTCCCGACCAGGAAGGCCGACTACATGCGCGGATACCCGTGGCTTGGCTTCGAGGGCCACTGGGGTGAGGATCACAGCGGCTTCTACAACGGCCCGACCGGCCCCAACACGAAGCTGCAGTGGAGGCACCCGATCACCTGGGCGACGAAGGACTGGCGCGACAAGAGCTTCACGGTGCCGATCGGGACCTTTGCGGGAGGCGGGGCGACCGGGTTCTTCTGCAGCGTCGTGGGGACGGGGTCGAGCCTGCTCACGGCTCTTGCCGGGAACCCGTCGCCCGTCCTGATCGTGTGCTTCGTCATCATCGCCCTCCTGATCTGGCTCGTCTCGAGAACCACGTGGCGACCCTCGGCGCCGCTTCGGATCGAACGCCGCCGCCCCTGGGGCTGCATTGTTGCTTCGTCGAGGCGGATGTACTTCTCCCACCTGCGCCTGTTCCTCGGCATCGGCCTGATCTTCCTGCCCCTCGGCGCGCTGGTTACCGGCCTCCAGTACCTGACGTTCCAGGCCGGCGGCCTGAGCGGGCTCGTCGCGGCCGCAGGAAGGAGGAATGCGGCCGTCGACCTCCTCGTCATCGGACTGGGCCTGCTAGTGATGGTGTTCGCTCTTGCGATCGTCCAGAGCGCGACGGCGCTCGCGATGGTCGAGCTCGACGAAGGACGCCCGATTACCGCGCTGGGCGCCTATCGGAAGGCCTTGCCGACGCTGCCGTCGCTCCTGACGGCGGTGCTCCTCATCGTCGTTGCATTCCTGCTCATCAGCCTCACCGCATTCGGGACTCTGCTCGGCTTCTACCTGGCCGTGCGCTGGTCCATGCTCGCCCAGGTGCACGCGCTGGAGAAGATCTCGGGGTTCGCCGCCCTGCGCCGGAGCGCGCAGCTCGTGCGCGGTAACTGGTGGCGAGCGGCGTCGCTCATCCTCTTCGTCACGGTCGTCGCGCTCGTGCTCGGGCCGCTCTGCGGGACGCTCCTGCTCTTCGCGACCAACCAGTCGTTCGACTTCATCAACTTCGCCGCGAGCGTCATCGACGCGCTCGTCGTTCCGTTCGCTGCGATCGCCACGACGTACCTCTACTTCGACCTCCGCATCGAGAAGCAGGACGAGCCCGCGGACACGGGAGTGCTGCCGGCCGAGGCGGCGCCGGCGTCGTCGTAGGAGAGCTCAGCCGCCATGGAAACGATGACCAGCATGGGGCATGCGGTGCGCACTTGGCGGCACCTAGCTTGAACGCATGCTTGGCTCAGACCTCCAGGACCGGGTACGCGAGTGCCCGAGCTGCGGTCGACTCGTTCGCCTCAACCGCGAAGGCTGCTACCGCCGCCATTTCGCCACCGAGCTCGACGGTCGCGTCCATCTCTGCGCAGCGTCCGGCCATTCGCCCGCCGAACTCGTGCCGCCTGCGCTACGCCGCGACGACCCGTAACGCCCGCCACCGCGCGTTCGGCGGGCCGCCACGCCACTCCTTGGGCTTTACCCGCACCGCTCGTTCATAGAGATAGGCGTTACGTGTGTAACGGGGCCAGCAGCACCTGAAGTAGACCACCTCGCCTCGAAAAGTCTTGATGGGTTTGTCGACTTCGCTCTTTGGCTTTTGTGGATGGGGTGTCGGGTTCATGACAAACCGGTACGTCCGCCACACGCCGTTCCACTTGATCTTTGCCACGTAGCCCGGCTTGATCAGATAGAGGCGGTAGAACGGGCCGTGCCTGCCATAGCCCGGTACAGGTGTTACGTCGTGTGCATCGATGACCATCGTCAAGCCCTGTCCAGGTCTCGCTGTGAAGCCCGCATCCCAGATAGGGCCGTGTGCCAGATCGCACGCTCTCGTGCGGATCGGCTGATTGACCATGTGCAGAGCCTTGATGGTGAGGAGAGCCGGGCCTGTCGATCCCGGCCTCTTCGGGCAACTTTGGCCGGCAACGCCGCTGGGCGTCGCCAGAACCACCCATACCAGCCCAACAGCGACGGTCAGCAGTGCTCTCTTCATGCCATCTCTCAAAGATCTTGACCCTTTGTGACGGAACTCTCAATGGGACCGTCGACGGTTCTCGTCCAGCAAAGAACCGCGCCTGAGCGGGGCTTTCCGCTACCCAGAAGGTGCCCCTCCCAGAAGAACAGAACGGGTGTTCGGGCTGAGTTTGCTCATCCGAAAGCGTGCCTCATCGGGTAAAGGCCAACGGCTCGCCGGCCGATAAGGCGGCCATGGCATCTGCGGCCCCACGGCGTGCCCCTGTCCGTGCGCCGTCGGATCGCTCGGCGTGGGTCGAGCGCTGGCTATCGCGTGTTTCCGATCTCGCCGACCTGAGCCGCTCGAACCCGATGTCCGATGCGGTCATCGACGAGATCGACGGCCGCAGGATCCGGATTGGGGATCAGTGGCTCGCCGACTTCGCCTCGTGTAACTACCTCGGCTTCGACCTCGACCCCGAGATCGCCGCGTCGATCCCCGAGCAGATCTCGCGATGGGGCACGCATCCGAGCTGGTCGCGGCTGCTCGGCAGTCCGGTCCTCTACGAGCAGATCGAGTCCCAGCTGACCGCGCTGCTCGGCTGTGAGGACACCCTGCTGTTGCCGACGATCACCCACATCCACATGTCGGTGATCCCGGTGCTGGCCG
>Ga0164308_10001870_pt1 | contig 11209 bp, 11 predicted proteins | sample Whisoiple_246_MG_FD_109983 | JGI IMG/M metagenome (GOLD analysis project Ga0164308, IMG submission 109983) | Soil microbial communities amended with fresh organic matter from upstate New York, USA - Whitman soil sample_246_MG | ecosystem: Environmental > Terrestrial > Soil > Unclassified >... | reverse complement strand
CCTCGGCGTTGACGATCGACAGCACGGCGTCGATCGGCCGCCCCGCCGAGGCGAGGTCGACCACGACCGGGCGCCCGTAGGCCTCGTCGCGTCGGGGATTGACCAGGACGACGTCATGGCCCGCTTCCAGCATCGGCAGGACGACGTTGTTCGACATCGGCGACTGATCGTTCGCGCCAACGACGGCGACCGTCTTGGGCGACAACATCCGGGTGAGGTTGCGGCGCAGGTCGCGCCGTGGCTCATCCACGCCGGTCACCGTGAAGCTCGACGATCGCTCACCGCTCGACACACCCACGTTGATGTTCCTCCGGTTCACCCGCTGCAACGAAGCGAAGGACGCCGTGGCGCAGGTGGATCGACTCGACCTACCGCCGACCATAAGCAGCAGGTCGGACGTGGCTCAATCGCCACGCACGATGGAAAGGCACCAGACATCGCGGTCGGGCCATGGTGGGGGCGATGAGTCGGCAGCTCGGAATGCACATCGGCGGCAAGGAGGTGGCGGCCGTCGGCGGCCAGTGGTTCGACACCGTCGACCCGTTCACCGGCCAGGTGTGGGCCGAGGTGGCCCTGGGCGACACCCGCGACGTCCAGGCTGCGAATCGTGCGACGCGGCCTCACGGGGGCCGTGCAGGACGGCCCGACGACGTCGCTGACGCCGTCGAGTACTTCGTGAGCGACCTCGCGGGCTGGGTGAGTGGGCAGCACCTGCTCGTCAGCGGCGGCGCCCCGCAGTAGCGGACTCTCGACTCACGTCACTGGCACCCTGCTCGTGCTTCAGTAGACGACGCAGGGCGTCGCCCCGCCGTCGACGGCGATCGTCTGTCCGGTGACCGCGCCACACAGGGGAGACGCGAAGAACACGGCGACGGCAGCGACGTCGCCGGCCTCGACCATCCGTCCGATCGGAACCTCCGCGTCTCGTGCGGCTTCGGCCTCGCCGTAGCTCACGCCGAGGCGCGCGGCGAGCGCCTCGATGCGCGCCGGGTGGCGATCCGTCTTCGTCACTCCGGGATGGATCACGTTCACCGTGATGCCATCCGGCGCGACGTCGGCGCTGAGACGCTTCGCGAAGTTGGCGACGAAGGCATTGCCGAGACCGCTCGCAAACCCGCCTCCCGGGCCGGCCACCACGCGCGCCGAAATACCGCCGAGCAGGATGACCCGCCCCTGCCCCGAGGCTCGCAGGTGCGGCAACGCGGCGCGGGTCACCCGCACCGAGGCCATGCCCTTGCCGTTGACCCGCTCCATGAGCTGGCCGTCGGTGACGCCTTCGAGGTCAGCGGGGTGACCGTCGACGTTCGTCGATGCATTGCTGATGAGGATGTCCAACCGACCGAACGACGACGCGGTCTCCTCGACCGCACGCCGGCAGCCGTCGGGGTCCAGCAGATCCGCGACGATCACCGCGCTCTTGACTCCGTGCGTCTCAACCAGCGCGGCGGTCGCCTCGAGCGGCCCCCGCGTCCGTCCGCACACCGCCACGTGAACGCCCTGACGGGCCAACGCCACCGCGATCGCCTGGCCGATGCCACGACCGCCGCCCGTGACGAGGGCGGCCTTGTCGTTGAGCAGCAGATCCACAGGTCTCCTCGTTTCGCGCGTCGATGCCCATGCCTACCAGGCGGACGATGTCATCGACCTTTCCTCGGCCATTCGCACCGCCGGCGTCGCCGAGCACCCGGGGGACGAAATCCCGCGGACATAGGTGCGCAGATACCGTCGATCGCATGGGCCTCCGCGGCCTCGACAGGACGTACAAGGAGCTGCTCGGATGGATCTGCCCAAGATCATCAGCGTCGATGACCACGTCGTCGAACCGGCGCACGTCTGGGAGAGGTGGCTGCCCGCCAAGTACCGCGACCGCGGCCCGAAGGTGGTGCGGCGCGGCATCCAACGGATCGACATGATCAATCCGGGCAACTACAAGGAGGTCTTCGACGACGATTCGCCGACGAAGGTCGACTGCTGGATCTACGAGGACCTGGAGTTCACGCTGAAGCGACACATCGCGGCGGCCGGGTACCCGCCGGAGGAGCACACGCTCACGCCGGTGACCTACGACGACATGCGGCCCGGTTGCTTCGACCCGAAGGCCCGTCTCGAGGACATGGACCGGGGCTGGGTGGAGGCGTCGATGTGCTTCCCGACGTTCCCGCGGTTCTGCGGACAGACGTTCGCGGAACGGAGCGACAAGGAGCTCGGCCTCGCCTGCGTCAAGGCCTACAACGACTGGATGGTCGAGGAGTGGTGCGGCGACTCGAACGGTCGACTCGTGCCGCTCTGCCTAATCCCGCTGTGGGATGTGCCGGCCGCCGTCGAGGAGGTCCGGCGCAACGCTGCTCGAGGGGTTCCGGCCGTCTGCTTCAGTGAGTTGCCGTACCACCTCGGCTTGCCGACGATCCACTCCGGGCACTGGGACCCGTTCTTCGAGGCGTGTGCCGATACCGGCACGACGGTGGCGATGCACATCGGCTCGTCGTCGAAGATGCCCGTGACGACGTTGGATGCTCCCGGCTCGGTCAGTGCCACGCTCGGGTTCGGCAACGCCATGTACTCGCTGGTCGACTTCCTGATGTCGGGCGTGCTGCCGCGCTACCCCGCGCTCAACCTGTTGTACGCCGAGAGCCAGATCGGCTGGATCCCCTACGTGCTGCAGCGCATCGACCAGGTGTGGGACGACAACCAGGCGTGGGCACAGACGAAGCACATCCCCGAACCGCCCTCCACCTACTACTTCCAGAGCGTCTACGGGTGCTTCATCAACGACCCGCACGGGCTCTCGTCACTCGACGAGATCGGTCTCGGAAACGTCACCGCGGAGACCGACTACCCCCACAGCGATTCGTCGTGGCCCGACACCAAAGAGGTGATGACGAAGCTGACGGCGGGTCTGTCGGACACCGAGATCCATCAGATCCTCCGCGGCAACGCGATCACGTTGTTGCGTCTGCCGTTCGCCTGACGGACGGCCGTCCGGCGCGACCGAGACCACATCGTTCGGACATGTGCCGACCCGTACGTTGGTCACAGGTCACACGACACCCGGAGGTGGACCATGGACACAATGCGCTCCGCGTCACCAGATGGAGACGCGACACAGTCGCAAGCCGTGCTGCCGCAGATGCTCAGCCATGCGGCGTTCATCTCGCGAGACACTGCCGCGACCGTCGAGTTCTTCACCAAGGTGCTCGGCATGGAGTTCGTCGCTGCAGTTCTCAACGACCAGATCCCTTCCACCGGCGAGGTCGTCCCGTACTTCCACTCGTTCTTTCGCATGGCGGACGGGTCCACGATCGCGTACTTCGAGGCGCCGGACCTGCCGCCGATCCCGGATCCGCCCCACCCCGCCTACGACACGTTCCGGCATTTCGCCATGCAGGTCTCCACGGTCGGCGAGGTGGACGCGTGGCATGCGCGGCTCGTGGCCCACGACGTCGAGGTTCTCGGTCCGGTCGACCACGGGATCATGTACAGCATCTACTTCCACGACCCTGACGGGAACCGGCTCGAGATCGCGACGCCGACCGACGACCGCTGGAACGACGACGCGCCGGAGGCCCGCACCGCGCTCGCCGAGTGGAACGAGATGAAGGCGAAGGCGAAGAACACTGGGACGAGCCTGTCCTCGGAACTCGCTGCGCTCAGCCGTCGTCGGCACGGAGACGCGACCGAGCCGGTGCTCTGATCCACCCGGCCGGCACGCCGACTGGGCCGACCGACGCGCTGCGCGCGCTGTGGGAACGGGCGCTCGGGGACGCAGCGGCTGACGAGGTCCGGTCGCGCGCAGTCGACTGCCTGCGCGTCGGCGTGATGGAGATGGTCCGTTCGGCCTGTGACCCACGCTGGCGAAACGTCGCCGGCGCGCTGAGCGCCGGTGAGGGCAACGCCAAGGTCAGCGGGCTGGAGCGGCGCACCGACACCACGTCGGCGATCGTCGCCAACTCCCTGCTCATGCACGCCTTCAACCGGGAGGACTCCTACCGCACGGCCGCGCACCCCGGGCTCGTGGTCGTACCGACGGCGCTTGCGCTGCAACGGTCCGACGACGCCGCCCAACTGCTGAAGGCGGTAGCCGTCGGCTACGCGATCGCCGGAAGCCTCACCGACGGACTGATGCCACGAGCGTCGGAAGCGGGCTGGCGCGTGGCGGCACTCACTGCCCCCGTGACCGCCGCGTCCGTGGCCGCCGTGCTCCTCGACCTCGATGACGCCGACGCCGTCTCAGCGCTGCGCATCTCGGCCGCCTGCATGGGTGGAGACCTCCGAACCCTCGCCGGAGACGACTGGCGCGTCCAGCCCGGTCTGTTCGCGGTCGCCGGTGTCTATGCCGCCCGCGCCGCCGTCGGAGGAGGCCTGCGTGGCGCGGCGGGCGCACTCGAATCCATTGCGGCGAAGGTGCTCGGGGAGCCATGGAACCCGGCCGATCACGACCCGACGCCGGCGATCATGCGCGTGACGTTCAAGCGGCACGCGGCGCCGATGTTCGCCCAAGCCATCATCGAAGCGCTCGAGGGGGCCGGCGAGATCGACGAGCCGGTGAATCAGGTGGTCGTGCACGTGGCGCCGTTCGCGGCGGGATACGCATCAGACGGCACCGGGCGCCAGCTCGGGGTGGCGAGCATCCCCGACCTCGTCAGCGCCGCCATCGCGGAGCTTCCCACAGATCGGCGAGTACCTCCCGAGGCCGTCGTCGTGCGTCCGGCTGCGGAGCTCAGCGCCCTCGAGGCCCGCGTGGAGCTGCACATGACGGGAGGACGGGTGCTGCAGCTCCAAGGCAACGGCGATTCGAGCGGCTGGTCGAGCGAGCACATCGCCGAGAGGTGCCGATCCTGGGCGCGGGCGGAGTGCCCGTCCCTCGTCGACGCGTTCGACGCGACGTCCTCGCCGGCGGCGGCCGCCGTGCTCCTGCTGGATGCGTGGGAAGCGACCGTCCTCGCCATGGCTGGTTGACGGGACGACGAACGTCAGTTGAGCTCGGCGACGGCGCCCGACGCCGAGCAACGGCGCAGCGCCAGGGCGAACACCTCGCACGCGCTTCGCAGATAGGCGATACCCGTGGGGTCGAAGGGCTGGCGCGCCTTGCGTACGAAGCCGACATTTCCCCACACGGCCACGTCACCCACGATCGGCACGAAGAGGCAGGCCCGGTACCCGCCGCTCGCGGCCCGCTCCGCCGTGTCGGCGAACTGGCGTGACATGTGGCCGATGTCGCCAAGGTGGACGACCTCACCGTTCAACACGCTCGCGGCACTCGCGAACCCCGGAGACAGCGGAACACCATCGCTCACGCTCGCAATCCACGCCGCAGGCATGTTGCGCGTCGTCACCAGGCGCATCCGTGCGCCCTTGACCTGGAACACCGACATCGCGTCGGCGTAGCCGCTGGCGTCGAGGGCATCGAGAAGGTGGTCAGCGCACTCCTCGACCGTGTCGCAGCCGGCGAGCGTCGTCGCGAGCAGCTCGATCGACTGCAACAGCCGCAGCGCGACGTCGGCTCGCTCCATGGTGGTCTCCGCCTCGTCCCCCGTCTCGGAGACGTTGCCGATGAAGCGATAGCCGGTGCCACGCACCGACGCGATGTAGCGAGGCTCACGAGGATCGTCGTCGAGCTTCCGCCGGAGACGGTTGACGAAGATGCGCAGGGTGTTCTTGCCGTCCGACGGAAGCCATCCCCACACCCGGCGCACGATCGTGTGCGCGGGCAACGCCTGCTGTGGGTGCGTCATCAGGAACGTGAGGAGCGCGTATTCCGTGGGCGAGAGGTGCAGGGGTCGTCCATGGAGGTCGCACTCCTGCGCCCAGAGGTCGATCCGCAGACCGTCGGCGCCGAGGTAGCGGACGCCGGGCACCCAGCCGTGGTCTGACCGGCGCAAGAGCGCGACGACACGCGCGAACACTTCTTCGGCGCCGCACGTCGGGTCGACGACGGCGTCGACGCCCGCGCCGACGAGCGAGATGACGCCCGAGGGCGCCGGCCTGGCCAGGACGACCAGTGGCGCCATCGTGACCGGACGGATCGCCTCGACGATCTTCCACACGGTGCATTCGTCGCCGGCGACGAGCACGAGCGACACCTTCTGGATCGCCGTCAACCACCGCGCGCGTTCCGCGTCGGCAGCGTGGGTCCATGACCACCCGCGCTCCTCGAGCCACGCAGTCACGCCGAAGGCTTCCCAGGTCGCCGACGGCCCGACCAGGATGACGGGCTGGTCCGGCACCACCTCTCGGATCAACTCGGCCGGTGTCACGGGCCGGCTCGGTGCGTCGAGCAGGTCTGCGCTGATCGCCATGTTCCCCCCTGGACTGCTGTCGTTCGCTGGCAGGCCGCCGTCGCACCTCAGAATCTGACGCGCCTGTTCACTACAGTAACGACGTGCTGGTGACCTGGCAACCAGGAGATGTCCCGGCGGCGACGATCGTGTTGCTGGCGGGTGCACAGCTGGCCCGCGGCGAGAACGGCGGCCGGTCGGCCGGCCGGTTGCGGCCGCAACGCTTGACGGTCGATGCCGCAGCGCTCGGTCCGCTCAGGCGGCAGGAACGAACGTGCGGTATCTGACGCCGACGTTCGGGCGCATCAGGGCGTGCTCATGCCCGATCCCCCGGCCCGGGCCCGTGACCATGCTCGCAGTCGTCGTGCGCTGTCGCACTACATGAGGGCGAGGTCGGCAGCAGTCCCGCTTGCGATCTGCGTCCGCTGCTCCGTCGTGAGGTCGCCAAAGCCCTCGTACTCCTCGAGGAAGTGCCCGACGGCGCGCTCCCCGGCATACGGCCAGTCGCTCCCGTAGAGCAGGTGGCGCGTGTCGGTGAAGTTGAGCAGAGCGGAGAGCTGGGGGCCGCTCGACGACAGTGCGAGGTCGAAGTAGAACGTGCGCAGCCCGGCCAGGATCTCGTCTGCCGACAGCTCGGCTCCACCGTCGTTGTAACGGTCGTCGAACATCTCGCTGAGCCAGGCGATGCGGTGGGCGGCGTACGGCACGAACCCTCCGCCGTGGGAAAGGATGAACCGAACACCGGGAAAGCGGGAGACCGTTCCCGATGTCACGAGCCCGATGGCAGCTCTCGTGGTGTCGAGCAAGAAGTCGGCCAGAGCTGGACGAAATCGGGGATGGTGCATGCCCCGCAGCGGAGTCGGGTGCACGAACACCAAGGCGTTCTCGTTTGCCAACTCCTCCATCAGCGGGTCGAAGTCGGGATCGCCGAGATAGCGGCCTTGGATGTTCGTGAGGAGGACCACGCCCTTGGCGCTTCCGTCCTTCAGGCTGTGCAGAACCTCCTCGATCGCGCCGTCGACGTCGGGTAAGGGCAAGCACGCGAAGTAGCCGAACCGATCCGGGTACTGCGCCGCCAAGTCCGCGGAGAACTCATTGATGCGCCTCGCTTGGTCCCGAGCCTCCTTGTCGTCACCGAAGTGGACGCCAGGTGCAGCGACGGACAGGATCGCTCGTTCGATCCCGCGCTCGTCCATCATCGACAGATGGCTCGACTCCGCGCTCTCGAAGACGCTCGGATGACTGATGCCCTTCGAGGCGAGATACTCGAAGTAGGAAACCGGCACGACGTGGTGGTGCACGTCAACGAGTCCACGAGCCATGCGAGCTCACCTCCGCTCTTGATCGGTTGGGCAACCTGCCGTGGGAGAGCTCGCGCGACTCGGGCTGATCGCCTGCCCTCCCAAGGGGGATCGAGGGCTCGCCGCGCGAGCTACCCCAAGGCAGGGCAGCCACCGCTGATGAGCGACATCGAGAGATCGTCGCCTCGTGAGCGAGCCTAACGACGCGTCGATGTCCGCTCTATGTCGTCCTCACACCGCGGCGTCGATGTGGATGATCGAGAGCTTGATGCGGCGTACGGCGTCGACGAGCTCCTCGTGTGTCGGTGCCCGGTCGACGTTGATGCGGAGCCCCAGGCGGCGGGGCGCGTTCGCGCGCCCGAACGTCTCGATCAGTTCGCTGAACAGGTCGGCGGTCTCGTCGACGTCGGGGACGCGTTCCGCCCGCACACGCTGCCATCCCGCGCCGAGCAGCACGTCGCAGTCCATGCCGCCGTTGAAGTTGCACTGCCACGAGCGCCGCGAGGTGATGATGCGCCGGCCGCGGACCGACAGCACGCCGACCGGGAAGCAGTAGGTCCGCCCCGATCGCCGGCCCGTGAAGCGCAGCAGCGCCAACTGGCGGCCGAGCGACCGCTTCAAGGGTGTCCGGAACAGGAGTCGCAGCAGCGGGTTCGCGTACCGAGCGAGCGTCGCGCTGGGCGCGGCGTCCTCCACCGCTGGTGTGTCAGCCATCGGGCGATGATGATGGGCGCACGCGCATGTCGGCCCCATGTCGATGGTGTCGCATGCGGGACCAGCCCGACGTTGCGCCTCTACGGTTTTCGCGGTCGGCACACCGCGGAGGTCCGCCCATGGCTCGAGTCGAGCCGATCCCGTACGAAGACCTCGACGACGACACGCGTGCGCGCATCGAGGCCGGCCGCGCGACCGGCATGTACACGACGCCGCTGCCCCTGCAGATCGTCGCCCACAGCAAGGTGGCGCTCCGGGCGATGGATGAGAGCTACAAGGCGCAATTCCGTTGCGGCGCGCTCGACGACCGGCTCCACGAGCTCGTCCGGCTCCGGAGCGCGCAGCTCGGTGCGTGCGAGCCGTGTTCGCTGTCTCGCAAGGACGAAACCGTCACCGAGGACCAGGTCGCATGCCTGGTCGATCCCGACCCTTCCGTGTTCAGCCGGCGTGAAGTGCTCGCCCTGCAGTTCCTCGACGTCCTCGCGACCGATCATCACGCCGTCGACGACGACACATTCCGCCAGCTCGCCACCGAGTTCAGCGCCGAGGAGATCGTCGAGCTGGGGTGGATCTGCGCCAGCGCGATCGGCGTGCACCGGTTCATGCACGTCCTCGACGTGCTCGGTGACGGCGAACCCATCGTGCGAGCGTCGGAACCGGGCGTGCAGCGCGGGCACGACTGACGGGAGGCGAGTGCGTGAGGCTCCGTCGCTGACGTCGACAACGTACAGGTGGCGGACACGTTCGGCGTCCTAGCTTCGACGCATGACGTCGCTGAGTTTCGAGGACAATGCACCGCCCACGTCGGAACGTACCGTCCTCACAACCGGGTTCGACCAGTGCATCTGGGGTGCTGACGCGCGCGAGGTGTGGCGCGCGCTGGCTGCGGCCGGACCTCTCGTCCGACCGGGCCCCGGCATGGCAGTGGTGACGTCGACCGCCGGTGTCGAGCAAGTCCTCCACGACGCCGCGATCTTCTCGTCGAACCCCGACGCGATGTACTTCGGGTCGGAGACCGGAGCGATCCCGCTCCAGATCGACCCACCGGACCACTCGCACTACCGGAAGATGCTCGACCCCCTGTTCGCCCCGCGACGCATGGCTGAGCGCGAGCAGGAGGTCACCGACCTCGCGAACCAACTGATCGACACGTTCGTCGAGCGCGGGAGCTGCGACTTCAGCACCGAGTTCGCCCTCCCGTTCCCGTCCGTCGTGTTCCTCCGCCTGATGGGGCTGCCCACGGACAGGCTCGACGAGTTCGTCAAGGCGAAGGAGGGGATGATCCGTCCCGTTGGTGAGACGGAGGACGAACGGCAGGCCATGCGGATGGAGACGGGCGCCTGGATCTTCCAGTACTTCACGTCGGCGCTCGAGGCACACGCCGAGAACGACACCAGCGACGTGCTCGGGACCTTCCTTGCGCTGGAGCAGGAGGGTCGCCTCACGCGGGACGAGACGCTGAACATCTGCCTCCTCATGCTCGCGGCCGGCCTCGACACGGTCACCGACACGCTCGAGTGCAGCTTCGCGTTCCTCGCGCAGAACCCCGCCCACCAGCGGCAGCTCGCCGACGATCCCGACCTGGCCGCCGGCGCGGTCGAGGAGCTGCTGCGATTCGAGACTCCGGTGCCGACCGTCGCCCGCGTCGTGATGGCGGCGACCGAGATCGATGGCTGCCCGGTCGCCGCGGGCGAACGGCTGCGGACGATCCTCGCCGTCCCGAACATGGATCCCGAGGTGCACGACGCCCCCGACGCCGTCGACTTCGCACGTCCCTCCAACAAGCACCTCGCCTTCGGCGCGGGCGTCCACCGCTGCGTCGGCTCTCACCTCGCCCGCCTCGAACTGCGCGTCGCGTTGCGGGAGTGGCACCGCCGGATCCCGTCGTACCGGCTCCCCGAGGGTCACGTCGTCACGTTCAGCCAGGGTCTCCGCGAGATCGTGCACCTGCCGATCGAGTTTCCGGCGAACTAGCGACACCATCCGTCCCACGGGACACTCCCGAATCGACGAAAGGAACACCATGCGCATCGGCATCCACGCCGTTCGCTATGACACTCCCCGCGGCACCGCATCGATTGCACCGACGCTGGCGGCCACCGCCCGCGCCGCCGAAGACGCGGGCGTGTCCCGGTTCACCTTGATGGACCACTGGTTCCAGATGGAGCACATGGCACCGGCCACCGACCCGATGCTCGAGGGCTACACGTCACTCGGGTTCGTCGCCGCCCACACGCACTCCATGCGACTCGGCCTGCTCGTCACCGGTGTCACCTACCGCCATCCCGGGCTGCTGGCCAAGACGGTCGCGACGCTCGATGTCCTTTCCGGCGGCCGGGCACAGCTCGGCATCGGCGCCGCGTGGTACGAGCGCGAGCACCGCGCCCTCGGCGTGCCGTTCCCGCCCGTAGCGGAACGCTTCGAGCGGCTCGAGGAGACGCTGCAGATCTGCATGCAGATGTGGAGTGAGGATGATGGTCCGTTCGAAGGCCGGCACTACCAGCTCGCGGAGACGATGTGCTCACCGCGCCCGATCAGTGCGCCCCGGCCACCCATCCTCATCGGTGGCGGCGGGGAGCGGAAGACGCTGCGCCTCGTGGCCCGCTACGCGGACGCGTGCAACCTGTTCGCCTTCGATCCAGATGAGATCGCCCACAAGCTCGAGGTACTCACGCAGCACTGCCGCACCGAGGGCCGCGACCCCGACACGGTCGAGCGCACGATCGTGTTCGTGCGCGACCCCTTCGACGACGTCGACGGCTTCGTCGCCGCCGCGGCCCGCTACGCGAGTCTCGGTGTGACCACAATCGATGTCGTCCCGACTGGTGATCCCGTCGCGTTCGTCGAGCGCGTCGGCACCGAGCTCATCCCCCGTCTCGCCGTCCTCGAGGTGGCGGCATGAGCGCCGCGACCGAGCTG
>Ga0164308_10001868_pt1 | contig 11234 bp, 12 predicted proteins | sample Whisoiple_246_MG_FD_109983 | JGI IMG/M metagenome (GOLD analysis project Ga0164308, IMG submission 109983) | Soil microbial communities amended with fresh organic matter from upstate New York, USA - Whitman soil sample_246_MG | ecosystem: Environmental > Terrestrial > Soil > Unclassified >... | reverse complement strand
TGCGGAGTTGTCTCTGAAAGATATTGATCTCTAATCGTTATAACGTCATTATGTGAAATTACTTTCTCTTCTTCTGTCAAGCCTATAACCCATCCGCTATCTGGATCTAAAGGATCAATAATTTTAGGTTTTGGAATTGCAGACGGATCTACGGATGAAGTATTTGGCAAAACTTCGTCTGTGTCAATCGAATTATACGTGTAAAATCCGTTTTCGTCAAATGGGTATCTCATATTTATTAAATTTAAATTACTTCTTCAAAGACAAATGTTAGGCTAGCCATGTCGTTAGCTGGACCAGTAACATCCTGTCGCATAGAAAACCTTATGTTTTTTCCTTCTTCTATCAATACTACCGTACCTACAGAAATTATTCTATTAGCTTGCGATACAAAAGAACTCTGCTCAAATACTGTAACAGTATTTGTCATATTTCCAGTCCCTTGTACAACATCGCCCTTTACTACTCCGACTATGGTAGCAGAAGCCCCTCTGCCACTATAAATTATTTTTACAAGCTTGCAGTTATACGGAGCAGATCCTATTGAGTTTCCATAACCAACACCGCTTAAAGCTGTTGTAAGTACGTTTGTTGTAGAGTCTGTTCCGATTATGTTTGTTGATGATGAATTTGAAGTTACCCAAGTAGGGTTGTTTACATTTATAGCCCTATTGGCCGTCAAAATAAATCTCCTTGGAAGTTGAAGGTTTCCAGATCCTAATAAGCTATTGCCGTCAACTGTTTTTATATTCGTTCCAGAAACCAAAGTATCCTGCTTGCCTGAAATAGAAGCCAGTGCGTCTGTTATCTGTTTTTGTATCTTACCCATCGCTACAAGAATTGAGTCTGTAGATACGATAGCCCCGCCCGTCACAAAACTTATTCCAGTCAACAATGTAGCAAGAACTCTTGCGGTGGTAAAATATAAGTTAGTGCCTTCCGGTATTACGCTTGTGCTAGATGTTTTGGTATCTGTATAATCGTTTGCCTCGTCTCTTGCCTGGTCTGCCCTAGTGTTGGCGTATGATTCTGACGCTGCATTGACTACCGGATTCAAAGGGTCTGTATTGTCTACAACAGATCCTGTTACCGTCTGCACTCCAGATGCCATCGTAGCAAGGGCAGAAACCTTGGTCTTCTTGCTCGTTCCCTGCGGGCTTTCCGTAGTATCCTCGCTGTCTACCAGATATACTATGTCGTTAGCGTTTAAGACCGTCTTTTCCGGAAGGTCTGTTACTTTCCTGTTAGCCATTTTGTGTAATTAAGTAATCGTTATTCTGCAATGTAAATATCTCGCTGTTCTGGTACATAAGGAAGAACTCCGGCATGATAACAAATCCTGCATCCTCAAGATTCTCTATAAACAGGAATCCTTTTTCTTCCCTGCCTTCAAAAACAGCCGTAAAGCCGTTAAAATCCTGTTTGGAGCCTCCTGTGTTCTGTGCAAGAGATACGCATTCTAAGCCTACGTATGCGCCTAGCAGGATATATTTACCGTTCCTGTCCCTTATGATAATCCTGACATCTTTTTTAAGAAGCTTTTCAAGCTCCTTTCCGTTTTCAATCTTGGGAAAGTTTAGGCTCAATGACTGCGCGTATGACTTGCCTCCTGCATCCTCGTTCTGCGTCTGTACGGCGGTAGGATTCCCTACAACATAAAACTCATATATCGTAGTCTCTGGAAAAGATATAAGCACGCTTCCGTTGATCTCTATAGCGCTCCTTGGATATTTTACATACGGAAATATGTAGACCTCTTCGATTCCGCCTTGAGAATCCCTGCACTGCCTATCTCTTCCTGTAGTTATTCCAAGTACCATGGCTTATAATCTTGGCATCCGTCCAACTTCCATCCTGCCGTTAGCTTTATGTCTTTTTCCGCGTCTACCTCGTCTTGACATGTCTTGTATTCTTGGAGATAGTTCTTGCAGATCCATTTACGGAAACGCAATACGTACATCTGTGCCAGTGCTGAATATTTCTGTGCCAGAAACTGTGCCTCCTGCTTGTCTACTATCTCTGCGTTGTCTGCCGTATGCTTGTAAAGCCCTCCATTGTCTAAAATGTAGCTGGCAATCTCGATATACTGCCCTACCGACTCGTTTTTTGTTATAGGCTTTACAAAATCATCGAATAATTTAAGATATAATCCAGATAATGTGTCATTTTCTATGTCGTCTACGATCTTGTTGTATAATTCAGTTCCCAATAATGGCTCAATAACGGTCAATTGCACGTTAGCGATGCAGAAAAGGTACTTGTCAATATCGACATTGCCTCCCATTATGGTCGTTGCTGCTATTTCTTCGGGCGTTATGAATAATAATTCTGCCATATCTTATTTATTAAATCGTGGATTGTCTGGCAAAAAGCCATTATAAGGCAGGTTTCTTGGCTCTATAGACACCTCATTTTCGTTAGAAGGCACTTTAAATCCTCTTCTTCTTGCCTCTGATGTCGATATAATCTCTGCCAAAGGACTATTTACGTCTACTTTTATACCTTTTTTAAGGTAAATTACCCTATTCCACTTGTGATGGCAGTCTCCGCCTCCCTTATAAAGCCAAATAGAATACGTATCTGCCCCGTGCGGTCCCCATCCTGCGTTTACAGCCTTGTTTTCCATTGAAATAATATCTTCCTTCCTATAAACCTTAGATGCAGACATCATTTTTACGCAAAATTCTCGCTGCGGTCTATTGCTTCCTACATATTTATATCTTATGATGTAATCCTGGCCGTCCTGCTCGCTTTTTGCGTTAGGAAACGCCGTTCCAGTGCTTGCCAACGAAAAATTTTCCTCTTCTTCGTAGTCTACTTCGATTTCGTCGATAATATCGTATTCGTTTAGGTCTATATCCTCGCCTTTTTCAATGAACTCGTCTAAATCAGTCTTTTTTTTTTCTTCCGAGCAGCAAACATGGCTGCTCATGGTCACATCGGTAGTCGTAACGGTTTCCGTAAGCGGTCTAAAGTATAAATCAAGGTTTATATCGTAAAAATTGAGTATCTCGTCCAAAGAATCCAAAATATAACGCTGCAACGGCTGTATTACCCTTTTCATGAGCTGTGCTTCTGCCGTATCAAGCTCGTCTGCATTATTTCCGAATCCTGTGCTGTCTTTTATGCCGAAAAGCATAGGAGAAGTAACCCTATGGGCTACCATAAGCTGCTGTCTTGATTCTTCGGTTAGGTATGACCATTGCTTATGAGCGTCATTGACTGTCAAAGGCGTTACTGTAACTTCTGCATCCCTTCCGTTAAAAGAAAGTATGAACTTGCCCGCGTTTGAGCTTCCCGTAAGCTTCTGCTTTATCTTTCTTTCCAGTTCATCCTTTTCTTCAGATGTAAGTGATTTACCGTCTGGAATATTTATAAAATACCCGAAAGAAAGACCATTTTTAATATGGGAAATATAATAGTTTGCTATCTCTTCCTCCATTTCGGCATAAGATATGCCCGCTATATAGCTAGGGTCGCTGAAATACTCTTTACCCGCCTTATATGGCTTTATACAGTAAATTTCAATCTCGTCTTTTGATGTTCCGAATGCGGGATATTCTACAGGGATATTTGACCCTTGTTTATTCCAATTCTTGCAGTACCAATAGCTTTCAATTTCTCCATCCTCGTTTTCAACAGAAGGTGCTACGTTCTGTATCGGTAGATGGTATATTCCTGATATTTCTTTCTTGTCTTTTGTCTTTACAATCTGCAATGCGGCCTGACCGAAGCAATAGAAATCGTCTACTATCTTTTTAAGCTCCTTAGGCTTTAGCATAGCCGAAAACTTTACCCAGTCTATAATATTGGTCTTTGAGTTCTTTGCTGCTATGCCATTTCCGTAGATCAGATCCACGTAAGAGCTTATGATAGTCGAGTTTGTAGGGCTTCCGTTTCTCCTGTCGATGATATACTGGAAAAAAGAATTGTTTCGGCCGTTGAGAACCCAATTTCTTGATTTGTTTTCCTCAATCTTCGGACGCACATAGTTGTTCATCTGAATAAGCCTGATATTATCTCCTTCCTGTCTACTCATATCTGTAAAAATCTTTTGTAAGCTTATATTCCTGCGGCTCTTGATCTGTAACAGTAATTTTTCCCCTATACACTACGTTATCGTTATTCAATAGCTTGAATTGGTACTTCTGCCCTTTCACAAAGTCATTTTTTACGAATACAAGTATTCCGATGCCGTCTGTTACGGTAAAATCGCATTCCAATACTATATTTTCCTGCGTTGCCTCATTATAAAGATGAAGCTGCACCTCGCCTACAGGATAGAACCTTGGAATAATTTCCAGTTCGTGTATTTCTGCCTCCGGATTAATCACCTTCATATATAAAAGACTTAATTTGTACCTTTTTGTTACAAAAAAAGCCATCCGTTAAGATGGCTTTTATCAATAATCAATAAAACTAAACTAGGGCTAAAAATGCCGTAACCGTTGATGCGTCCAATTTAGGAGAAAGCTCTCCCGTAGTAGATACTCCGGTAAGCGTATAACCGTTAAGGTCTGTCTTTGCTCCTCCTGTTGCCTGGTCGATAGTGAAGTCGATACCGTCGTCGATGCCTATTGCATGATAGATGCCGTTTCTGTCTTTTACGACAGCCTGCGGAAATCCGTATGCCAACAGGTTCATCTGTGCCGATGTAGCCGCGTCAATCTTTTTCAATAGAACGGTAAGGGTCTGCGTGTTTACCGTAGTTCCCGTATTTCTATCTGAAACCATGTTTTCCACCAATGTATTACCGTCGCCTTCGATTTCATACTCGAATACCTCCGTAAGCAGCGGATTGATAGCCGTAGCCACTCCTGCCGATACCGTAAAAGGATTTTCTACATAATTAAAAAGGAATAGCTTAGAATTACCGCCTAGGTTTTCCTTGCACGCCCTTGTTCTTCCTGCTGTAATATCACAAGCCATATCTTATATTTTTATGGGATATACCCGTTAATATTATGCTGGAGTAGTTGTAGAAAGATACCAGATGATGTCCTCTGAATTGTAATACTGCACGCCTCCGCTGTAAACCATCTTTCCTCTTACCTGGCCTGTCAATAATCCGATTTCGTCCTCGTCTACAATCTTGATTTCGTTGAAGTCAGCCTCAAGTCCTGTTCCGAATACTAAGTTTTTCTTTTCAAATACAACGATAGTATTAGAAGGAAGCCCGTTTACCTCCGTAAGCATGTATTTTCCGAAACGTACCTGTTTTTCCCCCGCATCGCCATTATACGCGATACCTTTTGAAACAAGATAGAACCAGTAAGCCTGGAAAACATCTGGAGAAACCAAAACCTTAACGTCTTTTCTTCTCAAGGCTACAGGAATAGCAGCAAGTACTTTCTTAAGCTCTGACTCTACGTTAGCCTCCGTGATGGCTGCCCCGATAGGAGTAATACCATTATTTGCCTTGATAACTGCTGCATCTGCCGCAAACATAGTAAGGAATCCGTCCCACTCGTCCGCGTTGCTGTCGTTACCGTTCCAGATTTTGTAATCTACATCTTCTGCCGTTTCTCCAAGCACTTCAACCTGGATTGCTTCCATGATGTCAGCCGGCGCGTTGTTATTATGTGCAGATGCTCCCATTGAATCCTCTGACCATGTAGCCCTAAAATCCTCTTTACAGATTTGGAAATCATTCTTTAGCTTTTTAGGCTCAAGAACTCTTTCATTCAATACTATTGCGCCCTGTGGAGTAAAACCGCAAGAATATGCAGTAGTACCGTCCGTGTAGCGGATTCTGCGCATGTTTAACTTAAAGTTCACATTTGGAGCTATTGTAATAAGATCCATTCTTAATGTATCAGCTTCCTTGAATGTCTTTCCGATGATTGCGCCTGCTACCTTGCCTGCGTAATTTGATGTTGTTGTAACTGTTGTTGCCATCTATTTTTTATTTTATTAGACTACTGTAAATGTTATTGATCCTGCTAAAGTCCCGATTCCGTCAACATAATAGTTTACGCCGTCAGAAATGATATTGATATAATCCCCGACCGTATCAGCTGTAGCTACTAAATTGATTCTGTTTTCATTCTCTGCTGGAACAAATACGCTATTTACGATTGCCCCGCCTTGGATAACTGCCGTAGGAGCAGAAATAACATAATTTGTAGTTGCGAATAATGCGCCTACATATATTCTTAGGTTAAATCCAGCCAAAGGAGCTGGAAGAGTCAAAGTCTTTCCTGTTGTAGCTGCCAATGTCATTACTTTTCCGCTGTCGCTTGCCGTTAGGGTTTTTGCCAACGTTACTCTTTCTGTAACCATTGCGAGTTTTTCATCGCCGTATAAGATTGTTGTTGCCATTTTAATTTGCGTTTCTAATTGTTTCTAAAATTCTCTCTGTCTTTGTCAATGCAACCTGTGATGGCTGGCTTTTGATAGGCTTTGCGCCTGGTGCTTTGCTTAATTCTGCAATCTGCGTTTTTAGCTCTGCGTTTTCATCCTTTATAGACTTAACATCAGCCTGCATCTCGCCATATTTGATAAGGATAGACTTGATTGCGCTTTCGATCTCGCTTGCAATCTTTGCATCGTTAGATACCTTTCCGTCTTCCCCAGCCATTTCTTCGGTTACCTTTTCTTCGACAACCTCTTTTTCTTTAAGCTCTCCGACCATTCCCTCTTGGCTCACGACAAGAATCATGTCGCTTTCAAGTTCGTATTCGCCTACAGGAAGCGGCACTTTAGTTCCGTCTTCCGCCATTAGCCATATAGGATTTCCCAAAGACATCATTTCGCCATCAAAATATAACGTAACTTCTCCGTCCTTGGTTTTCATTTCCCCCAGCTTGACATCTGCATCCTTTTTAGGATTCAATGCCAATGCTATCTGTGAGGGAAGATCCCTTAGCATTTCTAAAATTGTGTTTGACATATTTATTTCTGATTTTAATTTTACTTCTTTCAATGAAAGCATTGCATCTACCGAGAATCCTTTTACCTTTCCGGTCTTTACATAGTCATTCCAGATTTCGTCGCTGTCAACCTTCATTGACGACATCCATGTGCCTTTAGGATATGAGAATCCAAAATTGGCAGACTTGTCTTTTTCCGGATCTTCTACCAGCCAGCTCTCTACGAATGTCACGCCTTCAATCTTGTTATCATGCTCTAAAGATGAATTTCCCTGATTGCCAGCCTTAAAGAAATTATGTGCAAGTTCCTTGATGGTGTTCTCTGAAAAAGTAAGGTAAAACTCTTCTCCATCTTGGTTTCTGTATACCGGCTTGTTAGGCTCAAGAACAAGACCCATCAAGATTCGCTGTTCCGCATCTACTTCCTTGAATTGTATCTGCGTGCTTTCGTCTTTTGACAGCTTGACAAACAAACCCTCCATAGCAGGATTCTCTACAAGGGATATTCCATATACGCCCTTGCTTTTTCCTTCATTAAAAACTGCTTCGTAGACTTTCATTTATTATGCTTTTATATTAAAGACTATTATTAATTATTATTGTTACATTTTTGCATTATAGCGATGCATTGTCTATTATATTTCTGTCAAGTTCCTGACCGCTGGTTACGTTTCTTGAAACTACAAATGCCTCTATAGGTCTGTTCTGTCCTGATATGCTGTCTGCTATCTGGTTGCTGTTTGTTCCCTGTACAAGGTTAAAAGATGGTGCGGCAGGAACAGAGCCTGCTCCGCCCCCTCCTTGGATTCCTCCGCCAGAGGATGCCGTCTTGCTTTCGCTTGTGATATCCTTGATTGCTCTTGCCGCTCCTGCTACAGAACTCGCTATGCCTAATGATGCGCTGGCGATATTCAGTCCCACAAATGGCTGTCCTGCGGTTGCTGGAGATAAGGCTACCGCCTTGGCATTTGCGACAGCCGTATTTGAAACAATCTTGGATATGCCTTCTACCTGCTCCCTTACTACATTTGCAATTGCCAAGCCTTTAGCAAGCGTAGTGCCTTTTTTGGCAAGACCGGAAATAAGATTATAGGTATTTGTAGCTATATCGCCCCTCAATGTTTCCACGTTCTGCTGGAACAATAGCCTTTTTTCTAATTCCCTCTGTTCTATGTTAGAAAGTTCTGTTTCGACAGATTCCTTATTCTGGATAAGAGCTTGGTCTATTTCTAATTTTTTATCAAGATATGCCTGTTCAGCATCCGCTCTTGCCTGTGTTCCCAAAGCATACTGCTGCCTCTGCTGTTCAATTTCCTGTTCGGCTATGTCCTTTTCTAATAAAATCCTTTCCTTTTCAGACTCAAGACGGTCAAACTCTTTCATGTCTATTGCATCCTGTACGTCTTGGAGTTCCTGCAATTTCTTAATCCTTTCGCTTATCGTCAGGTCTAATTGTGATTCGGTATCAAGCCTTTTTGCGTCGGCCGACAGACGAGACTTTTCAAACTCTATCTGTCCTGATTGAAATTCTTTCTGGGATACTGCCCTTTCGTTTTCTGCATCTTTTACGGACTGTATCAAGTCTCTCTGTTCTCTTAAAAGCGAATTGGTATTCTGTAGCTGTTCGGACTGCACGCCTTTCAGCCTTTCGCCTACATCGATAAGGTCAGTCTGTAGCTGATAGATCTCATTAGTCCTCTCTACAGTGACGCCTAATAGGTTCTGCTCCTGCTGCAATGAGGCTATACGCTGCTTTATAGTTCCTGCTTCTGCCTGGAACTGTTTCTGTATTACCTTTCCTAATTCCTCATTTGATTTTAGCCTGTCCTGTATGCTTCTCTGGTCGTCATCCCTAAGCTGTCTTAGTTCTTCTGCCTGTGTCTGGTATATTAGTTGAAGCCTCTGCTGCTGCAACGCTAGAAGCTCAAAGTTTTTTCGTGACTCCGTCAAAGCCTTGCCCTGTTCATATGCAGCTTTTACATTTATTTCTGAAAGCGCCTTTACGCTTTTTTCTGCCGTTATGGCTATAGCGTCTCCAATTTCTCCAGCAGCCTCGCCTATATTATTTATTACCTGCTTGCCAGCCTCAAAGCTGGTTTTTGCCCCGTCTGCAATATTTATATAGGTCTGCTTTATACGCTTGTTTAGGTCGTCTATTGTCTTTGGATCATCATCACCGAAAAAGGATTTTTCCCATGCGAGCTGCGCCTCAAGTATAACCAGCTTTATTGCGTTGAATGAAATATTTAGGTTAGACAATGCGGCCGTAACTGCTCCGCCTATGACTTTTCCAAGCGCATCAAATCCGCCCGTTGCCTTGTCTATCTCTGAAACAATATCAATAAACTTGCCTATAAGTTCAGTAAATATTATAGACAGCGTATTGCTTATGTTAGTGAATGCGTCTACAACCTTTTGGTTTTCTGAAAATACCTGAGTAAGCTTTGCGACAAGAGCAATCACCAATCCGATTCCTATAGACTTCAAAGCCGTTCCTGCTATCTTTATGGAGTTTCCAAGACCTTTGATAACGGTATTCTGTTTTTTGGCAGAATCTCCTACCTTGTCCAGAGCCTTTACGCTTTCCTTTGATGCATCTACATAAGCATCGCCCATTTCTTCCGCGCTGTCTGCTATCTTCTGGTTTTCCAGCTCAACAGCAAGAAGCCTGTCATAAAGCGATTTTATCTCTTTGCCAGCCTCTCCTACCTTCGCAACAATCTCGATTACTTTCTGGATCGCCATATCCTTTTTATTTTTTTAATTACGCTTTTTTTATCCAAGCACAACTCATTTTTCCCTTTTGCCAGTTCCGTAAATTCTCCTGCTCCGTAATAATCTGATTTGTGGAGTGTTTTTATAAGTTCTGCTATCATAACGTTCCGCTGCTTTTTCGGGTTATCTTTATGTTTCTCCTGCCTATGGTTATGCTGCCGCTATCCACTCTTGCGTAAAGCTTTCCTCCATTAGCTAAAAAAGTAGACAATGAAAAATAATCCAATGCAAGGCTATGGTCATAAGGAACAGTTCCTCCGGTCTGGAGATATCCCGTAAAAGCCTTGTTAGTTCCAGCAACGCCTCCGCTTATGTCAATAATAAATTCCATGAATGTTGGCGACCCGGTTCTTGCGGTCACGGTAAGATCTAGCCTTCCGTCGTGATCGTCTCCTGCGGATATAGGAGTTATCTTGTTTGACGCAAAAAGCGTTCCTGTGCCGCGTATGGCATAAGGCAGATAGCTTTCATTTGTCGAAGCCCCTAGCTTGTCTATGGTTATCTGCGTGAAAGATGTTCCTATTACTATTGTGGGAGTAGCAAGGCTGTCAGCATAGTACCCCCATCCCTGCGCATTATATAATTCCGTGAAGTTAGCATTTGTCTTTTGGAATGCGGTTCTTATCGGATCTCCAGTTCCGTCATTTCCTGTAGTTCCTATGTTTACTGTTTGTTTAGCCATTGTCTGATGTTATTATGGTGCTGTCTGCCGTAATCGTAATGTTATCTGCCGATACTACAGACGCGCCTTGGTTTAGATATATAGTTAATTCTGTTCCTGTAGTTGTCTCTGTTATTGTTATAGTTCCGTCTCTTGCCTCTCCGGTATTGTTTTCAAAGAATTCTATAAGAGCGTTTTTTGTGCCTGTTTTTGTATCTGTACTCGATGTAACAAAATCAACAGTACCTATATCTATAGTTATGTTTTCAGCGTTCTGAATATATATGGTTCTTCCCTGTTCCCTATAATCTACGAATATAGACGAAGGTATTGCTATTATAGAGTTAAGTACGTTGTCGAATGAGTTTATAAGATTAAGGGTAGACTCCCCGTTAAGGATATTTGTCGTATAATTATCTATCCTATAATAGTTCTGCCTTATCTTTAATACGTCATTAAGCTGTATCTTGGTAAGTATGTATAACGGGAGTATAGCCTTGAACTTAAAATTCCTTCTCTTGATATTAAAAATGCTCAATATATAATCCTGATGGTAATTTGAATACAGAGTATTGTTTATTATAAGTCCGTCCCATTCGTTGAACTCTTTTCCAAATACCGTGCTGAAAGGCCTGTCCACAAAATCTATTGTATGGCAGGGTATATTTATCCTGTTTCCTAGCACTTCTTCTGTTCCTGACTGGTTTATAAACGCCAGCGTCTTTGTCCCTACAGGCAGCAATATGTTATAGAATATGTGGGGCTTAGGATTTACAGGAGCTATGTTTTCATCAGTAACCAGCCCGTACATAGCATTGGTTGTCACGTTGTCGTTTATGTCTATAAGGCGCTCATATACTATCTGCTCAAAAGGGACATTATAATCCAATTTGTCTCCGTCCAGAAGTTCCCCGTTTTCATCAGAC
>Ga0164308_10001867_pt1 | contig 11236 bp, 11 predicted proteins | sample Whisoiple_246_MG_FD_109983 | JGI IMG/M metagenome (GOLD analysis project Ga0164308, IMG submission 109983) | Soil microbial communities amended with fresh organic matter from upstate New York, USA - Whitman soil sample_246_MG | ecosystem: Environmental > Terrestrial > Soil > Unclassified >... | reverse complement strand
TTTTTAATTTATTTATAATATATATAAAAAACGAAAGATACCTTTTAATATTTTTAAGAAAAATCTACATATATTTTATCAGATTTAAATTCAAAATACATCCTCATCATTATAGCATCTGAAAAATCTGGACTCTTGTTAGATAACAATCTTTTTTGTTCATCTTTAGAATTTATTTTATATTTAAAATCATCCGAAGCATCTCGTATAGAATTTAATTCTTTTTTTATTTGTTCTTTATAATCTTGTCTAACAGAATTATCAATACTCCATCTGATTTTTGATAAATTAAAATACATTTGAGATTTTAACATATCATATTTTTCTCCCTTGAATGGTTTTGAATTATTTACAAACCCTTTACATTTCAGATTATCAACAACTCCTCCTCCAACTCCATCTGAATCTACAATTACTTTATCTCTACTTATTTTATATTCATTCATTAATTTAAATATAAAATCTGAAGTTTCTTTTGTATTTTGTTTTTCAAATTTAAAAATATTAATTATAGTAAAATCTTCCCATAATACAATAACAGTACTATCTTCTCCAAACCGAGCAATATCTCCTGTAATATAATATTTTTTAGATTCTCCAAAACTTAATCCAGTAAAAATTTCTTCTAACTTACTTGGAGTAAATATATTATCAGAACAAGTTGCATATTCCCAATCTCCATATTCTAATCTTTTTAATTGTTGTTCAGATAATAAACTTAAAGTTTTTGTATAATCTTTAGCTCTAAAAAATTCTTTTGAATTTACAGTATTAATAAATTTTATTTCTTCTGGTAATGTATTTTTTATAAATCTATCATAAAAATAACTTTTTACCCAACCATTCGATGGATTACAAGTACAAAATATTTTCTTTGTTAAATTAAATTCTTCTAATTTATAACGAATTCTACTATAAAGAACTTCAAAATATTTTTCTGTAATCTGAGGTAGTTCATCAATTACAGCCCCTGTAAGTTCTAAACCTCCAAGAAAATCAGCATCAGGATCAGAAGGTTTCCATTCTAATGGTAATAAAAATATTTCCGATCCATTATTAAATGTAATAGTATTTGTTTGTAAATTTAATTTAAAATCTTTATTTTGTATATATCCATATTTTTTACAACAATCTAGAAATGTCTTCAAAGAAGTTTTCTTTAATTCAGTTAAATTTTTACGACATAAAGCCCAACGACTACCTTTATATTTTAAACAAGAAATTAATAAAAAACAAGAAGCTAACCAACTCTTTCCAGAATTAGCTTTTCCTCCATAAAGAACTACTTCTGTTTTATCATCGGTTAAATGATTATAAGCTTCAATTTGTTTATCAGAAAAAGTTATAGTTTTCATATTAAAATTCCATATATTTTTTTTCAATAATTTTACTTACAAAAGATATTGTAAAAGATAATAGAACAATAAAAAATATATTATTAAATACTATAAGAGAAAGAAAAAAAGAAAAATAAAAAGAAAAACAAGTTGTACAATTAAATATTTTATAATCTAAATATTTATCTTTTAATTTAATAAACCAGTCAGGAGTAAATCCCCAAGTAAACATATTACTAAACCAAGCAATCCCAAAAATATAAATCAATAATCCCATTTTATTTAAATATTTTATTTATTTTTTCTTTTCTTTGTAAAATAGAAAACTTAGAATATAATTCATTTAGTTTATTATAAGATTGTATATTTAAACCTAAAAAACATTCATAATCTTCTAATAAATTATTATAAAATAAATAATTTCTAAATTGTTTTTTATTATACAATGTTAAATCTTTAACTTTATGATATGTATTAATTAAATATAAAAATTCTTTTATTATACTTATTTTACTTATAGATTTATATTTATTATCAAACATTTTTAGTATTATTTTTTTAGATAAATAAGAATAATTATCAAACATTATTATCATCTTTTTTTATTTCAGAATCAATTTCAATCTCTTTATATTTTTCAATAACAATTATCCCTTGTCCTGTAGAATTATCTTCTTCTTTCTTTCCAGTATATTTAGGATCATCAATCCCAGTATATTTTGTAATTAATTCGATAGCTTTAAATTTTTCCCAAACTGTTTTACAATCATTATTCATTATTTTAAAAAGATTCATTACAATTGTTTCTCTAAGTATTTCAACCTGATATTCATATTCTATTTTAATATCTTTTCTTAAATCTTGAATATAATTTATACAAGTATATTCATTCATATTATCTTCATCTCCCATGATTTTAATAATATGATTCCTATTATGACCTTGAACCAATAAATCATAAATTTTTGTTCTAAATTTTATACTATCAAATTTTTGATTGGTAGTTTTTTTATCAGACATTTTTCTTACTTGTTTTTTTAGAATTAATAATTGGATTAGTTAATAAAATATTTACTTCTTCTGGAAAATATTCTTGTAAATCATTTACTAAAATATTATTATTCATTATTTTTTCAATATCTTCTTTTGTATGAGTTATTATTACTTTTTTATTTTCTTTAACTTCTTTAATATCTTCTTTCTTTTTACATTCAGAACAATTAGCTTCATAAATTGGTAAATGAGATTCTATTTGTTGTACTATCTTTCTTAATTCTGATCCGCAACTTGTACAAATTTTAATATTTCTACCAACTATAGTTTGATAAGCAATTGTAATATCATTAGAATTAGCTCTACCTCCATTTTTAAGATGATTGATTAATTCTTTTGTCTCTTTTATAAACTTTATTTTATCCATAATTTTATAATATTTATTATATATATTAAGATTGACCAGCGCTTTTTTAATATATAATATAGAATCTTAATAAATAAAAACAACATATAAAATATGAATAATGAATGGAAAAAAATAGATTTAAAATTTTATTTAGAATATTTAAATTTTATTAATAACTACAAAGGAGATGAATATTTTATTAATAGACTTTCTTTTTTAGAAAAAATAAATGTAGATGATTTAAATACTTATCCTATTTTTTATATACAAGAACTTAATGAAAAATGGAGTTTTTTAAATGAAAATATTGATGATTTAATTGATGAAAATTCTAATGAAATTGAAATAGAAAATGAAGTATATTTTATTCAAAAAGACTTCTCATTTTTAACTATGAATCAATGGCAAAATATTGATAGTATTTTAAAACAATCTGATAATGATAAAAACTATTTAAAAAACATTCATATTTTATTATCAATTTGTATACAAAATCCATCTGATTATAGTTACGAAAAAGCTTTAATTTTATCAGAAAAAATATTAAAAATTAATATGTTTTTTTTAACTAAAAATATTAATTTTTTTTTGTCAAAAGACAATCAGTTATCTCTAAATTCTCAGCTCTTTTTGATGAAGAAAATGGAACAGAAACTGATAACGAATTTGGAAGTTTTGCTTGGCGACAAGACGAGTTCAATTCCATCTGGGGCTGGTATCCAATTTTATACAAAATTTCGAATGAGAATTATGTTATTATGGATCAAATTTTATCTAAAAAAGTTGAAGAAATCTTTATCCATTTAATTTACTTAAAACAAACAATTGAATTAGAAAAATATAGACCAAAAACTGATCAATTTAATATTCAATAATTTAATATAAAATCTTAATAAAAATATAATAAAAATGTTAAAAAAATTAATAGAAAAAATTAAAGAAATTTCTTTATCTCATTTGATGATAAAAAGTTTTATGTATGGAGATAATTTTAATATACAAAAAGATGGAGAATTAGAATATCCAAATTTTTATGTTGAGTATCCATTCAATATAATTTATAATAAAAATTACAAAGAAATATCTTTTTCTTTTTTTATTGCTGATATCCCTGAAGAAGGTCAAACTGATGATCTATCTTTAATTTCTAAACTAGAACAAATTAATGATGATATTTTAATGAAGTTAGATTTAAATGATTATGATGAATTTGGAGAAATATTAAATATTAATTCTATAACTTTAAATGAATGGATGGGAGATAGAGTTGTAGCAGTTAGAACTGATATTACTTTTAAATTATTAAGAAATTTAGATAATTGTCAAGCTCCTTTTATTTAAAAAAAGTAACTACATTATGATATATAAATTGATATTAAATATTATACAGATTTAAAAAAAGTAGGAACATTATGTATAATATTAACTAATTAAATATTAATCTAGTATTTTGAGGGACATCGTAAGCGACAAGTCCTGATAAAATATTATTACAAATAAAAACAAAAAACAAAAATGGCTCAATCTTTATCTGGTCAAATAAATTTAATATTAAAAAGGTTTGGAGAATTATATTTAATTACTTTAAAAAATTATGCTAAACTTTCAGATTTTTATAATAATAAAATTAATAAAGATACTCTTTCAAATTCTGATATAATTAAAAATTTAAAAATTGATACAAAAGATGAAAAATTAATAATCTCTCTTTTTAGTTATTATCAATATATTGAATCAGGTAGAAAAAAAGGAGCTAAAGGAATTCCAATTTCTGTTTTAATAGATTTTATAAAGAGTAAAAATATTAAACCAAATAACATTTCTGTTAATCAACTAGCTTTTATATTTCAAAAATCTATAAAAGAAAAAGGAATTAAACCAAGAAAAATCTTTACAACTTCTTATAAAGTAACTGAACAACTTTGGGAAAAAGAATTTAATATAACTTTAGATAATATTATAAAAGATATTATTTTTAAATTTAATAATAAATCTTAATAAATATAAAAGAATAAAATATGGCAAACGAATTAATTATAAGAACTGATCAAATAATTTATCCTACTGATTATAAAAATAATGATACAGAATATTTTTATAAATTTGATTCTACTAAAGTTCAAAATGAAGGTATTTATTATTCTAATTCTCCATTATTTTTAAATAAAAGAATAGATATAAATAGACCATTTTGGTATGTAAAATTTAATTTAGAATTTACTTTTATTTTTGCTGATCCATCAAATAATGCTTTAGATTTTAATTTTAATTTGAATGGAATTTATTATGAAAACAGTTCGACTGTTTACAGTCGAACTAAATTTATTAAAACAAATGATTTTAATTCTTTAAAAAATTCTATGATTAATATGTTTAAGAATTATGATTTCATGGAAGATTATAATTTAACTTTTACTAGTTCTACAGAAAATAATTATAAAAGAATAACTATAAAAATTGTTGCAAAAAAAGTTGGATATTTATATAGATTAATTTTTACCCCAACATTTAATAATTTAGTATATGAATATAATAATTATATCTATTTAACTAATAATGCTTATTCTATATTATATCCAAATTATTATTATTTTTCATATAAATTTGGAACTAATAGTATTGTAACAGATAATAATAATGTAGGAACTGGTTTAGTAATTTATTTAAATCAAGTTACTGAAGAGTATGTTAATAATTATGCTTATCAAAAAAAAATAGGAGAATTAATTAAAAAAGAATCTGAAAATGTAGATTTCGATATTAATACAATATGTAAAAATTATATTTCGAAATGGAAACCAAATATTAATGAATTTACTTTAACAATTTGTAAACATTTAGAACAATTTTATGTTCATGAATTAGTAACTTTTGCTGATAAAAGATTTGATTCTGAAAATAATTATGTACAAAAATATGAAAATGATTTTAGTACAATTTCAAATACTCAAAATTTTTATTTACTTGAGGGATCTACAGATGAATTATTAGATAATAATTATACATATGTACAAAAATATGAATATATATTTTATGAAAGTTATTTATCTGGTACTAATTATATAGTACAAAATGATAAATATAATCAAAAATTATCTTTAGATAATTTAAATGCAGGGACATTTGGATATAATTTAAATTTAGAATTAAATAATTTTCAAATATATGACAAAATTTTAAGTAAAGTTCCTAGACGAAAAAAAATTAATAAATCATTTGAATTACTATATAATATTTTAAAATTAAATTCTAAACTTTTTCAAAAAATAAATTTATATATAAATTTTAAATTTATTAAATATAATAATACAAATTTAAATATACAAATTAATAGAGAATCAGATCAAAATGATATTACAGAAAGAAATGGTAATCCTCCTTATCTTTGGTCAAATAATGCAAAAATAATGGAATTTTGTTTTAATAAAAATTATTTAAATTCTTTATTATCTCCTTATAGTTTAGATATAGATTCTGATATAAGAGAAGTAGAAGTAAACTTTTTTACATATAATTATTTAGATAAATATCCAATTAATTATGAAAAAATAACTTATTACTTTGATAATACTGAAGACAATTGTAATGATAATACAAATATAACTTATGATTATACTCCAATATGTTTTAAAAATAGTAAGGGAGGATTTGATATTTTTGATTTTGAAACAATATCTGAATTAAATTCTAACAGAAAAATAGAATATATTGATATACCTTATACTTATTTAAGTAAAGAAGATTCTGATTTTAAAAGAATATGGAATTTAGAATATAATAAATCATATAAAATAACATCTAGAATTTTAGATAATGATGAATTTATTTGGTTAGAAGATTTAGTAAAAAGTAAAGAAGTTTATTTATTAAATTTAAATGATAATAAACTTTATCCAATTATTGTAATCGATTCTGATTATGGATTTAAAAAGAATGAAGATAAAACTATTACTATACAATTTATATACAGTAAACCAGAACAAATTTAATATATAAAAATAAACAAATTAATGAAAAAAAATATAAAATTATATATTGATAATTTATTGACAGATATAAGATCTACTGATTTACAATATGTAATAACAAAACAAATTCAAGATTATAATGATATTACAAAAAGAGTTGGAGATTTTTCATATACGATTAAAATTCCAAGAACTTCTACAAATAAAACTATATTTAAAAATATTGACAATATTGATATTGCCAACAAATTTAATAAAACTTTAAATTACAATTGTTCTCTATATATAGATGATATTTTAATGATTGAAGGATTATTTATTTTAAGAAACATAAATGAAAATAATTTTGAAGGAAATATAGTAAATAAGTTTGGAGACATATTTGCAAAATTCGGAGATAAAACTCTACAAGATATTAATTTAACAGAAATAGATTTCGAAGGTTTACAAGTTCCATTTACAAAAAATATTTTAGATGATTCAACTAATTTTGTTAGTCCAACAAATGATTGTTTAAATAAAGATTTATGTTTTGATTTTAAAGCATTTTTAGAATCTAAAAAAACAACAGGATATGGATATAAAAATTCTTCTTTAGATTTAACAAATTTGTACTCGGTTAATTTACATGCTTATTCTAATTTCTTTTTAAATAATGAACAATTATATTCTAACTCTTCTACAACAACAAATTTAAGTTATAACTTTAATGTTTTACCTATATATAATTTAAGTTTAGATGATCTTATTCCAAGTAATAAATTAATGGTCGTTTTAAAACAAATGTTTAAAGATATAGATTATGATTTATATATAGAAAATGATTTAATTAATGATTTAAATATAATGATTCCATATTTTGGAAATGAATATCCAAATTGGAACTGGAAACATTTGGCTAAATGCGAGTATTATACAAATGAAAATGATATTCAAATATATCAATATAATCAATCTCCAACAACAAAAATTGGATTTTTTGAAAAACTTAGATATCCAATTATAAATTCTAACTGGAATAAAGGGTATTCAGATTTAAATTTTGGTTATTATACGAATACTTATCCTCCATTAGGCGAAGGACATAAAACAAAAAATTTATTTAAATTAAATATTGGAGATGTAAAACAATTTACAAATACAACTAATACTACTTTACCAGATGATATAAATTATTTTGATTGTAAATTTAAAAAATCTGAAAATGATTTAGATAATTTAATGGTACATAGTATTCCTGTTACTAGATGTAAATATGATCCTCTTAATTCATTTGATTTTTATAAAAAAGATTATAGTATTGATTCAAATATTAGAGGAGTAGGAAATTGGTATATTGCTCCTTGCGATGGAGAATTTGAATTTGAATTAGATATTTTACATTTTATATTTTATTCAAATAATTACAAACTTGATGGAAGTTTAACTGATAATCAAGACTGGGATTATAATCATTATAATAATATTTCTAAAACAATTGCTGGTTATAATGATTCAACAAATTTTAAATATAAATATAAAGAAAAATATTTGGCAAGTAATGCTGTAATGTTTATTAAAGATGATTTAAATAATAATTATGATTCTGAATCAAATTTCGTTTCTGAAAATATGTTAGATTCATTTAATAATTTACAGCAAAATGGATATACATTAAAAACTGATAAAACATATAAAAGATTATCAAATTTTAATGATCAAAATATTATAGCTTTTTATCATCCAATGCTACGAGATTTATACATGGGAGATGTTGGACAAACTTATGAACAATTTATAGAAAAAGAAAATAGTATTTATAAAAAAGATGATACATATTCTAAGACTGAATTTGATAGAGATAAATATTTTGGATTCAATTTAGATACAACAATATTAAACTATGAAAATAATATAACAACAGTTTATTCAGATCAAACAAATGAAGAACAAAAGAAAAGAAAACTTGTACAATTAGGAGAATTAACAACTTTACCTTATTTGAATTATCCAGCAGATATTTTTTCTGGATCAGTTACAACTCATTTAAAATATGCATCTGGAATTGTTAATTTTAAATTTAAAACTAAACTAAAAAGAGGAGAAAGAATTCGTTTAGTTTATGTAACTACAAATCAATTTAAACAAATGGCAATTGCAAATTCTAATACAATTCCAAGTAGATTTGATCAAGTTATTTTACCAAATAATTTTTGTACTGGACAAGAAAATAATGATAAATATACAGATCAAGTAATTGTAAATAAATTAAAAATATCTTGTATATCAGAAGAATATTCAACTAAATTAAAACTTCAAAATTTCTTACCAAAATTAAAACAAAAAGATTTTATATCTGATTTTATAAAATATAATAATTTATACTTCGATATTGATAATAATAATATAATTTTAAAAGCTCGGAAAGAATATTATTCTAATCAAAAAAGTTTTGATCTAACTAATAAAGTAGATAGTTCTCAAATTCAAATAGAACCAGTTGAAACATTTAAAGAAACAAGATATGGATTCAAACCATCTGATACAGAAGATTTAGCAAATTTAATTAATGTAAATAATAAACAAATTTATTATACAACTCAAAATATTTATAATAATCAAAACATTAAAGATGTTACATCAAATATATTTACTTCAACATCAAATAGAGATTTTAAAATTGATCGTTTAGGATTTCATTATTCAAATTCTTCTGGATTTGTTAAAGTTTATATGCCAAAAAAATATGATAATATTTCTTTAAGTAATTTTACAGAGAATTCAGATATTTTTAAACCTCAAAACGAAGTTGATTTTACATATGATAGAACTCCAAGATTAGTTTATCAATCAAGTAATAAAATTAATTTAACTTATTTAAATAGTAATGATATCGAATATGGTAAATATACTCTTATAAATAATACTCCTTTTGTTTCTTATATACCATTGAGAATAGGAACAACAAGTTCTGATACTAAATTTTTAAATAATGAAATTCGATTTAATAAACTATTTAATGATAAGTTTTTAGATTTAAATAATAGTTCTTTAGTAACATATTATTTAGACTTAAATGAAAGAGATTTATTTGAAATAAAATTAAATAATATTATTTATATAAATAATACAAGTTATTATATTCAAAAAATAGATTCTTATGATTGTTTAAATAAATCATTAACTAAATTAATATTATTAAAATTATAATTAAAATTTAATAAATTAATCTTAATAATTATAAGTACAAAAAAATATAACATAAAATGGCTTTAAGTTTAATTACTTCTTCAGATACATTTGGATCAGCTTTTAACAAGGTAAATTCAAATTTAAAACAACAAATAATATCTACCCAAATGAATGGTAATGTTCTTGAACTTACCAAATTAGATAATACTAAATTTACTGTAACAATACCAATACCAACTACAGGAGGTCAAGTTTTATCTCCAATTGGTTCTTTAACTTTATCAGATTCATCTGGATTATATAATAAACTAACTGTAACTCCAGTTGATTATTTATTTAATTCTATATCTTATAGTATAATAACTCCAACTGTTATTTATATTTCTGATGGAGATTCAACTTATGATAGAATAGATAGTATTTATATAGATACAGTAGATAATACGATTAAAAAACTTAATGGTACTCCATCTTTTACTCCTACTTTACCTTCTATAGATCCAAATACTCAACTATTGATTGGAGCTATTTATGTTAAAGCATTGGCAACCAACATTTTACAATATTATAAAATAATTTATTCTGCTTTTTCGAGTCAGAATATTCTTTTACAAATAGATAATGGAATTCCAATTCAATATTTAAAAGATTTGTTAGATGTTGGTATATCTACTCCAAGTAATAATCAATTAATTGTTTATAATAATTCTATACAAAAATGGGAAAATAAAAGTTTGAATGTTATAAATGGTTTAACAAATATAGATCAAACTTTCAAATTGGGAGGTACATTAATCGAAGATACAAATATAGATGGAGCTACAAAAGATTTAAATATTTCTGATGTAGATTTTTTAATAAATTCTGATGATATAAATTATGAAACAAATAATCAAATTACAAGATCAATTTCTTCTTTTTATATATATAATAAAAATTTAGATAAAAAATCTCAATTATATTTAAATGGAGATTTATTTATGTCAGTTTATAATTCAGCTGAGACAATTTTATCTAATTTAAGTATAAAAAAGAATGAATTATTTTTATCAAATTCAGATGATGTAAATGAGAATAAATTATTTATGTCTGGTACAAATTTTTATATAGAAAAAAATAATATAAAAATAATTGATTTTTTACAAAATTTAATTAAGGATAAAAATAATAAAAATACTTTTGATTTTTTAAATAGAAAATTAATTAATAATAATAATATTCCAACTGTAAATTACAATGGAAGTAATTCTATTTCTATATTAAAAAATGGTACAATAAATTGTAATCTAAATGTAAATAATTTAACTACAAATAGAACTCATACTTTTCAAGATAAATCAGGTACATTAGCTCATTTA
>Ga0164308_10001865_pt1 | contig 11239 bp, 9 predicted proteins | sample Whisoiple_246_MG_FD_109983 | JGI IMG/M metagenome (GOLD analysis project Ga0164308, IMG submission 109983) | Soil microbial communities amended with fresh organic matter from upstate New York, USA - Whitman soil sample_246_MG | ecosystem: Environmental > Terrestrial > Soil > Unclassified >... | reverse complement strand
TTCGACAAGGAGGTCCCCGAGGCGTTCCCGCCGATGTCGGTGACGGTCCGCCTCGAGGACGACGTCGACGTCTCCCGCGGCGACATGATCGCCCGGGTCAACAACGCGCCGAAGCCCTCGCAGGACATCGACGCGATGATCTGCTGGATGACCACTGAGCCCCTGCGTCCGCGCCAGAAGCTCGCGATCAAGCACACCACCCGCTCCGCGCGGGCGCTGGTCAAGGACATCCAGTACCGCCTGGACGTCAACACCCTGCACCGCGATCAGGAGACCAAGGAGCTCGGCCTCAACGAGATCGGTCGCGTCCAGCTGCGCACCACGGTGCCGCTGCTGTGCGACCCGTACTCGAAGAACCGCACTACGGGTTCGTTCATCCTGATCGACGAGGCCACCGGTGTCACCGTCGGTGCCGGCATGATCAACAGCGGCAGCTGACTTCGGGATCCCTGAATCGGGACCATATTGAACCGACGGAGCAGCGTGCGGGTGGGCACGGGCGCGCCCACTGACAATCGTCGCCGGGTTCCCATCCGCCGGCTCGCCTCCTTTGCAGCGCTACCAGCGGTCGCAGCGCTGACTCCACTACTGGCTATTCCGGCCATCACCAGCTCACTCGGGAGCGCGGGCTGGGCCGCCATCGCTGTCGGCCAGGCTGTCGGCACGCTCGCGATGATGATCATCTCCTACGGATGGGGCACGACCGGACCCAGCGAGATCCCGAAACGTTCCCCAGCCGAGCGAGCCGACCTCTACCGCACCAGCTTTGCTTCCCGTTTGCTGGTTGCGATCCCGGCCGTTCCCTTGGCCGCCTGCGCCGCCGCATGGCTCGCGACAGCTGAGTTCCGCGCCGCTTCCGTCATCACGTCGGTCGGCTTCGCAATCTGGGGACTCTCCCCGACGTGGTACTTCGTGGGTGCCGGGCGGCCGATCATGATCGCGGCATACGAGACACTTCCGAAGCTAGCGGCCGCCACCATCAGCGCTGTCTGGCTGTTGCTCACACCGAGCTCAACGGCCTACGGAGCTTGCTTCCTCGTTGCCGGCCTCGCATCAGCAGTCACGGCTGCCGCGCGAATCGGTGGCGTCGCGCGTTGGCGGGTGCGGGGCATACGCGAACACTTGATCACGAACGCGTCGATCACGGGTGCGAGGATCCTCGGAGCGAGCTTCACCACGTTGTCGGTACCAATGGTTTCGATCGTCCAGCCAGGTGCAGTTCCGGTGTTCGCTGCGGTTGAGCGTTTCAGGAACTTCGCGTGGATGGCCGTCAATGCCGTCGCGATGGCGCTACAAGGATGGGCAGCGGAAGAACCCGACGCCGAGACGTCTCGCGGGCGTCGCCGCACTGCCCTTGCAGTCACCCTGTCGGCAGGATGCCTCGCTGGTGTCTCAGTCGCGATCGGCTTGCCAGTTCTTGACTCGTGGGTCTTCAGCGGCCAGGTCGTCATACCGTGGGATGTCGCCGCCACGACAGGCGCGACGATTGCAATCGTCTCTGCGAGCCTGTCCTTGACGTTCCACTTCCTTGGGCCCATGGGAGCTGGGCGTCCGATCCTGCTCGCGAATGTCGCAGGAGCGATCGTCGGAACGCCAGCGTTGCTAGTGTTCTCGACGTACGGTGGCGCACTCGGGGCGGCGTGCGCCGTACTTCTTGCCGAGGCGGTCGTGATGGCGTTTCTGGCTTGGGGAAAGCGTCGAGTTGAATCGAACTTCGGAGTGCGCGCGTGACGACAATCATGTCCAAGATCGTCCGCGAACTGCGCTGGTCGCTGCGAGATCTCTTCAAGAACGGACTTTTCGCCAGTGCGCTCTTCCCGGCGCCGATTCGACGTCACGTCCTTCGCCTGGCGGGGGTTAAGAGCGGGAAGTGCCACATCTATCCACGCGTGTTCATCGGATCTGGCCCGCTGGTCATCGGTGACGGCGTCGCCATCAACCGCGAATGCTTCCTCGATGCAACCGGAGGGATCTGGATCGGCGACAACTCCCGGCTCGGCCCACGCGTCACCGTGATCACGGTTTCGCACACGGTAGGAGGGACGGAGGCGACCCGCACCCGGCGCACGAAGGAGGACGAGGTCATCTCCGGCGTCCGCATCGGCGACAACGTCTGGATCGGAGCCGGCAGCACGCTGCTTCCTGGCGTCTCCATTGGCAACGGCTCCGTCGTCGCGGCGGGATCAGTGGTGAATCGTGACTGCCCACCGAATGGGCTGTACGCAGGTGTACCGGCCAAGAGAATTCGCGACCTCCCTGAGTAGTCGAACTTCGCCCCTCGTCAGGCAAGCGCTCATATTCGGCCGTTCATCGGTGGCGGCGGAGTAATCGCTGAAACACTGGCGCCGTGCCTCTCCGACCCATCGGTGTGACCGCCGCGCTTGCGCTGATCCTGGCCGTCAGCTCGACGAGTTGGGCCTTTGCCCCGACTTCACCGGCGACGGTGACGATCTGTATCACGAAGGCGAGCGTCGCACGCTCTGCCATGACGAACGGGAAGTGCCCCAAGGGGACCCGAAGCGTCGTGATCAACAGGGCCGGTCCGCGCGGACAGGCAGGACCAACTGGGCCGGCAGGCGCCCAGGGGGCCCCCGGAGCAACGGGCGCGAACGGGGCGGCGACCGTCGTGACCGGAGAGCCCGGGGTCGTCAAGCTCGGAGGCGCTCTGGCGATAGCCCGAGCGCGACTGTCGCAGGCTGCCAGCGAACCCGTCGCAATCGTATTCGCTGGCTCGTCGACGACCGAAGGGACCGGTGCGTCATCACCCGCAGCGGGCTACGCGAATCAACTCAACGGTTTCCTTCAACAGGCCTATCCGAGCGACGAGCCTGAGACTCCGATGCAGTGGTCGCAGTCCGCCAACTTCAGCAAGGTCATGAATCCGGGTGTCCACACTTACAACGCCGCTGAGGGCGGCACGGTCGCCGGCAACTACCTGACGGATGCCGAGTCGACCAAGGTCGCATCACTCAACCCGGCCGTGATCTTCCACATGGTCGGCGCCAACGATTGGCTGCGCGGCGAGCCGATCTCGGTCTATCGAGCGGACCTACTCGCTCGCCTGGACAACCTCGACCAGCAGATTGCGGCGCCGCACCTCCACGTCCTGGTCCAGTCGTATCGCATGCTCCGCAGCCCCGCCGTAGCCGGCGGACCATCGTGGGACGAGTACGGGGAGGTGCTCGAGGACATCGCGGCCGCCCGACCGAACGTCGCGGTCATCGACTACGCAGCCGCTTTCGCGGCCGTCGGAGTCCCTGGGAGCGATCCCCTCGACCTCATCGGGAGCGACAACACGCATGCCACTGATGCCGGCCATCGCCTGATCGCCTACTCGATACGCGACGCGCTCGGGCTGCCAGTCGCCCGCTGATCGCACGCGACGATTCCTACCTGGCGGGGTCGCTCGGCTCACTTTCCGGGCGGACGGCACTTCTCTCATCCGCCCTGGAAGTCGTGATGAAGCGGCCAGCAACGTAGCCCAGGCACAGCCAGTAGAGAAGCGCGTATTGCGTGATCATGGCAACCGTCAGCAAGGAGAAGGCTTGCCCGGCAACCGCGACGACCTCGGGCCTTGAAGCAGCCGCCGGCAACCTCGACCACGTAGCGATGATGATCATGGCGAACAACACCATCGCGCAGATACCGAACTGCATGCCCATGAGCAGCAATGAGTTGTCGACGGTCTTGATCACCCCGCCTGGGTACAGGCTTGAGGCGTACCCGTAGTCCCCGTCAGGCAAAGTGATCCCGTTGGATGCGGGACCGACCCAACGGAGGAACTCCAGGATGGAGGCGTAGTTTGCTCGGTACTTCGTGCTGTCGTTTAGCTCGGTTGAAGCGCTCCCCAGAAATGAGAGATATAGCGGCGCCAACAGCACGCCGAAGAGCACAAGGAAGTAGGCGAAGGTGTGCCTGGCCGGTCTCGAGATCGATGGCATCCTGAGAACGAGGATGGACAAGCTGATCGTTACCACCGCCGAGACCAAAGAGCCACGGCTGAAGGTCACCACCACGCCGGCGAGGACTACAGCAAGCGCTCCAGCCTTGACGAGCGGCCGGGTCCGCCACGCGAAGACGAACGGCAGCGCAAGAACGAGACTGTTTCCGAGTGCGATTGAGTGACCGAACGCGGCCTCGCTGCGCGGAAGTCCACCGCGGTACTGGATGGGGCTCCACACGTTGTACGGCCCCCCGAACGCACTCAGCTCCACGAATGGGTGAAAGTCCAGCAGGAGCTCGAGCACGGCCCAGCTCGCGAGCAGGACCGCGACGAGGGAGACGTATGTCGCCACCTTCGTTGGGTGGGTCACGGCTGCTGCGGTCATCCCGAGCAGAAAGGCACCACACCAGACCAACGCAATGTCCGCCCAGTTGGCGATGTCGGATCCGCCGACGAGAGCACCGACGAGAGTGACGGTCGCGAGGGCCACCACAAGCACGCTCTCACGAGTCCATGCGAAGTGCGCTGGCCTCCACAGCACCGCCAACAGCGCGAGCAGGACGAACAGCTGTGCCGGCACGAACATGCCGCCCACCGTCAAGCCGAGCCAGTATGGACACATCACCACGAGCAGCAGACCCGCACCGAGCGCGACCGGGGCGCTCCAGGCCACGGAGCCGCGCAGTACGGGGAGAAGAATCACGACCGCGATCGCGACTATCAGCACGAAGAGCAACATGATGTCAGCGATCCCGAGCAGCGAACCTCTGCTGCGCGAACGAGATCGAGTCGAGCAAAGCCAAGGAGATCTCCCGATCATCGTAGGCGGCTTGGACCCAGTCCCACGCAGCCTGAACAAGTCGTTCGCGAAGTGCGACGTCGCGGTGCAGGGCTAAGATGGCGTCCGCCCACTGGTCGTCGCCCTCGGCAACCAGGCAATGCACCCCATCGACGATTCCGGCTTGGCGTGCCGCGATGGCCGTGGCGACGATCGGAACCCCGATTGCTGCTGACTCCACGAGCTTGAGCTGTACCCCGGTCGCCATCGTCACGGGCACGAGGGACGCGAATGCCGATCGGTAGTAGGGCTCCACACTCGCGACCGTTCCGGTGACCTCGACCGAGCCGCCGGCCCTCCGCAGGATTGCGGCAGCCGGTCTCTCGCCAACCAACGACAGACGGATCTCGGGTGCGGTGGCCGTGATCCTGGGAACGACCTTATCGGCGAGCCACACGGCCGCTTCGACGTTAGCGTCGTAGCACATCCGGCCCACCATCACGGCGCGATCACCCCCGGGAGCCTGGACCGGTGGCGCACCCAGTGCGCGAACCGGCGAGCGAACGAGACGTCGGCGCGTGGCATCCGCCGGAACATCAACTGGCGACGAGACTAGAACGGCATCCGCCGCGATCTCGATCGCGCGCTCCGCGCTGGCCATCCGCTTGGCCTCGACCCGGCCGAGGGTGCGCTGGGTCCACCTGGTGCTGTTGAGCCCCATGGCCCGGTAATAGTCGCTCCGGACGTCATCGAGGTCGACGACCACAGCCCGATCGCCCGCTGCCCCGATAAAGCTGGCACCGCGCGCGACATTGAAGTAGACCAGGTCGGGCTGGAACGCCTCGACCTCCTCCTCGATCGCGCGACGAAGGCCAGGTTCTGCGGCGAATGCCTGTTGCAGTGACATCGAAGGGCGGGCCAACGCGAATGCGGCACGCGCCGCGGCTCGGTAGCGACTGCCTCTCACGACCCGAACGCGATGGCCCGGAACGGAATCCAACTGAGCGATCTCTGAATCGCTCCAACCGACAGCAACCACAGAGACCTCATGGCGTTCCGCCATCATCCCGATCAAGCCATGGCTACGTTGACGAGTTGGCGTCGGCAACCACGGCGCGACGACGAGTACCTTCATCGGCCCACAGCTCGCGCCATCAGGGCGCTGACGCGAGCCTTCGTCCCGGAACCGCGGATGTCGAAGTAGGTCGACAGCCCTTCCCAGTAGTGGCGCGACTTTCCAGCACTAGCGGTGGAGGTGCTCTCGATGTGGGTCACAGACGTGGAGCGCGTTAGCACGACGCGGTACCCAGCCTCTCGGACGCGCTCGCAGAGCTCGACGTCCTCGAAGTACAGAAAGATGCGATCGTCGAATCCCCCTACCCGTCGGAGGACATCCGTCCTTGCCAAGATGCAGAAGCCCGACACCCAATGCATGTCAAGTGGTCCCCCCGCCTCGAGGCTGGACGCAAGCGACGGGCCACGCCCGAGCAGTCGAGCTAGCCGCCCAGCGACTCGCAACAACCCGATACGCAAGCGGCGTGGAATCACATCGTCTACGCGGGTCGTGGAGATGAGCTCCTTGAGCAACGACGGGCGCCCGCCTCCGGCAAAGCCCGGTTCGCCCGACGGATACATCATTCGGGGCGCCGTGATAGCGATGCGCGGCGCGGAGTCGATCGTCGCTATCAACGTCTCCAGAGCATCCGACGTGATCGAGCAATCCGGATTCACCAAGAGAACCAGAGGCTCGTCCACGAGCTCCATCGCGCGGTTGTTCGCACTCCCGAAACCCACGTTGGCACCTAGCGACAGAACCAGGATCCGATCGTTGGCGAGGCCCCGGATCTGTTCACGGACAGTTGGGTCCGTCGAGTTGTCCCAAACGAGAACGCGATTCACCCCAGAAGCGACTGCCGCGGCGGCCCCCGACCGCACCAGAGCTGCATCGTTAAAGGCAACGATCACGGCAGCGACGTCGGCGGTCGTGTGTTGGACTGCGTCATGCATCGCTTGCCGAGCTCGCTTCAGGTCCGTACCCGTACCCGTACCCGTAGCCGTAGCCGTAGCCCCTCGCCTTGTTGGGCACACCGTTGAGAACGACACCCACGAGGCTGGCGTCGACCTGCGAGAGACGTTCGACCGACTGGCGAACCTCCTCTCGCGTGCTGTGCGCGTGCCGCACGACCAGCACTGCACCATCTGCCTTCACCGCGATGAGTGCTGCGTCCGTGACCGGCAGCAACGGGGGCGCATCGATGATGACCACGTCATAGCGCGACCGGAGATCCAGAAGCAGGTCCGACATCGCCTTCGACTGCAGAAGCTCGGCAGGGTTCGGCGGCACCGGCCCACTAGCGATGACGTTGAGGCCACTCGGCTGATGTACTTGCAGCGCATCGTCGAGCTTGACCTTTCCCACGAGCAGGCTGGTCAGACCAACGGCCCCGTCGAGCTTGAGCTGCTGGTGTGCCTTCGGTCGCCGCAGGTCGGCTTCGATCAGAAGGGTTCGCGTGCCCGCCTGCGCCAGACTGATCGCGAGGTTCGTCGCCGTAGAGGTCTTACCCTCGTTGGGGACGGCCGAGGTGACGACGATGACCTTCTGCGGGTTATCGACGTCGACAAACTGCAGGTTCGTCCGAAGCACCCGGAACGCCTCGGTCCGCGGCGCGTGAGGGGCCAGCTCGCTTACGAGCGGAGCAGACGCGATCTCGGTGTCAAGAACGATGGCGCCGAGGACGGGCGCATCAACGACCTGCTGCAAGTCCTCGGTGCTGTTCACCCGGGTGTCGAGCGTCTCGCGCAGCAAGGCCAGCCCGAACCCGATCATCAGGCCGAGGAACAGACCGAGGGCGACGTTTCGTGCTGGCTGCGGAGCCACCGGGTTGTCGGAGTAGGAGGCAGTGTCGACGATGGTCGCCTTGATCGGCGCAGTCGATTCACCGGGCTGGGTCTCGAGTTCGCGGACCAGATCGGTGAGGTTCTCGGCGTAGGCCTGGGCGATGCTCTGGGCTCGACGCGGGTCCGGGTCCGTCGCCGTGATCGTGAGGTTGACCGTGTTCGTGGTGACGGATGCGTCGACCTGCCGTGCCAACTCCGCGGCGGAGAGGTCAAGGTCGAGGTCGGTGATGACCTCCTGGGCGAGCTCCCTGCTGGACACCAGGTCGGCGTAGGACTGCACTCGCTGTTGGGAGAACTGGCCGCCCTGGGCGAGCGCACTCACATCGTCGAGGTTCGACGTCGAGACGAAGAGCCGAGCGCTCGACGAGTACTGCTTCGTCTGCAGCACGGTGAAGACCACGGCCGCGGCCACGCAGACCACGACCGACGCCACGATCCAAAGCCACCTGCGACGCACGACCTTGAGGTAGTCAGCGATCTCCATGGAACTCCGTCTCCGTTTCCAACACACTTCGCGGACGGCGGTCCCCGAAACTCGAACTCGAACCAGGCGACCACGTGGAGGTCACCTGCTGCAGAAGGCCACCGCGGCATTGCAGCCGACGGCGCCCTTCCCGCGCTCCCCGCATCACGAGCACGCGCTCGCGGCTCGGGACGCGGAGGAGGGGGCGGACACGGAGGGCGTGACGTCCACGCGCGTGTCACCCGTCTGGCCCGCGCCGGTCGTCATCCGCCATGTCAGGTCGATCTTCTGCTGGGGATCGAGGGCCAGGTTCGCCACCACGACCGGACGGTCGCGGTCGACGATCGGGTCCGGTCCACGCAGTGGCTTGCCGTTCAGGGCCAGCGCGTTTATCTCCCCGTCCACGGGACCGTAGATGTAGACGTTGACGAGCTGGGAGCCGGCCTCACCGCCGTAGTCGGCGTAGCCGCCGGTCACGTAGGGCGGCAGAGACGAAGCGTCGGCCGGGGCGTCGGACGTGAGGGTGGCGTGGCCGGCCAGTCCCTGTCGGCCGGCGTTGCAGTAGGTGGCGTCGACGGAGACGTCGTAGCGCAGGTAGTAGGACATCTTCGAGGCAGTGCCGTCATTGAGGTAGACGCCGACCTGCGGCGTCGTCTCGGAGGACGTCGCCAGCTCGCCGGCCACGCGCGCGCCCGCCAGCTGCTCTTGCACGGCCGGATCGAAGTCGTGCACGTAGATGCGGTGCTCGTCCGCACCACGCGCCAGCGCGGTCAGGAGATCGCGTGGCGAGCCCGAACCCTGGGTGACACGGTCGAAGACCGTGCTGGCGACCGCCCGGAAGAAGACGTCCTGGTGTGCTGGGTCCGGGAAGCGAATGTAGGCCTCCCGCAGGAGGACATCTACGGCGTTGTCCTCCGTGAGCGTGATCCCGTTGACCTCGACGGGCCCGGTCGCCCCCAGCAGGTACGACATGGCGACCGCGTCGACCGAGAGCACACCGTCGAGACGCTCCGGGTGGAGCTGCTCCCACCGCGCTCGCCACAGGTCGGCGGCCCGCGGGAAGTCGGGCTGCAGGTTGGCGTTGAGGAAGTAGGTGCCGAGCACGTCGCCGTGCACCGCCTCCTCCCCGGGCGAGAGCGGCAGCACGGACTTGCGCGTGCGCGGGAACGAGTTGCCGGCCACCTGACGCGTCATCCTCACCGCGCCGTCCTCCGCTCGAAGGACCGACACGGCACCGGGCAGCCCGCCCGTCGCACGCAGCTCCGCATTGTTCTGGAAGACCAGCAGGTAGTTCCGCGCACCGTCGACGCCGAGCATGGCCGGCAGGACCTGCACCGCGGTGTCAGCGGTCGTCAGGGCGGCCGAGGCGTCCCGGACCTGGGCTGCAAGCTCGCGGTACTTCAGCCTGAGGCGGTCGACGTACCCGCTCGGGTCCTCGTCAGCGAGCCGCTCGTCGGCCGCGAGGAAGGCGGCGCGGGCCTGTGCCACCGGGCCCTGGAGGTCCGCCACGACCTGCGGATCCAGCCGACCACCCTGGGGAGCCAGGGAGTCGAGGCCGGCGGACGCCTCGACCAGCGGCCCGATCCCCTCCTCGCTCAGGTCCGCCACCGCGTGGCTGACCACAGCGACGCCCCGCGCATCATCACCGAACGCCGGCAGCCGTTCGAGGACGGACCAGGTAAGGCCGTCCGTGCTGTCGGCAGCAGCACGACTGTGGTCCTTGAGCGCCGCGAGCGTGCGATCGGCGGCAGCCGCGTCACCACCCTCGATGGCGACCCGGAGCTCGGCCGCATCGTCCACCGCGGCGGTGAGGGCGTCGTTGACGCGGTACGCCTTCCAACCGGCCAACACCCCAAAGAGCGCCAGGAGGCCGAGGACGACGGCGAGCCCTGTCCACAGCGCACGTCGATTCACCGGGCCGTCCGTGGCCCGTTTGGTTCTGCTCATTGCGATTCCCCAACGTGACGCAGGCCCCACGACAGAGGTCGTGGGGCCCGCTATGCACGGGTGCTCAGCGCTTCTTGGGCTTCTTGACCGTCAGCGTCGTCTTGGCCGTCGACGCCTTGAAGTTGCCAACCTTGGCCGGGGTGAACTTGATGGTGACGTTGTACTTGCCCGGCTTGAGCTTGGGCAGCTTGACGTCGATCGTCCCGCCCTTGTAGTTGGCCTTGTAGGTCTTGCCGTTGACCGTGATCTCGACGACGCCGACCGGCTTCACGTTGCCGTTAGCGGTGACCTTGACCTCGACGACCGGCTTCTTGCTCGAGTCGACGGGCTTGGCGCTGGCCTTCGTCTTCGTGGCGACGCAGGGCGTGTACTGGTCGCCGCAGGCGGCCTGGGCGCTCTGGCCCGAGAAGGCAACGAGACCGGCCGCCATCATCAGTGCAGCGATCAGGCCGGACAGGTACTTCTTCATCGGGACTCCCCCATGAGTGCTCGTGTTGGAGCGCTAATCCAAGCACAGTCCAGACTTTGTCGTCGCCAAGATTGGGTATCTGGGACAACAAGTGCACGAGAAGTTCACAGGTCTGCAACGAAGGTGCCGATAACCACCTGCGTCGGCTATCCCCGAGGGCGTTTTATGACCCAGATGGGCTATGGCTGGATGGCCTCTTGACAGTTGGCGCGTGGGTAGAACGGGTGCTAGTGGTCTGGACCAGTGGCACCCACGTCGCGCTCAGGATCTGCAAGATGCTGGCCATCCCCGTCAAAACATCCGCGCGGTCTGCTATCTGCGGGTCTCGCGCTCGCACCTCAACCACCGCAGGACTCCCGCAATGACGGACGGCCCCGCACCCGGGAGGGGGTGCGGGGCCGTCTGGGGTCTCGATACGCCGTCGCTCGTTCCTCGCGACGGCTACTCGACCAGCGAGGCCGCCTCGACCAGCGAGGCCTCCTCGACCAGCGAGGCCGCCTCGACCAGCGAGGTCGCCTCGATCAGATGGCGACGACGACCTCGGCGATGGAGCCGGTGGCGGCGACGACCTTCTTGTCGACGGGGTCGGCCTTGGGAGCCAGGGTGCGCAGGGTCCACTCGCCGTCGCCGGCGAAGAACCGGAAGTGCCCGGTCGCGGAGGTCGGGACCTCGGCGGTGAACTCACCGGTGCGGTCGAGCAGGCGCACGTAGGCGTTGCCGACCGGCGAGCCGTCGCGGACG
>Ga0164308_10001863_pt1 | contig 11247 bp, 6 predicted proteins | sample Whisoiple_246_MG_FD_109983 | JGI IMG/M metagenome (GOLD analysis project Ga0164308, IMG submission 109983) | Soil microbial communities amended with fresh organic matter from upstate New York, USA - Whitman soil sample_246_MG | ecosystem: Environmental > Terrestrial > Soil > Unclassified >... | reverse complement strand
GGAAGGAACACCGGATCTTCGAGTTCGACATCGATCGACACGGTCTCGCCCGAGCCGGCCGTCGGCGCGGCGTCGGCGAGCGGGTCGCCGACCCGGCCGCCGAGATAATCCGTTCGACGCCACAGGTTGCGCCACCGCAGGGTCGGCGACGCCAGTCCCGGGTGCTGCGGCCCCCAGGAACCCGTCACCGGATCGGCATCGGCGGGCTCGCCGAGCCGCTCGGCCAGTTCGGCAAAGGCGCCCGAGGAGAAGTAGACCGGGAAGAACCGCGCATAGAGCCGCCGCAGCACGGTGCCGAAGGTGAGCAGCACCGTGTGATCGGCCGATCGCCACGCCGGCCCGAGCAGCGCCGCCATCGAGATCACCGTCCCCTGGCTGTGACTGGCCAGCACGACCAGGCCGGGTGTCGGCACCTCTTCGACGGCACCGTCGTGCCCAGGCTCCGGCGCCGGGCCGGAGGTGGTCACCATCGCCGCGTGCGCGTCGAGCCGAATCGCCAGCTCGGGAACGGCGCGCTCCGCGTAGCAGGGCGGCGCGAGCGGGTGCACATCGCGCGGCCAGAACGAGCCGATGTCCCAGAGGATGCCGACCGCCTTCCTGGTCTTCGGCACCCGAAAGGCCAAGGCCCCCAATACGACGAGACCGACCAACAGAATTCCGATGAGCCAGACGCCGACCGCCACCGGGTTCAGCGACCCCATTCCGAGGACCGACCAGAATTCCAGGTCACCGACCCGACCCAGCGGTTGACCGAGGACGAGTCGATACCCGAAGTAGAGCGTCAACACCGACCCGATGAGGCCGATTCCGAGCACCAGCACGGCCAGGTAGCCGGGCAGATAATCCACCCGGCGGGCGAGCCAGATGGATCTTGCGATCGACGTCCGGCGGCGGCCGAGGGTGCCCGGCCGGAATTCGGCGAAACGTTGCCGATTCCGTCCCTGCGCCCGCTCGCCTGCTTCGGCAGCGTGTTTGCGATCGCGCTTGGCGCCGCCGATACCCCACATCCAGCCGACATAACACGCGGTCACGAAGAACACGATCAGCACCACAACGGCGACCGCGAAAGTGCCGAGACCCGCGTACTGCAGCGACGTCGGGATCCGGACCGGACTACCGGGCGCCAGCAGGGCGTTCACGTCGTCGATGCTGATCCACGGGTTGGACGAGGTGATCCACGCGGAGGTCAGGATGACGAATCCTGACGTCAGGGCGGCGCCCAGGTACAGCGCGAGCACGGACATCGCCACCGTGCCCATCCCCCACATGGCCCGCCGCGGAGTGCGCGGGGGTTCTGCCCCGGCCATCACCGCAATCACCCCGAACATCACCAACGTGAGGGCGGACTGCCCGGCGAACCACGCGGTGACCAAGGCGTTGTAGCCGGGCATCTCGCCGGTCGCCGACGGCGGCGACGACAGCCCGATGATCAGCAGGACACCGACCGGCGGCCAGATCCACAGAATCCAGCCGATGGTGCGCGCCTTTGTCCGGAGCGAGGGAACGGCGGTCGACGAACCTGGTGGGTCGGTGCGGGACAGCAACTCCGGCCGGCCGAGGGCGACCAGGATTCCCGCCGCGGTCAGCCCTGCGAGCACGATGCCGATCCATCGCAGCACACCGGGGTGGGCGGCGACGATCAGGGCGATCCCGACGACCGCCACCCCGGCCTGCAGGTGCAGGTGCCGCAGCCGGCTGACCGGGTACCGCCCGTACCAGAAACTGGGATCGCCCAGCCGTGGCTCGGTCGACGAGCCCGTCTCCGCGGACACCTTGTCGGTGTCCTGCATGCCGGTGGGACGAACCAGGTCGTACTGCACCGAGTTCCGCCAACTGAGCACCGCCAGCACCGCCAATACGGCCAACGGCAGGCAGGCGCCCCACACCACCCGCCATCCCGACGACGCCTCGTAGAACATCGCCGAGAGCGGCCACGGCAGGTTCCCGCAGATCCCGGAGCACTGCCACGCCAGCACGGCCACCCCGACCCCGGTGGCGCCGAGGGCGATGGTGACGGTGAGGCTGACGGCCATCACCCGGCTCAGGAACCACACCAAGCGGGCTGTCCGCGGAGTGTCCTGCGGATGGTCACCGGGGACCGGCCGCATTCGCGGCGCCACGTTGATCAGGGTGAACGGCAACAACACCAACCACAGGGCCCGGGACGGCGACCCGGAGGTCAAGCCACCCCACGAGTAGCCCTCCAGCAGTGGTGGCGGGATCGCCTCCTGCGCGGTGGAATACGGTTCAGAGTCCGTTCCCGGGTCGTTGGACGGCCGGTCCCGCCACTCCTCGCGCAGCCTGGGCCGGTAGAAGCCGGCGATCTTGTCACCCGCCACCTGCCGGACCAGCTGACGATCGAGCAACTCCTCCGGGGGCGTCCCGGAGACCCCGTGGACCCGCAGCTCCACCACGTTGCCCCGCGATCCATCGGGTAGGGCCATCGTTACCTCCCACGGTCGGCGTGAGCATCCCGCATTCGCGTCGACCGGAGTTGCCCGACACGTCACCGATCAGCGAAATGCCTCGAAGACCCGGTATCGAGCGGTCCGCGCGGTTTCGCGTCAGGATGAGGTCGCCGAAGCGTCGGCGCCAATCCCTGTCAGCTCGGAGGAACCCACCATGCCGCTGGATACCTATCTCCTCATCGCCGCCCAGTACGACCGGCTCGACGACGCGATCGCCGACTACGACACCGTGCGGTACATCTACGAAGAGCTCGACATCATCGACACCTACGACGCCGCCGTGATCAGCAAGGGCGCCGACGGCACGGTGAAGATCGAGAAGAAGCACGAACAGCCGACCAGGGACGGGGCGGTCAAGGGTCTCTACGTCGGGCTGGCTGTCGGCGCGCTGGTCGCCGTCTTCCCCGCCGTGCTGCTCGGCGCCGGGATGCTGGTCGGCAGTGCCGCCGGAGCGGGGATCGGGGCGATCGCCGGCCACGCCGCCGGCGGGATGAGCCGCGCCGATCTCAAGGACCTCGGCGAACTGCTCGACGAGGGCGGCAGCGCCCTGATCCTGATCGCGGCCACCGACGTGCAGGCGCGGGTCGACAAGGCGCTCATCCGCGCGAAGAAGACGTTGAAGAAGGAGATCCAGGCCGACACCGATTCACTGAAGAAGGAGATCGACGCGATCGGCACGGCATCCTGATCTGCGCTGCGGTCTCGCCGGTCAGCTGGGCGGCGCCGCCATCGTCGCCTCCAGCTCTTCGGCTCCCTGCCTGCGGTTCTGCTCCGGGTACTCGACGATGTCCGACCGCCGGACAACCCGGCGCATCACGCTGTTCATCGTGTCGGCGTCGTTGTCGAAACCGCCGTGCGATGTCGCGCTGCTCCGGCAATCCGTCGCCGCGGCCTGATCGGTCGGTGACCAGATCACCTCCACCCGTCCCGGAATGCCGGGGGTGAGGCCGAAGGCCACCATCAGCTCCGGATCTCCCCTGATCGACTGTTCGAGTCCCAGGATCGGCGCGTCGTCCTCCGGCTCGAAGATCTGACTCACCAGGTACAGCAACGACTTCCGGTAGACCTGGAAGCAGTTGTCGTCGTTCTCGGCCTGCATGTTCATCGTGTAGACGGTGATCTTGTTGATGTCCGTGTCGACCATCGGCAGCAGTTGGGTGCGGAACCCGTCCACCCGCAGTGCGGGAGCGAGCAGTTGCAATGTGCTGAAACTCGGCACGCCCTGCTGTCGGGCGGCCGGGATGAAATGCGAGTGGAAGATGGCGCCGGCCGAGTGTCCGGCGGCGTGCACGGTGATCCGGCCCGGGTTCTCGGCACAGAACCGGGCGAGCCGCGCGCCGACGTAGGTGGCGCCCCCGTGCGGGCCGGACGCGTCGGCGGCGCTCTCCTTGACTGCCGACCACAGTCCCCACCCCAGCGGCCCAGACTGCAGGTTGTTCTGCTGGTCGCCCTCGCCGGGCAGATCCATCCGACGGATCAGGTCACGCCCGGCGCGCCACCCGAGCAGCTGCTTCAGGGTCTCGACAAAGCCCGTCTCCCAGACGAAGTGCACCGGGTAGGCGCCGTTCTCCAACCACCACGGCACCTGCGTCCGGGCGATGGCGAGGCCGTCACGCTCGGAGACGATGCCGCCGTGTGCCCAGAACACCAGCGGCACCGGACCGGTGACACCGTTCCGATCTGCCGCTTCGAGGAAGGCCGGCAGGTGCTCGTCGAAGATCGCATCGACATCGGACGGCGAGGTCTGCATGATGCCGTCCGTGGAGAACGCACCGAGGCTGAGGTTCACCACGTACGGCCGGAGCTGTTCCAGCTGTTCGTCGGTGAGATCGTCGTCGCCTCCCAGGACGCCGGCACGCCACCACGGTCGGTCCACGACATCCTCCCGCACGGTCGACGACTGTTGCGGCAATACTGACGGACGCGACGCTTGCGGGACAACACCGTTCTCACTGGGATCCGGCCCGGGTCTCAACCGGTCGCCGGCTCCAACTCGTTCTCGTTCTCCCTGACCAGGCGGACCACGATCCGGTCGAGAGCCGCGTCGACCCGCTGGGTCTCGGCGATCTCGGCGCCCGCACCGGGAAGCCAGTCACGAAGTTCGGCCACCAGCCAGGCACGCCAGGCGGTGATGATCTTGTCGACCTGTTGCCGACCGGAATCGGTGAGCCCCAGCGTGTCTCCGTTCCGGGTCAGCAGGCCGGCCTCGACGATCTCGTCGAAGAACGACCGCAACACCCCCTCCGGAATGCCGACGCTGCGTTCGACCGCCGACTGGCTCGCCGCACCGGTGATGGCGTCCCGCAGGTAGACGCCCATCACTCCCCAGGCCGTCGCGTTGTCCAGGGTGCTGCCCGAGTTCGCCAGCACCTCGGGGGCAGCGGTCTTTCCCTTGCGCCGCAGCACCTGTCCGATGACGTTCTCCAGCTGGGTGTCCGCGTCGGCACCCTCCGGGACGGCGAATCCCTCCCCGGCGCCCTTGGCCCGTTCCCGACCACGCAGGGTGACCTGCGGCAGGAACAGCGCGGCGACCAGCGCGAGCAACGCGATCGGGATCGCCCAGACGAAAACGCTGTGCAGGGACTGGTTGTAGGCCTCGACGACGGGTTCCCTGGTCGCCTCCGGCAATGCCCACAACGCCTCGGGATTCGTTGCCTGCTCAGGTGTCACCGCACCGGCGGACTGGATCAGTGCGGCGGGCAACAGATCTGCCAGCTGGTTGGAGTAGATGCTGCCCAGCACGGAGGCGCCGAACGCACCGCCGAGGGTGCGGAAGAACGTGACGCCGGAGGTGGCTGTGCCCAGATCCCGGTATTCGGCGGTGTTCTGCACGATCAGGGTGAGGATCTGCATGATCAACCCGATGCCGGCTCCCAGCACGAACAGGAACACCGACTCCAGCCAGATCGGAGTCGTCTGGTCCATCAGCGAGATCAGGTACAGCCCCAGCGCTGTCACCGCGGCGCCGGCGATCGGGAACATCCGGTACTTCCCGGTGCGGCCGACAACGGCGCCGCTGGCGATGGCGGTCAGCAGCAGCCCGATCACCATCGGCAGCATGCGCAAACCGGAGGACGTGGCCGAGGCGCCGCTGACGAACTGCAGGAAGGTCGGCAGGAAGGTGATCGACCCCATCATCGCGAAACCGACAATGAACGACAGGATCGAGGCCATGGTGAACACCCGGCCGCGGAACAGCCGCATCGGCAGAATCGGTTCCTCGGCTCGGTTCTCGACGAAGACAAAGATCGCCAACGCGATCAGCGAGGCACCGAACAGTCCGATGATGGTCGCCGAGCCCCACGGGTATTGGGTGCCGCCCCACGACGTCGCCAGGATCAGGCCGCTGGCGCCGAGCGACACGAAGATCACGCCCAGGTAGTCGATCTTGGGCTTCGAGGTACCCCGAATCCCCGGAATGGTCTTGGCGGCCATCAGGATCACGATGATGGCGATCGGCACGTTGACGTAGAACGCCCAACGCCACGACAGATGATCGGTGAACAGGCCGCCGAGTAGCGGTCCGATGACGGTGGTGACGCCGAAGACCGCGCCGAGCGCGCCCTGGTACTTGCCGCGTTCGCGCAGCGGGATCACTTCGCCGATCAGGGCCGTGGCGGTGACCGCCAGCCCACCACCACCGATGCCCTGGACCGCCCGGAAGATGATCAACGTGGTCATGTCGTCGGCCAGCCCGCAGAAGAACGAGCCGACGATGAAGATCAGCACGCTGAGCTGGAAAACCCGCTTGCGGCCGAAGAGATCACCGAACTTGCCGGCCAGCACCGCGGCGATGGTCTCCGCCAGCATGTAGGCGGTGACGACCCAGCTCATGTGCCCGCCGCCGCCGAGATCGCCGACGATGGTGGGCAGTGCGGTCGAGACGATCGTCTGGTCCAGCGCGGAGAGCAGCATCCCCAGCATGATCGTGACGAAGATGATGTTCATCTGCGAGCGCGACAGTCTCGCCGGCTCGCCGCCGGTCGATTCCGGCCTGGTGGCCAGCGCCTCGCTCATCGCCCGCCGCCGGCCGACGAGGTGTCATCGATGCCGCACGCTCGCTCGGCCATGGGCCAGCCCCCTTACAGACAATGACGTTGGCGTCACGGAGCGTAGCCTGCGGATCTCCGGCGCGCTGGCACCCGGCCCACAGCGGCGCGCTGGTGATCACACGGAGTCGGTGATGCCCGCGCTATTCAGGTGGTGAATGATCTCGGGATGACCGTTTCTCAGTCGCCCAGCGACGTTCGCCCGTCGATCGAAGGCAGTTCATGAGCCTCGTCGCGTGGATCATCCTGCTCGTTCTGGTGATCCCGATGCTGGGCATCCTGATCTGGGTGGTGATCACCGAGTCCCTGGTCAGGGTGCCGTCGGGCAGCCTCGGCCTGGTGATGGTGAAAGGAAGGGCCACCGACACCACGCTGCTGCCCGGGCCACACTTCGTGCCCGCCCTGCGTCGCCGGATGGTCGAGGAATACCCGTCGGTCGAACTCGCCTACCGGGCCGGCGCCCAGGACGACACGAACGACAACCGGCAGGGCATCACCGGACCATTGGAACGGTCGGGACCGCCGCAGCACTCCCGCAACCTCGAGCATTCCGGGCCGCCGCTGCAGGTCACTCTCGGCGACCGGACGACGGCCGTCATCTCGTTGACAGTGCGCTTCCAGCTGGTTCCCGAGCAGCTTCGCCTGGTGCACGAGCACTTCGGACCCAACGGCTATTACGGCATCGTCCGGGACGAGACCACCAGGAGCGTGCACATCACGCTCGGCGACCCGGCCATCGGAATCGACAGCCTGTTCGGCCCGGCCCGGCAGGCCTGTGAGCAGCAGCTCGCGGCCGCGGTCGGCGAGGCACTGCTCGGTGACGGGATCAAGGTGACCGCGCTGCTGTTGGGCACCGTGGACCTGGGCCGGACCGGCGAGGTCATCGCGGCGACCGCCAGGGCACGGTTGGAACTGGACCGCGAAAAGGCCGAGGCCGCCACCCGGTTGGCCCGCGCGATGAACGATGCCGATCTGCAGCAGAAGGTCACGACGTCCGGCGACACCGCGTGGCGCTACCGCGAAACGGACCTGTGGCGCGATCTCGTCGAGCGCACCGAGGCACTTCAGGTGGCCCTGCGCGCCGGTCCTGGCGGTAATGCCATCGGCCTCACCGCCAGGGACGACTTGATGAACATCGACGGCACGGCACCGGGGTCCACCTCGTGAGCGACAACTCGTCGACCTTCGGCGATCGCGTGCTGGAGATCATCGCGGTTCTGATCCTCGGCATCACCACCGTCGGCACCGCCTGGTGCGGGTACCAGGCCTCGGAGTGGAACGGCGCCCAGCAGGACCTGGCCCGGACGTCGTCCGACGAGCGGGTGGAGGGATCGCGGCTGTTCGGTCTCGCGACCCAGAAGGTCGCCTATGACGCCGGACTGGTCGCGCAGTATGCGCAGGCGGTGCAGTCGGGCAACACCCAACTGGCTCAGTTCTATCGCAACAACCTGGTGCGAGCACCGTTCCTGCCATTGCTCGAACAGTGGGAGGCCGACATCAAGAACGGCACGTCGCCCGCGAGCTTGTTCGAGGACCCGGCTTACCTGCAATCCCAGTTCGGCGACTACGACGCGGCAAGCGCCAGGGCCGAACAGGCGAGCCTGCAGAGCCAGGTGGCCGCGGCGAACGCCGATTCGTATGTGATCACCACGATCCTGCTTGCCGTCGCGCTGTTCTTCGCCGGGGTGACGGCATCGTTCCGTTATCGACCCGCGCGGGTGCTGCTGCTCCTGCTGGCGGTCGGCACCGTCGCTGTCGCGGCATCCAGACTGGCCGATCTACCGATCGCCTGAGCCGGGTCCCGGCGTCCGCTCGGGTCTTGTACCCGCTGGGCGGCACCGTTGTGCGGGCGTCAGCCGCCGTCGGGGATCGGCAGGTCGTCCTCGGCATGCGGGTCACCGAGTTCGGCGCGCTCGGCGGCCTCGCGCTCGGTGAGTTCCTCGACGCCGTGCTGCGCCCAGTGGTCGATGCTCTGGTGGTCGTTGCCCCGCGGCAACCGATCCGATTCCTGGCTCGCTTCCGTCATGCGGCAAGCATTCCAGACCCTCTCGACCGCTCGCGGTTCGCGGTGCTCTGTCAGTTCGCGCCGGGGCGGCTCTATCAGTTCGCGCCGGTGCTCTGTCAGTTCGCGCCGGGGCGCCCGTGGCAGAGCTTGTATTTCTTGCCGGACCCGCAGGGGCACGGCGCATTGCGGCCCGGCTCCTTGGAACTGGTGGCCGTGGCAGCGCCCTGCCGGGCCGCCGCTCCCCCACCGGACCGCGTTTCGGTGCCGCCGTCCTCGGTCGGTCCGCTGTAGGTCAGCGGCGCCGCGGCCACCGGGCCACCCAACCCCTTGGCGCGCAAGGCGGCCGGGCCGGGAGCGGTGGTGACGGTCGCCGCCGCAGCTGCCTGTTCGGTCGGCAATGCCTCCACCGGACGCACCCGCCGTCGAACCGGAGCCGGGGCAGCTGCCGCCGCGGCCGGAGCCGATTCCGCAGGTGCCGAGGCGATCGCCGCAGCCGCGTTTCCACCGTTTGCGCCGCCGTTGCCCAGCGCCGTGGCGGCCGCCGATGCTGCGGTGACGACCGGGGCGCCGGGTGCCGGGGCGGGCTGCCCGCCGGCCGGCACGACCTGCACCTGGAGGTTGTACAGGAAGCCGACCGACTCCTCCTTGAGCGAGTCGAGCATTGCCGCGAACATGTCGAAACCCTCGCGCTGGTACTCGACGAGCGGATCCCGCTGGGCCATCGCGCGCAGGCCGATGCCCTCCTTCAGGTAATCCATCTCGTAGAGATGCTCGCGCCACTTGCGGTCGAGCACGGACAGCACCACGCGGCGCTCCAACTCCCGGGTGATCGCCGGGGTCAGGGTCTCCTCGCGCTTCTCCCAGACCTGCCGCGCGTCGGCCAGCACGGCCTCCTTCAGCGAGGTTCGGGTGAGATCGCCGTGCTCGGTGGCAATCGAATCGGGCGTCACCGAGATCGGGTAGAGCGTCTTGAGCGCGGTCCAGAGGGTGTCGGTGTCCCAGTCCTCCGCGTAACCCTGCGCGGTCGCGCCGTCGACATAGGCGGTGATCACGTCGGTGATCATGTTCTGCACCTGCAGGTGCAGATCCTCACCGTCGAGCACGCGCTTGCGTTCCTCGTAGATGACGGTGCGCTGCTTGTTCATCACCTCGTCGTACTTCAGCACGTTCTTGCGGATCTCGAAGTTCTGCTGCTCGACCTGGGTCTGCGCGCTCTTGATCGCCTTGGAAACGAAGTTGTGCTCGATCGGCACGTCATCGGGCATCCGGAGCCGGGTCATCAGCATCTCGACGGTGCCGCCGCCGACCCGACGCATCAGGTCGTCGCCGAGCGAGAGGTAGAAGCGGGACTCCCCCGGATCGCCCTGCCGACCGGACCGACCGCGCAGCTGGTTGTCGATCCGCCGGGACTCGTGACGCTCGGTGCCCAGCACGTAGAGACCGCCGGCCTCGCGCACCTTCTCGGCCTCGGCCTTGGCTTTCTTCTTGGCCTCCTCGACGGCGTCGGGCCACGCCGCCTCGTACTCCTCCGGGGTGTCGGTGGGATTGAGTCCCTGGGCGCGCAGTTCGGCGTCGGCGCTGAAGTCGACGTTGCCCCCCAGCACGATGTCGGTGCCGCGACCGGCCATGTTGGTGGCGACCGTGACGGCACCCGACCGGCCGGCTTGAGCGATGATCGCGGCCTCCCGGGCATGGTTCTTGGCGTTCAACACCTCGTGCGGCACGCCGGAGCGCAGCAACAGCTTGCTGAGCAGCTCGGACTTCTCCACCGAGGCGGTGCCGACCAGCACCGGCTGGCCCTTCTCGTGCCGTTCGGCCAGGTCCTCCACCACGGCGGCGAACTTGGCGTCCTCGGTCTTGTAGATCAGGTCGGCCTCGTCGGCACGTTGGATCGGCTTGTTGGGCGGGATAGGCACCACGCCGAGCTTGTAGGTCTGGTGCAGCTCGGCGGCCTCGGTCTGCGCCGTACCGGTCATCCCGGAGAGCTTTTCGTACAGCCGGAAATAGTTCTGCAGGGTGATGGTGGCCAGCGTCTGGTTCTCGGCCTTGATCTCGACGCCCTCTTTTGCCTCGATCGCCTGGTGCATGCCCTCGTTGTAACGGCGACCGTGCAGCACCCGACCGGTGAACTCGTCGACGATCAACACCTCGCCGGACACGACGATGTAGTCGCGATCCTTCTTGTAGAGCTCCTTGGCCTTGAGCGCGTTGTTCAGGAACCCGACCAGCGGGGTGTTCACCGACTCGTACAGGTTCTCGATGCCCAGCGCGGTTTCGACCTTGTTGACGCCCTCCTCGCTGACCCCGATGGTCCGCTTGGATTCATCCACCTCGTAGTCGACATCGGCCTTGAGCCGCGGGACCAGCCTGGCGAACTCGGAGTACCACTTCGACGACTGGTCGGCGGGGCCGGAGATGATCAACGGCGTCCTGGCCTCGTCGATCAGGATCGAGTCGACCTCGTCGACGATCGCGTAATGGTGACCACGCTGGACCAGATCGTTCTTTGACCCGGCCATGTTGTCACGCAGGTAGTCGAAGCCGAACTCGTTGTTGGTGCCGTAGGTGATGTCGGCGGCGTAGGCCGCCTTGCGGACCTCCGGGGTCTGCTGGGACAGGATCACGCCGACGTCCAGCCCGAGGAACCGGTGCACCCGGCCCATCCACTCGCTGTCCCGCCTGGCCAGGTAGTCGTTGGTGGTGACGACGTGCACGCCCTTGCCCT
>Ga0164308_10001862_pt1 | contig 11248 bp, 3 predicted proteins | sample Whisoiple_246_MG_FD_109983 | JGI IMG/M metagenome (GOLD analysis project Ga0164308, IMG submission 109983) | Soil microbial communities amended with fresh organic matter from upstate New York, USA - Whitman soil sample_246_MG | ecosystem: Environmental > Terrestrial > Soil > Unclassified >... | reverse complement strand
TGCACCCAACACTTTTCTTATGCCAATCTCTTTGGTACGTTGCTCTGCTGAAAATGCTGCCAGTCCAAACAAGCCAAGGCATGCAATCAATATAGTAACAATGGTAAAGTAAGATACGATGGTTGAAGTGCGTTGCTCCCTGCCATAATTGCGTTGAAAATCCTGGTCTAAGAAAGAATAGCCAAAAGGCACGCCGGGATTAAGTTTTATCCAGGCTGCCTTAACTTTTTTTATAACAGATGCATAATTATGAGTATTAAGATTGGCAATAACGTAACCATACTTGTTTGCGAATATGCCTGTAGTAAAACCAAAAGGTTGAATGGTATTGTGCAGGCTTTCAAAATTGAAATCCTTAATAACGCCAACAATATTCATTTCACCATGCAGATCATTTACATCATATCGAATCTTTTTGCCAACTGCAGTAGCCGCAGTATATCCCAATTGCATTGCCGCGGTCTCATTTATTATAATGCCGGCGGAATCGTTGAACGTTTTTGAAAATGACCGGCCATTCAATAATTTAAAGCCGAGCGTTTCTATAAGATCATTATTCACTGCACTTAGATGTATATCAACATTATCACTCGTAGTTTTGCCTTCGCCATAAAAAAGCATGTCGTTTAAATTGGCAATACCAGGATAGGCTGAGGCGCTTGTAACAGATCTTATTTCAGGATATTTTAATAGCTCGTTTTTTAAAGCAGTATAATTATTTTCATTGTTAAGATAACCATCCTGCAGCGGCAATATTAATTGCTGCTGCTTATTGAAGCCCAGTTGCATGCTTTTTAAATAATCCATTTGCTGCCAGATTACAATAGCTGCAAATACAAGGCAGATCGAAACAGTGAACTGGAAGATGACCAATCCTTTCCGTAATGAGGTTGCTGAAAAACGTTTTGTTGCTTTTCTTTTGAATATTGATCCGGGCTTAAAAGCAGACAAATAAAACGCGGGGTATAAGCCTGCAAACAATCCCGTTACCAATGTTAACCCTGCTATCCAAAATAAAAGCGAAGGGTCATCGAGGAAATGTATATTTTTTTGTGTGAGCTCATTAAAGAACGGCAGGATAAACTGAACGATCATTAATGCAATAACCAGCGCGATGATACACATCATAAATGATTCACCCAGGAACTGTACTGCCAATCCATTCCTGCTTGCGCCTATCACTTTTTTTACACCTACTTCTTTGGCGCGTTTTTCACTGCGGGCAGTACTCAGGTTCATAAAATTGATACAGGCAATAACTAACATAAATGCTACTATGGAGCCAAGTATATACAGGTAGGTTATATTTCCGTTGGCAGCAATTTCATTTGGCGCAGAAGAATGCAAATAGATGTCTCTTAACGGCTGCAAAAAAAGTTTTATCGAAATGCCGGCTGCTTTTATTTCCGAACTTGTGTTATTATCAAAAAGTGATTGCAGCTTTTTTTCAAACAGCGCTGCATTGCTTCCCTGTTTCAGTTTAACATAAGTAAAAAAAATACTGTTACCAACAAATGCGGTCTGGCGCTGCACCCAATTCCACATATCATTGTTACGCATCGAAAGCAAATAGCTGGCGGGAATATGTGATTTGTATTTACTGTTATCAAAGACCGCTTTTACGGTATAATTAAATTCGCCGAATGGCGTGTTGATCAACAGTGATTTACCCACAGGATCTGTATTGCCAAAATATTTTTGAGATATTGATGTCGATATCACTATGCTGTTAGGCTCATTCAAAGCGGTTCTGCCATTGCCATAGATAAAGTGATAAGTGAAGACTTGAAAAAATGTTGAATCAACATAATACCCATTGGTTTCGAAGAATTGTTTTTGGGCTACTCCGTTTTTATAACTCACAAGCATTTTTGCTATTTCCGGGAATGTCATCAACCTGGTTACCTGTTCAACTTCGGGCAAATTATCTTTTGCTGCAAAGCCAATTGGCGCGGCTACTGCCACCCATGGTGCCTGTTCCTTACTACTCTGCGATGCAATGCGAAAAATTCTATCACTATCTTCCTGGTGTTTATCATAACTGCTTTCGTCTAAAATATAAAGCATAATAACCAGGCAGGAAGCAAGCCCGACAGCAAGGCCGAAAATATTAATGAAAGAAAAGGCTTTATGCCTTGTAATATTCCGCCATGCGATCTTGAAATAATTTTTTAGCATGAAATCGATTTATGATAATTATATATGATGTATGATGTAATGATGTCTGATATATAAGCTATTAGCTAACAGCCAATGGCTAATAGCTATTATCATTCCGTTCGTAAACTTTTAACCGGGTTTGCCAGTGCCGCTTTTATAGATTGAAAGCTTACTGTTATTACCGTGATCAGTAACGCCATTACTCCACCTAGCAAAAAAACACCGGCGCCAATGCTGATACGGTATTCATAATTCATTAACCAGTTATTTAAAAAATAGAATGATACAGGCACGGCGATAAGACAGCTTATAAAGACCAATACAATAAAATCTTTTGATAATAATAACCAGACCTGCTGTATAGATGCGCCTAACACTTTACGAATACCAATTTCTTTTGTACGTTGTTCAGCAACATATGCCGCCAAACCAAACAAACCTAAACAGGAAATAAAAATGGCGAGTGCTGCAAATAAGCCTGCCAGTTTCCCGATCAGCATTTCAAGATTAAATTTTGAAGCATAATTTTCATCTGCAAAATTGTAGGTATATGGATATGCAGGGTTATACTTATTAAAAATTGTGGTGAGCTGCGCTACTGCATCCTGTGTTTTTATTTTGGGCGATAACCTGTACAATAAATTGCCCTGCGGATCAGGAACACAAAAAAACATGGTTGGGTCAGCCGCTTTGAATGGTGATAACATCAATGCATCTTTTACCACGCCGGCAATAGTGAATTGAGTGCCCTGCCAGTTTATTTTTTGTCCTACCGGGTTTTTTAAGCGTAATGTTTTTATAGCAGTTTCATTAAATATCACGCTGGTGCTGTCATATGCATTGGAAAAATCTCTTCCTTCACTTATGTTCATACCAACTGTTTTAAAATAATCTTCAGACACCAATATTGTTCCCATCTCTACTGTTTCGCCGGCGTTCTTGCCATTCCATTGATCAACATCTGAATGCCACCATATATTGGTTGCCGGGCTTGTAGCCGTTGTAACCGTGGATACAATTCCTTTGGCAATTAATTCATTTTTTATGGCAGTATAATTTTTATACAGGTCATCGTTCAGGTCAGTTTCCATCAGCTTGTTTAAATCATAACCTGTTGGCCTGTTCCTGGCATATTGAATCTGTTGGTAAATGATCACTGTACTTGTGATCAACGCAATGGAGCAACTGAATTGTATAACCACTAATACTTTTCTTGATAAGGAAGATTTGCCTGCCTGCATAGTGCCTTTTAAAACTTTCACAGGATTGAATGACGAAAGATAAAATGCAGGCCTGCTGCCGGCAAGTAAGGCAGTTAATAATAAGCACCCGGTCATCAGCAACCAGAAATAAATATTTGTGAATGGCAGCGTTATGTGGCTTTTCGTTAATGTATTAAATGCAGGAAGCGATAACCATGCAAAGAGCACTGCAAAAACAAATGCAATGGTTGTAAGTAGGAATGCTTCCACTAAAAATTGTATTACAAGATCTCTTTTTTGAGAGCCGACCGCTTTTCGTATACCAACTTCCTTGGCTCTTTTTTCTGAACGTGCTGTAGTAAGATTAATAAAATTGATGCAGGCAATGATAAGCACCAGCAGCCCTATGATAGAAAACATTTTCACATATTCCAGGAAGCCTGCTGTGTCCTGGCCATTAACATAGTTTGAATATAAATGCCACCGCTCCATTGGCTGCAGCGTAACATAAGAATTCATGGCATTAATATTACCTTCTTCAGTATGTTCTATGTTCCTGATCTTTGGTGCTACCTGTGCATAATCAGCACCCGGTTTAAGTTTTACAAATATCTGCAGGTTGTTATTACCATAACTGCGTAACCCATCTGTTTTCCTATCGGGATTAATAGCATAGACATAAGAACTTGGAACCACATAATTGAAACTAAAACTTGCATTATAAGGTACATCTTTTATAATGCCTGTTACTTTAAGATCATGTGCATTATCAAAGCGAATGGTTTTATTGATTGCATCTTCATTGCCAAAAAGTGATTTTGCCAATGATTTTGTGAGCACAATAGAATAAGGGTCTTTAAATGCTGAGCCGGCATTGCCTTTTATAAAAGGATGTTGTAAAATTTTAAAAAAATCTGTACCGGCTATCGCACCATCGATATATAGTTTTTTATCGCCTACTATCAGGCCATGATCGCCCGTCCAGTCGCATTCAGCCACATATTCTATTTCAGGTACCTGTGTGCGCAATGCTTCCGCAAGTTTTAATGAGGTGGTTTGAAAAGTAAGCGTATCTCCATTGCTGTTGAAGTTGCGTTGCACCCGGTAAACGGTTTGATATGCCGGCAAAAATTTATCAAATGAGTACTGGTTATACACCCAAAGCCCGATCAATAATGCAACCGCCATTCCAATGGAAAGTCCGGCAACATTCAGGGCACTGTAGCCGGGCGTCCTTGCAATATTCCGCCATGTGGTCTTGAAATAATTTTTAAACATAAAACCGATTTATGATGTATGATGTCTGATATAAGAAAGCTTTGAGCTACGAGCTGCAAGCTATTAGCTGCAAGACAGATAATGCAACATTCGCAAACCGGCCATTTTCCTGATCATCCACTTTCTGCATTTCCCGGATTCACCTTTCACGATTGACGATTGACGATTCACCTTTCACGATTGACGATTCACATTTATTATTCTGTTCGCAATGAATTAACCGGGTTCGCCATTGCTGTTTTTATAGTTTGAAATCCCAGCGTGATCAATGCGATCACCATCATTGATATGCCACTTGCAAAAAATATCCACCAGCTTATTTCTGTACGATAGGCAAAATTTTCAAGCCATGTATGCATACCGATCCATGCAATTGGCGCAGCGATAACAGACGCTATTAATACAAGCATGATAAAATGTTTTGAGATCAGCGATACGATCTGCAATACACTTGCGCCTAGTATTTTTCTTACACCGATCTCTTTGGTGCGCTGTGTAGTTGTATAGATCACTAACCCAAGCAAACCAAGGCAACTGATAAAAACAGCCAGGCCTGTTGCCCATGATAATAATCCTGAGATATTTTTTTCTGTTTCATAATATTTAGCGATCTCTTCATCAAAAAATTTATATTCAAAATCATCATTGGGATAAATTTCTTTCCACGCTTTTTCAATTTTGCTGATCGCCGTTTTCCATGTATTACCGTCAGTTTGCGGCCGTAATGCAATGCTGATATTGCTTTCAATAAGGCTGCGGCTTCCTATCATTAAAGGCTTTACAGGCTGGTGCAGCGATCCCTGGTTGAAATCTGCAACCACTCCACTCACCTGCAGTATTTTATTATCCATGTCCAGGTTTTTCCCTATTGCCATTTGCGGCTGTTGAAATCCCAGCGTATGCGCATAGGTCTCATTGATCAGTATTGATGTTAATGTATCGGTTGTTTTAATATTGCTGCCTGCCAGTAGTTTGATATTATATAGTTTGATATAATTGCTGTCGCCATATTTCTGTTGTACATCTGCTTCAACTTCTTTTTTTCCATCTTTATATTTTACCGTACTGCTCCAGGTGCTGTTTGATGATGGCGGGTTGGTGCACAGGCTGATCAATGTTATTTCCGGAATGGCTTTTAATTTATCCATTAACATATACCGGTGATTGATAACTGTGTCATAATAATTAGTGTTGATGTAAACAATCGCATCTTTTTTAAAACCCATGTCTTTATTAAGCGAGTAATGGATCTGTTTGCTTACAAGAATGGTAGCCATAATAAACACCTGTGCTATCACAAACTGGGATACGGTTAAGGAGGTGCGCAACCATGCTTTTCTTGTTTGCCCTGTGCCTGTATATACCTGGTTCTTTAACACGAGTACGGGCTTATAACCTGATAAAACCAATGCAGGATAAAAACCGGATAAGATGGTAACAACCAATGTTAGCGCTACCAGGAAAATCAGGATGTTTGCATGCAATGCCAGGTGCAGGTCTTTCGGAATAAATCCTGAAAATACTTTTAATATCAGCGGGGTTAACAGAACAGACAGTATGGTTGCCGCAAATGTTAGTAAAAATGTTTCTGAAAGAAATTGCGTGATGAGTTGCTGTTTGGAACCACCCATTGTTTTACGTATACCTATTTCTTTTGCCCTTTGCGCAGATTGGGCTGTAGTAAGATTTATAAAGTTGATGCAGCCCAGCAGTAACAAAAAAGCCGCAATAGCAAGCAGGCTGTATAAGGTTGGTTTGTTTGCAACCGGCAAACCATACGTTCCAAACGCTGCATTGAAATGTACATTGTTCAATGGCTGCAATTCAAACCAATGAACGCTGTGGTCACCCGGTTCTTTTTGTTCGTATTTTTTATCAAGTTGTGTAATGAGTTTTGCTATATGGTCTGCGCTTGTACCGGCAGAAAGTTTTATATATAATTGCTGGGCACCATTTGTACTATTCCAGCTATCCCAGTTTTCAGGCCTTAATGATGTGCCGGATAAAGTATTGTAAGCAATAAAAGTTTTAAAACTGAAATCAGAATTTTGTGAAAGGTCTTTTACAACACCTGTAATGGTTAAGCGGATCGTGTCATTAACATACATTTCTTTACCAATCACCGCACCTGCTGCAACAGAAGGAAAATAAAGCTTTGCAGTTGATTCGGTAAGCACGGTTTGATAAGGATTTTGTAAAGCAGTTTTAGGCGAACCGGCGATCCATTCGTAATTCACCATATTGAAATAATCACTACCCGCAAAAACAAGATCGCCTTCATGCTTAAATACTTTCAGGTCTTTTTTACCCGCTTGCGGCACAGTTATTTTTGCATCATCATTCCAGGTACGAAAAGGAATAATGGCATCAAGGCCGGTTATTTCTTTGCGAACGGAAGCTTCCATGGGGTCGGGCACACCGGAATTTTTATAATCTTCTCCTGAAAATTTAAAATTGGAAACAACACGGTAAATGCGGTCATTATCTTTTTCAAACTTATCAAAACTGAAATGATAATTCACCAGCAGGTAAATGACGAGCGACGCACTGATGCCAATGGCAAGCCCCATCACGTTGATCAAACTTAAAAGTTTGTTCTTCCATAATGTTCTTACTGCGATAGTGAAATAGTTTTTAAACATTTTAGTAATTCAAGATTTAAAAATTAGAAGTCAAAAGCTATTGCCGATTTTTTGATTTTTTGAATTTTTACTTTTGAATTTTTATTCTGTTCTCAAACTCTTTACAGGATTTGCTATTGCTGCTTTTATCGCCTGGAAACTAACCGTGATTAAAGTAACCACCAATGCGCCTGTGCAGGAAACAAAGAATACCCACCAGGTTATTTGTGTTTGATAGTTGTAATGCTGCAGCCATTTGAATAAATAATACCACGAAAGCGGAATAGCAATAACGCAGGAAATGATAACCAGCAACGCAAACTCTTTTGAAAGCATTTGCCATAAATTAAATACAGAAGCTCCAAGCACCTTGCGCACACCAATTTCTTTTTTGCGCTGTTCTGCTACAAAGGATGCCAGCCCGAATAAACCCAGGCAGGAAATAAATATGGCAAGTATGGTGAAGAAAGTAGCAAGCCGGCCAACGCGTTGTTCATCGGCAAACTTTTTTGCATATTCTTCATCGTTAAATGAATAATCAAATGGTGAACCCGGGTTATATTTTTTAAATACCGCTTCAATTTTAGCAAGCGCTTCCTTTACACCTACAGTAGGTTTCATACGCACCGTGATAACATTGGCCCAGTTGGCATCATAGAAAAAAACAGTTGGTTTTACCGGTTGATAAGGAGATTCCATGATCATATCTTTTATAACACCAATAACTGTATAGTTCTGGTCATTGAACTGGATGGTTTGGCCAACAATATCGCGTTTCATATTTACAAGCTTCACCGCAGATTCATTCAATATCATTGCAAGTGTATCGGTAGAAAAATCTCTTGAAAAATCCCTTCCTTCCTTTATCTGCCAGCCAATGGTTTTGCCAAAATCTTTTGTAACGGCGATTGTACCAAAAGAAGGCAGTGAATTTGGATCTTTCCCTTGCCAGTTAAACCCGATCTGGTTTGAATAAACAGCGGTTGTCGGGCTTGAAGATTCTGCCATATTATCTACAGCATTTGTTGCAAGCAGGTCACTGCGCAATGCTTCATAATGCCCATACAGATCGGGGGTTGACATTGGTATGGTTATTAATCCGTCGCGGCTGTAATTAACAGGCCTGTCCTGCGCATATTGTATTTGTTTATACACGATGATGGTGCCGATTATCAATGCAATAGAAAAAGTGAACTGTATCACTACTAAAATCTTGCGGGGTAACGAGGCAAACCTGCCCACACGGAAGGTGCCTTTTAAAACTTTTATCGGTTCGAATTTGGAAAGATAAAATGCAGGATAACTTCCTGAAACCAGCCCGGTAATTAATGTAAATAAGACTGCGAGTAACCAGAAAATACCACTGTTCCAGGGCAGTAGCATTTCTTTATCAGCCAGTTTATTAAACAACGGCATTAATAAAACCACGAGCACCACCGCAAGAATAAATGATAGCATTGCCACCAATATGGATTCGCTTAAGAACTGGCTTACCAATTGGCTTTTTACTGAACCCACTGTTTTGCGTATGCCAACTTCTTTTGCTCTTTTTTCGCTGCGCGCGGTAGAAAGATTCATAAAGTTGATACAGGCAAGCAACAATACAAATACACCGATAACGGCAAACAGCCATACAAACTGTATGCGCCCGGTTTCCGCTTTGCCATCTTTAAATTCACTGTACAGCCGCCATTTGTCCATGGGCAACAATACCAGTTCTTCCTTGCCTTCTGTTACTGCATTCTTATGCACCATAGAGGCCATTTTAATTTTATCGGAGATCTTAGCCATATTGGCATTGTTATTCACTTCTGCGAAGGCCTGCCATGAATGATTGTTCCATTGTGTTGCGGCATTTTTAAGCCAGTCTTCTGTAGTGATATATTTTTTCCAGGGAAGGAATAATTTAGAATCGTATAAGGTGGTGTTATGTGGAAAATCTTCAAATACACCGGCTACTTTAAAATCTAATTTGTTATCAAACTTTACTGTTTTATTAATGGCATCCGCATCGCCGAATAAAGCTTTTGCAATAGAAGCGCTTATCAAAACAGAAGAAGGGTCATCGAGCGAATTGATGTTCCCTTTGATCATTTTTAAAGAAAACATAGTAGGAAAATTACTTTCAACCCACATGCCCTGGCCGGTTATTTTCTTTTCGCCAACAGCCAGTACATGCCCAAAATTCCATGATGCCATGGATACATTCTTAAAATCACTTCCAAACTTTGTACGCAACTCTTCTGCTAATGGCAGGGCAACGGCGGGCCCGGTATCCTTGGTTCCATCATTATCTATAAAAGTGGTCATTAGCTGGCCGAGGTTCTTATGATTTGTATGGTAACTATCATAGGTAACTTCATCCCAGATCCATAACGCAATAAGCATGGCTACTGCCATGCCCGTTGCAAGACCAACAATATTAATAAAAGAGTAAACTTTGTTTTTAATAAGATTACGCCATGCTATTTTGAAATAATTTTTAAACATAAATTCGATTTCTGATGTATGATTTAATAAGTATGATTTAACGTTTTAAGACCTTGAAGGTTTCTAAAACCTTCAAGGTCTGGTTTATTCCGTTCTCAAACTTTTCACCGGGTTTGCCAGTGCTGCTTTTATTGATTGAAAACTTACTGTAATCATGGTTATTAACACTGCAGCAACGCCTGCAATTACAAATACCCACCATTCAACTTTTATACGATACGCATAATTCTGCAACCAGGTGTTCATCATCCACCAGCCTAATGGTACCGCAATTAAAAAAGCGATGATAACGGGCATTAAAAACTCTTTACTTACCAATGTAATAATGCCCTTTACAGATGCGCCCAACACTTTGCGTACACCGATCTCCTTCACCCGCTGGCGAATTACGATAGATGCAATACCAAACAAGCCCATGCAGGACAGAATGATCGCAATACCTGCAGCAATGGTAAATATGTTTGCCATCGATTGTTCTTCGCTGTACATGCGTTCTATGTTTTCGGTTACATAAGAACCATTAAATTCAACGCCAGGCTCAACAGATGCGTATGTTTTCTTTATAAGATCCATTGTTGTTGCCGGGTTATTCGTATTAACCCTTATCCATACATAGTTCATACTATTATCCCTGTTTAAGAAAATAGCCAGCGGGCGCTGCTGGTCATTAAAAGATTTTAATCGTATATCGGGTACAATAGCTGCGATGGTTATTTTAGGTTGGGTACTGTCTGCATAATAAGAAAAACCAGCCAACGTTTTTTTTCCAAACTGTTCTGCATAGCTCTGTGTTGCAATGATAGTGGTAGTTGTATCGGTATAATCTTTTGAAAAATCATGGCCGCTTAATGCCTGTATGTTTAGTGTTTTTAAGAAATCATAATCAACATTTATGGTTTGCCCGCAAATGGTTTTATCGGCATAATCAAAACAGGTTATGGACGTGCTTGAACTTCTGTCTGCACCAACACCAAGATTTGTATTGCTGCCGGTAACACCAATAACCGCAGCCTGTGTTGCAAGCCGGGTGCGCATTTGCGAAACGATGTAGGCGCCTTTGTCTTCATTCTTTATAGGAATACTTATGAGGGATGCTGTATTATAGCCTAATGGTGCAGAACGTAAATGATCAAACTGCTGGTAGATGATAATGGTGCAACACATTAGCACAATGGCTATAACAAATTGTGTTATGATCAATGCATTTCTTAATGCGCCGGGTTTCTTTATGCTTATCTTTCCTTTTAATATTTCAACTGTTTTCAGTTTAGACATGATAGAAGAGGGATAACCCGAAGCGATAAAGGAAACCAGTATCATTAAAATAAACAGGATGCTTATTATTATTGGATTATACAGCAAGCCTGCATCCAGTGAATTGTCTAATGCGGCATTAAAATTCTTTATAAGTAATACAATGATCCCCGCTGCCATTAACATGGAAACGAACACCATTATGAAACTCTCTCCCCAAACCTGCAGCCATATTTGTTTTTT
>Ga0164308_10001861_pt1 | contig 11249 bp, 11 predicted proteins | sample Whisoiple_246_MG_FD_109983 | JGI IMG/M metagenome (GOLD analysis project Ga0164308, IMG submission 109983) | Soil microbial communities amended with fresh organic matter from upstate New York, USA - Whitman soil sample_246_MG | ecosystem: Environmental > Terrestrial > Soil > Unclassified >... | reverse complement strand
TGCGGCGCCGCCCCGCTTGACCCATTAGGGGTGCACCACGGCTGGAACGTCTAGTCCCCTCCAGCGATCGAAGTCGATCCCGAAAGACGGCCGCGACGAACCGGCACTGATCTGCGACGGACTTGCCGGCACGCTGCCACATGTCCGCCGATAGCCTCGACCTCGAGGGCGGAGGGAAAGCGAACCCCACCCTGGGCGGGGGAGCGGAATTGGCCCCTGTCTCTTCGGGACGCGTTCGCGCGCGACGTACGTGAGTACCATCGCCGCTCGTGGAGCAGGCCCGCATCCGCAACTTCTCGATCATCGCGCACATCGACCATGGCAAGTCGACGCTCGCCGACCGCATCCTCGAGCTGACGGACGCGGTTTCGGCGCGCGACATGCGCGAGCAGGTTCTCGACTCGATGGACCTCGAACGCGAACGCGGCATCACGATCAAGGCGCAGGCCGTCCGGGTGGCGTGGAAGGGCCACGAGCTCAACCTCATCGACACGCCCGGACATGTCGACTTCACCTACGAGGTGTCGCGCTCGCTCCAGGCTTGCGAGGGGGCGCTGCTCGTCGTGGACGCCGCGCAGGGCGTCGAGGCGCAAACGCTCGCCAATGCCTATCTCGCGATCGAGAACGGGCTCGAGATCGTTCCGGTCGCGAACAAGATCGACCTCCCCGCTGCCGACCCCGACGAAACGGCCGTGGAGGTAGCCGACCTGCTCGGCGACGACCCGGCCCGCGTGCTCCGGATCTCCGCCAAGACCGGCGACGGCGTTGCCGACGTCCTCGACGCGATCGTCGAGCGTGTGCCGCCTCCGGCCGGTGACCCCGAGGCGCCGGCGCGCGCCCTCGTCTTCGACTCGGCGTACGACCAGTACCGCGGCGTCGTCGCCTTCGTTCGCGTCGTCGACGGATCGTTTTCCGGCCGCGAGGAGCTCCGGACGATGGCCACGGACACCCGCTTCGACGTCGAGGAGCTCGGCTTCTTCTCCCCGGCCATGACCCCGGTCGAGAGCCTGTCCGCGGGCGAGGTCGGCTACGTCGTGACGGGGTTGAAGGACGTCTCGCGCCTCCGCGTCGGCGACACCCTCACGTCGGTCCGGGAGCCGGCGACCGCGGCGTTACCCGGATACAAGGATGTCAAGCCGATGGTCTTCGCCGGGCTCTTCCCGACCGACTCGGACGATTACCCGGAGCTGCGCGACGCGCTCGAGCGGCTCAAGCTCAACGACGCCGCGCTCGTCTACGAGCCGGAGACCTCGCAGGCGCTCGGCTTTGGCTTCCGCAGCGGCTTCCTGGGGCTTCTCCACATGGAGATCGTCCGCGAGCGGCTCGAGCGCGAGTTCGACCTTGACCTGCTCGTCACGGCGCCGAACGTCGCCTACCGCGTGGAGGAGCGGAACGGCGAGTGGATCGAGGTGCACAACCCGGCCGAGTTCCCCCGCGAGGTCGAGGAGGTCGAGGAGCCGTACGTCGCGGCCTCGATCATCGTCCCGAAGGAGTACGTCGGCGCTGTGATGGAGCTCAACAACGAACGGCGCGGTACGTTCGGCCGCCTGGAGTACCTCTCTCCCGAGCGCGTCCACCTCACGTACGAGCTTCCCCTCGCCGAGATCGTCCTCGACTACTACGACCAGCTGAAGTCGCGCACGCGCGGGTATGCGTCCTTCGACTACGACCTCGCCGGCTTCAAGCCGGGAGAGCTCGTGCGCGTCGACGTGCTCGTCGGTGGGGAGCCCGTCGATGCCCTGTCCCTCATCGTCCACCGGAGCTTCGCCTACGACCGCGGCCGCCTCCTTGTCGACAAGCTGCGCGAGGAGATCCCGCGCCAGATGTTCGACGTCCCGATCCAGGCCGCGATCGGGGCACGCGTGATCGCGCGGGAGACCGTGAAGGCGAAGCGCAAGGACGTGCTTGCCAAGTGCTACGGCGGCGACATCACGCGCAAGCGGAAACTGATCGAGAAGCAGAAGGCCGGCAAGAAGCGGATGAAGCAGGTCGGCGCGGTCGAGGTGCCGCAGGAGGCGTTCCTCGCGGTCCTCAACATCGGTCAGGGGAAAGGCTCATGAGCGGAGGCAGGCACCTCTACGTCCATCTGCCGTTCTGCGCCCATCGCTGCGGCTACTGCGACTTCGTCACCGTCGTCGGCCGGAGCGTGCAGCACGCGCCCTACATCGATGCGTTGCTGCGGGAGCTCGAGCTCGAGCGCGGCCGGCTCGCGGAGCGGCTCGAGACGGTCTTCCTCGGAGGCGGGACGCCCACCTTCACCTCGCTGTCGGATCTTCAGCGCCTCCTCGAGGCGCTCCCGGCGGCCGAAGAGGTGACCGTCGAGGCGAACCCCGAGACCGTGTCGCCCGAGCTCGCCCGCGCGCTGCGTGTCGCCGGCGTCACGCGCGTCTCTGTCGGCGCCCAGACGTTCCGGCCGCAGCTCCTCGAGGTGCTCGAGCGCGTTGCTGGCCCTGACGACGTCCGGCGCGGCGTGCATCATCTCCGTGATGCCGGATTCGACAACATCTCGCTCGATCTCGTCTACGGGATTCCCGGCCAGACCGCCTCCGATCTCGAGACCGACCTCGAGGACGCGCTCGAGCTCCAGCCGGAGCACCTCTCCTGCTACGAGCTCGAGGCGAAGCCGGGGACGCGCTTCACCCATGCCTGGGGAGCCGAGCTCGCCCGTCAGGCCGACGCGATGGAGGATTACTTCGAACGCGTCGTGGCCTGCCTGACCGGCGCCGGCTACCGCTGGTACGAGACGGCGAACTTCTGCCGGGCGGACATGGCCGGGCGGGACCTCCGCGCGCGGCACAACCTCGCCTACTGGCTCGGCCACGACTACCTCGGGATCGGGATCGGCGCGGTCAGCACAATCGAGAACCTGCGCTGGCGCAACACGCCGGGGCTCGGGCGCTACCTGGAGGCGCTCGCAGCCGGACGCCCGCCCGAGCGCGAGCACGAGCCGCTCGAACCGGACGTACAGGCACGCGAGCGCGTGTTGCTCGGGCTCCGGCTCGACGAGCCGTTGCCGCTCCGGGACCTTCGGCCCGCACTTGACGCGGAGGCACTTGCGCGCGCCGAGCGGCTCGGGCTCGCCGTAGACGGAGGCGAGACGCTCGCGCTGACCCGGCGCGGCCGTTTCCTCGGCGGCGGGGTCACCGCCGACATCCTCGCCTGAGCGGAGCAGGGATCGTCGGCAGCTCCCGCTAAAATCTCCTGCAAATGGAGATAACGGAGCAGCTCAGCGAGCGGCAGCAGGCCATTCTCCGGCGCGTCGTCGAGGAGTTCGTCGGCACAGGTCAGCCCGTGGGCTCGAAAACGCTCGTCGAGCGCTCTGACCTGCGCGTGTCGCCGTCGACCGTCCGGGCCGAGCTCGCGGAGCTCGAGAGCCTCGGCTACCTCACGCATCCGCACACCTCCGCGGGCCGTGTTCCGACCGAGCGTGGGTACCGCTTGTACGCCGACGAGTTGCTCGGACGGCTCGAGTCTCAGCCTCCCGCGTTTCCACTCGACCTCACGTCGACCAACACCGAGGTCGAGTCGGCGTTGCAGGCAACGACGGAGATGCTCTCCCAGGTGACGCGCCTGCTCGCGCTCGTCTCTGCGCCGCCCCTCGAGGCGACACACGTGCGTCACGTCGAGGTGCTGCTCCTCCAGCCGCAGTTGGTGATGGTCGTCGTCATCACGTCCGCCGGCGGAGTCTCGAAGAGACTCTTCCACTTCGAGGACCCTGTCGACCCCGGGCTCGCGCTCTGGGCGGGCGACTACCTGAACGAAGCCGTCTCCGGCCTCCACCTCGGCACAGGCCTGCTGCAACGGCGTTTCGACGACGAGGGCCTCCGCCCGTCCGAGCGGGCGTTCCTCGCGGCGCTCCGGCCGGCCTTCATCGAGCTCGTCTCGGCCGAGCAGCGCCTGTACGTCGGCGGTGCCGCCGACCTGCTCGGCGACGTGCGAGCGGAGGAGCTCGACGCCTACCGCAGCCTGTTCGAGCTCGTCGAGCGCCGGGCCGACCTGATCGACGTGCTCGGTCAGCCCAGTTCGTCGCAACGGCCGTTCGTCCGTCTCGGCCAGGAGCTTGCCCATCCCGGTCTCGCCGAGATCGCGCTCGTCGGCGCATGCTACGGGCTGGTCCACCGGGCGCTCGGCGCGGTCAGCCTCGTCGGCCCCGTCCGCATGGACTACGAGAAGGCCCTCGGCGCGGTGCGCTCGGCGGCGCTCGAGCTGTCGCGCTTCGTCGAGTCGATCTACAACGAAGGCTGAACCTGGGGCGGCAGACGCCGCCGCTACATTCCGAGGCCATGGCGACGACCGACCGCGACTACTACGAGCTGCTCGGCGTCGGCCGCGAGGCGAGCGAGGGAGAGATCAAGCGCGCGTTCCGGCAGTTGGCCCGAGAACTCCATCCCGACGTCTCCGAGGAGCCCGACGCGGAGGAGCGGTTCCGTGAGGTCGTGGAGGCATACGAGGTGCTTTCGAAGACCGAAACGCGCGACCTCTACGACCGCTACGGCCACGCCGGCCTGCGCAGCGGCGGCTTCGACCCGGGCCACGTCGACTTCGGCAGCCTCGCCGATCTCTTCTCCGCCTTCTTCGGCGACGAGAGCCTTTTCGGCGGCCGCGGCCGAAGTGGGAGCGCCCGCGGCGCCGACCTCGCGGCGACCGTCGAGATCGACCTGGTCGAGGCGGCGCACGGCGTCACGCGCGAGGTGCCGTTCGAGGCTGCCGTCACGTGCGGCGGTTGCAATGGGAACGGCGCCGAGCCTGGCACCGAGCTGACGACGTGCCCGACGTGCGACGGAGCAGGGCGGCTCCAGCAGGTGTCTCGGAGCGTGTTCGGCGAGTTCGTCCGCACCCAGACCTGCCCGGCGTGCGCCGGAACCGGCCGTCGCATCGAGCACCGGTGCGCCCAATGCCGGGGCGCGGGACGTGTCGTCGAGGAGCGCACGCTCCCGGTCGAGATCCCGCCCGGAATCCACCACGGCCAGCGGATCCGGCTGAGCGGCGAGGGTCACGCCGGGCCGGCAGGCGGCCAGGCGGGAGACGTCTATCTCGAAGTTCACATCCGTCCCGACGAGCGGTTCGTGCGCGAGGGAGACGACATCTACGCGACCGCCGACCTGACCTTCACGCAGGCTGCGCTCGGGGCCACTCTCTCGATCCCGACCCTCGACGGCCAAGAAGAGGTCGAGTTTGCGCCCGGAACGCAGCCCGGCGAGATCGCCGTCCTGCACGGCCGCGGCATGCCGATCCTGCAGGGCCGTGGCCGCGGCGACCAGCGCGTCCTCGTCAACGTCCTCGTACCCCGCCGGCTGACGGACGAGCAACGGCGCCTGCTGCACGAGTTCGACGAGCATGCCGACGAAAGCACATACGGCAAGCCCGAAGGCCTGTTCGGCAAGCTCAAGAGCGCCTTCCGCTGAGGCGGTACGTCGTCGTCGGCGGAGAGCCCGAGCTCGCGCTCCTGCTCCACATCTTTCCCGAGGGCGTCGAGGAGCTTGAGGGCGGCTACGCCGTCTACGCCGATGAGCCGCCGCTCGGGTTCGACGTCGTGGCGGTCGACGAGGTGGACGAGAGCTGGCCGGACGCGTGGCGCGACTTCCACCACGGCGTCCGCGTCGGCGCGCTCTGGGTCGGGCCTCCGTGGGAGGAGGCGCCTTCGGATTCGATCGCCGTCGTGATCGACCCGGGCCGCGCCTTCGGCACGGGAGCCCATGCGACGACGCGACTCTGCCTCGAGCTGCTCCAGGATTCCGAGCCGGAAAGCCTGCTCGACGTCGGCTGCGGCTCGGGCGTCCTCTCCATCGCGGCCGCGAAGCTCGGCTTCGGGCCGGTCGGCGCGTTCGACATCGACGAGGTGGCGCTAGAGACGACCGCGGCCAACGCGAGCGCGAACGGCATCGACGTGGACATCCTGGGCGAGCTCCGCCCGGCCCGACTCGCGGTGATGAACATCGCGCTCGACGTGGTCGAGGCCATGCTGCCGAAGCTCGCGGTCGAGCGGGCGATCACCTCTGGATACCTCGAGCGCGACGAGCCGCGCGCCGCGGGTTGGCGGCAGAGAGAACGGCAGGTCTGCGACGGCTGGGCCGCTGACCTGCTCGAACGCGTCTAGTTGCGGACGATTTTCGCCAGACCCTCTAGCTCATTACCATCGCGCCGATGGCGAGCTTCTCGGTCCGCTTCCTCGGCTGCAAGGTCTCGCACGTCGACGCCCACGCAGTGCGCGAGCGGCTGCTGGCCGACGGCCATGAGGAACTCGACAGGGACGCCGACGTCGCGGTCGTCAACACGTGCTGCGTCACGCACGAGGCGGTGGCGAAGTCGCGCAAGGAGGCGGCGCGCGCGGCGCGCACGCATAGCCGCGTCTACGTCACCGGCTGCGGTGCCAACCTCGCGGGCGACGCCTTCGCGGGACTACCCGCCAACGTGGTCGTCGTCCCGCGCCGGAGCGAGGAGACGCCCGACTTCGTAGCCGCAGACGTTGGCGCGATCGGGTGCGTCCAGGCGGACGCCCGCCTCGACCGCGTCCGTGCCTTCGTCAAGGTTCAGGACGGATGCTCGTTCTCGTGCCGCTTCTGCGTCATTCCGCTCGTGCGCGGAGAATCGAGGAGCCGCACGGCCGAGGCGGTCCTCGGCGAGATCCGCCGCCGCGTCGCGCAGGGTCATCGCGAGGTCGTGCTCACCGGCATCAACCTCGGCTGCTACCGCGACCGCGCCGCCGGCTACCGCCTGCCGCGGCTCGTGCGCGAGGCCGGCGCAACGCCGGGCCTCGAGCGGCTCCGCCTCTCTTCGATCGAGATCAACCACGTCGACGAGGAGCTCGTTGCCGCGCTTCGCGAGACGCCGGCGGCGAGCCGGCACCTCCATGTGCCGCTCCAGTCGGGCGACGACGCAGTCCTGCGCGCGATGGGCCGCCGCTACTCCGTCTCCACCTACCTGCGGCGGCTTGCCCCGCTGCAGGAGGAGTTCAACCTGACGAGCGACGTCATCGTGGGCTTCCCGGCCGAGGACGGGCGGGCATTCGAGCGGACGCTCGCCGTCGCCGAGGAAGCCGGGCTGACGAAGGTGCACGTCTTCCCGTACTCGCCCCGCCCCGGTACCCGCACCGCCGCCGAGGATCCCGTGCCGCAGCAGGTGAAGAAGGAACAAAGCGCCCAACTACGCGCGACCTCGCACTCCGCCTACCTCGCTCACTAGCGCTCGAAGGTCGGCCGCGACGACCTCGTGCTCGTCGACCGGATCGGCCGCGGCTACGGCGACGACTACTCGCCGTGGCTCGTGACCCAGTCAGCGCCGGTCGGCGAGCTCCTCCGCGTCCGCGGCGCCGCCGTGTCGGAGGAGGGGATACTCGCCGCATGAACGACGACTGCCTCTTCTGCACGCTCTATCGCGAAGGCGGCCACGTGGCCGCCACGGAGGGCTTCGTCGTGATTCGCGACATCAACCCGCAGGCCCCCGTGCACCTCCTCGTCATCCCGGAGCATCACATCGACTCCTTCCGCGAGATTTCCCAGTTCTCCGCGGACGAGGACAAGCGGATGCTCGACTTCATCGCCGAGGTCGCCGCACGCGAGGGGTTGACCGATTACCGTGTCGCGGTCAATGTGGGCCCGAGCGCGGGCCAGACGGTCTTCCACCTCCACTGGCACATCAAAGGCGGCTGGGCGTGACCCTTATCGAGGAGATCGAGGACGAGCTGAAGGACGCAATGAAGGCGCGCGACGCCGAGCGCCGCGATGCCTTGCGCCTGATCCTCAACTCCCTCAAGAGCTCGCAGAAGGAGCTGCAGCGGCCGCTGAGCGAGGAGGAGGAGCTCCAGGTGCTCCAGCGCGAGCGGAAGCGGCGCGTCGAGGCGGCCGAGGCGTTCCGGACAGGGGGCCGGGAGGAGCAGGCGGCCGCGGAGGAGCGCGAACTCGACGTGCTCGAGGAGTTCATGCCCGAGCCGCTGTCCGAGGACGAGATCGACGAGATCGTGGACGACGTCATCGCCGAGGTGGGGGCCACGTCGATGGCCGACCTGGGACGCGTGATGGCGGACGTGATGCCGCAGATCGCCGGCCGGGCAGACGGCTCCGAGGTCAGCCAGATCGTCCGCGAAAAACTGGCCTAGACCTGCGCGCTACGGGACGCGGCGGGCGCCGACGAGCGCCGACGCGTAGTAGCCGGAGAGCGACGCGATCTGGACGACCGTGCCCGTGTGTGGCGCATGCACGAACTGGCCGTTGCCGATGTAGATCCCGACGTGGCCGAGGCCGTCGAAGAAGACGAGGTCGCCCGGCTGGATCTGGGACATCGAGATCGGCGTGGTCGCGCTCCACTGCGCGACGGTGTAGTGCGGTAGCGAGATCCCGAGCCGCCCGTACACGTACATCACGAGGCCGGAGCAGTCGAAGCCGCTCGGGCTCGAGCCGCCCCACACGTACGGGACCCCGAGGTACTGGAGGGCGATCGACGCGGCCTGGGGGTGGCCGACGCCGGGGTTCGCGACCGGCACGCTCACCGGCGGCGCCGCGACGCCGGTGGTGGACGTCGGGGGCGGGGCCGTCGTCTGCGCCGGCTGAGCCGCGGCCGCGCGGGCAGCAGCCTGCGCCTCGAGCTGAGCTTTCAGCCGCGCCTGGGCCTCGGCCCTGAGCCGGGCCTCGCGCTCGGCCTCCTGCTGCTGGAGCTGCTGGATCGAGCTGTGGATCGACGCGAGCAGCTGCTTCTGCCGTGCCAGCGCCGAATTGATCTCGCTCCTCTTCGTGGCAAGCGACGCGACGGTGGTCTCTCGCTCGTGCTTCAGCTTCGTGAGCTGCTCCTGACGGAGCTGCACGCTGTGCTCGAAGCGTTGCGCCTGCTGGCTCAGCGCGGCGTCCTGGTTCGAGAGCACCTGCGCCGACTCGGCGCGGTCGATCATCTGGGAAAGGCTCTTCGCGCCTGCGATCACGTCGATATAGCTCGGCGAGCCGTTCACGTAGAGCGAGTAGACCCGGTTCATGAGGCGCTTCTGCGCCGCGCGGAGGTTGCCCCGCGCCACGTGGAGCGCGAACTCGTTCCGGCGCAGGCTCGCCTTCACGCGCTGGAGCTCGAGTCGTGCACTGTCGTACTCCTGGATGACCGTCTCGAGGTTGCGGCCGATCTGGTTGATCTCGGCCACGACGGCTTTCGCGTGCGCCTGCTCGGCCCGGATCTGCGGCGTCGGATGCGCCCGCGCCGCGGTCGCCGCGACTGAGGCTAGGACGAGCGTGCAAAGGAGGGCGAGTCCGATTCGGCGCATAAAAAACGTCGTAGAAAGACGACCCGAAGGCGGAGACGCTAGCGCATAGGGCCGACGGAGTCACGTTCGTGGCCGACGCTACGAACCCTTGTTCCCCCGTTTCCGACGGGGAGGAGCCGCCGCCGACCCGCCTACACTGACCGCATGCAGGCCGTTCTGGACGTCCCGAATGAGGTCGCCGTCGAGCTCGCCGGAATCGGCGACGGAGTGCTGCACGCGCTCCGCGACCGGCTCGGCTGCACGGTGAACCTGCGTGGCAACCGGCTCACACTCGACGGCGACGACGCGAAGGTCGCCGAGGCGCAGGCGGTCGTCGAGGAGCTCGTCGAGCTCGTCGAGGGCGGCCAGGAGATCGGCGCCGGCACCGTGGACACGATCCTGAGCGCCATCGACCAGGCCGAGGATGTGCGTGAGATCTTCGAGGATGTCGTCTGGTCGCACCGCGGCAAGCGGATCACGCCGAAGACGGTGACGCAGAAGCGGTACGTCGACGCGATCCGCGACTGCACCGTCACCTTCGGGATCGGCCCCGCCGGGACGGGGAAGACCTACCTTGCGATTGCGCTCGCGGTAGCTGCGCTGTCGGAGCGCCAGGTCGGGCGGCTGATCCTCACCCGCCCTGCCGTGGAGGCGGGCGAGCGGCTCGGCTTCCTCCCCGGCGACGTGCTTGCCAAGGTCGATCCCTACATGCGCCCGCTCTTCGACGCGCTGTACGACACGATGGATCCGGAGCGGCTGAACAGCTACCTCGAACGCGGCACGATCGAAGTAGCTCCACTCGCCTACATGCGCGGTCGCACGCTCAACGACAGCTTCATCATCCTCGACGAGGCGCAGAACACCTCTCCCGAGCAGATGCAGATGTTCCTCACGCGGCTCGGGTTCGGCTCGAAGATGGTCGTCACCGGCGACGTGACCCAGGTCGACCTGCCGCGGGAGCAGGCGTCCGGCCTGATCCAGGTGCGCGACATTCTCGCCTCGGTCGACGGGATCGCCTTCGTCGAGTTCACGCACCAGGACGTCGTCCGCCACAAGCTCGTGCAGCGCATCGTCGAGGCGTACAAGCGCCACGCGGAGTCCACCGGGACGCAGCGCAGCCGGTGAGCACTTGCTTGCCGATGATTTGGGTCGAGGTCGACAACCGCTCCGGGCGCGAGGTGGACGAGGCGGCCGCGGTCGAGCTCGCGCGGGCCGTGCTCGCCGAGGAAGGTGTCCAGGCGGGAGAGCTCGGGCTCGCCTTCGTCGCCTTGGACGAGAGCCAGGCTCTGAAGCGCGAGCACCTCGGCGTCGACGAGGCGACCGACGCGCTCGCGTTCCCGATCGACGGCCTCGCGGCGCTCCCCAACGGCGTGCCGCGCCAGCTCGGCGACGTTGTCGTCTGTCCGGACCTGGCGGGCGACGAGTGGCGCGGGCCGCTCGTGCACGCACTCCTCCACCTCGTCGGCTACGACCACGGGCCGGAGATGGAGGCGCGCGAGGCGGTGTACGCCACGTGACCGTTACGCCGCTGCCGCGTGGGCCCGAGGACGAGGAGCAGGCCGAACGGCCGGCCCGACGCTCTGCCCCGCCGGCGCCGGGCCGGGCGCCGTCGCTGCTCGACAGCTTCAACTACGCGCTAGAGGGGATCATCCACGTCCTCCGGACCCAGCGGAATCTCCGCATCCACTTCGTCGCCGCGATTCTCGTCTTCGGGGCCGCGCTCGCCGTCGGAGTCACACGGCTCCAGCTGATCGCGCTCGTGCTCGCGATCGCCTTCGTGCTCGTCGCGGAGATGCTGAACACCGCGATCGAGGGTGTGATCGACGTCTCGACCACGTCCTTCGACCCGAACGCGAAGCTCGCCAAGGACATCGCCGCGGGCGCAGTCCTCATCGCCTCGATCACCGCGGTCGCCGTCGGCTACCTCGTCTTCGAGAGCGCCGCCGGGCATCAGGCGACGCACGTCCTCGACCGGGTGCGGCACGGGCCCGCCGAGATCACGCTCGTCGCGCTCGTCCTCGTCGTGTTC
>Ga0164308_10001860_pt1 | contig 11251 bp, 10 predicted proteins | sample Whisoiple_246_MG_FD_109983 | JGI IMG/M metagenome (GOLD analysis project Ga0164308, IMG submission 109983) | Soil microbial communities amended with fresh organic matter from upstate New York, USA - Whitman soil sample_246_MG | ecosystem: Environmental > Terrestrial > Soil > Unclassified >... | reverse complement strand
GAGCCGTTGCGGATCTCGCCGCCGTCGCGCTCGAACTCGAGGAAAAATTCTTTGGCCCAGTTGATTTCGTCCAGGGACGGCGACAGCCCCTCGTTCACCGTTGCGCACTGATCCGGCGTCAGGCAGATCTTGCCGGTCATGCCGAACTCGGCGGAAACGGCGGTGGCCTCGCTCAGCTTCAGCGCGCTTGACCCGACGGTGGGGCCGTCGATGGCGCCCGGTAGATGTGCAGCCTTCGCCGCGATCGTGAACCGCGAGCGCGCATAGGCCAGAGTGGTCGGGTTGTCGCCGAAGCCGGTGTCGCGACGGAAGTCACCGATACCGAAGGCGAGCCGGAACGTGCCCTTCGCCGCAGCGATCTCCGTGATCCGCTCCAGCCCGCGGGCCGTCTCGACCAGCGCCACGATGGGAACTCCAGCCAGTCGCTTGGCAGTCTCGGTGACGTGATCGACGGACTCGACCATCGCCAGCATCACGCCGCCGATCGACGTGCCCGACAGCATTTCGAGGTCGTCCTGCCACCACTGCGTCCCGAAGCCGTTGACGCGGACCCAGTCGCCGTTGCCCTCCCCGAGCCATTTGGTCACGTTGTCGCGGGCGGCGGCCTTGTCCTTCGGGGCGACCGCATCCTCGATGTCGAGGACCACGATGTCGGCGCGGGACCTGACGGCGGGCGCGAACCTTTCGTATTGCGCGCCGTTGACCAGCAGCCAACTCCGGGCGAGAACGGGGTTGATCCGCGAGCCGATATCCGCGTCGTCCTGAGTGGTGCTGACCTCGTTGTCCACCCGAATATCGTCGCGCACCGCCCCCGTCAGGCCAAGAGCGGGGGTCTGTCCAGGTCAGGGAAGCGCGGCGAAGAGCTTCTCGAGCGCAGCCCAATGCCGGTCGGCCGCGGACTTGTCGTAAGGCGGGTTGTCCGGGACGGCGAACCCGTGCCCGGCCGGATAGATCTCGACCATGTGCTCGACACCGGCCGCTGTCAGTGCCTTGTCCAGAGTTTCGGCATGCTCGGCGGTGAAGCTTCCGTCGTTCTCCGCGCCGGCCACATAGACGGTCGCGTTCATCTTGTCGGCGAGCAGATGCGGGCTGTTCGGATCGTCGGTGACCAGGCCGCCGCCGTGGAACGAGCCGGCGGCGCCGACGCGCTCAGGATGTCGTCCGGCGACGATCACCGAGGTCCGGCCGCCCATGCAGTAGCCGAAAACCCCGAACCGCGAGCCCGTGACTTCGGGGCGCGCTTCGAGGAAGTCGAAGAACGCGCCGGCGTCGCTGGCGATCATGTCGGGCGTCACCGAGCCGACCATTGTCATCAGCCGGGTCCGTTGCTTGGGGTCGCTGAACACGGTCCCCATATCGAACGGCTGCCAGTCACCGTGCCGGTAGTAGACGTCGGGCAGCAGCACGGCGTAGCCGTAGTCGGCCATTCTCTGGGCCATCTCCTGCATGGTGTCGCGAACACTTCCCGCGTCGGGGTACATGACAAGCCCCGGCCACGGACCGGAGCCCTCGGGAATGTGCAGGGTGGCGGGGCATGTGCCGTCCGGCGTGGTGACGGCGGCAGAAACACTCGGCATGCTTCCGTTCTACGCCACTCCTCTGGACGTAAGCTGGGCGGCGTGCCGATCGCCACTCCCTATGAGGATCTGCTGCGCGTGGTGCTCGACCGTGGCACACCCAAGGCGGACCGCACCGGCACCGGTACCCGCAGCCTCTTCGGCCACCAGTTGCGCTACGACCTGGCGGCCGGTTTCCCGCTCATCACTACAAAAAAGGTGCATCTGAAGTCGGTGATCTACGAGCTGCTGTGGTTCCTGCGCGGTGACTCGAACGTGCGCTGGCTGCAGGACCACGGCGTCACTATCTGGGACGAATGGGCCAGTGACACAGGCGATCTCGGGCCCGTCTATGGCGTCCAGTGGCGGTCTTGGCCGACGCCGTCCGGGGAGCACGTCGACCAGATCAGTGCCGCGTTGGAACTGCTGAAATCCGATCCCGATTCGCGGCGCAACATCGTCTCGGCGTGGAATGTCGGCGAGATCCCGCAGATGGCGCTGCCGCCCTGCCACGCGTTCTTCCAGTTCTATGTCGCCGAGGGCAGGTTGAGCTGCCAGCTCTACCAGCGCAGCGCCGACCTGTTCCTCGGCGTTCCGTTCAACATCGCCAGCTATGCGCTGCTCACGCACATGATGGCTGCGCAGGCGGGCCTCGACGTCGGTGAATTCGTGTGGACCGGCGGCGACTGCCACATCTACGACAACCACGTCGAGCAGGTCACCGAGCAGTTGCGTCGCGAGCCTCGACCATATCCGGAACTTGTTCTGGCGCCCCGGGATTCGATTTTCGACTACACCTACGACGACGTCGTCATCAAGAACTACGACCCACACCCGGCGATCAAGGCACCCGTAGCGGTATGACGGTGGGCCTGATCTGGGCCCAGTCGCCCTCCGGTGTGATCGGACGCGCCGGCGCCATCCCGTGGCGGCTGCCCGAGGACCTGGCCCGCTTCAAAGAGCTCACCATGGGCCACACCGTGGTCATGGGCCGGCTGACATGGGAGTCGCTGCCAGGCAAGGTGCGGCCGTTGCCCGGCCGGAGAAATGTCGTAGTGACCCGGCAAGCTGACTACATGGCCGATGGCGCGACGGTGGTGGGCGGCCTCGATGAGGTGGCCGCCGATGACGAGATGTGGGTCATCGGCGGCGGCCAGATCTACACACTGGCGCTTCCGATCGCGACCAGGTGCGAGGTCACCGAGGTGGAGGTCGACCTGCCGCGTGAGGACGACGACGTCGTCGCGCCGGTGCTCGACGAGGCGTGGGCGGGCATCGAGGGCGACTGGATGGCCAGCACGTCGGGCCTGCGATACCGGTTCACCAGCTATCAGCGCGCATGAAGCTCACCGCGGGGCAGGCTCGTCGGGTTGCGGTCGCGGCCCAAGGGTTCCACGAGCCCAAGCCGCGCGGGCCGGTGAACCGCGCGCATCTACGACGGCTGATCTCGCGAATCCAAGTGCTGCAGCTCGATTCGGTGTCGGTCGCGGTGCGGGCGCACTACGCGCCGGTGTTCAGCCGTCTGGGGCCCTACGACAGAGACGTGGTGGACCGCGCGGCCTGGAGTCACAGCGCACGGTCGCCTCGGCTGCTTGTCGAATACTGGGCACACGAGGCCGCCCTGATGTTCGTCGACGACTGGCCCCTGATGCGCTGGCGGATGCGGGAGTACACCGACGGCCGGTGGGGCAAGGAGATCGTCAAGAAGAATCCGCGGCTGGCCGACGACATCGTCGCCGCCGTCGCTGACCTCGGACCGTCGACAGCCGGTCAGATCGAGGCCCATCTCGAGTCGGAGCCACGTGGCAGGAAAGGTCCGTGGTGGGACCGTAGCGAAACGAAGTGGGTGGCCGAGGCGCTGTGGTCGGCAGGTGTGCTGACGACCGCCACCCGGGTCGGCTTCGCCCGGCACTACGAACTGACAGAGAAGGTACTTCCGCCCGAGGTGCTGGCGCGCGAGGTCGACGACGACGAAGCGATCCGCGAACTGACACTGCGGGCGGCTTCCGCGCTTGGCGTCGGCACCGAGGCGGACATTCGCGACTACTTCCGGCTGGGGGCAGGCCAGATCAAGCCGGCGCTGGCCTCGTTGGTCGACGATGGTGAGCTCGAACAGGTCGAGGTCGACGGGTGGAAGGCGACGGCGTATCTGCGCGCCGGGCAAGTCATTCCGCGCCAGGATCGGGGGACTGCGCTGCTGTGCCCGTTCGACCCGCTGATCTTCTTCCGGCCGCGCGTCGAACGGCTGTTCCAGTTCCGCTATCGCATCGAGATCTATACACCTGCGCCGAAGCGTGAATTCGGTTACTACGTATGGCCTTTCCTGCTCGACGGGCAGCTCGTCGGCCGCGTCGACCTGAAGGCCGAACGCGCATCCGGTGCGCTCAACGTGGTCGGTGCGTTCACCGAGCCGGGCCAGGACTCAGCGCGGGTGGCAGCGGCGCTGGCGGGCGAGTTGCGGTCGATGGCAGGCTGGTTGGGGCTCGCTGACGTCACGGTTGGGGATCGGGGCGATCTGACGGAGACGCTGCAGCGGGTTCTGCGCTGACACCCTCGCCTTCGACCGGTCCTTCGCCACGGAACTCCGGTACGCCGCGGCCGGTGACCCTGTTGACGATGAACACCACTGCGCCGATCGCGAGCCATACGATGCCGCCGATCTTGGCGAGCGGGTCGGCGTTGAACAGCACGTAGCCGATGATCAGGAATCCGAGCGTGGGCACAACCAGGTGCAGCAGATAGTTTTTCGACTTCTTGTGGCCGATGTAGTACCAGACGACGGAGACGTGCAGCAGGCAGAAGGCGAACAGCGCACCGAAGTTCACCAGCGAGGAGATGAGCCCGATCTGGCCGACGAAGAACAGCACGAGCACGACACTGATCGCGCTGACCACGAGGATCGCGTTTATCGGAACCTGGCGGGCACTGATCTTCGACAAGAAGCCAGGCAGTTGGCGATCCCGGCTCATCGAGTACAGCAGCCGGCTGGTCGCCGCCTGGGCGGCCATGGCGTTGGCGAATCCGACCGCGAGCACGTTGACGACGAAGAAGGCATTCATCCATCCGGTGTTCGACGCCGCCTCGACCAGTTTGAAGAACGCGTTGCCCGCCTCGTCATCGCTGAACGATTCCCGTCCGCCGGCGAGCAGGCTGGCGAGCCACGTCTGGATGATGAACAGGAACGCCACGATGAACAGCGAGCCGACCATCGCGCGGCCCGCGGGGTTGCGCTTACCTGTCGACTCCTCTGCGAGGGTGGAAATACCATCAAAGCCAAGGAAACTCAGCACTGCGATCGACAGCGCCGACGCGATCAACGGCGCGCTGACGAGTTCCGAGTTCCAAATCGGCGCGGTGCTCCAGCCGACGTCGGGCAGCGATCCGCCGCTGATCGCGCGGAACGCGATGTAGACGAAGATGACGACAAAGACCAACTCGATGGCCAGGAAAACCCGGTTGGCCATCTTCAACGAGTCGATGCCGAGCAGGTTGATCACGGTGTTGACGATGACGAACACGATCGCCCACAGCCATCGCGGCGTCGAGGGGAACAGTCCGATCATCGACTCCGCGGCGAAGACGTAGAGAAGCGTCGGCACCAGCAGGTAGTCGAGCAAGATTGCCCAGCCCGCGAAAAAGCCTGCACCCGGATGGATTCCACGGCCGACGTAGGAGAACACCGAGCCCGCCAGCGGGAACGACCGCGCCATCTGTGCATACGCCATCGCGGTGAACACCATGGCTATCAGACCGATGAGGTACACCAGCGGAACCATGCCCGAAGCGCTGTTGTAAACGGTGCCGAAGATCGCCCACGGTGCGATGGGCACCATGAACACCAGTCCGTAGATGAGCAGATCGACTGTGGCGACCGAGCGATGCAATTCCTGCTCGTAGCCGAAGGATTCGAGGGAGCGTTGACCTTCCATGACTGTCCTGTCGGGTCGAGGGGCTAGACGCGGGCTGTCGCGTCGTGGCGGGCGAGGAACGCGGCGACGACGGCGCGAACGTCTTCTGGCTTCTCCAGGTGCGAACAGTGGCTGGTGTCGGGAAAAACGTGGCTCTCCGCGCCGGCGATCTGGTCGACATACGGCTGCCAGGCCTCCGGAGTGGCCTCGTCGAACTCGCCTGCGATGACGAGTGTGGGCGCGATGACCTGGGGCAGCCGGTCGATGATGCTCCACCCGCGCAGCGTTCCGAGCACGTGAAACTCGTTGGGGCCGTTCATGGTGTGGTAGACCGTGGGCTCGGCCTCCATCTGCTCGATCGTCTCGACGAGGTCCTGCGGCATGGGTACCACCCGGCACAGATGGCGCCGGTAGAACTCGTCGGTCGCCGCCAGATACTCCGGATCGGTGACGGTACCCGCCTCCTCATGCCGAATCAGTGCATCCCGCACATCCGCAGGCAGCGCGGCCACCAGTTCGGCGCATCCTGCCATCCACAGCTCCATCGATGCGGGCGAGTTGCAGATCGCTACCGACTTCAAACCGGGCGGTCGCAGGACCGCGATCTCGGCGCTGAGCATTCCGCCCCAGGACTGGCCGAGCACGTGGTACTCGTCGATGCCCAGCGCTTCGCGGACGGTGTGGAACTCCTCGACGAACAGGGCGGGCGTCCAGAAGTCGGCGGGTGCATCGGGTAGGTGAGTGCTGTTGCCGCAGCCGATCTGGTCGTAGTGGACGACGGTGCGTCCGGTTTCTGATGCCAATTCGGCGAAATTGCGGACGTAGTTGTGCGCCATACCCGGTCCGCCGTGCAGAACGAACAGCGGCAGGGCGCCCGGCTGCGGGTCGTTCGGCGCGGTGATCTGGACCCAGGTCTCGTGGCCGCGAAACGGAATCATCTGGGTGGTGCGAGGCATGAAGCTCAGCATGAACCCGTAAAGGTCTCATGACAAGACCATTGATCGGGATTTAACATTTGTGCTGACGACAAGGAAATGATTCATGGCGCACAACGGCGCACCGGGCGTGTTGCTACCTCAGCAGCGTGATACGCCGACCCGTGTCGACGAGATCACCGATCGGCTGATCACCGCGATAGCGATCGGTGAGTACCTTCCCGGCGTGCGGTTGCCGGTTGAGCGGGACCTCGCCGCGTCGCTGGGCGCAGGCCGCATGACGGTGCGGGCGGCGCTGGCACGCCTTGTCGACCGCGGGTTGATCGAAACACGTCGTGGCCGCGGCGGCGGGTCGTACGTGCTCCATCAATGGCCGGAATCGTCCACCGAGGCGGTCGGCCGCACGTTGCGCATGCGACTCGACGAACTGAGGAACCGCTGTGACGCGATCTGTCGGGTGCAGGGCACCGTTTCGCGGGCTGCCGCGGAATCGCGGACCGACCATGACATAACGGTGATCCACGCCAGATTCGACGACTACCGATCCGCGCAGAGCGGCCTGGCCGCCCAGCAGGCGGACAGTCGGCTTCATCTGGCGATCATGGACGCGGCCCACAACGACGTGCTCAAACAGGTGCTGCTCGACTTGTTGGCGACAGTGAGTATCGCCGCTCCGGCTCATCCGTGGGGAGAGCCGACCACGATGCGCGCCATGGAATTACGCGCTCTGCAGGAACATGAACAACTGATCGGCGCCATCGCCGACGGCCGTGCCGACGATGCCGATCATCTTGCCCGCCATCACGGGCTCATCGACATCGAGCTCATCACGTCTGCGATGGAGCGCGCCGGCGTGCTCACGGACTGACCTAGAGCCGGCGAGGGCTAGTCAGTTGAACGGAATGTCGTTATCGGCCTTGGAACGCTGATACTGCTCGGACAGCCCCGCGTAGACGTCGCGAATCCGCTTGTCCTGCTCGCGCAGTTTGGTGCGTTGCGGCTCTGGCTCGGTCTCGACCAGCGCACCGATCGAATAGGCGGTCCAGAACGCGTTTGAGCGACGGTACTGGCCGTCTTCCACACCGAAGACCTCCTTGAGGATCTTCAAGTCGTGCGGGATTCCGAAGGCGTCCCGCGAATCCTCGTAGGTGTAGAAGTAGTAGAAGTTGTCGAACCCGCACCAGGTGATCGCCGAAAGGCACAGCGGGCACGGTTCGTGGGTGGACAGGAACACCAAGTCGCGGGTCGACGGTCGTCCGGTCATCTCGTAGAACTGGTTCAGCGTGCTGATCTCGCCGTGCAGCAGGGGATTCGCGGTTTCGCTGTTAGTGCCCGCGATGACCACCGAGAAATCGGATTTGCGCAACAGGGCGGCGCCGAAGATCTTGTTGCCGGCAGCGACGCCCCGCTCGGTCATCGGCAGGATGTCGTGCTCCATGACATTGAGGAGGCGGGACGCGACGGTGTTGTCGCCCATCGCTGCAGCTTAGCGACGCAATGCAGCGGTTCCGGTATGCAAGCCGCAACGCTTTAGTAACGGTGCCCGCGTTAGGGTGAGCCGTGGCCGAGACCGCGCCGTTGCGCGTGCAGTTGATCGCCAAGACGGAGTTCTTGGCCCCACCCGACGTCCCGTGGAGCACCGACGCGGACGGCGGACCGGCGCTGGTGGAGTTCGCCGGTCGGGCCTGCTACCAGAGCTGGTCCAAGCCGAACCCCCGAACGGCGACCAATGCCGATTATCTGCGGCACATCATCGACGTCGGACACTTCTCGGTGCTCGAGCACGCGACGGTGTCGTTCTACATCACCGGGGTCTCGCGGTCGTGCACCCACGAGCTGATCCGGCACCGCCACTTCTCCTATTCACAGTTGTCCCAACGGTACGTGCCCGAGCAGGACTCGCAGGTCGTTCTGCCTCCCGGCATGGAGGACGACCAGCAATTGCAGGCCCTGTTCACCGCCGCCGCTGACGCCAGCCGTGCGACCTACACCGAACTGCTGGCTAGGTTGGAGGCCAAGTTCGCCGACCAGCCCAACGCCGCGATCCGTCGCAAACAGGCCCGTCAGGCCGCCCGCGCGGTCCTGCCGAACGCCACGGAGACCCGCATTGTCGTCACCGGCAACTACCGGGCCTGGCGGCACTTCATCGCCATGCGGGCCAGCGAACAGGCCGACCTGGAAATCCGCAGGCTGGCGATCGCGTGCCTGCGCCAACTCGTCGGGGTCGCGCCGCAGGCCTTCGCCGACTTCGAGATCGCAACGCTGGCGGACGGCACCGAGGTCGCCACGTCCCCGTTGGCCACAGAGGCGTGACCTTCACCGGGTAATCTTGGTGGCCGTGAGCACCAGCGGATTCGACGTGCAGGCCCGCCTGGGCACCGTGCTGACCGCGATGGCGACGCCGTTCAAGCCCGACGGCTCGCTCGACACCGCCACCGCAGCGCGCCTGGCCACCCATCTGGTGGATGCCGGCTGCGACGGCCTGGTGCTGTCTGGTACCACCGGCGAATCGCCGACGACGACCGATGACGAGAAGATGGCGCTGCTGAGGGCGGTGCTGGACGCCGTCGGTGATCGCGCCAGGATCATCGCGGGCGCCGGGACCTACGACACCGCGCACAGCGTGCACCTCGCGAAGGCATCCGAGGCCGAGGGCGCACACGGACTTCTCATCGTCACCCCGTACTACTCGCGGCCGTCCCAAACCGGGCTCGCAGCCCACTTCACCGCGATCGCCGACGCCGTGTCGGCGCCGATTCTGCTGTACGACATTCCCATTCGATCGGGTGTCCCCATCGCATGGGACACCATCCGGGCGGTCGCCGAACACCCGAACATCGTCGGCATCAAGGACGCCAAGGGTGACTTGAACGGCGGTGGCCGAATCATCGCCGAGACCGGTTTGGCGTACTACTCGGGTGACGACGCCCTCAACCTGCCCTGGCTGGCGATGGGTGCGGTCGGATTCGTCAGCGTCTGGGGACACGTCGCGGCGAGCCAGCTCCGAGAGATGTTGTCGGCCTTCAATTCTGGCGATGTCGCCACCGCCCGCAAGATCAACGTGACGCTCGCACCGTTGGCCGATGCGCAGTCCCGCCTCGGCGGCGTCACGATGGCCAAGGAAGGGCTGCGCCTGCAGGGCATCGATGTCGGCGAGCCGCGACTGCCGCAGGTACCTGCCACGCCGGACCAGATCGAGGCGCTCGCCGCTGACATGCGCGCCGCCACGGTACTTCGCTAGTGGATACAGATATCAAACCGCCGGGACCGCTGGTCCCCGGAGGCTTGCGCGTCACCGCACTGGGCGGCATCAGCGAAATCGGCCGCAACATGACGGTTTTCGAGCATCTCGGTCGACTACTGATCGTTGACTGCGGGGTGCTGTTCCCCGGCCATGACGAGCCTGGTGTCGACCTGATCCTGCCCGACCTGCGGCTGATCCAGGACCGCCTCGACGATGTCGAGGCGCTTGTGCTGACCCACGCCCACGAAGACCACATCGGCGCCATCCCGTTTCTGCTCAAGCTACGACCCGACATCCCGCTTGTCGGTTCGAAGTTCACCTTGGCGCTGGTGGCGGAGAAGTGCCGCGAACACCGCATCAAACCGGTATTCGAGGAAGTCGCCGAGGGCCAGAGCTCGATTCACGGCGTGTTCGAGTGCGAGTATTTCGCGGTCAACCACTCGATTCCGGGCTGCCTGGCGATTGCGATTCACACCGGTGCAGGCACCGTGCTGCACACCGGGGACATCAAGCTCGACCAGTCGCCGCCCGACGGCAGGCCCACCGACCTTCCTGGCATGTCGCGGCTCGGCGACTCGGGCGTCGACCTGTTCCTGTGCGACTCGACGAACTCCGAGATTCCCGGCGTGGGCCCGTCGGAAAGCGAGATCGGTCCGAACATGCACCGGCTGATCCGCGGCGCAGAGGGCCGGGTCATCGTCGCGTGCTTCGCCTCCAATGTGGGTCGGGTGCAGCAGATCATCGATGCATCGGTGGCGCTTGGCCGCAAGGTGTCGTTCGTCGGCCGCTCGATGGTGCGCAATATGGGGATCGCGAAGGAGCTGGGCTACCTCACCGTCGACGACGACGACGTCATCGACATCGGCGCGGCGGAGATGATGGCGCCCGGGCGCGTCGTGCTCGTCACCACCGGAACGCAGGGCGAGCCGATGGCTGCGCTGTCGCGGATGTCGCGAGGTGAACATCGCAGCATCACGCTGACGTCGGGCGATCTCATCGTCATGTCGTCGTCTCAGATCCCTGGCAACGAGGAAGCGATCTTCGGCGTGCTGGACGCCCTGGCCAAGATAGGCGTCCGCGTCGTCACCAACGCCCAGGTGCGCATACATGTCTCGGGTCACGCATACGCGGGTGAGCTGCTTTTTCTCTACAACGGGGTGCGGCCGCGCAACGTGATGCCGGTGCACGGAACCTGGCGGATGCTGCGGGCCAATGCGGCGCTGGCCGCCCGCACGGGGGTGCCGGAGGAGAACGTGGTGCTGGCGGAGAACGGCGTCAGCGTCGACCTGGTCGCGGGCAAGGCATCGATTTCGGGTGCGGTATCCACCGGCAAGATGTTCGTCGACGGGTTGATCACCGGTGACGTCGGCGATGCCGTCGTCGGCGAACGGCTCACGTTGTCATCAGGATTCATCGGGATAACGATCGTGGTGCGCCGCGGAACCGGGCGGGTGGCCGCGCCGGTGCGGCTGCACTCGCGCGGCTTCTCCGAGGACCCCAAGGCGCTGGAGCCGGTGACGTCCAAGGTGGAGGAGGAGCTGGAGTCACTTGCCGCCGACAACATCACCGACGTTGCCAGGATCGCCCAGGCGGTGCGCCGCACCGTGG
>Ga0164308_10001859_pt1 | contig 11255 bp, 14 predicted proteins | sample Whisoiple_246_MG_FD_109983 | JGI IMG/M metagenome (GOLD analysis project Ga0164308, IMG submission 109983) | Soil microbial communities amended with fresh organic matter from upstate New York, USA - Whitman soil sample_246_MG | ecosystem: Environmental > Terrestrial > Soil > Unclassified >... | reverse complement strand
TTGCGTGCCTCAGCCGCCATGCGTTTCCTCTTTGCGAAACATGCACAATAATGCATGAAGCCATGCGCGTCTAGACGAGTTCAGGACCTATTATGCACTTTTATTCCTCTCCGGCAGCAACATTGGGCCGAGTCGGACCTGAGCCCCGGCCTCGAAACGGCGGAGCTGCTCCTCCACAGCTCCTATGCGGAGGCGGCCGGCAACGCTGGGCTCCGTGCCAGTTCCCCGCGCCGGCAGCTCCCGGAAAATCCCCCTCGCCTCCCCGATCAGACGCTCCGCCGCACGATCACGACCCATGCGTCGCTTCAATCCGGCATTGGCGATCTGGATCAGCGCCCGCACGGCGAGCCGGTCGGGCCCGTTCATTGGGGCCGCTTTCCAGACAGCCTCCCAGATTTCGTGCGCTTCCCAGAAGAAGCCATTGTCGTGGAGCGTGAGCCCATACCTGAAGGCCGGATGATCGGCCGGCACGAAACGATCGAAGCGGGCCGGCACCAGAGCTTTGGCGTCTTCCAGCGGCGCGCGATCGGGTTCGGCGCCATTGCCAAGCCGATGGGCCCAGCGCGGCAGCTCTAAATCGACAACGTCCATCCTTTGAGTCACGCCGCAAGTTTGCCTTCGCCGTGCAAATGAAGGATGCGATTCACGAAATCGGAAATCGCAATCAGCGTGCGGTTCGGCGCCTCGCGATGCGGCGCATGACCGATGCCGGGCAGAACCGTCACGTCGACCGGGCAATAGCATTCTTCTTTTGCGATCTCGATCTGCCGCAGGGTTCCGTACTGATCGGCTTCGCCTTGTACGATCTGCACCGGCACGCGGATATAGGCGAGCGAATCCGAAATATCCCATTTGCGGAATTCCGGATCGAGCCACGCTTCGTTCCAGCCGCGGAAGGCAACATCCACATCTTTGTGCCAGCGCGCCAGCTTCTCTCTTAGATCGGTGCCTTCATAAGTCTGTTTCGCCGCCGCGATCGCGGCGATGCTCACGTCCTCGACAACAAAATGCGGCGCGATCAGCGAGAGGCCGCGAATACGGTGGTCCTGCACGCCCCCGGCATAGATCGCCGCAATCGACGCGCCGTCGGAATGGCCGATGAGAATGCCGCGGCGAAAGCCGATCGCGTCGAGCAGCTTCGGCAAAACGTCCAGCGCCTCGTCATGCATGTAAGTCAGGGGACGCGGCAGCGGCACCGGACTCGATTGCCCGTAGCCCGCGCGCGAATAGATGAAGGCGCCGGCATTGGTCGCGGTCGCCACGCGTTCGGGGAAATCGCCCCACTGTCCGACTGAGCCGAGCCCCTCGTGCAGGAAGACAAGCGTCGGCGCCTCGTGCGGGAGCGCGCCGATCATCCGGTACTCGAGTTCGTCCCCACCGATCCGCAACATGCCCGAGGGCTGCAGCTTTTGCACGACCGACCTCAGGCGACTTTCGACAATTCGCGCAATTTGAAGCGCTGAATCTTTCCGGTCGCAGTCTTCGGCAATTCGTCGACGACCTCAATCCAGCGCGGATATTTCCACGGCCCGATCGAGCGCTTCACGTGCTCCTTGAGAACGTTGTCGAGGCCGACTTTCGCCTGCGCGCTTTTCAGCACGATGAAAGCTTTGGGCTTGAGCAGTCCATCATGATCCGCGGCGGGAATGACCGCCGCCTCGAGCACCGAGGGATGGCTGACCAGGGCGTTCTCGACTTCAAACGGCGAGACCCAAATGCCTGACACCTTGAACATGTCGTCGGCGCGGCCGCAATAGGTGTAGCGCCCATCGGCATCGCGCATGAACTTATCGCCGGTGCGCATCCAGCGTCCTTCGAACGTGTTGCGGCTCTTCTCGCGCTGGTTCCAATAGCCTTCCGCCGCGGTCGGCCCGCGCACCAGCATTTCGCCGATCTCGCCATCAGCGACGTCGACGCCGTTTTCATCGACGAGACGCACGTCGTAGCCTGGTACCGCACGGCCGGTCGTGCCGTATTTCACGTCGCCCGGCGCGTTCGACACATAGATGTGCAGCATCTCGGTCGAGCCGATGCCGTCCAAAATGTCGACGCCGTAGCGCTCCTTCCATTTCAAGCCGACATGCTCGGGCAACGCTTCGCCGGCCGACACGCAGAGACGCAAACGCTGCGACCCCTTTTCCGGCGCGCAGGCTGGATCGATGAGCATCCCGGCGTAGCCGGTCGCCGCGCCGAAGAACATCGTCGGCTGATCGCGATGCATGACCTCGAAGACTTTTGCCGGCGTCGGGCGCTCATCGAGCAGCACTGCCGTCGCGCCGACCGACATCGGAAAGGTCAGCGAATTGCCGAGACCGTAGGCGAAAAACAATTTTGCGGCGGAGAAGACGACGTCGTCCTCGCGCGTGCCGAGCACGCCCTGACCGTAAAGTTCGGCCGTGCCGCGAAGACTCGTATGAACGTGTTTCACGCCTTTCGGCATGCCGGTCGAGCCTGACGAATAAAGCCAGAAGGCAGGTTCGTCGGGATGCGTCTCCGCCGTCTCGAACGTGTCGGGCAAACCTGCGAGCGACGCCTCCAGGGTCTTGAACCGCGCGCCGGGCGGCGCATCGCCGACGACGATCACATGTTCGAGATCGGACAGCCGCGATAGAATCGGTTCAACCGTGCTCAGCAATTGCGGACTGACGAACAGCGCACGGGCGCGGCAATCCTTTAAAACATAGGCATATTGCTCGGCGGGCAGCAGCGTATTCAACAGAACCGGCACGATCCCGGCGCGCATGGCACCGAGAAACACAGCCGGGTAATCGACTGTGTCCAGCATGATCAGCGCGACGCGCTGCTCCTGATGCAGCCCGAGCTTCCTCAGGAGATGCGCGATGCGGCAGGTCTCAACCTGCAGCTCGCCATAGGTCAACTGCCGCTTGCGGTCGATGAAGGCGGCCTTGTCGCCGCGGCCTTCCTTGATGTTGCGGTCGAGAAGCTCGGTGACCGCGTTGTAGGGCTGGCTCACGATCTCCTCCGCGCAAACGCCTGCTCGCCGCCCGTCGGGCAGCGGCGAAGGCTTTTTGAATTATACTGCATATTAAGGTGCCTCGTGCGCTTGCTGTCAACAGCGAGTGGCATTATCTTTCAGCTTCGATGGACAGATCAGACGATGTGCAGGAGCGCGCCTGGACGCCGGCGGACGGCGATGGCGCGGCGTTGAAGGGAGCCGACCCCGAGGCGGAGTTCCTCGCCACGCTTGGTGCACGTGTGCGTCACTTGCGTGCAATGCGCGGCATGTCACGCAAGGTTCTCTCCGCCGCCTCAGGCGTGTCGGAGCGCTACATCGCGCAACTCGAGAGCGGTCAGGGCAACGTGTCGATCATTCTTCTACGGCGCGTCGCGCTGGCGACCGGCGCGCGGCTGGAAGATCTGATCCCGGGAGCGGAAGACTCGCCCGATTGGCCTGTTATCCGCGATCTTATCCGCGGCGCCACGCCCGATGCCATCGCGCGGGTCAAGCACGTCCTGACCGGCAATGGGGCAACAAGCGCGCGCGGTGGCGAGCGCGTCGCGTTGATCGGATTGCGCGGTGCCGGCAAGTCGACGCTCGGGCGCATTGTCGCGGAAAAACTCGGATGGGAATTCGTCGAGCTCAACAAAGAAATCGAGCGCGCCAACGACATGGCGGTCCCGGAAATCTTCGCGATGTACGGCCAGGAAGGCTACCGCCGCTTCGAACAGGCGGCGTTACGCAACCTGATCGCGCGCGACGGACCGATGCTGCTTGCGACCGGCGGCGGCATCGTCGCCGAACCGGTGACATTCGATCTGATCCTATCGTCGTTCTATACGGTCTGGCTCAAGGCCGAGCCCGAGGAGCATATGCGCCGCGTGCGCGAGCAAGGCGATCTGCGTCCGATGGGCGGCGATGCCTCGGCGATGCAGGAGCTGCGCGCGATCCTCGTCAACCGCGAGCCGTTTTATGCGCGGGCGCGGGCGACCGTCGACACGGCGGGTTTGTCGGTCGACGAAGCCGCCGATCGGTTGCACGCGGCGATCACATCCAAGCTGACAGCCGACGCGGTTGTCGCGGCCGCGGCCAAATAGAAGATTTGAAGCGCACATTAAGATGCGCAGTCATTTTGGGGAGCACGATCATGAAGCCGCCATTCGCAGATATCCGCTTCGCGGCGCCGCGCGTCGATATCACCACGCTTCCCGACGGCGGCATGATCCTGCGCTCGCCGCAGCGGCTCGAACCGTATAGCCGCAGTCTCGGCGACATGCTGGAACATTGGGGCGCCGGGACGCCGGACGCGGTGTTTCTCGCCGAGCGCGCCGCGCAGGGCTGGCGGCGCATCACTTACGGCGAGGCGCTGCGGAGTTTGCGCGCCATCGCGCAGGCGCTGATCGACCGCAAGCTTTCGGCCGACAAGCCGGTCGTCATTCTCTCCGACAATAGCATCGATCATGCGCTCGTCGCTTTCGCGGCGATGCATGTCGGCGTTCCCGTCGCGCCGATCTCGCCGGCCTATGCGTTGATGTCGAAAGATTTCGGCAAGCTTCGATATGCGCTGGAGCTGATCGGGCCGGGGCTGATCTTTATCGCCGACGCGACGCCGTTCACAGCCGCACTGAAAGCGGTGGATCTGGGCAGCGCCGAGCTAGTGACAAGCGCGCCGGCGCCGGAAGGAATTATAGCAACGCCGCTGCATGAGCTCCTGAACACGCGCGCGACCCCAGCCGTCGATTCGGCGCGCGAAAAAGTCGGCCCCGACACGATCGCCAAAATCCTTTTAAGCTCCGGCTCGACCGACATGCCGAAGGGCGTGATCACGACGCAGCGCATGCTCTGCTCGAACCAGCAGGCGATCTATCAGCTGTGGCCGTTCCTGTCGGAAAAGCCGCCGGTCCTCGTCGATTGGTTGCCGTGGAACCACACGTTCGGCGGCAGCTTCTGTTTAAATCTTGTGCTGCGCCACGGCGGCACAATGTATATCGACGAGGGCAAGCCAGCGCCGCATCTCATTGCGAAAACCATCGCGAACTTACGCGAGATTTCGCCGACGGTTTATTTCAACGTGCCGCGCGGCTACGACATGCTCTTGCCGCATCTCGAAAAGGACGAGGTCCTACGCAGCACGTTCTTCCGTCATCTCGACATGGCGTTTTATGCCGCCGCGGCGCTGCCGCCGGCGCTATGGGGCAGGCTTGAAGATGTGTCGATTGCCGCGCGCGGCGTGCGCGTGCCGTTGGTCTCCGCCTGGGGCTCGACCGAAACCGCGCCCGGCGCCACGATCGTGCATTTCCCGATCGAGCGTGCCGGCTATATCGGCCTGCCGGTCCCCGGCTGCGAAATCAAGCTCGTGCCGAACTCGGGCCGGCTGGAGATTCGCGCCCGCGGCACGAACATCACGCCGGGATATTGGAAGCGGCCCGATCTGACGCAAAAAGCTTTCGACGAGGACGGTTTCTTCAAGACCGGCGACGCCGGCCGCTTCGCCGAGCCCGAGACGCCAGAGATGGGCCTCGAATTCGACGGCCGCTTGAGCGAGGATTTCAAGCTCACCTCGGGAACTTGGGTGAATGTCGGCAGCGTCCGCGTGCGCGCGATTTCGGCGGGCAGTCCGGTCATCCAGGACGCGGTCGTCACCGGGCACAATCAGGACGAAATCGGATTATTGATTTTTCCGAATGTGGACGGTTGCCGGAGCTTGTGCGCTGACATCCCGGTCGATGCGCCCATGGCGCAGGTCATCGGCGATCCGCGCGTGCGGCGGCGCATCGAAGATGCGTTGCGCAAGCTCGCGGAGGACTCGTCCGGCGGCTCGATGCTGCCAAAGCGCGCCTTGATCCTGGAAGAGCCGCCGTCGATCGATGCCAACGAGATTACCGACAAGGGCTACATCAATCAGCGCGCGGTGCTGATGCGCCGCGCCGAGTTGGTCGAGCGCCTGCATGGGCGCGATCCCGATCCGGAGGTGATTGTCGCACCGACACGCGAACAAGAGCGGCAGCTCTTGCGGGCTTAGGATCGCTCCGACGGTGCTCGCCGATCAAGCATGCGCGCCAGGTGCGGCGTCGCGAGAAAGATGAGACTCGCGTAGACCGTCCAATAGACGAAGGCGGCGAGCATGCCGAACACGAGCCGCGCGTGCGGCTCCTCCGGCAGGCCGGCGACCACATGCGCATAAAGCCAGTTGAACACGATGATCATTGTAGGTCCGTACAAAACCGTGTCGCGGATGGGATAAAGCTCGCGCGGGTTCGGCGCGAAATCGATGAGCAGGGCCAGCGCGAAGAAGCCGGGCAGCGGCAGCGCACTCACCATGCCGACCCATTTCGACTCCGAAAAATAGGCAACAGCGAGGATGACGCCGCACGTTATGACGAACAGCACCACGCGAAACCGCGCATTGTGAGTTGCCCAGTAGAGAAAGGATCGCAAGTATTGGCGGCCGCCGGCTCGTTGTGAAAGTGTTGCCGCGGGCCCCAGGGCAATCGGCGTCCAGTTGCGCCACGTCAGAAAAACCGTGACGACGATTTGCAAGCCTAGGAAAAATCCGGCACCGGGCAGCTTCTCGCGAAACGCAGTGACCATGAACGCCGCAACAAGCCACATGAAGGTCCAGCCGGCCAGCTGCGCCAGGAGCCGCAGGCTGGGATTCCACGTCCACCGGAAGCGCGGGATGAAATCGGGATATGACAGCAAAACGTAGAACAACAGCCCGTTGATCACGACGACGGCCGAGATTGCGTCAGCGACGGCGAACGGATCGGCCCCGGTCAGAATGCCAACGGCATTGAGGATCGGAAAGGTCAAGAGCAGGCCGGCAATGCGCCGGTCATAGAACTGGCCGACATAGCCTATGATCAGAAATGCGAGGAGGCCGAGCGCAAGCTTGATGGCGATGATGAAGAACGCGGCCAAATCGAATCTCCGGTTGGGTCGAAAGCGGAAGTCAATTCTCTACCGTTCCTCACCGCCGGCGTGAACCGTCTCGAAGGAGTCGATGTGGGGGATACAAGCGCGGCGCGGGATGATATGTATCGAGCTGACGCGGAGGCTGCTTTGGGTCAGTTCACGATCGAATTCTACCGGATCCGCGAGCGCGATGACGCACATGCGGTCCTGGACCAAATATCGGTGGCTGTGCCTAATCTCGATGCGGCGAAGGTCAAAGCCGTGTCGATGTTCGACAATCGCGACATGCCGCAGAAGCCGGACGGCTTTCGCATTCTCGATCATCGCGGTGACGAGCTCTGTCGCTGGGTTCCCGGCGGTTAGGCCTGGGCGGAGCGGCGCATGGCCTTAAATTTCCCGAACGACAGCCGCAGCTACGATGCGACCCGCCGCGCCGTGCGTTTCTGGGGCTATGATGGACCGATGGAAGTTTCGTTCTTCGTCACTGCCGAGGCGTTGCAAAAGCTGCACGCCGGCCCGGGAGACGAAGGGGAATTATTGAGAACGTTCGACGCGCATCAGCGCGAAATCAGAAACGCGGCAGAGCGGTCCTACAAGCGCGGCCGGCAGGGCTCGTACGAGCTGACCGAGAAGGATATCTAAAACCGCGCGCGGGGTTCATCACTCAGGAATGCCGGCGCACGCCCGGGGCGGCAGCAATGCCGGCAACCAGCGCCATTGCAGCGGAAATCACCGCGTTCCAGCCAGCGAGCGACAGACCGAGAATGCGGATCGCGACGGCGTCGCAGCGGACGACCTTTGTCGTCTGCAGCTGTTTCATGAAGTCGGTCACCGAGCCCGCCTTCTCGAGCGTGCCCGTGCAGTCCGAGGGTCCCGGCCAAAAACCCCATTCCACGCCCGCATGATAAGCGCCGAACAGCGCACTCGCCGTGAAGATCAATGTCAGCGCCGCAAGCCCGAACCGCGCCGAGCGATGCGACCCCAGCCGATGCCGGGTCGCGACGAACAGCGTCAGCAGCGCGACCGGAATGCCGATGTAATAGAGAATACGCTGCTTCAAGCAGAGCTCGCACGGCGCGTAGCCCGCGAGCTGGAAGGCCCAGGCGCCGAGGATCGTCCCCGTCGCGACGACGAACACGAAAAGCGCAGCGCGGAATGGGGTTGTCGTCTGGTGCAGGTTGCGCATCACGCGAGCCTATACGCCACCCAAAAGCCGAAGACGATGAAAAACAAAAGAACGCCCATGAACAGGCCAAAATTTTTCTCGAGCACCGCCTTGATCGGCTCCCCGAAATTGTTGAGGAGCGCCGCGAGGATGAAAAACCGCGCGCCGCGCGTAATCAGCGCTAAAAGGATGAACAGTGCGAAATTGTAGCCGAGCAAGCCGCTGACGATCGTCACCAGCTTGAACGGAATCGGCGTCAGCCCCTTCACCAGAATGAAGGCCGCACCCCATTCCTGGTAAAACTCGCGGACCGTGTCGATTTTCTGCGCGTAACCGTAAAGGGAGATCAGCCAGTGGCCGACCGTGTCGAACAAGAGCGCGCCGATCGCATAGCCGAGCGCGCCGCCGGCGACGGAGGCGACCGTGCACAATGCGGCATAGGCCCAGGCGCGCGGCGGCCGGGCCAGCGACATCGGCACCAGGATCACATCCGGCGGGATTGGGAAGAACGAGCTCTCAGCAAAGGCGATGATCGCCAGCGCCCACGGCGCGTGCGGGCTTTCGGCGAGCGAAAGCGTCCAATGATAGAGACGCTGAAACATTGAAGCTCCGATTCGACGGCGCCGCCATAGCACCGCGATCGGAGCAAAAGCGAGGCAGCCTAGGCGGCGTTCTCTTGGGCGACGGCTTCGAGAGTGGATTTCATTGCGGCCATGCCGTGATCCATCATGCCCTCGATGACGGGTTTCAGCTCGTTCGGCAGCAGGTCGGCAATCCAGACGAGGCGGCTTCCCGCGGCGTCGGAAAAGACCTGGAAACTGGCGTGGTGGTGCGTCGGCCGCCCCTCGACGACGGAATAGGCGAGCCGCCGCTTGGCATCGTCGATGTCGATGATTCGTTCGCGCGCAACGATGCCGTTGGCAAAAGTGACGAGGCGCGTATCGCCTTCGAGCTTCGTATCGGTGACGAAGCCGCGCGCAACCCGCGTGTGGATCGCGCCGACATCGCGGAAGGCCGCCCAGACATGATCCGGCGGCGCATCGACGTGCATCTCCTTGTGAATCGAAGCCATATTGATTCTCCTCATTCCTTGGCGAGGCAAACCGCCTCGACATTGTTGCCGTCGGGGTCGATGAGAAAGGCGGCGTAGTAGGTTGGGCCATAATCGGGGCGCAGACCGGGAGCGCCATTGTCCTTGCCGCCGGCCTTCAGTCCCGCGGCGTGGAAGCGATCGACGCCGGCGCGATCCTTGGCGCGAAACGCGACATGCGCGCCGGTGTTCTTGTCCTGCTTGCCCGGTGTAAGCCAGAGCGCTGGCGCATCCTTCGGCCCCAGTCCGGCGCCCGACGCGTCCCGCGAGGCCAGCACATGGCCGAGCGGCGTAAGCGCCGCTTCATAGAAACGCACGCTCGTATCGAGATTCTTCACCCGCAAACCAACGTGATCGTACATGGATGACCTCCGTGTTCGAGGCCAGTCTTACGCAAGCGCGGCGAGCCGTTCTTGGACTTTCTTGCGGTCGCCTTTGGAGGCGCGGCGGAAGGCGCGCGGCGACATGCCTGCGGCACGGCGGAAGGTGCGAATGAAGTTCGACAGGTCGTTGAAGCCGCAATCCAACGCGATATCGGTAATCGCGCGCTCGCGCTCGGCGAGGAGTCGGGCCGCCTGCTGCAAGCGGCAGCGCACGAGATATTGGTGTGGCGTGACGCCGATCGTTTTGGCAAAGCTGCGCAGAAAATGAAACGGACTCAGGCCGGAGAGCCGCGCGATCGCCGCGAGATCGATCGGCTCGGGCGCATGTTCGCTGATCCAAAGTGCCGCCTCGACTGCACGGCGGCGCTCGCGGGCGGAGAGATCTTGCCTGTTGCTCTCGCCTGAGGCGGCAGCGGCGAATCTCGCCGCCAGCATCATGCCAATTTCGTCAAGGCTCAGATCGCTCTTCTTCTCGACGGCCGCCTGCGCCAATTCGCCGACAATAATCAGCGATGCAAGCGGCGGCATGGCGCCGACCCGCCACGCTTTCATCGCCCCGAGCGGCTCGACCAGATCGGAGGTGAATTGGAACGACAGGCATTCATCACCGCAAACGTGATGCTCGTGCGAGCAGGTGTATTCGTTGCCGGGATGGCCGACCAAAATCGATCCGGCGACCAGCTCGAAAGTTCTGCCGCCCGTGCGGCAACCGAAGCTTCCCTTGCGCACATAAGCGAGCGAGAAGCATCGATGCACTTCCGGAAACGGTTGATCGGCTGGACCGAGCGTGCAGCGATAATCGACAACGGAAATGTCGCTGGAGGAAAAGACCTGCGCGGCGTCGGCCATCAGCTCGCCTGAAGCAGGCAATCGAACAGATTTGGCGCGCCACGAGCATGGACGCTTTCGATCGCCAGCAATTTGCGCTTCAGCGCAATGCCGGTCGGGGCGGAGAAGCCGCCGATTTTGCCGCCGGACGCGAGCACGCGATGGCAGGGTACGATGATCGGATACGGGTTTTTGCCAAGCGCCTGGCCGACTGCTTGCGCCAGCGTGCGGTCGCCGAGTTTTATCGCGATCTCGCCGTAGGTCAGCGTCGTGCCAGGCGCGATGGTGCGGGCGATTTCATAGACGCGCCGGTTGAGCGTCGGCTGGCCGCCCATATCGAGCGCGATGTCGCCGAGATCGCGGTTCTCGCCGCCGAGCAGCGCGACGATCGCATCGCGCGCGGCCCCGATATCGGCGGGCGGCGGCGCCTCTTTCGAGCCTGGATAGCGGCGAAGCAGTCTCGCGCGCGTTGCGGCCTGATCGCGCCCCGGCAGTTCCACGCCGCAAATGCCGTGCTCGCCCCAGACCAGGCCGCACGGTCCCAGAGGCGTGGCAAATAGCGTGAAGCTCGCGTCCATGCGGCGGAGATTACCTGTTTCCGCGGAGGCCCGAAAGCACGCCGTTGGCATGGCAGCCAAGCGCCGCTATAAGGGCGCCGCTGGCCGGTGTGGCGGAATTGGCAGACGCGCACGACTCAAAATCGTGTTCCCGCAAGGAGTGTCGGTTCGACCCCGACCACCGGCACCAATCTCCTTGGACGATCGGACTGCATGCCTCTCGGCAAAGACGAGCTTCTGCGCTTTCTCGAGGAGCTCGGCATCGATTACACGCTTTATGAGCATGAGCCGGTGTTTACCGCCGAAGAGGCGCTGAAAGTCTGCGGCCATATTCCCGGCGTTCATTGCAAGAGCCTGT
>Ga0164308_10001857_pt1 | contig 11263 bp, 11 predicted proteins | sample Whisoiple_246_MG_FD_109983 | JGI IMG/M metagenome (GOLD analysis project Ga0164308, IMG submission 109983) | Soil microbial communities amended with fresh organic matter from upstate New York, USA - Whitman soil sample_246_MG | ecosystem: Environmental > Terrestrial > Soil > Unclassified >... | reverse complement strand
GGCCGTTGCGTGCCTGGCGACGCCGACGATGAGCCTTGTTGCCCGTGCGCTCGGCGTAGGTGTCGATGATGTCGCCGCGCAGATCGAGGACGCGGAGAGCCGGGGGATTGTCGACATCAATGGTGAGAAGCTTCGGTTCAGCCACCCGATCTTCGCTCGGGGGGTGTACAACGAGGCGGCCGAGGAGCGACGTGTGCAGATGCACCGCCGACTGGCCGACGTCGTCGCCGAACCGGAGTTGCGGGCCAGGCATATGGCTTTCGGAGCACCCCCCGAAGATCGGGAAACTCTCGAGGCGCTCGATACAGCCGCAGAGTCGGCACGAAGCCGAGGTGCGCCGGCGGCCGCGGCAGAATTGCTCGATCTGGCTATCGGGCTCGGCGGCGGTACGCCGCAACGCGTCATCGCTGCGGCGGCGCACCACTTCAATGCCGGTGAGCCCGGCCATGCCCGTGCACTTCTCGAAGAGGTGATCCCGCAACTCGCGCCGGGTGTGGTCCTGGCCGAGGCGAAGAGTTGGCTCGGCTACGTGCGGCTGCTCGACGACAGCTTTCCCGAAGCGGCCGACCTTCTCGAAGGAGCGCTCGCCGAGGCGGCCGACGATCCCGCAGTACAAGTTCCGATGCTGGTCACTTTGTCGTTCGCGCTGCTGAACATGGGCAGGATTGATGACTCGATCCGCCGCGCCGGAGAGGCGGTCGACAAAGCCGGGACGACCGACAGGCCAGACCTGCTGAGTCAGGCGCTTGCGATGCGCGCAAGCATCGACTTTCTGCGTGGCGAAGGCGTCGACGAAGCCGCCATGCAGAAGGCGCTCGCGCTTGACGATCATGAAACGAACATTCCGTTCGCGCTGCGGCCTCGGGTGCACAACGCGCTGATGCGATCGTGCTCAGGCGAGCTGGATTGGGGTCATGAGGAGCTGACGTCTCTTCGACGGCATTGCGTCGAACGCGGCCAGGACGGCGAGTTGATGCTCGTCGCCTTTCACACCGTTTTGGTCGAGATTTGGCGTGGCCGCTTCGCGGCGGCTTCGCTGATTGCCGAGGACACGATGCAGCTCGCGGAGCAGGTGGGTGGTGACCTTCCGCTTTCTGTGGCGCTGACGTGCCGGGCCTTGCTCGCCGCCTATATGGGTCGCGTCGACGAGGCGAGAGCCGCGGTCGAGGATGCGCGCGCGGCCAATCACCGCTGCGGGTCGGAGAGGTTGGGCGAGTGGCCGGCCATGGCGCTCGGCTTTCTCGAGGTTTCGCTGGAAAATTACAGCGACGCCCTGGAGGCGGTTCAACCGCTGCTGGTGCGAGTCGAAATGATGCCGAAGGCGACGGAGATCATCGCCGCGTCCTACATCCCGGACGCTGTCGAGGCGATGGTGGAACTGGATCGGCTCGAAAGCGCCGAGCAGCTGGTGACAACGCTCGAGCGGAACGGATCGCGGCTGCGGCGCGACTGGATGATGGCGGTCGGTGGCCGCGGCCGAGGCATGCTGCTGGCCGCCCGTGGCGAGGTTTCTGAGGCCGTCGATGCCGTCGAGCAGGCGATGACGGTGCACAACAGGATGACAATGCCGTTCGAACGGGCTCGTACGCAGCTCCTCCTTGGACAGCTCCAGCGCCGTCAGCGGATGAAGAGCCTGTCGGCGCTGAGCCTCCAGGAGGCATTGACGGCGTTCGACCAGCTAGGCACGCCATTATGGGCGGACCGTGCACGCAACGAACTCGGCCGCGTCAGCAGAGGCGAGCCTCAGAAGATTCTCAGCGCGTCGGAACGGCGAGTGGCCGAACTCGCTACCTCGGGAATGACCAACCGCAACATCGCCGCCGCCATGTACATCAGCCCGAAGACAGTTGAATCGAACCTGGCCCGCATTTACGGCAAGCTCGGTATTCATTCGCGCGCAGAACTCGGCCGACACATCGGCGAACTAGATACATAGGGAAACACCCGATTCCTCGGCGGATATATCCGGTTAGCGTTGAAGCAATGACAGTCCCGGTGCCCTGCTATCTCGTCGAGTGGTATCACTCCGCCGTCACGGAGGAACCACTCGATGACACCGTCGCGCGGCTGAAGGACTCCGCGGTGTTGATGTCGGCGCAGGGATCACCGGTCCGACTGCTCAATCTGCTCGCCGTCCCCACCGACGAGGTGCTCTTCGCCGTCTTCACCGCAGACTCGGCGACCGCCGTGGCCGAGACATGTGACCACGCCGGGATCCCGGCCCAGCGTGTCAGCACCGCGACAGAGCTGGACCTTTAGCGCGGGCGGCATTTGCGCCGAAATTGCGCCGTCGGCCTAGCGTTGTTTGCTCCGCTAGGGCCCGCCCCTCCAGTGTTCGATGCGGTTGTGGTCAGGCGTGAAGCCATGACCGACGCCCCAGAGCACGGCTTGGGTTCGGCTGCCGACGTCAATCTTGCGGTAGATCGTCCGAATGTAGGACTTCACGGTGTTGGGGCTCAGGTAGGTCAGCCTTGCCACGTCGGCATTGCTCTTGCCCTGCGTGATGAGAGCAAGGATCTCCGACTCGCGGTCGCTGAGTCCCTCGCCGCGACCGGGCCAGTCAAGTCCGACGGCGCTTCGTGCGCGCGGTGGAGCGTCACTGATTATCACCTCGCCGGCGTGGACCGCCTCTAGAGCGGCGACCAAGTCACGAGCCGGCAGCGTCTTCGAAAGGTAGCCGTGGGCTCCGTGCTGCCGGGCGCTGGCGACGAGATCCGGATGAAAGTTCCAGGTGTACACCACGACTCGACGTGCGCTTGGATTGGCCACCAACTCGCCGATCTCGTGGTGGTCCGATTCGGGCTGGGCGAAAGAGTCGTACAGGACGATGTCGACGGGGTCGTCGACGGGCATGGTGGCGTCGATCTCGGCGACGACTATGCGGTCGTTGTATTTGTCGAACATTTTGGCGATGCCCATCAGCACGACGTCATAGTCGTCGACGAGCGCTACGGTGATCGGCTTGCCGGCGGCTGAGGGCATGCTTGAAAGATTACCGCCCTAGGGGTGTATTGCCACCCCCCTAAAGGGTCTTTTATTGGTTGCAGAGTCGATCATCTCGACCCGTCACCTTTTCGACGCGCTGCACGCTCGGCGCCACATCAGAAAGGCTCTTTTATGATCTTCCTCGGCATCATCCTCGTTATCCTCGGGCTCGTCTTGCCCATCCTCATACCGACTTTCGCCTTCGCGCATGTCCTCTTGGTCATCGGGGTCATCCTGCTCGTTGTCGGCGTAATTCTGGCGGTGCTGGGATCGCGCGGCCGCGCGGTCGGCGGTCGTCGTCACTATTACTGACCTCATCGAGTTCCCTACGTATAAGCCATGATTGAAAGGAGTATGAAATGCCGGTATGGGCATGGTTTTTCATTGCAGCCCTCGTCTTGATCGCCATTGGAGGGCTGATCGTCGCGGCGTCGTCGGGCCGTCGTAAGCGGACCGACCGCCTGAAACGGCAGTTCGGTCCTGAGTACGAGCGAACCGTCGCCGATGTCGGTGAACAGCAGGCAGCGGAAAAGGAATTGGTCGCCCGTGAGCGCAAGCGAAACAAGCTCGACATTCGTCCGTTGACGCGCGATGCGTTGCAGGCGTACAGCCAGCGCTGGCGCCACGTTCAGACTGCATTCGTCGACAACCCCTCAAGTGCGTTGGACGACGCGGACCGACTTCTCACCGAGGTGATGCGTGAACGCGGCTACCCGGTTGATGATTTCGATCAGCGTTCAGCCGACATCTCGGTCGATCATCCGACGGTTGTCGAAAACTACCGAGCCGCTCACGCCATTCATTTCTCGAATCACAACGGGGATGCGGGCACCGAGAAGCAGCGCCAGGCGTTCGTTCACTACCGCGCGCTGTTCGACAAGCTTCTCGAGGGCAACGACCACAAGCCACAGGCCACAGATACAGCTCAGGAGGCAAGCGCATGACCACGCACGATTACCAGGGTGAAACCAATCCGTCGCTCACACAAGTGGATCCGGCAACAGCGAGCGATCCCGGCTGGCAGCGCCAAGCCGACGAGTTCGCGGCTGATCGGGGCGAACGCACCAGCACCTACCGAGTGGTTCAAGACGATTCATCGGACTCTACAGTCAGGAGCCAGGACGGCATCGATAATCGTCAGAGCGATGCCGCCCAAACATCAACCGAGGCATCACTGTTCGCCGATGCGGAACGTGATGGGTTGCGTATGCGCTGGGATGATGTTCAGGCCGGTTTTGTCGACGACCCCAGAGATTGCGTGCAGAAAGCGGATGGACTGGTCTCGGATGTCGTCCGGCAACTCATCAGTGGCTTCACAGAGGCGCGTTCGCGTCTCGAACAACAGTGGAGCCGCGGCGAAGAGGCGTCTACCGAGGATCTCCGCGTCGCTCTGAAACGCTACCGAGAATTCTTCGACCGTCTGCTCGCGGTTTGACGCCTTCAGATCCACCGACCAGAACCCATTCGACCCGCTTCAGGGTCGGATGGGTTCAGTCGTGGCTGAGCTGCTCAGCCGTGCGGCGCCTCTGAAATCTTGGTGTCTTCCTTGCCGACCGCCTGGCAATAGATTGTCACCGAGGCCTTCGTTGCGGTGATCTCCAGATTCGCCGGGTCCTGGCCGCTTTTGTCCTTGAGCATCTTGCTGACTTCGTCGTTCTGCTTCTTCTCGTCCTGGGTGAGGAAGTCCTTGCACTTCGTGTCGCCGCCGGTGTTGACGATCTCGGAGGCCGAGCAGCCGCTCATCACGGTCGCCACCGCCGATGCCGCTAGGACGCAGTAGCCGATTCGCTTCACTGGGGACCTCTCTCGCGGGGACTGGCACGGAGGTAATTCACAGATTGCGCAGATTTGAAACCCTGCCGTGTGTTCGGTGTGGGGAGTCAGCTCAATCGACCGGGTCCCTGCCGCTTGAACGCAGCCAGCCGCGGCTGATTAATGGGCTGGAAATCAGGGCCGGATTTCGTACCGTCATCGCGACGATGTGGCGCTTTCGATGGCCACGAGAACGTCGTCGGAAGCCTTGCGCAGCATGGCCAGCCGCTGCGGCCCCAACACGTCGATGAAGAGTTTCCGAACACGGGCTGCGTTGAGGGGAGCCGATGACTCGATCGCGTCTCGGCCCGCGCGAGTCAGCACGACGTCCGGATAACGCGCATTTGACCCGGCCGCGACCTCGCGGCGTACCAATCCGCGTTTCTCCATCCGGCTGAGGTGATGCGACAGCCGGCTCTTCTCCCATTGCGTGGCCTGACCCAGCTCGAACGCGCGCATTCGGCCGTCCGGAGCCTCGGAGAGGTTTACGAGTACCTCGAAGTCCGAGCCCGACAATCCGCACTCGCGCTGCAATTGTCCGGCGAGGTGCCGCTCCAATCGGTGATGCATGGTGACGAAGCTGCGCCACGCCGCCAACTCCTTCTCGCTCAGTTGCCCCTCATCTGCCATAACTTATATTCTAGCGCACCGAGTTGACATATCAACTCAAATCGATAGAGTTTGAATCAGCAGATGACATGTCAACTCGGAACGATTGGAGAGATCATGACCGACGGAAAGTTGATCGCTGTGGTGGGGGGCACCGGATCGCAGGGTGGCGGCCTGGTACGGGCCATCCTTGACGATCCCGCACGGGAGTTCCGGGTGCGGACGCTCACCCGTAATGCACAATCCGCGAAGGCTCGCGAACTGGCGGCCGCAGGCGCGGAAGTCGTCGAAGCCGACCTCGACGACGGGCCGAGCGTGCGCGACGCGTTCGACGGCGCCGACGGCGCGTTCGTCGTCACCAACTACTGGGCTGAACGCTCTCCGAAGGACGAGGCCGAAAGGACCAGGGCCGACATGGAACTCGCGCAGGCGGACATCGCCGCGCTGGCGGCCAAGCAGGCCGGCGTCAGTCACGTGATCTGGTCGACTCTTGAGGACACCCGCGACGTCCTCGGCGCCGACGACCGCGTGCCCACCGTCGATCAGCGATACAAGGTGCCACACTTCGACGCCAAGGCCGAGGCGGACGCGGTGTTCCGCGAATACGACGTCCCAACGACATTCCTCCGCACTACCTTCTTCTTCGAGGGCTTCGCCGGCGGCGTCGGCCCGACGCGGGCCGGTGACGGCACACTCGTGCTCACGCTGCCGATGGCTGACCAGCCGCTGTCCGGCATCGCCGTCACCGACATCGGCAAGACCGCGTTGGGCATCTTCAAGCGCGGCGCCGACCTCATCGGCGAGACGGTGAGCATCGCGGGCGACCACTTGACCGGCGACCAGTACGCGTCGGCGTTCAGCGATGCCTTCGGTGAAGCGGTCGCCTACCGGCCAATGAGCTGGGACGACTTTCGCGCGCAGGGCTTCCCCGCCGCGGTCGAGATGGGCAACATGTTCCAGTACTACGCGCAGAACTCTGCACGGTTCGTCGGCGATCGAGAGCTTGCCGCAGTGCGCCGGCTCAATCCGGCACTGCAGTCATTTCGCGACTGGCTCGCCGGGGCCGAGCTTCAAATCCCCTGAGCCACTTCGGAAATTGCCCGGTCAATCGTCGACCCCCGGGCGGCGCAGTGGTGCCGGGCATTGGGTCAAAGCGTCGGCAGGCGCTGCGCGCGCCCGCCCCGACCGGAGGAGCAGCGTCGCGGTGTCGTCTTTGACTCGTCGCGTCCGCCGATTAGTTCGGACCAAGGAAATTGAAACTATTTCCGATGTTGTCAACCTGGTGTGCAATCTAGGCGTTGCAGGCACAGTGCGCTCGTCAGCTCGAGATCCTCTGGGGCACTCTGGCTAGCGACATCGACCTGCGCTGACTAGGAGAGTGCCCCGGCAATGATTGCTCGGAGCGCAAACCACGTTCCCGCACTCGCAGCAGCGGCTCCGTCGCTGCGCGTCGATCAGGATGTGGCGGCTGACGCGGCGATATCGGTGCTGGGCGCCAGCGCAACGTTGCGGTCTCGCGGTGCGTGTGCCGCAATCGGCGATCTCGTCCTGGAATCCGGTTCGCTTCTTCCGGACGTAAACCTGTTCTACGAGGCGTTCGGAAATCTTGCCGACGATAAGAGCAATGCGGTCTTGGTGTTCCACGGCCTCGCTGCTAACAGTCACCTCGCCCCCGACACAGTCACACGGGATCCGGGCTGGTGGTCCGGCGTGGTGGGGCCGGGCCTCGGCCTGGACACCGAACGCCTGTGCGTGATCTCCGCCAACGTCCTCGGCGGATGCTACGGATCGACGGGCCCCACGAGCATCGCACCGGACGGCCAGGACTGGGCGAGCCGGTTTCCGCCGCTGACCATCCGCGACCAGGTAGCGGCCGCGGTGCGGCTGGGCGAGACACTCGGGATCACCACATGGGCTGGGGTTGTGGGTGTGTCATTCGGTGGTATGCATGCTCTCGAATGGCATGTGGCCGAACAGGGTAGGGCCGAACGTGTGGCGGTAGTCGCGGCGCCCTGGGCGACGACCGCCGAACAACTCGCGACCAACACCATGCAGACCGAGATCGTGAAACTGGACCCGGAATTCTGCGACGGGTTCTACCTCCGACTCGGCACCCGACCGCGGGCTGGCCTTGCACTTGCCCGGCAGGTGGGGATGCTGCAGTACCGCGCTCGCGACGAGTTCAACGAGCGCTTCGGCCGCGTGCGTCAGGATGTTGACGAGGGACCGTACGCTGTCGAGTCGTATTTTCGTGCGAACGGGGTGAAATTCGCCGAATCGTTTGACGCTAACAGCTTTATCACGCTCAGCGGCGCCAAGAGCTCGCACGATATCGGGCGTGGCCGCGGGAGCCCCGAACGCGCTCTGCAATCGTCACCGGCTCCGCTACTCGTCGTCGGCATCGAATCCGACCGTCTCTTTCCGTTGGCTCAACAGCGGTTCATAGCACGGCACTCACCCGGCAGCGTCAGCGGACATGATCCAGTGGTGCTCCCCAGCGGGCACGGCCATGATTCGTTTCTCATCGACCAAGCGTGGATGAGTCGCACCCTCGGCGAGTTTCTGTGCTGACGGGGGTACCGGGTTCCTGTCATCTGGGCGGCTTCGATTCACCGTGCTTTTATCCGTTTCGCGGTCTACCGGGCCTTGCTAACTTGCCTATCGGCCCCCGGGCCCCTCTCCCGTGACGGTGCTCGGTCGACAGGCTGAATACGCGTGCAGGAGCGTGAAGCTCGTGCCACGCTCCCTACCGCTTTCGCACTCGCCCCTTCACCTGCGCGGGACGGCGCATCCGGGTCAGCGATGCGACCACCACTTCGAGGAAACAACGGATACCAGATAACGTGGCAACTGCTCAGAAGCGAATCTACGACGACGTCACACAAACGGTGGGAAGCACTCCCATTGTGCGTTTGAACAATCGTCTTGCAGTCGACGGCGCAGAGCTGCTGTTGAAGCTGGAGTACTACAATCCGACAGCCAGCGTGAAAGACCGACTGTCCGTGGGCGCGATCAACTTCGCGGAGAAGAGCGGGAAACTGCGACCAGGCGGCACGATTGTTGCTGCGAGCAGCGGAAACCTCGGGATCGGACTGGCCGCCGCAGGTGCCAGCCGCGGTTATCGCGTTGTCATAGTCATATACGAGGACACGAGTTACGAGCGGAAAGTCGTCGTACAGAACCTTGGGGCGGAGCTTGTCCTGACGCCGAAAGAAGACGGCGTGCGAGGGTCGGTCGAGGAAGCCGAGAGAATCGCCAGCCGCACTCCCGGCGCATTCTTCGTGAATCAGTTCATCATTCCCATCAACCGCGAAGTACATCGGGAGACGACTGGGCCTGAAATCTGGGAGGACACCGCTGGAGATGTCGACGCAGTAGTAATCGGCGTCGGGTCGGGCGGGACGATCAGCGGTGTCGGATCCTTTTTGAAGGAGAAAAATCCGGGGATCAAGGTCTTCGCGGTCGAACCGGACAATTCGGCAGTTTTGAGCGGCGAAAAGTTCAGTCCCCACAAGATTTACGGCTTGGGTCCCAACTTCAAGAGTCCCAATTTTGCAGACGAAGTAGTCGACGAAGTCCTTCGAGTCACCGAGGACGACGCGGCTGCCACCGCCAGACAGCTCGCCAGATACGCCGGAATCCCCGCCGGCCTCAGCGGCGGAGCGTCGGTAGCCGCGGCCAGGCACGTCGCCGAACGCCGAGACCCGTCCATTCGGACGATCGTCACTCTTGTTCCCGATTCCGCAGATCGCTACATATCAAGCTTTCTCTTTCAGGACGCATTCGATGAGAATGGGGTGCTTCGCGCGCATGTCGGTGTCTGAACAAGCGATCGATAATCAGAGTCAGATCACTCACGCTCAGCTTGAAGAGCGTGCGGCGCGCCTCCGGCAACCGGGCAAGCAGTTCAAACTCGGGTTCTTCACTCAGGTGCCGAGCCGAGCCGACCAGCCGGCGCGACGTACATACGACGAGCTCGTCGAAAGCATTGTGGCCGCCGAGGACATCGGATACGACAGCGTCTGGATCGGGCAGCACCATTTCAGCCCCGAGGATGGCGGCGTTCCATCTCCTCTGGTCGTGCTGGCCGCGGCGGCGGCACGGACCAAGCGGATCCATCTGGGCACAGCGGTCATCGCTTTGCCTTTCGAGCACCCGATCAGACTCGCCGAGGATCTCGCAGTGCTGGATGAGATATCCGGGGGGCGAGTCCAGATCGGACTAGGGGGAGCCCGAGGAGATCTGCAGGCTTTCAACACGTTTGGTGTCGACTTCTCGGCACGGCACGACCTGTTCGACCGGAATCTCGAAATTCTTCAGCATTTGCTAGATGGCCGGAGCTGCGCCGAGTTCGCCCAGCCTCCGAACGTCGACGTGAAGGACACCGCTACTCCCGTGGACCGCACGTCGTCAGAGGAGCTATCGGCCTCCGATTCGGTTGCCGGCCTGCAGGCTTCAGCGGACGTGGAGCCGAAGCGTCTCTTTCCCGGCGCGCCGAGTCTCCGATCCAGGGTGTGGCAGACAGCCAGCAGCGAGGACAGAGCTCGGAAGATCGCGCGAAATCGGAACGGGCTCATGATCGGTGCATTCCACGACCACGTCATTTTCCATCAGCTTCGGTTCATCGTCGGCTACCTCGAAGAATGGCTGACACTCAACGGAAGTCTCGACGAGGCGCGCATAGGTGCACAGCGGTTCACGTACCACGGTCAGAGCGCAGACGCGATAGCGGCAGAACTCGGCCCTCACGTGTCGGCCACTCAGAAGACTCTGGAAGCCCGTTTCCCGCAACTCGGATCGCTGTCTCCAAGAGAGTATCTGCGGTCGGTGACGCGGTCCGGTACCTCTCGGGATATCGTTCAGCAGCTTCTAAACGATCCCGCGTTGTTGGGGTTCGTGACCGACTTCTTCCCCACGACCGGGTTGTTCCCGTCGGTCAGGGAAGGCACTTCAGGAGCCGACCTCGATGTCGAACGATTGCGTGTGTTCGCCGAGGAGATTGCGCCGGAGCTCGGCTGGAAGCCTGTTGCCCACGAATGAACGGCACGCGACCCGAGGACTCCCTGGAGCGAGACCTTCCTCACCAATCCTGCTGATAATCAGTTTGATTCGTCGGGCGCTGTTCTATTCGCCGCGATTCAAATGATTAACGCGCATGCCTGCGGTACCTACGCTTTGAGTGTCTGCCCTCTTGCTGACGGACAAGGAGTCGAGGTGCCTCGGACTCCGCGCGTTGACTAGCGCCCGGCAGTCGCCGTCACGCTTCATCCACCTAAGGAGACCTCCCTTGCCACAGCTCGAATTCATTCAGCAGTCAGGCGCACTGGGATATGCGCTGTTGTTCGGTCCGGGCGTCGTCCTTTTACTCATCGCCCTCGCGGTGAAGGGTGCCGTCAAGACGACACACAACTTCGTGATCTCGGGCCGGCTGCTCGGATTCGGGTTCGGGGTGGCGTCGCTCATCTCGGTGTGGACGTGGTCGATGGCGGTCATGCTGTCGTCCGCGCAGGCATACACCTGGGGCACCTCGGGACTCGTCTGGTTCATCGTGCCCAACGGGCTCGCGGTGATAATCATGGTGCCGTTCGCCTTGAAACTTCGCCAGAAGATGCCCGCCGGCTACACGCTTGCGGAGTTCATCAGGGCACGCTTCCAGAACAGCATCAGCAGTGTGGCGACGCTAGTCTTCCTGATCGGTGCGCTGCTCGGTGTCATCATGATCAACTTGGCCGGACTGGTGCTGGTGATGAACAAGATCTTCGGACTGACCCCGATCAGCATCGTGATCACCGGCATCATCGTCGTCACCGTCTACTCCTACTTCGGCGGGCTCACCACGTCCGCAGTGACCGGCACG
>Ga0164308_10001856_pt1 | contig 11264 bp, 10 predicted proteins | sample Whisoiple_246_MG_FD_109983 | JGI IMG/M metagenome (GOLD analysis project Ga0164308, IMG submission 109983) | Soil microbial communities amended with fresh organic matter from upstate New York, USA - Whitman soil sample_246_MG | ecosystem: Environmental > Terrestrial > Soil > Unclassified >... | reverse complement strand
GCCTCGACGGTCACGAAACCCCTGGTGGATGGGTTGTGGGCGCTGACGTGCCGTTCGATCTCGACGCCGACGGCATCTCGGTGACGGACGATCTGCGGGTGGCCTGGATGCGGGACCCGGATGGCAACATCCTGACCGTCTTCCAGCTCACCGACGCCGGGTAATCCCTCACCCGCCCGCAGTGTGACGATCCCGCCAGAGTCCCCGGACGTCGGCCAGCGGACCCAGATGGCCGAGCTTGTCCGGATTGATGATCGACCGGATGGTTCCGACGGTGCCGTCGGCGATCTCAAAGCTGAAGATGTTGATCACGCGGTCGTCCCGGTCGAGGAAGATCGCACCGGGTTGGCCGTTGATGTCGACCCGGCGCGCCGTGATGCCCAGCGGAGCTGATTGCTGCGCGATGCTGATGAGCAGACGGGCGACCTTGTCCGCGCCGACGATCGGGCGGGGCCAGGAAGGGCTGGCACCACCGCTGTCACCGTGCAGCACGACATCCGCCGCCAGCAACGACACCAGGGTGTCCACATCACCCTCACCGAGTGTCTGCATGAACGCGTCGGCCAGCTGGTTCCGTTTGGCGTGCGAGGCCTCGAATCTCGGGCGGTGCTCGGTCACGTGTCGCCGGGCACGGACGGCCAACTGCCGGCAGTGCTGCGGGGTCTTGTCGACCACCCCGGCGATCTCGGTGTAGTCGAACCCGAAGACGTCGTGCAGCAGGAACACTGCCCGTTCGACCGGGCTGAGTCGTTCCAGCAGCAGCAGGAACGCCATCGACAGCGAATCGGCCAGCAGGGCTTCGTCCGCGGGATCCACCGCGCCGGCGGCTGCCGGCGGTGATTCAGTCAGCAGCGGCTCGGGAAGCCATGTCCCGACATAGGTCTCGCGCCGGACCCTGGCCGAGCGAAGGTGATCGATGCTCAGCCGGGTGACCACGGCCGACAGGTAGGCCTTGGCCGAGTCGATGTCGGTGCCGTCGGCGAGCGCCCGGTGGTACCGCAGGAACGCCTCCTGCAGGATGTCCTCGGTGTCCGCGACACTCGCCACCATGCGGTAGGCGATGGAGAACAGCAACGGCCGGAGTTCCTCGAAGACCGCCGTCGACCCGTTCATCCGGCCATCCTTCCCTGTGCCGCTGACATTAGGCGGAAGCGTTCCCCGACGGGGGGCTGGCATCGGCCCGGCCGGAAGCCGGTCCCGGGGCGGCGCCGTCGGTCGGTTCGAGGCCGCGCCGGAAGCCGTCCCGCCAACTCGTCCACTTCGGCTCCCACCGCAGTTCCCGTTTCGCCAGCGCGTTGGACGAGCCCCGGATCCCGGTCATCATCGAGACGACGACCTCACCGGCGACGATCCGGCCCAGCCAGGCCGGCAGCCGCAGCGGAGGTTTTGCCCCGACCGCCTCGGCCAGAACGGGAAGCCACTGCGACACCGGCGCTGGATCGTCGTCCACCACGTTGTAGACCCCGGCAGCGCCATGGGCGATGGCAGCGACGGTGGCCGCGGCGGCGTCGTCGATGTGCAGGAAGGACCAGATCCCCGCACCGTCTCCGATCACTGGGAGCATCCGGCGGCGGATCATCGCGACGAATTGGTCCGATGCCCCTGGGCCATAGAACGAGCCGTACCGGAGGACGAGGCCGTCCATACCGGCGGCCGCCGGCACCACCCGTTCGAGATGCTGGATCGCGTCCATGGTCTGCCGTTGCGCGGCCGGCGGATGGGAATCGAGCGGATCCTGTTCGGTGTGCACGGCGTTGCCGGTGCGGCCATTGGGCCAGCCGGTGTAGCCCTGGGCGATGAAACGACGAACGCCGCTTGCCGTTGCCGCGGCCAGCAGATGGTCGGTCCCGGCGGTCCGCAGGGCGTTCGTGGTCGCGAACTGAGCGTCGAAGCGCCGGGGATTGCCCATGCCGGCCAGCGCGGTCATCTGATGGATGACCACCTCCGGCTCGGCGCGGCCCACCGCCTTGCCGACCGCACGCGCATCCAGGCCGTCCATCTCGAGGGCCTCGGCACCCAGCGAGCGCAGACTCGCCAGCCTGGCCGGGTTCCGGGTGGTCGCGACCACCTGATGGCCGGCCGCCACCAGTTGCGGAACCAGATGAGCGCCGATCGCACCCGCAGCGCCGGCAACGAAGACCTTCATGGTGCACCCATTTCGTCGGTAGGCCGATCCTGTCGTCACCTCAGACGAGAAGCGGTGCCGGCCTGTGACAGTTCGGGTGATTCGACTTCTCGCCGACTCGATGGCCGGCCGCCGGTCAGTAGTCGAGACCCTCGACCAGCGCGGCGTACTGGAACCGGTCACCGGCGTCGCCGCTGATCACCCCCGTCGAGTCGTCGAGCGCCTCGACCGTGCGCCCGGCGCCGAGGCTGAACGCCACGTGCGCCTCGGCCGGTCGGCCGCCGCCGGTCGCAGGCTCGGACGAGAAGTGGAACAACAGGGCGCCGGGCGTGTTCAGGCCCTGGTCGAACGGGATGAGCAGCCCTTTGTCTTTGGCATCCAGGTACTGCTCGACCGAGCTCCCGGGAAGCACCGAGCCGACCTGCCACGCCGACCACCTGGTGAGTTCGGCGGAGTCCCAGGCGTTGGGATCGGGGTCGGTAGGCGACACCTCGACACCGAAGAGGTAGTCGTCACCGACCTGCGCCAACGCGTTGTCGATCATCTGCTGCACCCGGGTGTGCACTGCGGAGCTGGTCTGCACAGGTCGTGCCTGGTCGGCGGGAAATACTGTCGAGCACCCAGCGGCAAGCACCACGATGGCGGCCACCCCGGCGCTGACGACGGACTTCACAGGTGTGCCCATCTCTGACCTCCACGGTCGGTCCCGGCGGACCGATGAAAGTCAGAGTGCCGACGAACACTGGAGATACGTCAGGCAGAACCGGTCCCTGCCGGGCGGGCCCGCCATTCATCCGACAGGATCGCGTACCGCATCCCGTCCATCCACTGACCCGAGCGATGCAGCGAGTCACGGACGGCGTACTCCTCGCGGCGCATCCCGAGCTTCTCCATGATCCGCCATGACGCGGCGTTGTCGGCGAAACACTGGGCGTAGACCCGCCGCAGCCCCAGCTCGACGAAGCAAATGCGCAGTAGCGCACTGGCCGCCTCGGTGGCGAAACCGTTGCCGGCACAAGCCGGGTCGATGACCCAGCCGAGCTCGGCCTGCACGCCACGGGCCTGGTCGGCGACCTCCGTCTGGGCCCACGCGTCCTCGACGGAGACCATCAGATCGCCGATCTGCCTGCCGTCCAACTCGACGATCAGTATCTTGGCCAGCCGATCGGGCTGCGCGAACGTGGCGGCGAACACCTCCCGGTCGTCGGCTCCGCTGGTCATCCATTGGCTGACGGCCGGAAGCCGACGGATCTGCCAGGTCGATTCCATGTCGTCGACCGTCGCCGGGCGGAGAACGAGACGGTCGGTCCGAACGGGCCAGGCAATGGCGTTGAGATCCTGCGGCACCAGATCATGATGGGGTGACGCGCGGAAGTTGGCCACCTCTCGAAGTGCCGGACCGGGCCTTCCGATCGCGGTCGGCGCCCCGACCGGCCACTATGGTCGTCACCCGCCGGACCGACGGGAAACCTGCCGGGAAGAGAGCCACAGTGGTCGACGATGACGCAACGGGCGCGGCGAGCACCGGCCTGACCGATGAAGCCATGCAGCAGCGGATCGACGACCTGATCGCCGCGATGACGGTGGAGGAGAAGGCCGGGCAACTGACGCAGTATTTCTACTTCGGCTTCCAGCGCGACGCGGAGCCCCACCAGGCCGACGGATCGCAGGACGATGGCGTGCCGAATGATGCGACCGGCCACGAATTGCTCAGCCAGCCGGCCACTGTCGAAGCGGCCCTTGGCCGGGGTGAGGGCGGATCCCTGCTGTTCGTGACGGATCCGGCCGAGATCAACCGGCTCCAGCGGATCACGGTCGATGGCAACCGGCACGGGATCCCGGCGTTGTTCGGATTCGATGTGATCCACGGATTCCGCACCATCTTCCCGGTGCCGATCGCGATGGCCGCGTCCTGGGATCCGGACACCATCGAGGCCGGGCAGGCGATCGCGGCCCGCGAGGCGCGCGCCGTCGGCATCCACTGGACGTTCGCTCCGATGGTTGATATCGCGCGAGATCCGCGGTGGGGCCGCATCATCGAGGGCGCCGGGGAGGACCCCTACCTGGGTGCGGCGGTCGCGGTTGCCCAGGTTCGCGGGTTCCAGGGCCCTGCGGTCGGTCATCCCGAGCGGGTGATCGCCGGACCCAAACACTTCGCCGGGTACGGTGCCGCGCTCGGCGGACGTGACTACGACGAGGTCAACCTGTCCGAATCCGAGCTCTGGAACGTGTATTTCCCGCCGTTCCGGGCGGCGATCCGCGCGGGTGCCGGCAACATCATGATGGCGTACATGGATCTGAACGGGATCCCGGCCACCGGCAATCGATGGTTGCTGGTCGAGTTGCTGCGCGACGCCTGGGGTTTCGAGGGTTTCGTCGTCAGCGATGCCAACGGGGTCCGGGACCTCGAGACCCACCACTTCGCCAGGGATCTCACCGACGCCGGTGCCCGGGCGCTCGCGGTGGGCGTCGATCTGGAGATGGCGATCGCCGACCCGGCCTACGCGCACCTGCCGGAGGCGGTGGCGCAAGGTGCGGTCAGCGAGGAGGCTTTGGATACCGCCGTCCGCCGGGTGCTCGAGGCGAAGTTCCGGATGGGTCTTTTCGACACACCCTTCGTCGACGAGGATCTCGCCCGGGAGGTGCTGAACGATCCCGACCATCGGGTCACGGCCAGGGTCGCCGCCGAGCGGTCGGCGGTCTTGCTCCGCAACGAAGGGGCGCTACTGCCTCTGGACGCCGGGTCCCTGCGTTCCATCGCGGTCATCGGGCCGCTGGCCGATTCCCGGCGGGACATCCTGGGGCCCTGGTGTTTCGACCAGGATCTCGGCGAGACCGTCACTGTGCTCGACGGTATCCGGGCCAGGGCCGGCGACGTCCTGGTGGAATACACGCCTGGCGTCCGTCCGGAGCAGCGGATCTTCCCGTCGATCTTCGACATGTTCGCCGGTAACGTGCCGCAGGACCCGGCCGACTTCGACGAGGCGGCCGAGGTCGCCAGGGCAGTGGAGCTGGCGCGAGCGTCGGACGTCGCGGTGGTGGTGGCGGGCGAGTGGCAGAACATGATCGGCGAGAACGCATCCCGCTCGTCGCTCACTCTGCCGGCCGGTCAACTCGAACTCCTGCAGGCGGTTGTCGCGACCGGCACTCCGGTCGTGCTGCTGGTGATGAACGGGCGGCCGCTCGATCTGCGATGGGCGGCTGAGCATGTGCCGGCGATCCTGGACATCTGGTATCCCGGTACCCAGGGTGGTGCCGCCGTCGCCAACCTGTTGTTCGGCGACATCTCGCCCGGCGGAAAGCTGCCGTTCAGCTGGCCGCGCACCGTCGGCCAGGTGCCGATGATCTATTCCCACAACCGTTCCCACGATCCGAAGAAACAGGGTGAGCGGTACTGGAACGAGGCGAGCACCCCGCTGTTCCCGTTCGGGTACGGCCTGAGCTATTCCTCGTTCGAGTACACCGGACTGTCCGTCGATCCCTCCGTCGTGGTGGCAGGAGGATCGGTCACGGTGGCGGTGACGGTGACCAACACCGGTTCTAGGCCGGCCGACGAGGTGGTTCAGCTCTACCTGCACCAGCGTTACGGCTCGGCGTCGCGTCCGGTCCGGGAGCTCAAGGGGTTTCGGCGGCTCCGGCTGGAGCCGGGGGAGTCCCGCGACGTGCCGTTCACCCTGGGACCCGACGAACTCGGCTACTGGAACGCCGCCGTGCGGGACTGGGTGATCGACCCATCGACGTTCGACGTCTGGGTCGGCGGCGATTCGACCGCCGCGCTGGGGACGACCTTCGAGCTGACGGAAGGGTAGAAAAAGCGCCCAGACCCGCGCAGCTTGCCGATGAGTCTCTGCCTGGCAGAAAGTCAGTATTGGCAAGAACCGTTTCGCGAGACACGCCGTACCACTTGATGACACAAGCTCAGCACCACCCGAGTCCAGCACCCGATCTCGGCAGCCGATGCCCGGCCGCTGCGGTGTCAGATTCGGGCCGATGAACCGCCGCCGATCTCATCGGCAGCCGATGCCCGGTTGCCGACGGCGGACGACATCACCAGCAGATGAAGACGTTTCAGGTCTCCGGTGAGATTGCGGCGCAACATCAAGCCGAGCAGTGGCGATACCAGCCGCTGTGCCCCGGCGACGCGGACGTGGAGTTCAAGCCGAACAACACAGGACACGTCCGAGTGCACTTCGACCGACCGGGCACCGTTCGCCTGTGCTCCGTCGGTCGTTCTCCAGGCGAAACGGACGCCCGGGTCGACCTCGGTCACTACCCCGAGGTTCCGGTAGCCGCGGCCGGCCAGTCTGATTTCCTCAGCAGTCGTCATCCCGGCGGTGACCGGTCCCCGCGGAGACGACTCCATCCGGGACACCCCGCGGCGCCACAGCGGGTCGTTGCGATAGTCGGCCAGCACGGACCACACCGCCTCGGCGGGCAGGGCGATCTCCCTTCGGATGTCGACACTGATCGAGGCATCGCTGTGTTGGTTCTCAGAAGTAGTCATGCGTCGAATAGTACGGCGTCGAACTATCAGCGATCAAATAGAATTTGCCGATGACGGAGCAGGACGGCACTGACCGGATCATCGCGCAATGGCACCGGGAGCGGCCGGAACTCGACCTGGCCGCGATGGAGTTGATCGGCCGGCTGGGCCGGCTCTTCGCGCATCTGGGTCGGGCTGTCGATACGACGTTCTTCCGGCACGGCCTGCAACGCGGCGAGTACGACGTGCTCGCGGCCCTACGACGCTCGGGCGCGCCGTTCACGCTGACCCCGTCCCAGCTGTCCGATTCGTTGATGCTGTCGCGGGCCGGGATGACGAACCGATTGGATCGGCTGGAGACTGCCGGGCTGATCTCCCGCCGGAACAACCCTGACGATCGCCGATCGATGCACATCGATCTGACCACTACCGGCCTGGCCATGGTCGACCTGGTCACCACCGAGCACGTGGCGAACGAGACCGAGTTGCTCTCGGTGCTGACCGCCGGCGAGCGCCGGTCCCTGGATCAGGTGGCGCGAAAGTTGTTGGTGCGCTTCGAGAACGACAGTCCCGACGGGGAAACCCCCGCCGGGACAGATCAAGCCTGACTCAGCCGCCGGGACCGATCAAGTCTGACTCAGCCGCCGGGCCGGGCACCCATGCCGCCACCGCCCATCCCGCCGGCCGGCGCCTCGCCTGCGGTGAACGAACCGGCCGACGTGCCGTCGATCTGCACGGTGTACGAACTTCCGCTGCTGATGCCGGCGGCGGAGTAGACGATCGAGGCGAAGGCCTTGGTCGGGGTGAACGAGGCGACCACGGTGCCGTCGGCCGCGACGATCCGCACCACCGAACCGGCCCGGCCGGTCACCGTCGACGCGAGCCAGCCCTGCGCCGAGGAGGCGTCCGGGGCGACCGCCATGCCGGCGCTGCCGGTGGCGGTCAGCACGCCGCCGGAGATGGTGAAGGTGCCGTTGGTGTCCAGCGCCCCGTTGCCATCGGTGGTCGGGCCGTTGACCGTGATGGTGCCGCCGGTGATCGTCGCGGATCCGTTGGAGTCCAGCCCGTCCCCGCCGGCATCGACGGCCAGGGTGCCGCCATTGATGGTCAACTGGTTGGCCGAGTTCGCCGCGTCACCGCCGCCTCCCATGCCACCGCCGGATTCGGTGACCCCGTCGGTACCGCCGGCGACGTTGATGCCGTCATCGCTGGAGACCACGGAGATGTCCCCGCCGTCGACGGTGACGGTGGTGCCTTCGATGCCCTCGTAGGACGAGGTGATGTCGATGCTGCCGGCCCGCACCGCGACGTCGGCATCGGCGTGGATGCCGTCGTCCTGACTGGAGGCACTCAGGGTGCCTCCGTTGACCGACACCGACCCGTTCGAGTGGATGGCGTCGTCGACGGCCCTTGCGGTGATCTGCCCACCCTCCAGGACGACACCGACGGTTCCCTTGATGCCCTTCGCGACGGCGTCGATGGTCACCGCACCGTCGGTGACAACGGCGTCGGTCACCGCGTCGATCCCGTCGCCACCGGCGGTCAGTCCGATGGTGCCGCCGGCGATCGAGACATAACCCATGGTGGCGTCCTCCTCGTTGTCGGACTTGATCCCGTCGCCACCGGCGGTCACGGTGATCGTCCCGCCGTTGACCACCAGGTAGTCCTTACCGCGGATGCCGTCGTCCACAGCGTTCACGGTGATGGTGCCGGATTCGATGACGAGACCGTCCTTGCTGGTGATCCCGTCATTGGTATTTCCGATGACGGTCAGCGCGCCGGTGCCGGTGATCGTCAGATCGGCGGTGCTGAACAGGGCGGCGTTCGGTTCGTCGGTGGTCGCATCGGGGTAGACGTACGTGGCGGCGTCGGCCAGCGTGTTCTGGGTACCGTCCGCCAGGTCGATCACGGCGTCCTGCGCGTCGGTCACCACCAGCGGAGACGCGGTCGAGCTGGAGATGTCGACGCCGTTCAGGATGATCCGGACGGTGCCGTCACCCGCGGAATTCACCACCACCTGGCCGTCCTCGAGGGACCCGGTGATCCGGTAGGTGCCCGCGGCAGCGATCGTCACCGTACTCCCGCTGACGGTGACGGCGCTGCTGTCGGTGGTCGCGCCGGTGCCGGTGAGAGTGATGTCGACGACGGATGATTCGTCGTAGCCTGCATCGGAAGTCGCGACGGCGACGGCGTTCTCGGCCAGGGTCTGGGCAGCGGTCGAACTGGTCGCCGCGGTCGTCGTCGCCGCTGAGGTCGCCGCGTCGGAGGTTGCCGTGGTCGACGCTGCGCTCCCGGCGGTTTCGGCTGCCGAGCAGGCGCCGGTCAGCAGGGTCAGAGACAACACGACCGGTAGCACGAGCTTTCGACTCAGGTGTTTCATGGGTTCTCCAAAGATGTTGCCGACCAGAGGATGTCAGCGGGTTCGGTGAGGCTGTTAGGACGGTCTGAGGGTCAGGCGGCGGCCGGGAAGTGCCGCCGCAGGATGCGGTGCCACTTCGTCGAGGGCAGCTCCGGCCGGAGTGCGGCCAACCCGGTCCCGTACTTCGAGATCTGCGTCGGCCGCCGGCCGCTGCGCCAGAGCAGTCGATCGGCCTGTGAGACCCGGGCCGCCGTCTTGGTTTCCACGATGGCCATCTCGGGAAGCGCGACTGTCTCGCCGGTGTCGAGTTCCCACCGCAGATCGGTGTCGATGGTGACCCGACTGTCGGTGGCCGGCAGGTAGAGCGTGCTGCGTCGGTAGGAGGTGACCAGAGTCGGCGCGAGGCTCAGATCGGTGGCACCCGGCATCGCCGCATTGGTCACGACCAGATCGGTGAAGGTCCGGCCGGTGGCCGTCAACGCATCCGGGAGGCCGAAGTCGTGCTCCTGCCGATACTTGACCGTGTGCCCCCGCTTGTCCCTGGTCTTGACCTCCAACCAGCATTCGGCCGAGTCCACATACGTCCGGGTGCGGATCTTGAACCGCCGGCGACGCCGATGGGCGGCCAGCAGATAGCAGGTGAAATCGGGCGTATCGAAATACACCGACTCGTAGTCGAAGGTCCGCCGGTCGTCGATCTGCAGGATGCGGGCACCGGGCCCGAGCGCCTCCACCAGCGGTTCGACCTCAGTCGTGGGCAACAGATACTTGCGATCGACGCGTTCCTGGAGCGCTGCCCGCTCGAGCAGCTCGTCCAGCCCGACCGGGTCGAGCCGGGCCATGGTGCGCTCCGTGTCAACCGTTTTCATCGTGAGATCGACTGGGAGAGTGGCTGTTCCAGGCCGTCCGCGATCACCGGCCGACGCGCGGCGAGTTGATATCTCGCTTCGACAGTGGTGGTGTCGTTGACCAGGTCGAGCCGCTGCACGATGACCCGGTGGACCCGCGCACCGAGCATCTGCTCGAGGTGCGCGATGAGTGCGTACTCATCCGGGAATGCCTGGTCGAGAACGACCACCTGATGCCGGTAGCGGCGGAACATCCGCGGGTGATCGCCGATGAAGATGACCAACAGGATCATGGCCATCAGCGCCACAGTGATCCAGCTCGGCGAGGCCAGGCCGGCCAGCAGCCCGAGCGCCAATGCCGAGAAGTAGTACGCCACTTCATGTTGCTCGAGCTCGGTGGAACGCAGCCGGATGATCGAGAGCACCCCGAACAGGCCGAGTCCGACGCCCGCGGCGATTGCGGTCGAGGACAGCACACTCGAGACGGCAAGGACGCCGATGTTCACACACAGGAACGCCACCACCAGATCACGGCGTCGATGGCGCGGGAAGTACAGCCCGAAGGCGAGCAACCCGACGGCAAGCCAGTCGATGGCGAAGAGCGCTATTTGTGACACGGAAATCCTCCAGGATGGTGTGGTCTTCACCTATCCAGCCCGGCGAAGCTGTGCGCTTCCAGTGAGCCGACCCAGCGTCAGCCATCGATCTGTTGGTCAACCGGGTCGGGATGGAACATCGGCCGGTGTGACGCGGGCCGAGTTTCCATCGGAAGCTCAGCCCTGGTGGGTGACAAGGGCGGCGGCACGTATCAAATCCGCCTGTACAGCGTCCGAACTGACAGCGAGTCATTCACCGGTATTCGACAGCCGACGCCCGGCCGCCGCGATGGGCGACTCCCGCCGAGAGGCTCCGCCGCCAGCACGGCAACCGATGCCCGGTTGCCGTTGGCGGATGGCTCAGTTCTTCGCCGCCCGCCAGCCAGCGGCCTGCGCCTCTTCCGCGGAACAGAACCAGCGCTCACCCTTTGCCGGCGTGATCACCGTCTCCGCGTAGGACTCATTGCCCGGGACGTGGTAGATCCGGTCACCCTTGGCGTTGATGTTCCCCTTGATCGGGCAGTTCGGATCGGGGACGTCCTGCGTCGTCCCGCTGGTCGGACCTGCAGTGTTCGACACCGCAGCGTTCGGTACCGCAGAGTTCGGAAGCTCGGGGGTCGTCATGTTCGACTGCTGTCGGCAGTCGTCCGACCAGATGCCTGCCCCGGACGCGCGGGCCTCTTCCTCCAAGGCACGGAATTGCTGCTGATAGCGGTACGGCTCGTCGTAGGTGTACTCGCGGGCGTCACCGTCCCGCACCTGCATCCCGTTGACCAGAGTGCCGTCGGCCAGCACGACGTAGCGGAGCAGTCGTCCGTAGCGGTCGCGATCGTCCTGGGTGTCGTCCGCGATC
>Ga0164308_10001854_pt1 | contig 11276 bp, 11 predicted proteins | sample Whisoiple_246_MG_FD_109983 | JGI IMG/M metagenome (GOLD analysis project Ga0164308, IMG submission 109983) | Soil microbial communities amended with fresh organic matter from upstate New York, USA - Whitman soil sample_246_MG | ecosystem: Environmental > Terrestrial > Soil > Unclassified >... | reverse complement strand
CCCGGTACAGGCTGCCAACAGGGTCACGATCATGGCGGCGCCGATCGCCGGCGGCAAACGTCGTTTCATCACAGGCGACCTTCCCATCGGATGCTTGGGGAGATCGTACGGTTTGGCGCTGTTGCGCACCCGACTTCGCTGTTGACCAACCCGTTCGCATCCGGCAGGTTTCAGGCGCGCATGCGACCGACGATTCCGGTGTCGTACTGCCCGGAGGCGAACTCCGCGTTGTCGAGCAGTTCGGCGAAGAACGGGAGGTTGTTCTTCGGTCCGGAGATGCTGAATTCGGCCACCGCGACCCTGGCCCGGTCGAGAGCCTGCTGCCGGTCGTCGCCGTAGACGACCAATTTGGCCATCAGCGAGTCGTAGGTGGGGGTCACCGTGTTCCCGGCGGTGAACCCGGCGTCGACCCGGATCCCCGGACCGGTCGGTTCCTGCCAGACGGTGATGTCGCCGGGTCCGGGGAAGAAGCGCTTCGGATCCTCCGCGTTGATCCGGAACTCCAGGGCATGCCCGGTGGTGGTCACGTGATCGGGATCGAAGGTGACGTCCTGGCCGGCCGCGATCAACAGTTGCTGCTCCACCAGGTCGATACCCGTGGTCAGCTCGGTGATCGGGTGTTCGACCTGCAGCCGGGTGTTCATCTCCAGGAAGACGAACGTCTGAGCTGCCGCGTCCACCAGGCACTCGACGGTGCCGGCGTTCCGGTAACCGACCGCCTCGCCGGCGCGCACCGCGGCCTCGAGCATCTGCCGACGGAGTTCCGGAGTCAGTGCGGGGGAAGGGGTCTCCTCGGCCACCTTCTGATTGCGGCGTTGCACCGAGCAGTCCCGTTCACCGAGGGCGACGACCCGGCCGTCGGCCAGCCCGAGGATCTGGACTTCTACGTGCCGGGCGACCGGCAGGAAGCGTTCCATCAGGACGGCCGGATCACCGAACGTCCGCTCGGCGAAGGCGGCGATGCGGTCGAATTCCTTGGTGGCCTGTTCGGCGTCGTGGGCGACACTCATCCCCATGCCGCCGCCACCGGCCGCGGCCTTGATCATGATCGGGAAACCGATGCGGGCTGCGGCGTCGGCCACCTCCGCCGGATCCGTGATCGGTTCCCGGGTGCCCGGGGCGACCGGGACACCGGCGTCCTGCATCAGGTTCCTGGCGTTGATCTTGTCGCCCATGATGTCGATGACCTCCGGCGATGGCCCGACCCAGATCAACCCCGCGTCCTGCACGGCGCGGGCGAACTCGGCGTTCTCGGACAGGAAGCCGTACCCGGGGTGGATCGCCTCTGCGCCGGTCTCCGCGGCCGCCTTCAGGATGCGTTCGATGTTGCGGTACGACTCGGCCGGCGCGGCCGGACCGAGCAGCACCGCGATGTCCGCTTCCAGGACGAAGGGCAGCTCCGCGTCGACGTCGGAGTGCACGGCGACGGTGCGGATCCCCATCACCTTTGCCGTGCGGATGATCCGGCGGGCGATTTCCCCGCGGTTGGCGACCAGCATGGTGCTGAACATGACGTGCCTTTCGATGTGGTGGACGGCGGTCAATCTCCCATGACGACCGCACATGGGCCAGCGACGGCGCCGGCCGGCAGGGTGTGCCGGCCCGGCTCCGGTGGCGTCAGCCGGTGTGGTCGGCTCCGCTGTGCGCGAGCAGTTCCTCGACCTCGTCCGGCTGCGGGTCCCGGCCGAGGGCGAGCCCGACCAGGGTCACCGCGGCGCACACGGCCAGGTAGAGGGCGATCGGCACCCAGTTGCCCGAGGTGCCCAGCAGGGCGGTGAAGATCAGCGGGGCAACGGCGCCGCCGACCAGTCCGGCCAGCGTGTAGGCCAGCGAGCTGCCGGCGTAGCGCAGTCGCAGATCGAACTGTTCGGTGATGTACGCCGCCTGCGGCCCGTACATCAGTGCATGGAAGGTAAGGCCAACGATGACGCCCATGGTGAGCAGCAGCACCGAGGCGCTGGCGCCCGCTTCCGGGGTGCCCAGCATCAGGAAGAAGACCGGAACCCAGATGGCCGACCCGATCGCTGCGATGGCGTAGAGCAGCCGCCGGTTGATCCGGTCGCTGAGCGCGCCGGCCAAGGGGATCAGGGCGAGCTGGCAGGCGGAACCGATCAGCACCGCTGTCAGCACCTGGCTGCGGGACATGCCGAGCCGGGTGGTGGCGTAGGTGGTGACGAATACGGTGAACAGCGCGTAGAGCACGTCCGGTCCGACCCTGGCCAGGCCGGCCGCGAACAGCGAGCGCTTCTGCGTCGCGAAGACCTCCTTGATCGGCGCCTTCGGGCGTTCGCCGCTGTCCTTGATCGCGAGGAAGACCGGGGTGTCCTCGAGCTTGAGCCTGATCCACAGACCGAACGCCACCAGCAGGGCGGAGATCAGGAACGCGACCCGCCAGCCCCACGACAGGAACTGATCCTCGGTGAGAACGGCGGCCAGCACAGCCAGTGCGCCGTTGGCCATCAGGGTTCCGGCCGGCGGGCCGATCTGGGCAGCTGACGCCCAGAAGCCGCGCTTGGTCGGGTCGCCGTACTCGCTGGACAGCAACACGGCGCCGCCCCACTCGCCGCCGACGCCGACACCCTGCGCAAAACGCAGCAGCACCAACATGATCGGGGCGGCGACGCCGATCGTGGCGTAACCGGGAAGCAGACCGATCAGCAGGGTGGCGACACCGATCATCACCAGGGTGCTGACCAGAACGCTCTTGCGGCCGACCTTGTCGCCGAGCCGGCCGAAGACGACGCCGCCGATCGGCCTGGCCAGGAAGCCGACCGCATAGGTGGAGAACGACAGCAGGGTCCCGGTCAGCGGGTCCTCACCGGGGAAGAACAACTGGGGGAAGACCAACGCGGCGGCGACCGAGTAGATCGCGAAATCGTAGTACTCCAAGGCCGTTCCGGTCAGGCTGGCGGCGTAGGCCTTGATCAGCGGGCCGCGGCCCGGGGTCGGGACGTGATGCTCGCTCGGTGCGGGGTGTACGGGTGTGGTCATGTGGCGTCCTCGGGTGGCGGTCCGGACGTTGGAGGGCCGGACCTGGTGGGGGAGCGCGGGCAATAGCGGGAGGTGCTGACCGACTGCGCGAGGGGAGAACGTGAGCCGGTCAGGGGTCGGCGACGGGGACGAACCGGAGTCGCTGGCCGGGTCGGAGCTGTGCGGCGGCATCGATGTCGGCGTCGATCACCACAGCGATGACCGGGTAGCCGCCGGTGATGGGGTGATCGGCGAGGAAGAGCACGGGTTGACCACTCGGCGGGACCTGAATGGCCCCCAGCGCGACGCCCTCGCTCGGCAGCTCACGGGACTGCTTGCGCTGCAGGGCGGGTGGGGTTGCATCGTCGGTGTCGGGTCGGTCCAGCCGTAAGCCGACCCGGTTGCTCTGCGCCGATACCAGCCACTCGCCGGTGGTCAGCTCGTCGCGGTTGTCGAACCAGTCGTCGCGTGGGCCGAAGATCACCCGCAGATCGGTCAATGACGCGCCGATCTCGGTGCCGGATGGATCGGTTCGGGAATCGGCTGCGGGATGCGAGGTCTCGGGTCCGACCGGCAGTCGATCATTCTTGGCCACCGGCTCCGGGCCGAGCCCGGACAGCGTGTCGGTGCTGCGCGAACCCAGAACCGGATCCACCGCGATGCCGCCTTCGACGGCCAGGTAGCTGCGCAGGCCGGCACGAGGAGTGCGCAGCCGCAAGGTCTTTCCGCTCGCCAGCCGGATCCGGGTGGCATGGGTGACGGCCTCGCCGTCGATGTCGGCCGGCGCCGGGGCGCCGGTCAGGGCGACAACCAGGTCGTCCTCGGCGCGAACGGACAGGCCACCGAGGGTGCATTCCAGGACGGCCGCGTCGGCGCGATTGCCGACCAGCGCATTGGCCTGCGCTGCCGACCGTCGGTCGGCGGCTCCGGATCGCCCGACACCGTCCGCCGCATGACCGACCCGTCCAGCATCCTGAACGAGGCACAGTGGCCCGGTTCGCAGCACGGTCAACGAGCGGTTCACGATGCGCCTCCGGTCTCTGCGGCGGTTTCGGCAACCGAGCCGACCGCTGCGTCGTTGACGGCTGAAGCGGCATCTGCGTCGGCATCGACAAATCGCACCCAACCGCCGGGTTGGATCGCGGCCGGTGGTTCGGCGGCGACATCCCACAGCGTTGCCGAGGTGGTGCCGATCAGCTGCCAGCCGCCGGGGGACCGGCGCGGGTAGACGGCCGAGAACTGACCGGCGAGCGCGACCGAACCGGCGGGCACACTCGTCCGCGATTCGGTCCGTCGCGGAACCTGTAGGCGCTCGTCACCGCCGGCCAGGTAGGCGAAGCCAGGGGCGAACCCGACAAATGCTGCACGCCAGACGGTCCCGGTATGCGCGGTGATCACCTCGGCGATGCTGAGCCCCGTCGCCCGGCCGACGTCCGACAGGTCCGGGCCGTCATAGTGAACCGGGATGACCAACGGATCATCGGTCGCCCCGCCCACCGTTTCGATGTCGTTTCCAGTGATCAGTTCCAGAATGCGGTCACCGAGCCCGGTGAGTTCGGTGCCGTCGGTGACGCGCACCAGGACGGTTTCGGCCGCCGGGATCAGGTCCTCCACCTGCGGCAGCCGCGCCTGCCGCAGCAGAGCCGCCACCGTCAGCGTGGACTCGAGATCATCGGCCTGCACCAGCAGTGCGCGATCGCCCGCACTCAGGATCCGGGGCGTCATGCGAAGGTCCTCACCGTGATGCCGGCGTCCTGCAGTGCCTGCCGCACACCGGCGGCCATCTCGACGGCACCGGGGCTGTCCCCGTGGACACAGATGCTCTCGGCGGACACCCGGATCTGTGTCCCGTCGACGGCAGTGAGCACTCCGTCGGTCACCAGCTGAACCATCCGGGCAGCGACCTCGACCGGATCGTGCAGTAGCGCACCCGGTTCGCTCCGGGGCACCAGCGTGCCCTCTGGGGTGTATCCGCGGTCGGCGAACGCCTCCGGCACCGCGCGCAGACCCGCGGCGCGGACCTCGTCCAGCAGTACCGACCCGGGCAGGCCGAGCACCGGCAGACCGGCGTCGACCGCCCGCACTGCTTCGACGACGGCGAGCGCCTGCCGCCGATGATGAACGATGGCGTTGTACAACGCGCCGTGCGGCTTGACGTAGCGGACGGAGGTCCCTTCGACGGCGGCCAGCGCCTGCAGCGCGCCGATCTGGTAGATGACGTCGTCGGTCAACTCGGCGGGATCCATCTCGATGAATCGGCGGCCGAAACCGGCCAGGTCCCGGTAGCCGACCTGCGCACCGACGGTCACGCCGGCCGCGGCGGCGAGCGCGCAGGTGCGGCGAAGTGTGCTCGGGTCTCCGGCGTGAAATCCGCAGGCGACGTTCACGCTGGTCACCGACGGCATCAGCGCGGCGTCGTCGCCGAGGACCCAGCGGCCGAACGACTCGCCGACATCACTGTTCAGGTCGATTTCGGGCATCTGGTGCACGCTCCCAACGGTCGGTACTGGAACTCGGTACTGGAACTCGGTACTGGAACTCGGTACTGGAACTCGGTACTGAACTCGGTACTTGAACTCGGAACTCAAACTGCTCGGCACTGGAGCTGCTGAGCTCAATCTGCTCGGCACTGGAGCTTCTGAGCTCTTGAATCTGCTCATCGCTGGAGCTGATCAGTGCGGCACGGACAAGCGAAGGTGTTGGGAGAACCCTCTCGCACATCCGAGGATTGTTCAACGATTCTCAGATCACAATGTGGTAAAGTTCCCCTGTGTCGACGCAACCGCAGCCGTCTCCGCCGGCCCTGCCGATCACCGATGCGATCCGCGCACTCAGCGACGCCCGGGTCCGCGTCGTGCAGGTCCCGACGGCCGCCCGAGTGGCGGATGCCCTGCGGGAGCAGGTGAGCGAGGGCCACTTCCGGCCGGGCTCGCGGATGCCGGAGGAAGCCATCGGGCAGGCGTTGGGCGTTTCCCGCAACACTGTCCGGGAGGCCTTCGTCGAACTCACCGGGGAGCGCCTGCTGGTCCGTGAGCCGAACCGGGGCGTCTTCGTCGCCGTGCCGGATGCTGCCGCGGTCACCGACATCTATCGCGCCCGCAGGGTGCTGGAGATCGGGGCCGTGCGCGCGGGCGGCCCGGCCGAGGGCGTGGCGCAGGCCCGACGGGCGGTCGACGAGGGGATGGCGGCACGCGAGGCAGGCGACGGCGCCGGGGTCGGCACCGCGAACCAACACTTCCATCGGGCCCTGGTCGATCTGGCCGGCAGTACCCGGCTGAACCGCCTGATGGGCCAGATGCTGGCCGAGATCCGACTGGTCTTCCAAACCGGAAACCTGCTCCGGGACTTCTATCTCGCCTACCTGGACGACAATGCGGCGCTGTGCACGTTGCTCGAGGCCGGCGACTTCACCGGTGCGGCCGATGCCCTGGACGACTACCTTCGTCGATCCGAAGATCAGGTACTGCAGGCCATGTCGGCCGGACGCGGGTAGTCCCGAACCGCTCGGAAACGGTGACGCCGCCGTCCGGTGGACCGTGGTCACTCGACGTCGCTCAGTCGTCCACTCCACGGGCGATCAGCGCATCGCCCATCGCATCCGCGCTGCGCAGTGCCCTGACGACGGCGGGCGCGGCCAGGGCTCGTAGCGAAAACCCCGCTCCTCTGGCCTTTCTCGCCTCGGACACCTCGCGAACGATGCCGACCAGCAGCGGGATCGACCGGATGGTCAGGGCCAACACCAACCCGGCCCGGTCCGGGTCGACCCCGAACCGCCGCAGTGGACGGAGCAGGCGCTGACACACGTCCAGCATCTCGGTGACTCTGGTGGTGAGCGTGACGACCGCAGCGATACCCACCGTGAGCAGCAGGCTGCCGCACACCATCACCGCTCGCTCCCACCCGGTGAAGATCACCTGGAAGACGGCCACGAACAGCAGGAACCACCGCATCGGCCAGAGTTGCGCCACCGCAAGTGCGGCCGGGATCCGGGCGAGGGCGAACACCGCGGCGAGCGCCACCGCGGCGACGCCCAGCTGCCACGGCGATGTCAGCAGCACGACGCCGATGATCGCGAGCAGCATGCCCAGAATTTTCCATCCGGCCGGGACGCGATGCAGCACAGAGCGTCCGGGGTGGTAGAGCCCGATCACCGACATGGCGCCCCGCTCATGCCAGTAGTCCGGTGTAGGTGCGCACGGCGTCCGCCGGTGTCCCGTCGGCGACCACCCGGCCGCCATCCAGAACGACGACCCGGTCGAAGCCGGCCAGCAGGTCCAGGTGATGGGTGACCAGCACGACCTGTTCGTCCAGACCGGCGAGCAGGTCGTTGACCATCCTGGCGTTGCGCAGGTCCAGCAGCGTCGTCGGCTCGTCGGCGACGATCACGTCCGGGCCGGTGATCAGGACGGCGGCCAACGCCAGCAGTTGTTTCTGTCCACCGGAGAGCAGGTGGGTCGGATGATCGGCGTGTCCGGCGAGGTCGAACCGTTGCAGCGCAGCGGATACCCGCTCGGAAACCTCGGCCTTGGACAATCCCGATCGGCGCAGGGAGAAGGCCACGTCCTCGGCGACGGTGGGCATCACGATCTGGTTGTCCGGGTCGGTGAACACGAACCCGACCCGCCGCCGGACGTCGCGTCCCTTGCTGGTGGTGTCCTGACCGTCGACCGTCACGGTCCCCGAGGTGGGCGAGACCAGGCCGTTGATCATCCGGGCCATGGTGGATTTGCCGGAGCCGTTGGCGCCGACAATCCCCACCCGACGTTCGCTGATCGTCAGGTCGATGCCGTCCAGCACCACCCGCGAGCCGAAGCGGTGATGTACTGCGGTGTAACGGATCTCGGCCACTGGGCTCAGTGCTCCGGGCGTTCGAGCAACATCGCGAGGCCCTGGCCGCCACCGATGGCACAGGCGGCGAGGCCCAGCCTTGGACCGCCGTCGCGGAGCATCCGGGACGCCAGCCGGATCGCCAGGATGGTGCCGGACGCGCCCCAGGGATGACCCAGCCCGATCGCGCCGCCCTCGGCGCAGACCAGTTCCTCGTCGATGCCGAGGTCGTCGATCACCGCGAGAACGACCGACGCGAAGGCTTCGGTGATTTCGACGGCGCCGATGTCGGCCAGCGAAATCCCTCGGGTGGTGACGGCCGGGCGGTTCAGCAGCCGCCGGACCGCCGGCGCCGGGCCGAGGCCCGGCAGGTCCGATCGCGCGGCGGCGACGGCGGTGGCGACGATCCTCAGGTAGGGCAGACCGGCACCGGCCGCGGCGGACCGGGTGGTCACGGCGACCGCTGCGGCGCCGTCGGAGATGCCACAGGAGTTGCCGGCGGTCGCGGTTCCGGCGGGTCCGAACGACGGGCGCAGCCGGGCCAGCCGTTCCTCGTGCATCCCGGACCGCGGTCGTTCGTCCTGGGAGATGTCCTTGGCCGCAACGATTTCCGCCTCGTAGAGGCCGGCTTGCCTGGCCCGGAAGGTCAGCGCGTGCGAGCGTGCCGCATAGCGGTCCTGGCGTTGCCGGGTCACCCCGCGGAGCCGGGCCAGCTCGTCGGCGGCCTCGCCCATTCCGGGATCCGGGTAACCGGCGGGGGCGAACGGAGCGCGGGTGTATCGCACAGGGTCCGCCGTGCCGACCGGTGGCCAGTACCGCCACGGCGCGGTGCTGGCCGACTCGGCGCCGCCGGCGAGGATCAACGCATCGTCACCGGCCCTGATCCGCGAGGCGGCCTGCGCGATCGCCTCCAACCCGGATCCGCACTGGCGGTCCACCGTGACCCCTGGGACGGAGTCGCCGAGACCGGCCGCCAGCGCCGACACCCGGGCGATGTTGCCGCCGGGACCAAGGCAGTTGCCGATGATCACGTCGTCGATCGGCAGAGCCAATGCTTCAACCTGTTCGGCCACCGCAGTCAGCACGGGAGAAGTCAGTTCGATGACGTCACAGTGGGCGAAGGCGTGACCCGCAGTGCCGACGGCGGTCCGCCGTCCGCCGACCAGCACCGGCGCGCCGGGGTCGGACGGATCACTGGTCACGGACACCTACGCTAGCGGCCGCAATGCCGGCGGACCCACCCAGCGCTCGCCGTTCGCATGAGCGGCCGCGGCCTGCCGGACCAGGTCCCTGGCGATCTTCCCGCCGGGGGTGCGCGGCAGCCGATCAGCGATCAGCCAGCGACGGGGGAGTGACGGCCCGCGCAGCAACTCCCGAGCCGCCCCCCGCAACTCCGTCAGTTCGGCGTCGGTTGCCGGTTCTATGACGGCGGTGACGACCTCTCCGTATCGGCGGTGCGGGAGGCCGATGACGGCGACCGCTCCGACACCGGGCAGCCGGGACAGCGCGGACTCGATGTCCTCGGCGATCACCGTTGCGCCGCCGGTGGTGATCGCCGCATCACCGCGGCCGCGGATCGTCAACCCGCCGTCGTCGTTCCGGTTCGCCAGGTCGCCGACGGTCGCGTAACCGTTGTCGTCGCGACGCAGTGGACCGTCGACCCCGGCCGGATACCCGATGGCCAGGTAGGGCGAGCGGACCCAGAGCGTGCCGGGGGAGCCGGCCTTTCCGGAACTGCCGCGCAGTTCCGACTCCGTCGCCGGGACGGCGGGGCGGATGTCGACCTCGGCACCGGAAAACGGCCGCAGCGGGGCCGGGTATCGCCGGGCGGCGACAAAGGACAGTTCGGCGGCGCCGTAGTACTCGCTGACCGTGATCCCGCGCGCGAGTGCCCGATCCCCGATCTCCGTGCTGAGTGTGGATCCCGCGACGACGGCCGTCCGCAACGGAGCGGTCGCGGGCAGCGTGGTGATCAGATCGGACAGCACGGCCGGAACCGCGTGGACCGCGGTGGCGCGTTCGGGCCACTGCGTCAGTTCGGCGCCCATCGCCAGGGTGTGGACCGCAGCGAACAGATGCAGGGTGGCGTGCAGCGGTCCGGTGAGCAGGACCCGGTCGTCAGGACTCAGCCCGGCCAGCTCGGTCAACGGCGCGAAGGACGCGGTCCAGGACTCGGCGGTCCGGAGCACCGGTCTTGGTCGGCCGGATGTGCCGGACGTGACCACTATCAGGAACGTGCCATCAGGCACCGCAACCGGGGTCGGCGCCGGCCCGGCCGGATCGGCCAGCAGTACCGGTATCCCATCGGCCGCGCCGGCGAAGATCATCGCCAGGGCCGTGGGAATCGGTTGCCCGCCGGCGAGCAGCAGGGGTTCGCGGACGCCGCCCTGAGATACGGCGGAGCGCTGTTCGTGCACCAGCTCTGCCAACTGCCGGTAGGACCACGTACCGTCCAGCAGGCTCAGCGCCGGGCGATCGTCAACCGCACCCAGGCGCAGCGCCGGTGCGTTGACCGCCGGTATGCCGGACGCGTCGGTCAGGACGACACCTTTGCCGTCGGCGGCGAGGCGGCGGCGCCTTCGATCAGGCCGGGATAGGACCGGTGCACCTGCTTGACGACGAGCGCAGCGACGACGGCCTTGAGCAGGTCCCCCGGCAGGAAGGGCAACGCACCGGTGAATGCGGCGCCGAGCCCGATCCGGAAGGCCAGCCAGGTGACCCCGAAGAGGTAGATCACCAGTGCCCCACCGATCAGGTTGACGCAAATGCCCTGCCACAGCGGATATCGCGGCAGGATGCGTGCCGTCAACCAGCCGACGACGGCCGCTCCGGCCAGGAAGCCGACCAGGTAGCCGGCGGACGGCGCGGCCCAGATGGCCAGTCCGCCGCGGCCTCCGGCCAGCAGCGGTAGGCCGGCGGTGGTCAGAACGAGGAACACCAGCACCGAAAGGAAGCCCTTCCGGGCGCCGAGAATGCCGCCGGCCAGCATCACACCGAGGGTCTGCAGGGTGATCGGCACGCCGGTCGGGCCCACCGTGATGGTGCCCGGTAGCCCGAGGGCCGCGATCAACGCGGCGAAGATCGCGATCTGGGCCAGGTCCCGGGCGGTGCTCCGACGGTTCGCCATGGTGATGCTCCTTCGCGGGCGGACAGTGCGCAGTGAGCATAGGGGACCAGCGCACACGTCGATTCGCTGCTTCTCGACAAATCAGACAGCGTGCGATCGGCGGTCGGATCCCGGGTGCGGATGACGACCGGTCAGGTCGATAGGCTGACTCGACCCCGGCCCGCGACGAGCGCGGACTGCTGGGTACGAGCATTTCTTGAGCACCAGGAGGCGTTTCGCGTGTCCACGAGCATGCATGCCGGTCGGGCCCTGATCGTGTCGATCACCGATCACACCCTGCACGGCGAGGACGACGGCGGCGCCGGTGCTCTGGTCACCGAACTGCTGGTCGAAGCCGGTTTCGTCGTCGATG
>Ga0164308_10001853_pt1 | contig 11278 bp, 10 predicted proteins | sample Whisoiple_246_MG_FD_109983 | JGI IMG/M metagenome (GOLD analysis project Ga0164308, IMG submission 109983) | Soil microbial communities amended with fresh organic matter from upstate New York, USA - Whitman soil sample_246_MG | ecosystem: Environmental > Terrestrial > Soil > Unclassified >... | reverse complement strand
CGGTTCACCACGCAGCCGCTCGAGGAGGTCAACGTGGTGGAGTACCGGGAGTACATCGAGATGATGGATCTCGGCGACTGCATCATGTTCTCCACGGATTACCCGCACTGGAGCTATGACGCTCCGGACTGGGCGATCCGGCGGTTCCCGGCAGGCCAGCGGGAGCGGATCATGCGGGGCAACGCGACCGCGCTCTACGGCCTGCCGTCGACCGTCAAGGCGCTACCCGGCGAAAGCTAGCGATTTCGGCGTGAAAACCATCGCTCAGCGCAGGAAATCACGCCGAAATCACTTGGTGGTTCGGCGCTCGACTTCCAGGGGCACGATGGGAGACCGTGCCGAGGGGCCGCGGGTGATCGCGTGCAGCCTGATCTCGGGTAGGTCGACCGACGGGTCGAGTGTGTCCAGCCACGCAACGGCGTCGGCGACATCGGCCGCGCGTATTGCGTACATCTCGAACGGCACGTCCTGCAGCATCTCGGTCTCGACCGGCCCCGGCGTGACGATGTGAACGTTGATGCCGTCGCGGTCGACCTCGCGGGCCAACGCGCCTGCGAAAGCGTTCATACCCGCCTTCGATGCCGAGTACGCCGTCCTTGCCATCATCGGTTCATGGGCGGCAGACGACGAGATGAACACGAACCGCGAACCCGGCTTCATCCGGGGCAGCGCCGCGGACGTGACGACGAAGCACGAGTCGAGGTTGGCCGAGATGGTCGCTCGCCATTGGTCGAAAGTCTGCTTGCGGGCGTATGTTCCACCGAGAATTCCCGATGCGTGGACGATCAGGTCGATCGCACCGGCAGCCTCCACCGCAGGTGCGAACTTCTCCGGATCGCTGGCGTCGGCCACCACGTAGCGAGCCCCCATCTCCTCGGCGGCGGCGCGCAGCGGCTCCTCGCGGCGAGCAGTGAGCACGACGTCATAGCCCAGCTCAGCGAGCTTGCGGCCGCACTCCTTGCCGATGCCGCCACTGCCGCCGGTGATCAATACCGTACGCACACAGCACCTTTCAGCGCTGGCGCCGGGCCAACGCCTGCGGCGAGAGCGCGACGATCCGCTGCTCGGGATCGGCTGCGCTGAAATATGTCTGGGTGTCGGCGATGTGGCGGGCGGCAATCTTGCGCGCGCGGTCCGCATCGCCGGCCTCGATCGCGTCGGTCAGCTTGTTGTGAATGGTCAACGCGATGCGCCGTTTGCTCATCGACGGATATTCGCCACGTGCGGCGGTTTCCTTCGCCCACAGGTTCAGGTGGCCGGACCACAGCGTCTCGAGGCTGCCAACCACAGCGATCATCGTGTGGTTGCCGCAGCCACGGATGATCTCGTCGTGGAACTGGCCGCCGATCTCGGTGAATTTGGCGCCGTCTTCGATGTGCTCGGCCATCGAGTCGTTGATTTCCCTGAGCTTCGGGATGAGCGTCTCGCTGCGGTCCTCGCGTTTTGCCGCGAGCGCTGTGCACATCGGGTCGAGTTCCTGCAGCGCGGTTGCGAGGTCGGCGAGTGGCACTGTGTCGCTCTGCAGCAACAGGCCGATCATGTACGCCGCACTCGCCTTGGCAGGCGCGTGCACCACGGCGCCGCCGCGGTTGCCGCGGCGGACCGACACCAAGCCCTCGGTCTCGAGGATTCGCAAGGCTTCCCGCAACGACACCAGGCTGACGTTGAACTGCTCGACGAGGATCTCCTGCCGCGGCAACAGGTCGCCGTCGGACAATTCGCCGTCGATGATCTGACGACGGAGCTCATCGGCGACGATCTCAGCCGTTCTGCGGGCCCCGAGCCGGCGGCGGGCCTCGGGGCCGATTCCCAATGTTGTCATTGCGTGGCAATGTTAACAGCGATAGCCGTGCTACCTGGGGTCTACGGGATCGCTATCCGGCAAAAGTTACTAAGATGGCAAGAAACGCCTAGGAGGTTGTGCGCGTGAGTGACGGAGCACCTACTCCGCTCCGTGACCTGCGCGTCGTGGAGATCAGCGACCGCATCGCAGGCGCTTACTGCGGGAAGCTGTTCGTCGATGCGGGCGCCGATGTCGTGAAGGTCGAGCCCGCCGCGGGCGATCCGCTGCGTCGCTTCACCGCAACCGGTGCCAAGCCTGCCGAGGGTAGCGATTCGCCGTTGTTCAGCTATCTCTCAGCCGGAAAGAGGAGCGTCACAACGCTTTCCGAGGATCTCTTGGCCGCCGCCGACATTGTGATCGTGACCGGCACCCGGTCGGCTGCCACTGCGCATGGCATCGATCCGGCGCGGCTGCTGGGGGCGCGGCCCGACTGCGTCATCGTGACCATCTCCGACTTCGGCTGGACAGGGCCCTGGTCGGAGCGGCCCGCGACCGAGTTCACCCTCCAGGCCGACTCGGGGCTCACCGGCTTTCGCGGCGACCCCGAGGGCCCGCCGATCTCGATCGGCGGCGACCTCGGCGAGTACATGGGCGCAACCTGGGCAGCGTACGGCGCAATGGCACTGCGCCGCCGCGTCGCGCGCGGCGGCCCGGGCGGGCACCTGGACTTGTCCATGCTGGAGGCGATCACGTTGATGCAGAGCAGCGAATGGCTGCACTCGCAGCTTCTGAAGAGGCCACCCGTCAAACGCTCGGTGGAGGTGCCGTCGATCGAGCCCGCCAAGGACGGCTACGTGGGCATCAGCATGGTCACCGGCCAGCAGTGGCTGGACTTCGCCGCAATGGTCGACTGTCCGGACTTCACCGAGATTCCGCAGTTGCGGTTCCAGATCGGGCGATGGGACTACCGCGACTGGATCCGCGAACGGATCGACCCGTGGATGCGCGAGCGGACAGTCTCGGAGATCGTCGAGCTCGGACAGCTCTTCCGGCTGCCGCTGGCGCCCCTGGGCAACGGTTCCACGATCCCGGACATGGACCATCTGCAGACGCGTGGCGTCTATATCCACAATCCTGCGGGATTCCGGCAACCGCGGGCACCGTGGCTCATGTCGATCGCTCGCCAGGCACCGGTTCGCCCTGCGCCGGCAGTCGGGGAAGCCGACGACGTATCGCTATGGGCGCCAAGGCAATCTGTGCCCCGCACACGGTCCGCGGAAGCGCCGCTGGCCGGAGTGCGCGTCATCGATTTCACGGCATTCTGGGCAGGTCCGGCCGCCGCACATGCACTGGCGGCCCTCGGAGCCGACGTCGTCAAGATCGAGTCGATCCAGCGGCCCGACGGAATCCGCTATTCCGGGGGAATGCGCACCGACGTCGACGACTGGTGGGAGTACGGCTGGGTGTTCCATGCGATGAACACCAACAAGCGGTCGGTCACGCTGGACCTGCAGTCCGACGACGGGCTGCGGCTCGTCAAGGAGCTCGTGCGCCAGGCCGACGTGGTGATCGAGAATTTCTCCCCGCGGGTGATGGATCAATTCGGCCTCGGCGCCGACACGCTGCTCGAACTGAATCCGCGTGTCGTCGTCGTACGAATGCCTGCGTTCGGGTTGACCGGCCCATGGCGGGACCGGGTCGGCTTCGCGCCGACGATGGAGCAGATCGCCGGCCTGGCCTGGGTGACCGGCCTACCGGACGGCCTGCCCGTCGCACCGCGCGGCGCCTGCGATCCACTCGCGGGCGCCCATGCGGCGTTCGCGACGCTCACGGCGCTGGAGTTCGGCGATCGCACCGGCCAAGGCCAACTCGTTGAGGTCCCGATGATCGAGACCGTGCTCAACGTGACCGCCGTGCAGACAATGGAATTCGAGGTTTTCGGCAAGGTCATGAAGCGCCGTGGCAACCGCGGGCATGGTGCGATGCTGCAGGATGTCTACCGGTGCGCCGGCGAGGACAACTGGATCGCGGTGAGCGTGCGTACCGACGACGAGCTCTCTGCGTTGGCCGAACTCATCGGCGGCAAGGGTGTCGACGTCGAGGAGTGGCTGATCACCCAGGACGTCGACGATGCCGTGGAAAAGATCACGGCGGCAGGGATTCCGGCGGCCGCGGTGATCTCGCCGTCATTGGTGACCGAGAACCCACAGTTGGTGCAGCGCGGATTCTTCGAGCACCTCGAGCATCCGAGGACCGGCGCAGGCCTGTACCCGTGTCCTCCGTTCGCCCGGCTCGACGATGGACGCAAGTGGCTGCTTCGAACACCGCCGACGTTGGGTCAGCACAACGAGGAGGTGCTCGCGGAGTTGTGTGGGCTCACCGGGGATGATCTACGCCGGCTGGCCGACGAGGGTGTCATCGGCACCAGGCCGAAGGGTGCATGAGGCAGTCAGCGTCGGGTCACCGAGATAGGCATTCCGTCGAAGATCGTCATATTGTTGGTGAGGTTGGGATAGGTGACCTTCGGTGCGCCAAGGGTGATTTCACCCGCATGACAGAGTAATTCGTCGAGCACCGCGCGTATCTCGGCACGGGCCAGCATCGCGCCGAGGCAATGGTGCGGTCCGCCGCCACCGAAGGTGACGTGCGGGTTCTCGGCGCGGCCGATGTCGAATGCGAACGGGTTGTCGAAAACGTCTTCATCGCGATTGGCCGAGCGCAGCATTGCCACCACCCGCTCACCCTTCGGAATCGTCACGCCGTCCATCTCGACGTCGATCTTCGTGCTGCGCGTCCAGAACGTCACCGGCGAAGCCCAGCGCAGCACCTCCTCGACGGCGTTCGACCGGATGGCTTCGTCCTCCCGGTAGCGCTCGATCTGCTCGGGGTTGCCGACGAAGGCCTCAAGCCCGGAGGCCAACGCGTTCTTGGTGGTGTCGCTGCCGGCGAATGCGATGACGAAGAAGAAGATCTCCAGTTCGTTGGCCGGGATCGACAACTTCTCGCCGTTCTCGGCGGTGACGACCGCGGAGGTCAACGTGCTCCAGATGTCGTCGGTGGGATTGCGCCGCTTCTCCGCGGTGAGTTCGGAAGCGTAGGTGAAGATCTTGCCGAACAGTTCCATCGCGTTCTGCGCAGCGACGGCGTCGTCCGACGATGCCACTTTGAGAATGCGATCGAGCGTGTCGAAGATCTCGGGCCGGTCCTCTTCGGGAATGCCGATGATGTCACCGATGACCGACATCGGCAGCACGTCGGCGACCTCGTCGATCCAGTCGCCCCCGCCTGCCGTGAGCAGCCGGTCCACCATTCCCGCGGCGCGCCTGCGAATGCCTTCCTCCAGCTTGCCAATGGCCTTTGGCGTGAAGGCGTGCGACATCACCCGTCGCCGCTTGAGGAGATCCGGTGGGTCCATGTTGATGATGGTCGGCGCCGAGCCGATGACGCCCACACCCTGGATGAGCGGCCCGTCGGTGGCGGTGAAGGAGTCGGTGTCGCGGTGGATGCGCTGGGCATGTCGGTGCTTGGTGGCCATCCAGAAGTCCCGCTTGACGGTCTTCGCCACGCCGTCGGTCAGCTCGTGGTGGAACAGCGGCCGATCGCGGCGCAGCTCGGCGAACAGCTCGTCGGGAAAGCCGTTCTGCCACAAGGTGGAATCTGACAGGTCGACTGGGGTGGTCGTGGGCATGCAGGCTCCTGGGTTCGCCGTCCTTGACCTAGAATGCTTAAAATAGTAACAATAGACGACGGACAGGGTCTGACCTGCCCAGATATGGCGCGGATGGAGACGGCATGACGGACACGATCGACGATCCGACCATCGATCCGTCAGAACGCGAGTTCGGCCCCAGCGGTATCAGTCTTTCGAAATACCGCTTTCCGACGGGCTGGTTCATCGTCGGTTTCGCCTCCGAGCTGGAGAACGGCCAGGTCAAACGAGCGCACTACTTCGGCGAGGAATTGGTGATCTTCCGCACCGCGTCGGGCAAGGTCAACGTGCTCGACGCCTATTGCCTGCACCTGGGCGCGAACATGGGGGTCGGCGGCACCGTCGAAGGCGAGCACATCGTCTGTCCGTGGCACGGCTGGCAGTGGCGGGGAGACGGCACCAACGCGCTGATCCCTTACAGCAAGATCGGCTGCAAGCAGAACGTGAAGATCAAGAGCTACCCCGCCCAGGAGTGGTACGGGTTCATCGTTGTCTGGCATGAACGCCATGGCCGGGCCCCCTACTGGCAACCGCCAGTGCTTCCCGAACTGGAAACCCACGACTACTACCCGCTGCACCCACATTCCCGAATGCTCAACCGGGTCAAGGTGCATGCGCAGATGATCATCGAGAACGCGGCCGACCCGTATCACGTGCAGTTCGTCCACAAGGCCGACAGCGCCGCCAGCACCACGTCGTTCGACGCGAACGGCTACCACCTGCACGCGACGGTGACCGCGAACTTCGGCGGCGGCCGCGCATCGACATGGCTCACGCCCGACGGACCTGTCGACGCGAACATCATCTATGACAACTACTCGCTGGGCCTGGGCATCGTGCGCTTCCCCAAAGAACTCGTCGAGACCATTGAGGTGACGGGTCAGACCCCCGTCGACGAGGATTACACGGACTACTTCTACACCCAGGCGTCTGTTCGCGAACCCGGCGACACCGGGGACCAACCGGCAGGCCGCGCCGCGAAGTTCCTTCAGTTGCAACAGGAAGTCATCAAGCAGGACTTTTTCACTTGGGAGAACATGAAGTACTTGGAGAAGCCGAATCTGGCTCCCGAGGAAGCCCGCGACTACGCCGCACTGCGCCGATGGGCGCACCGGTTCTATCCGGGAGAAGAGCCGTCGCCGATCGACTTCGGGTACACCGCAGGCGGCGAGCCGGACCCGGCGGCGGCGGGTGCCTGAAGCCGGTAGGTCGGGCGGGCCGATCGGCCCGTCGCAGTTCGGTGTCGAACGTTTCACGATCCCGGATGTGCTGGACCGGCGCGCCGAGCAGATCGGCGACCGCACGATGATGACCATCGCCGGCACCCCGGTGACGTTCGCACAGATGCGAGACCGTTCGTGCGCGGCCGCGAATGTACTGGCCGACAACGGTGTTGCGAGGGGTGACACCGTTGCACTCTTCACGACGACATGTCCCGAGTGGGTGTACTTCTGGCTCGGCGCAGCACGGATCGGGGCGGTGACGGCGGCGGTCAACGTCGCCAACAAGGATGAGTTCCTGGTGCACGCCCTGCGACTGTCGCGCGCCAAGGTAGTCATCACCGATGCCGAACGGCTTGGTCGCCTGAACGAGATCGTCAACCGGGTCGAGACCGCGAGAACCACACTCGTCATTGGCGACTCGTTGACCGAAACGTTGGTACGCGCGTCCAGCGACCCGCCCGACGCCGACCCCACCGGTCCGGACGAGTTGGCGGCACTGTTCTTCACCTCGGGCACCACCGGACCCTCGAAGGCCGTCGCAACAACGTGGCACTATCTATTCACCGCCGCGGCAGGGGTGGCGACGGCCTGGGATCTCGCCGCCGGGGACGTGGTGTGGAGCGCCATGCCGTTGTTCCATCTGAGCGCTGCGCCCTCAGTGCTGGCGCCGATGCTGTTCGGCGCGACGACGGTGTTGTCGGCGGCATTCCGGCCGAGTGAAGTTTGGGACGAGATACAGTCCTGCGGCGCAGCCGGTTTCGCGGGCGCGGGGGCCATGGTATCCATGCTGTGGAACCAGCCGCCGGATGCCCGCGACTCGCGATTGCCGTTGAGATTCATTTCGGCCGCCCCTATCCCAGCCGATATGTACCGCGACATCGAGCAGCGTTACGACGTCAAGGTCGTGACGATGTACGGCATGACGGAAGCCTTCCCGATCGCTTTCAAGAGGTTCTCCGAGGATGGTGTTCCGGGAACGTCGGGACGGGTGAATCCCGCCTTCGACGTTCGCATCGTCGACGGTGACGGGATGCCCGTGCCGGCAGGCTCCGTCGGCGAGATCACGTGCAGGGCGAAATCGGCCAACGCGATGAGCCTGGGCTATGTCGACGCAACCGCGGTCGACTCACAGTTGGTGGTCACGCCGCACGGCGACTGGTTCGGTACCGCCGACCTCGGCTCCTTCGACGACGACGGAAACCTGACCTACATCGACCGGGTGAAGGACTCGCTGCGGAGGCGCGGCGAGAATGTCTCCTCGGTCGAGGTGGAGACGACGGTGATGCGCCATCCCGCAGTGCTCGAGGCGGCGGCCGTCGGCGTACCCAGCGATCTGGGGGAGGACGACATCCTGGTCGTCGTCACCATTGCTCCGCAGGTGGATTTCGACCACGCCGAACTTTTGGACTTCTGCTCTGCACGGATGCCCTACTTCTGCGTACCGCGGTATCTGGAAGTGCTCGACGAGTTACCGAAGAACGTCATCGGACGAGTCCGCAAGGACCTGTTACGAAAGAGGGGTCTGGGCGAAAACGTTTGGGATCGCGAGGATCACGGCTACATACTCAGTCGCTAGGACGGGAGACACACATGGCGATGACTTATCAGCAGGAGTTCGTGCTCGCCGGGGTGGCCGGGCGGGCGGCAATCCTGAACCTGAACGCCCGGCACAACCGGTTGTTCTCGGCGGGTGACTTCGGCGGCTGGATTGCGACCTTCCGTCACGCGGGTGCGACGTTCGTGCGCGACGGCCAGACGTTCACAAATCTCCGCGAGGCGTTCGACGGCGGCAACGACCAGAGACTGGTGACCGTCGACCACGAGATCACGGTCGACGGCGTCGACGCCACCGCGCACTGCGTCGCGTTGCTGTTCGTCGGAGCGGAATTGCGCGCCACCGGGACCTTCCGCGACCGGCTCGTCTACGAACGGGGCGGGTGGTACTTCACGTCGCGGGAGCTCGAATGGGACGTTGTGCCGAGCAAAGATGCGTTGCCGGTATGAGCCCGTGACGGCGGGCATCCGCTACGAGTTCGCGTTCGGCACCTACGAAGATGCCCTGCGCATGGTCGGCGTGCGCAGCGAGCCCAGATTCGCGGGCGCGCCGGTGAGTGCGGCGCGCATCCAGCATTTTGCCGCCATGGTGCAGGACGGCAACCCCGCTTTTTGGGATGCCGAGTTCGCCACGCAGGTGTGGGGCGGACTGGTCGCCCCGCCCGCGTTGTTGATGGGCTGGCTGATTCCACCGCCATGGCTGCCCGACGGGCAACGCCCGATTCCGTCGATCGCGATTCGCGTCCCGCTTCCCGGTACCACGTTTATCAACGCCTCCAATGACGTCGAACTCGTGACCCCGATCGTCGAGGGCGACCGGCTCAAGGTGGTGGAAGAGGTCGTCTCGGTGTCTCCGGAGAAGCGAACGAAGGTGGGCGTCGGCCATTTCGTCGAGACCTGCGATAGGTACTACCGCGAAGACGGATCCTTGGTCGCAACGAACCGAAACACGTTGTTCCGTTTCACCCCACCGGAGTCGCCGTGACCACCTACCGCAGGCTGGCGTGGAGTGATGTCGTCGTGCCGACCGATCTCGCGGAGGTCGTTGACGAGATCAGCTATCAGCGCGTGGTGATGAACCCCGGCGCGACATGGGACTACTTTCCCGGCCACTATGACCCTGCCTATGCCGAACGCCATGGGCATCCGACGATCTTCGTGAACACGATGCATCTCGCAGGTTTCATCGACCGGATTGCGACCGACTGGGCTGGGCCGTACAGCCGGGTGGTGCGGCGCAAGGTGTCGATGATCGGTTCCGTCTATGCGGGCGACTCCATGGTCGGCCGTGGCCGTGTCGTCGACAAGCGACACGAGAAGACCGGTGACACCATGCGGTACCTGGTGGACCTCGAGATCGCCATCTTCAACCAGCGCGACGAACTGTGCTGCCCGGCCGAGGTGACCCTGGAGCTCTCGGGGTAGAGCGGCACTGCCAGTGAGGTGTCAATTCACGGCACATTCATCGCTGACACCCTGTTAAAACACAGGTTCGGCGCTTTAGCTTCTCCCAATTCGACGATGCAATGGGGGTGGCATGTGATGAAGGCAGTTACCTCGGGTATCACCGCCGGCGCCGCCGGTGCGTTGGTGCTGCTGGCCGCAGGCGTCGCGTCGGCGGGCACCTCCCCACCGCCGGACGTGGTCGGAATGACCTACAGCGATGCGGTTTCGAAGATCGAGGACGGCGGCGGCACGGCAAAGATCTCGGTGACCGTGGGTGACCGGCAGGCCGCGATGGGCGACTGCCTGGTCACCAGCGCCACTAATGCGCCGTTCATGGAAGTGTCCGACGGGGCCTTTCAGCACGTTGACAGCGTCGTCTTGCTGGCCCTCAACTGCGACAGGGGTGTCGCGACGGCGACCACGCCGGGCGCCTCGCTGGGCAGCCCGGACGGCCGGGCATTCCAGGACAAGGCGGAGAAGGCCGCCGCGGCTGCAAAGCAGGACCAGTAAGACCTTTAGGTCAACGGCAGGTCGCCCGCGGTCACCGTCGACTGCACCTCGGTGTACTGCGAGAGACCTTCGGGGCCGAACTCACGGCCGATGCCGGACTGTTTGAACCCGCCGAACGGCGCGCTGGTGTCGAGTTGGTACATATTGATGCCGTAAGTGCCGGTGCGGATCTCGCCTGCAATCTGGAGACCGTGCGCGACGTCGGCCGTCCACACCGATCCGGCCAGTCCGTAGTCGCTGTCGTTGGCGATCCGGATCGCATCGGCTTCGTCCCTGTAGCGCAGCACGGTCAGCACCGGGCCGAAGATCTCCTCGCGGGCGATCCTCATGTCGTTGGTGGCCTCGGTGAACAGCGTCGGCCGGACATACCATCCGCGGTCATGGGGCGCATCGACGCCGCCGACAACCACTTTCGCGCCTTCGTCGATGCCGGACTGAATGTAGCCCTGCACCCGCTTTTGCTGGCGCTGGGCGACAAGCGGACCGACGTCGGTGGACTCGTCGGCCGGGTCCCCGACCTGGAGTTCGGACACCATGTCGGCGAGCGCATCGACAACCTCGTCGTGCCTGCGCTCGCTGACAAGTATCCGCGTCTGCGCAACGCATGCCTGTCCGTTGTTCATCAGCCCGGCCATCTTGAGATGTCTGACGGTGTGGTCGATGTCGGCGTCGTCGAGGATGATTGCCGCGGACTTGCCGCCGAGTTCGAGGCTCACGCGTTTCAGCTGTTCACCACACGCTGCGGCGATATGCCTCCCGGTGGCCGATGATCCGGTGAACGCGATCTTGTCAACGCCCCGATGCCGGACGAGGGCTTCGCCGGTCTCCCCGCCACCGGGCACGATCGACACCACGCCGTCCGGCAGGTCGAGTTCATCGAGCATCTCGGCAAGCCACATCGCATCGAGCGGCGTCTCGGGGGCCGGCTTGACGACAACGGTGCAACCGGCGATCAGCGCCGGAATCAGCTTGGGCATGATCAACACCTGGGGGACGTTCCACGGCACGATTGCGCCGACGACACCGACGGGCGCACGCCGCACCTGAACCTGG
>Ga0164308_10001851_pt1 | contig 11281 bp, 8 predicted proteins | sample Whisoiple_246_MG_FD_109983 | JGI IMG/M metagenome (GOLD analysis project Ga0164308, IMG submission 109983) | Soil microbial communities amended with fresh organic matter from upstate New York, USA - Whitman soil sample_246_MG | ecosystem: Environmental > Terrestrial > Soil > Unclassified >... | reverse complement strand
TACGTCGGCTTCACGCCGACCGTGCCGGTGACGGCGCCGGGCTGGCGGATCGAGCCGCCGGTGTCGGTGCCGAGCGCGATCGGCGCCTCGAAGGCCGCGACCGCGGCGGCCGAGCCGCCGCCGGAGCCGCCGGGGATCCGGTCGAGGTCCCACGGGTTGTGGGTCGGGCCGTACGCCGAGTGCTCGGTCGACGAGCCCATCGCGAACTCGTCCATGTTGGTCTTGCCGAGGATCGGCATCCCGGCGTCCTTGACGCGACGGACGACCGTGGCGTCGTAGGGCGGGATCCAGCCCTCGAGGATCTTCGAGCCGCAGGTGGTCGGCAGGCCGTCGGTGGCGAGCACGTCCTTGACCGCGATCGGGACGCCGTCGAGCACCGAGAGCAGCGTGCCGGCGGCGCGGCGCGCGTCGGACTCGGCGGCCTGCGCGAGCGCGCCCTCGGCGTCGACGTGCAGGAACGCGTGGACCGCGCCGTCGACGGCCGCGATGCGGTCGAGGTGAGCCCGGGTGATCTCGACCGAGGTGGTCTCACCGGCGGCGAGGGCGTCGGCCAGCTCGGCCGCGGTCTTGCGGGTCCAGTCGGCCATCACTGCTCCTCGCCCAGGATCCGCGGGACCGAGAAGCGCTGCTCCTCGACCTCGGGGGCGCCGGACAGCGCCTGCTCGGGCGTCAGGCCGGGCACCACGACGTCCTCGCGGAACACGTTGGTGAGCGGCAGCGCGTGCGACGTGGGCGGGACGTCGTCGCCGGCCACCCCGCTGATCGAGGCGACGGACTCGAGGATCACCGTCAGCTGGGGCGCGAGGTGGTCGAGCTCGGCGTCGGAGAGGTCGATCCGGGCGAGGTTCGCCAGGTGCGCGACCTCGTCTCGGGTGATTTCAGGCATGGGGCCAATCCTAGGAGAGGACACCGGGAGAGCGTCATAAGGGCGTCCGGGGTCGGACCTAAGCGTTTGCCGGATGTCCCTCGGCGCGTGCCGCCCGACAGTCGGAGCATGTCCATCACCGTCGAGCCCCGCACCCAGACGCGGTCGCCTGCGCGCACCACCCGCACGCAGGACGACCGGGTCCGGAGCCACCTGGCCCTGGCCGTGGTGTGCACCCTGGTGTGCTTCGCGCCGCTCGGTGTCGCCGCAGTCGTCTCGGCCGGGAACGTCCGGACCCGGGTCGCCCTGGGCGACTTCGAGGGCGCGCGCCGGGCGTCGCGCGCCACGCTGTGGCTGTGCTGCGCCAGCATCGCGACGACGCTGTTCTTCCTGGCCGTGATCGTGGTCGGCGCGAGCGGCTACTCGGACACGCACTGACAGCACCACGACGGACGCACGCGAAGCGGGCCGGGTCCTTTCGGACCCGGCCCGCTACTTGTGTGTGCAGCGGCCGTAGCCGCCGTCGTGCAGACCCGCCCACCGCTCGAACACGTTCTGGCAGAAGTCGCCACGGGTCCGCAGCGACTCCCCGCCGTAGAACGCCGGGAAGGCGATGCCGAACAGCGCCCACTGGTCGGCGTGCCGCGCCTCGTGGCGGTGCCGCTCGGGGCCGTCCAGGTCGCCGTACAGCCACACGCTGCCCACGGTCGTGGCCGCGTTCGCGTAGCCGCCGTCCAGGTCGGAGCACGTGACGAACAGGTCGCGGTGCGTCTCGCAGGTCCCCCCGTGCGCCCGGCCCCACACGACGGCGCCGGCGGTCGCCGGCAGCGTGGTGATGGCCCGCGACAGGGTGACCAGTTCGGGGCCGGCCGCCAGCGTGACGGCTGCGGCGACGACCGCCAGGTGGATGCGCAGGTGCTTCGTGTTCCGGGTCATACCTGCAGGGTCGGCCGGTCAAGCCGGATCGACGTCCGGCAACCGACCTAACCCGCCCGGCCGACGCCCTTACCGGACCGTGACCGAGCGCCTGAGCCCCGAGTGCTACCCCTCCGGCTTGTCCTCGTGGTCCGGCGGGGCGCCCCACCGTCCACCGATGACGTCGCCCACGTTGTGGGGGTGCTCGTCGTCCCAGCCGACCTGCTTGCGGGGCGGGTCACCAGGGTCCTCCTCCTCGCGCGGGAAGCAGGACGGGCAGATGGACGCGTAGGCGAACCTCCAGTCGGCGAAGTCGGGGTTGCCGAAGTCACGCACCTCCAGACCGCAGAGGGTCAGTCCGATGCTCTCGTCCGTGTAGGCGTGCATCTTGAAGTGCGGGTTCGTGAAGGTGTCCTGAGCCGCGCGGCACGGGTGAACGCCCATATCGGCCTCCGATGACCAAGTCCTGGACCTGTCCTACACCTGTTCGTCGTCGACCGGGAATAGTCCAAATCGATGTGCCGCGGCCGCGGCTTGCAGCCGGTTCGACACCCCCAGCTTCGCGAGGATGTGGGAGACGTGGACGCTGGCCGTGCTCTCGGCGATGAACAGGCGTCGCGCGATCTGCTGGTTGGAGCAACCCTGGGTCAGCAGCCGGAGCACGTCGAGCTCGCGCGGCGTGAGTGGAACCGGCAGCCCGGTAGAGGTCGGGACAGAGCTCGCCGCCACCTCCGGTTGCTCGTCGACCAGCGAGTCGGTGGACACGCCGGCGTGCCGCGCCAGGGTCCGCAGGGACTGCTCGAGCGGTCGGCACCGCAACGACGTGGCGGCCTGCAGCGCCGAGGCCATCGCGCGGGTGCCCTGCGCCCGCGCCTGTGCGCCGAACAGCTCCTCGGCCTGGCGCCAACGCGCGTACGCCGCGGGGTAGGGGCACTCGAGCTGCTCCCACGCCGCGACGGCAGCCGACCACTCGTCGACGGCCGGCCGCATCGACGCCCGAGCGGCCTCTCCCTCGCAGACCGCCAGGTACGCGACGTCGAGCGTTTGGCCGTCGCCACGCGCGGCGTCCTCGGCGATCGCCAGCAGACGCGCCGTCTCGTCCCGCGTCTGCTCACCGAGCACCCGGTCGGCCCGCGCGGCGACCAGATCGGCGTGCGCTCGCAGGGCCAGGCTGCACATGCTGATGACGAGTCCCGTGTCCTGCTGGTCGGCGAGCACGTCGAGCGTGTCCCTCGTGATCCGCAGAGCCTCCGCCGGCTGGCCCTGCCACAGCAGGTGCTCGGCACGCGCCGACGTGACGCCGTGAAGCCCGTAGGGATCGTCGCGACGCGCGACGTCCTCGATGATGGCCATCTCGCGCTGGAACCCCACGTCGTCACCGCGCGCCGCTGGGATCAGCGCCAGCTGGAGGTGGAGCGCCAGGGCCATCCCCTCGGCCGTCCACTCCTGCTCGAGCCGCTGCGCGAGCTCGTCGGCCTCGTCCCACCGGCCGGTCGCCACCAGGGCGTGGACCCAGTTCTCGGCCAGCGTCGGCGCCACGAGCAGCAACGGGCCGAACGGCCGGCAGGTGCGCGCGGCCTCGGCTCCGATCTCGAGGACGGCACCCAGCCGCCCCGCCGTCGAGTTCAGGAACGCGAGGTTGCCGAAGCAGCGGACGACGGCCTGGAACGCGTTGATCGCCAGCGCCTCGGCGAGGCACTGGCGCAGCTGCGCGGTGCCGGTCTCGAGCTCCCCGAGGCGGGCGGTCGTGGTGGCGAGGGTGACCCGCGCCTGCAGCGCATCGCGGGGCGTACCGGCCTGCTCCGCGACGGTGATCGCACGTTGGGCGCTCACCCTGGCCTCGTCGTACTGCCCCGTCACGATCTGACCTCGCGCCAGCGCCTCGAGCAGCCGGACGCGAAGTCCCGGATCGTCGGGTCCCGCGCCGAGCGCCGTCACGCCTCGCCGGTAGGCGGCCAACGAGGCGGCTGGGTCACCGGCGGCCCACAGCGTCTCGCCGAGCTCGTGCTCCAGACGTGCCCGGTCCACGCCCTGGGCCGCCGTGGCGGGGATGCCCTCGCGGAGCAGCGCCGCAGCGGCGGACGGCTGGCCCGCCCAGCGCGCCATCTCGGCCTCGCGGCAGAGCAGATCCTGGTAGGTGAGCCCGATCAGCTCCTCGGGCCGGTCGACCCGGCTCCACAGGACCTCCCTGGCGACCGACAGGTGCCGCCGCGCCTCGGCGAAGGCGAAGACTCGTTGCGCGTAGTCCGACGCGCTCATCACGGCGACCAGGGCCGCGGGGTGGTCCTCGGCCCCCACCAGGTGGTGGGCGAGCTGGGCGAGGCCGGCCGGAACCTCGTCGAGCCGGGCCAGCCGGATGCCCCGGACGGCCGCGCGGTGGGCGGCGGTCTGCTCACCGTGCAGCATCGACCTGACGACGCTCTCGCGCAGGATCGCGTGGCGGAAGTGGTAGCGCTCGGACCCGTGGACGAGGAAGCCCCGCTCGGTCAGGAGGCGGAGCGTGGCGGCGACGTTGCCGGTCGTGTCCTCCACGGCGTGCTCGAGGACGCTGTGCGGGATGTACTGCCCGAGCACCGCGGCGACGTGCAGCGCCGACCGCGCATCGTCGGGCAGCTCGTCGATCGGACCCAGCAGCAGCTCCCGCAGCGGCTCGGCGCCGTCGATGCCGTCGTGGGTGGCCAGCTCGAGGGCGAGGAACGGGTTGCCGTCGCTCAGGTCGACCACGCGCTCGTACTCGGCGGGCTGGAGGCTGACATCCGACGCGGCGAGCAGCTCTCGCACCTGGTCGGGACTGAGCGGGTGCAGCTGGATCTGACGACTCATGCCGGCGCGGCTGAGGTCGACGACCGCCTTGCGCGTCGCCGGGCTGCCCGAGAGCGCCTCGTCCCGGCAGGTCAGGAGCACCAGCAGCCGCTTCTGGGCGGCCGTGCGCGCCAGGTAGTTCAGCAGGTCGAGACTGGACGAGTCGGCCCAGTGGATGTCCTCGATGACCGCCATCACCGGCTGGGACTCCCCGAGGTGCTGCAGCGCCCACAGCACGCTGGTGAAGAGCCGCGACCGCTCCAGCCCGACGTCCGGCGCGGCGACGTCGGAGGGCCGTCCCGAGACGGTCAGCACGGACTTCAGCTCGTCCCAGGTCCCGCCCGTGGTCTCCTCGAGCCCGCCCGGCGCCGCGGCGACCTGGGTCAGCATCTGGACGAACGGGCCGAACGGCAGCTCGCCGCCGCTGACAGGCGTGCAGTGGCCGACGACGACGCGGACGTCGGACCGGCGGGCGCGGTCGATCATCGTCTCCGCCAGCCTGGTCTTCCCGATCCCCGCCTCGCCGCGGATCACGGCGACCGCCGCCTGACCCGAGCAGGCCGACTCGAGGCACTCGTCGAGCATCGACAGCTCCCGGTGCCGGGCGATCAACGGAACCGACGCCCCCACGCTGCGAGTGAAGCACCGATTCTCCCCCGCGTCACGGGAGATTCGCGGGGAGCGGCGCCTCCGGCTGCCAAGCCTCAGGGCAGCGCGTCCGGCCCTCCGTCGAGGAGCGTCTTGAACCCGTCCTCGTCGAGGATCGTCAGCCCGAGCTGCTCGGCCTTGTCGGCCTTGGACCCGGCGTTGTCGCCGACGACGACGTAGTCGGTGTTCTTGGAGACCGAGCCCGCCGCCTTGCCACCGCGCGACAGGACGGCCTCCTTGGCGGAGTCGCGGCTGAAGTCGACGAGCGAGCCGGTGACCACGATCGTCAGGCCCTCGAGGGTGCGCGGCACGGACTCGTCGCGCACGTCCTCCATCGAGACGCCGGACGCGGCCCACTTGTCGACGATCTCGACGTGCCAGGGCTCCTTGAACCACTCGACGACGGCCTCCGCGATCGTCGGGCCGACGCCCTCGGCCGCCGCCAGCTCCTCCTCGGTCGCTCCCCGGATCGCCGCCATCGAGCCGAACTCCGTCGCCAGCGCGCGCGCCGCGGTCGGGCCGACGTGCCGGATCGAGAGCGCGACCAGCACCCGCCACAGCGGGACGTCGAGGCGGCTACGGAGGTTGACGAGCAGCCGCTCGCCGTTCGCCGAGAGCTGGGCTCCCTCCTCCCCCTTCTTGGGCGCGCGGGTGAAGAGCGGGGCGGTGAGCACCCTGGCCTCGTCGAGGTCGAACACGTCGCCCTCGTTGGCGATCGCCTCGGCATCGAGCAGCGCGACCGCGGCCTCGTAGCCGAGACCCTCGATGTCGAAGGCACCGCGACCCGCGACGTGGAAGACCCGCTCGCGCACCTGGGCGCGGCAGAACTGGTGGTTGGGGCAGCGCCGGTCCTTGTCGCCGGCCTTCTGCTCCACGAGCGTGGTGCCGCACTCGGGGCAGTCCGCCGGGCCGACCCAGGGCTCGAGGCCCTCGGGCCGCAGGGGCAGCACCGGGCCGAGGATCTCCGGGATCACGTCGCCGGCCTTGCGCAGGATCACGGTGTCGCCCGGGCGCACGTCCTTGCGCTCGACCTCGTAGTAGTTGTGCAGCGTCGCGTTCTCGACCGTCGAGCCGGCGACCCGGGTCGGCTCCATCACGCCGTACGGCGTGACGCGGCCGGTGCGCCCGACGTTGACCCGGATCTCGAGGAGCTTGGCGTTGACCTCCTCGGGCGGGTACTTGAACGCGATCGCCCAGCGGGGTGCCCGGCTCGTCGACCCGAGCCGGCGCTGCAGGGCGACGTCGTCGACCTTCACGACCACGCCGTCGATCTCGTAGGGCACGATCGTGTGCCGGTGCTCGCCGGCGTTGGCGATGTAGGCCTCGACCTCCGCGAGGGTGCCGACGACCTGCACCTGGTCGGAGATCGGCAGGCCCCACGCGCGGAGCGCCTCGTAGGCGTGGGACTGGGCCTCCGGCTCGAAGCCGCGCCGCTCCCCCAGGCCGTGGCAGACCATGCCGAGCGCCCTGCTGGCGGTGACCCGCGGATCCTTCTGGCGCAGCGAGCCGGCGGCGGAGTTGCGAGGGTTGGCGAACGGCGCCCTGCCCGCCTCGAGCAGCGACTCGTTGAGGCGCTCGAACGCCTCGACCGGCAGGAAGACCTCCCCGCGGACCTCGACCAGGTCGGGCACCGGGAACTCGTCGGTGCCGGTCAGCCGGTCGGGCACGGCCTCGATCGTGCGCACGTTGGGCGTCACGTCCTCACCGGTCGTGCCGTCGCCACGGGTGAGCGCCCGCACCAGGCGGCCCTTCTCGTACAGGAGGTTGATGGCCAGCCCGTCGACCTTCAGCTCGCAGAGCAGCGCGGGCTCCTCGACGCCGTCGCGGGCGAGGCGCGCGTACCACGCCTCGAGCTCCTCGGAGGAGAAGGCGTTGTCGAGGCTCTCCATCCGGCGCAGGTGGTCGACGGCGGTGAACTCCGTCGAGACCGCACCGCCGACCTTCTGGGTGGGCGAGTCGGGAGTACGCAGCTCGGGGTACTGCTCCTCGATCGCCTCGAGCCGCCGCAGCCGCCGGTCGAAGTCGGCGTCGTCGAGGGTCGGGTCGTCGAGCACGTAGTAGCGGTAGCGCGCGTCCTCGATCTCCTCCGCCAGCTGTCGGTGCTCCTCCCTAGCCTCGGGAGGAGCGACGTCGACCTGGGGCCCGGAGGAGGTGCTCATGACCGCATTCTGCCGGGCCGCACCGACAACCGGTCCGGGGGTGTCGGAGCCGCCCGGGAAGAAATCCGAGAAATATCGGTTGGGCTGGAATGGGGGACGGGCTTACGCTGTTCACGATGAAACGAAACCGTTTCGTTTCATCCAGGTGAACGACCGATGACCGACAGAGGACCCGACCCGATGACCCCCAGCAGCGAACGGCCCCGCATCGAGGGCGACCGCGAGCAGGAGATCCTGGCCGCGACCCTCGAGGTGCTCGCCGACGTCGGCTACGACCGGCTCACCATGGACGCCGTGGCGGCGAGGGCGAAGGCCTCCAAGGCCACGCTCTACCGCCGCTGGACCAACAAGGTGACCCTCGTGATCGAGGCCCTCCAGCACGCGAAGTCCCCCGAGGACGTGCCCGACACGGGCTCGCTTCGCGAGGACCTCCTGACGGCGTTCTGCGGCGTGGGCGGGCTCTCCGACCCCCACTCCGTCGCCAACTTCTCCAGCGTGCTGACCGCGATCAGCCGCGACCCCGAGTTCGCCGAGGCGTTCCGCCGCGACGTGATCGGACCCAAGCTGGCGTTCTCCCGAGCGATCTGGGAGCGCGCCCGCGACCGGGGCGAGGTCCGCGCGGACCTCGACCTCGACCTGCTCGAGCCGGCACTCGCCGGCATCGTGCTGCACCGGGTGTTCCTCCTCGGGGAGACGCCCACCCTCGACCTGATCACCCGCGTGGTCGACCAGATCCTGCTGCCGGCGGCGACCAGCTGCCCGGCCACCCACCACGAATCCCACAAGGAAACCGAGGCAACCCCATGACCGACGTGACCGCGCCCTCCGAGGCCCCGGCCTCGGGGCGCAAGCAGCACCTGGGATGGGCGCTCGTGCTCATCTCGGTGGCGCAGCTGATGGTGGTGCTCGACGGCACCATCGTCAACATCGCACTGCCCTTCATCCAGACCGACCTGGGCATCTCGCAGGACAACCTGCGCTGGGTCGTCACGGGCTACGCGCTCGCCTTCGGCAGCCTGCTGCTCCTCGGCGGCCGCCTCGGTGACCTCTACGGTCGCCGCAAGATCTTCATGATCGGTCTCGTCATCTTCGGCGTGGCCTCCCTCCTCGGCGGTCTCGCCAACAGCGAGACCACCCTGCTCGCCGCCCGGGCCTTCCAGGGCCTCGGTGCCGCGCTCGCCTCCCCCGCCGCGCTGGCGCTGATCGCGACGACGTTCCCGGCCGGCCCCGCCCGCAACCGGGCCTTCGCGGTGTACGCCGCGATGTCCGGCGTCGGCGCGGCCGTCGGCCTGCTGCTCGGCGGCTGGCTGACCGGCCTCGACAGCGTCTTCGGCCTGAGCGTGGAGGGCTGGCGCCTCACCCTGCTGATCAACACCCCGATCGGCATCGTGACCGCGCTGCTCGCGCCCCGCTTCCTCAACGAGTCCGAGTCGCACCCCGGCGAGCTCGACCTGCCCGGCGCCGTCACCGGCACCCTCGGCCTGCTCGGCCTCGTCTACGGCATCAGCCGCGCCGGCACCGACGGCTGGGGCGACACCTGGACGATCGTCAGCCTGGCCGCCGGCCTGCTCCTGCTCGCGACCTTCCTGCTCGTCGAGCGCCGCGTGCAGCACCCGCTGCTGCCGGTCCGCGTCTTCGCCAACCGCACCCGTGCGGCGAGCTACCTGGCGATGTTCTTCGCCCCGGCGGCGATGTTCGCGATGTTCTTCTACCTCAGCCAGTACATCCAGACCGTCATGGGCTACAGCTCGATCCAGGCCGGCGTCGCGTTCCTGCCGTTCTGCATCGGCCTGGTGATCGCGGCCGGCATCTCGTCGAGCCTGATCAACCGGATGGACCCGCGGATCCTGGCCGGTGTCGGCACGCTCATGGCCTCCGCTGCGCTGGTCGGCTTCTCGCGCCTCCCGCACGACACCTCGCTGCCGATCCAGGACCTGCAGGGCAACTACTGGACCGACCTGCTGCCGTTCATCATCATCATGGCGTTCGGCATGGGCATGACGTTCGTCCCGCTGACGCTGACCGCGGTGCACCACCTGCGTGCCGAGGACTCCGGCATCGGCTCGGGCGTCCTCAACACCATGCAGCAGGTCGGCGGCGCGCTCGGCCTGTCGCTGCTGGCGACCATCGCCACCCAGACGATGGACGACCTCACCGGCAAGCTGCAGAAGGCCGTGGCCGCCGCCGGTGCCCCGGTCGACCCGGCCAAGCTTGAGATCGCGGGCCACCAGATCTTCACCGCCGGTGCCACCGACGCGTTCCTGCTCGGTGCCGGCCTGATGCTGGTCGCCTCCCTGGTCACGTGGGTGTTCCTCAACGTCAAGCACGAGGAGCTCGCCACCGACGGCCCGGAGGGCGTGCCCGTCCACGTCGGCTGACCGTCGACTGACACGAGTCGTCCGCCTCTCCGCCTGCTCTAGGTGCGGGTGAGGCGGACGACTCGTCATTTCCGTAGGCTCTCGCCATGACGGTGCTCGGACGCCTCCTCGCCGGATCCGTAGCGGCGGCCGCGGGGCTGGTCGGCGGTCTCGCCGGCTCCCTCGCCACGGCCACGCCCGCTCTCGCCCTCGACCCGGTGAACCCCGTCCGGGTCGACCTGGCCGGCCATCCGGCCAACAGCGGGTTCCTGGTGTTCGTCGAGAACGACATCAACATCCGCTCCGACGAGTCGGAGGGCACGATGGCGGCGGGCGGCGACTTCAACATCCACAGCGGCTACCAGGTCGCGGCCGGGTCCCCGCCGATCTTCCCCACCTACACCGCGCCGGGCGACACCGTGCAGACGTTCCTGCACGTCGGCGGTGGGATCGGCTGGGAGAACGACAACGCCGGCGTGAACATCGAGAACGGCGGCTACACCAAGGTCGCCGACACCACGACGTACACCGCGTTCGACCGCGACAACAACGGCGCCTCCGTCAACTACCGACTGGTGCCCGCCGGCAAGCCCTACAACACCAACCCGCACATCGACGGACGGGTACGCCAGACGCCTGCCTCGATCGCGACACCGGTCCCGACCAGCCTGATCGACATCCCCTCGGCGTTCGCGCTCTACCGCGACCTCGCCCAGCAGATGTCCCAGTGCGCGGCGACCGTGGCTCTCGTCGACGACCGAGGCGAGCCGATCGCCCAGCCGTTCCCGGCCAACACCCGCGGCCGGCTGACGCTGACCCCCTGCGAGACGAACGTGCTGTCGCTCAGCGCCGGGGACCTCCGCGACCTCTCGGAGATCACGTTCACCAACCGCCCGACCGCCTCGACCCCGCTGATCGTCAACGTCTCCGGCACGGCGTACGTCGGGAACACGCCCAACCTCGCCGGCATCAGCGGCAGCCAGGCGCCGTACATCCTGTGGAACTTCCCGGACGCCACCAACGTCCGGGTGACCGGCGGGGACTCGATCGAGGGCACGCTCTACGCGCCCCGCGCGACGCTGACCTGGGTGCCGACGCAGAACATCGAGGGCAACGTCATCGCCCGCAACTTCAACCACGGGCTGCTCAGCCGGCTCGGCAACCTGCGCGAGGTGCACGACTTCCCGTTCAGCACGACGGTCTCGTGCGCCGGCACGACGCCGCCGGCCGTTCCGCCGCGGCTCACGCTGGTCAAGAAGGTCGTCAACGAGCACGGCGGCACGGCCGAGCCCGGCGACTGGATCCTCGCCGCGGACGGCCCGGGCAACCTCGAGGGAGCGTCGGGGACGACCGACGTGACCGGCCGGGACGTGCCCGCGGGCGACTACGTGCTCTCGGAGCGCGGGCCCGACGGCTACCGACCGGGGCGATGGCAGTGCACAGGTGGCACGCTCGACGGCGACCGCCTCACCCTCGCGGCCGGCGACGACGTCACCTGCACGATCGTCAACCGCGACCGACCGGCGCAGCTGACG
>Ga0164308_10001850_pt1 | contig 11290 bp, 9 predicted proteins | sample Whisoiple_246_MG_FD_109983 | JGI IMG/M metagenome (GOLD analysis project Ga0164308, IMG submission 109983) | Soil microbial communities amended with fresh organic matter from upstate New York, USA - Whitman soil sample_246_MG | ecosystem: Environmental > Terrestrial > Soil > Unclassified >... | reverse complement strand
ATGTGCCCGATGCCTCGCGATGCAAAAGGATGGCTATTCAAATGCGACGAAGAAGGGACGATCGACCGTGGGCCGACGAGGAATGGTGACAATTGTTGCTACGACATCACAGTCCACTCAGTGCGAGCCGAGTGTAAGCTTCATTGAGCTAAGCGAACCTATCCGTACTGCCACGCGGGCGTGGGGTTGAGCCGAAACGCGTCAACCGAGTGAATAGATGACCGCTTGCTACGCTGGGCAGACCGGTGATGGCGTTGAAGGGCACTGTTCCGATTTGGGAATTGGTCCGCAAGGGGAAGAAAAGGCTTCTGTCCCCCGGCGAAGCTATTTCGTAAACAGCGTCAGGTCGACCTTGTCGGACATCAACTTGTAGCCCTCGGGACCCGGGTGAAGGCCATCGGCTGAATTGCTGGCGGTCGAGAGCTTGGGAGGGTTGCCGCCGTCGGTCACCGCGGCGTCGAAGTCGATGTAGCCGTCGAATGCGCCGCTCTTGATGTAGGTGTTGGCCTGCTGCCGGACCATCTCGTGCGCGGCAGAGTAGTAGCTATTGCTGCCGAAGGGCGTGATGGTGGCGCCATAGATCAGCACGGATTTGGCGTGAGCCGCCTTGATCATGTTGTCGTAGGCGGTCTTCATCGAGGAAAATGTGGCGTTGCCGCCGATGTCGTTCACGCCCTCGAGCACGATCGCGTACTTCACGCCGCTCTGTCCCAGCACATCCCGAGCGAAGCGGCCCTCGGCGGCGTTGTTGGCGGTACCGACCAAATTGGTCGCGCCAATTCCTTGATTCATCACTGAGACGTTCGCCGTGGCGGCGTTGGCCTGTAGGCGGGCGGCCAAATAGTCCGTCCAGCGATTATTGGCGTTGGGGGTTACGCCGCGGCCGTCCGTAATCGAATCGCCGATGGCGACGATGCCCTTGGCCGCAGCGGGCGCCATCACGTCCATGCCGGTGATGAACCACCAATGCTGGTTGTGCGGGGCCGAGGTCATATTGGCCGCGCTGACATCCGTGCTGTTGGTCTGCACGTAGGAGTCGGTGCGGGCTCCGTTGTGCGAGGTGATGTCACTGGGCACGGTTCCGAACGCGGTCGTGATCGAGACGTTGCCGAGCGCGGGCAGCGCGAAGTCGACGGGATCGGACCAGAGCTCCATGCCTGCTGCGATAGTCACGCCTGGCATGCCAGAAAAGGTCAGGGCCTTATCCGTGGCCGCATCGATGCTGCCATCGACAGGAGTGGCTTTGCACAGCGCGATGTGCGCTGCTTTGATCGTGAGCGGCGAGGTACCCACCTTGTTGGTGAACTGCACCCTGATTTGGCCGCCCCCAAGCGAGGCGTGCGTGATCTGGCGAGCCACGCTGTTCGAGAGCGCGGCGGGAGGCTGCCCATCCGAAGCAGTCGCATAGGGCGAGGCAGTCCACGTACCCACCCAATGCATTGCCCCGCCGCCGCCCGCTCCCGAGCCGGCCATGCCACTGCCACTGCCGCTCGAACCGGCGACGCTGCTGCCTCCGGCCACGGTCCCGCTGCCGGAACTGCCCGCACTGCTGCTGCCGCTGCCTGCAATCGCAGGGCTGCCCCCGCTGCCGGCACCGGGCGCGCTGCCCGCCGTGCCGCTGCCGGCCGCACCGAGTGTTCCGCCGTTCGCGCTCGCGCCCGCCGTACCCGGCCCTGCGCCTGCCGTGGGGCTGCCCGAGGTGGCTGCTGCGCCGGCGGCCGCGGGGCCTTGGCCGGCGCTCGCCGGAGTTCCTGCGTCCGAGCCGCCACAGGCGACCCCTGCTCCCGCGAGCATGCACAACGCGCCGAGAGCGGCAGGGGGGAAGAAAGGCCTAAACTTGCCGCGCAGAGCAGCTGAACGCAGGGGAGGACGAATCATATGACGCAGTGTCAGATCTTCGCATAACTCGTCACGCTGAGCCCGTAGCAAGAAGGGGCGGCCGGAGCGCCGCACTCCGCGGGCCCCTCGCCCTTTCACGTGGGCGGAATGCTACCGTTGCGCAACCCGGGGCAGCGGCGCTGCGAGGGTCTCACGGCGCGGGGCGGCCGAGTTGGTCCATCAGATAGGTCATGGCCGGCCGCGGAGTGCCGCTCTTGATCAGACCGCTGTTCGGGGCAGACGACCAGGTCTGACCGTAAATCCAACCCCAGATGGTGATGCCCTTCACGTAGCTCGTGCTCGTGAACAACGGGAAGTATTGCTGGTACAGGCTGAGCTGCCGCGCGTCGTCCGTCGTGTCGATGTCCATTTCGGTGATGTACACGGGCAGCCCGGTTTGACTGTTCAAGCTGCCGAGCAGCTTGGTGACCGTGGCGAGGCTGACGCCGCTGTGGTCGAGATCGTGTGCTTGCGCGCCGATGGCGTCGATCGGCGCGCCCAGCGCCTGAACCTTCTTCACGATGTCGATGAAGTGACTGCTATCGTTCGGCCACTCGATGTTGTTGTAGTCGTTCAAGATCAAGATCGCATTCGGACAAGCGGCGCGCGCCCAGGTGAAGGCATTGGCAATCCACTGCCAGTCGCCGTCGGTGCCGCCGCCGATGTTGGCCGCATAGGCGGGGGTAGTGTGGGGCGGCGGCTCGTTCACCACGTCAATCAGCTTGGTGTTCGGGTAGCGCTTGCAGAACTCGGTCATCCACTTCTGCACGGCTGCTTGATCGATGGTGCCGCTCGGTTGTTGGCTGCCCCAAATGAAGGTGTGCTGTTTGAACAGGATCTGATTTTTCTCGGCGTAGTCGTAGATGGCGTCGAGCGCGGTCCAATTGAAGGCTGCGCCAGCACTCGACTGCACCGAGCCCCACTTGCCGGCATTCTCCGGAGTGACCTGATCCCAGTAAGAGGCAAACTTGCGAGTGCCTTGATCCATGCCGTTGCTGAAACCGGTGGTGATGTTGCCCACGAACTGTGGGCCAGCTCCGCCGAGCCCGGGCTTTCCGCCGCCGCTCGTGCCACTGCCCGCCACTCCGCCGCGACCCGCTGCCGTGGGCCCCGAGCCTCCCTCAGCGGGTCCCGCTCCGCCGCCCGCCGCAGAATCGCTCCCGCCCTTGCCGGTGGCGCCGGCGCGTGCGCCGCTGCCCGTACCCGCACTGGGACCACTGCCGCCCTCGGCAAAGCCGCCGCCGGCCGTGAACGCACCGGCCGCGCCGGGTGACCCGGCCTCGCCATCTTGCGTGGACCCACCACCGGCGCAGCCCGTAGCAGCAAGCAGAACCGAACCACCGAGAAAGTAATTTTTCAGTATGTTGGAAAGCACGAGAGTCGTGGATCTTGCCTTTCCCTAACGCGAAGCGCCATTCGAACCGAGCATTTTATGGAAAATTCCTGCGCCCCTTTCCTGAAGTGTAGGCCTTCTCCGTTCACTCTGCGGGGTGATGGCAGTTAGTGGGGCACTGCACGCGCCGAAGCGGGACGCTTTTTGTGCGCTTGGCGAGTATGGAGCACCTGAGCGGAACATGAGCGAAACACCTACCTACAAAGACCCGAGTCTGCCCATCGAGCAGCGCGTGGAGGACCTGATCGAGCGCATGACCTTGGCCGAAAAGGTGGGCCAACTGCTGCAGCTCAATGGTCAAATCGAGCCTCTGCGAACTGTGCGCGAGCTGCAGCCCGGCTCGCTTTTGCACATCTTGAACGACCAACTGGCGGAAGCGATGGACGCGGCCGCCGCAACGCGACTCGGCATCCCGCTGTTGGTCGGCGAGGACGGCATTCACGGCCACTCGTTCCACCCCGGGGCCACCATCTTTCCGACCCAGCTTGCCATGGCCTGCTCCTGGAACGAAGAGCTGCTCGAAGCGGCCGCTCGGGTCACCGCTCGCGAAATGGCCACCACCGGCGCGCACTGGACGTTCTCTCCGGTGCTCTGCTTGAGTCGCGACGTGCGCTGGGGTCGCACCGGCGAAACCTTCGGCGAAGACCCATTTTTGATCGGTGAGTTCGGCGCCGCCATGATCCGCGGCTACCAGGGCGAGGGGCTTTCCGATGCGGACGGCGTACTGGCCTGTGCCAAGCACTACGCGGGTTATTCGGAGACCCAAGGCGGACGCGACGCCTCCGAGGCCGACATTTCGCGCCGTAAGTTGCGCTCCTTCTTCTTGCCCCCGTTCGAGCGCGCTGCGCGCGCGGGCTGCATGACCTTCATGACCGGCTACCAATCGATGGATGGCCTGCCTTCCACGGCCAACCATTGGTTGCTGACGCAGGTCTTGAAGCAAGAGTGGGGGTTTACCGGAATTTTGGTGACCGATTGGGACAACGTGGGGCGCTTGCATTGGGAGCAGCGCATCGTGCCCTCGCCCAAAGAAGCCGCCGTGGTCGCGGTGCGTTGCGGCAATGACTTGATCATGGCAACGCCCAGCTTCTTCGAAGGCGCACAAGCCGCCGTACGTGAAGGGCTGCTGGCCGAAGCGGAGATCGATGCAGTCCTGAGGCGCATCCTGACGCTCAAATTTCGCATGGGCTTGTTCGAAAATCCGCGTCGACCCGATCGCGAAAAGCAAGCTCGCGTCATCGCCTGTCCAGAGCACCGCGCATTGAATTTGGAGCTCGCACGACAGTCGCTCGTGCTGCTGAAGAACGACGGAATTTTGCCGCTTTCGGGCGACCGCTTGGGCAAAATCGCGGTGATCGGGCCCAACGCGGATGACGTCCTTTCGCAGCTCGGTGATTGGTCTTTGGGCAGCTCACAGCACCCGCCGAGCGCGGGCAAGCACCCGCGCGAGTGCACGGTCACGCTGCTCGACGGCATTCGCGCGCGTGTGTCGGACTCGGTTTCGGTCACGTACGCGCGCGGGTGCACGCTCGACTCCAAGGACGATCGCGAGCTCTCTTCCGCGCTCGCTGCTTGCGCTGACGCTGACGTGATCGTGCTCGCAGTGGGCGACGCCTTGCCCTTCATTGGCGAGACGCTCAGCACGGCCACCCTCGAATTGCAGGGCGGTCAAGCGGCGTTGCTCGACGCGATCGTCGCCTTGGGTAAACCAGTGGTGCTCGCACTGGTGAGCAGCAAACCAATGGTACTGCCAGCGTCGAGCGCACAGGCGGCGGCCATCGTCTGCTGCTTCAATCCGGGCATGCAGGGCGGGACTGCCTTCGCCCAGCTCTTGTTCGGCGATCTCAACCCATCCGGCAAGCTGACGATCTCGTTTCCCAAGCACGTGGGCCAACAGCCCAGCTTTTATAGCCAGATCCGCGGTCAGCACGGCAAGACGTACGCTGATCTGGATCAAAGCCCGCGCTTCCCCTTTGGTTTCGGACTCAGCTACACGCAATTCGAATACTCCAACTTGCGCCTAGCGAAGTCGCGGTTGGCTTCCGGCGAGGCACTCGAGCTCAGCTTCGACCTTTTCAACAGCGGCACCCGTGAAGGCACCGAGGTCGCTCAGGTGTACGGCAGCGACTTGGTCACCTCCGTGACCTGGGTCAACCAGGTGCTGATCGGATTTTCGCGCGTCACCCTCGCCGCCGGAGAGCGGCGCACGGTGTCCTTGAGCATTCCGCAGGCTCGCTTGTCCCTGGTCGACGCCTACGAGCGGCGCGTGGTCGAGCCCGGTGAGTTCGAGGTTTCGGTCGCTGCCTCCTCGCTCGACGAGGGCGCGTTGCGCGCGCGTTTCGTGGTCGAGGGCCAGCCGTTCTCATTTTCTGGCATCCCGGGGGTCACGGCGGAATACGGGCCGCGCTGAGCGCGTTGCCCGTCTTTACGGCGCCGTTTTCGGGTGAATGCGCCGCGGTGTAAGGGAAATGGCCATGGGCAAAGCGCGATTGGGAGTCAGGGCAGCGGTGCTTGCGAGCCTGTTTTCGGTGACGGTCAGGGCCCAAACCCCTTCGGTCACGATTGTAGACGTGGGCCGAGAGTTGCCGCGGGGCAACCTGGAGCCCACCAAAATCAATCAGGCCGACTGTCTCGGCAACGACTCCGTGACCCTCACGCTCGCGCTCGAGCAATACCAAAGCTATGCGTTGGAGGTTTGGGCGGGCGACGGCTGCGACAGCTTGGCCAATAGGCGCGCTGCAAACGCTAGCTGCTGGCAGGTGTCTAGCGTTCAGCCGTCCAATGCGCTCACCACGGTCAAAGTTGGAATTCGGGAGCTGTTACGCGGCAGAACACGCGCGTCCAACGCCGAGGAGGGCGTCAGTCTTGCGGACGACGCGGCCTGCGAATTGTCGAGTCCGGTGAGCGCGCCGCAGACTCTGACGACGTATGTGATGCTGATCGACGCCAACGCGCAGGTTTCGGCACAGGTAACTTGGAAGAGCACGTACCGCTTGCGCGGTTCGCTACCACCCGAGGTCGTCTCCGTGACCAGCGGCGAGGGAGAGCTCTCCGTGCAGCTCTCGCCCATCAATCCGGACCCGTTTTTCGCGGGCGTGCAGTTGTTTTGCGATCCCGCGCCGAGCGATGCCGACGCGGCAGCCAATGCCCAAGTCACGACGGACGACGCGGGTGTGTTCGTCCCCGAGTGCCCGCCTTCCACTGAGCTGATTGCGGGCGCGCCCGCCGCTGCGCTCCAGCATCTGCGCTGCGGCGACGCGCAAGCGAATGCGCTCAGCGCAAGCGCCAAGGACCTCGTCAACGGCGTGTCTTACAATATCGCAGCGGCGAGCGTGGACACCTACGGCAACCTCGGGCCGCTCTCGCCGGTCAGCTGCGCAGTGCCGCAAGCGAAGTCTGCCCCGCAGAGCACGAAAGCTTGCGCCTTCGCGGGGCCGGCTTCAGCCCCGCACGGCCTGGCGCTCGCGGGCTGCTTGGGTTTCGCGGTCGCCTTCGCCCGCCGCCGCCACGGCGTGCGAGCGCGCTCCATGCGCCGTTGATCGCGCGTGCTACGCTTGAGACATGCGAAGCCGGTTACCTCGAGCGCGAGCGCTGCTCGGAGCGACGGCGGTTGGGTTCGCGCTGCTTGGCTGTGCCGCGCAGCGCGACGACTCACTTCGCCTGAGTGAGGAACTCGGGCGCGCGCGCGCGGACGCAGCCTGGCAACAAACACGCGCCGCAGCCCTCGAGGCGCGTGTCTCTCAGCTCGAGCAACGAACCGCAGTGGCCCTGAGCGGTCGTGGGCGAGAAGATCACGAGTTGCTGACTCGTATCGACCGCTTGATCGCAGTGAACGAACACCTGCTCGGCGAGCGCGAAGCGCACGCCGTTGCACCAGCCGGCACCGATCCAAGTGCACCCAGCTCGCCCAGCGGGGCCAGCGCGACCGGCTCGCCCAGCGCGACCGGCGCGGTGAGCGCGGTGAGCGCGGTGAGCGCGGTGAGCGCTCACGATACGTCGCTCAGCGCAGAGCAGGAGCTACGCGCGCTGGTCGAGCGCATGCGCGGCCATCCGGGTCGCCCGCACGGCGGGCTCACACGTGAGCAAGAGGCGGCCGTGCGCGTGTTGACTCGACCCGAGCGCCAGCTGGACACCGAAGACTTGTGGCCGGCAGGCTTTTACTGAGCAACTACTTGGTGAGGACCATCGACGAAGAAAAGCCGTTGGCATTGACCTGAACGACAGTGGCCGTCTTGCCTGATACACAGAAGCCATCGACCTCGGCCTTGCCCGTGGTGGAGCTGGTGATGACTACTTGGCTGCCCTGCACTTCGTAGGTACCGCTGTTCATCGTGGCCTGGCTGGAGGTCACGGTACAAGAGCAGCCCGTGATGGCGTCGTAGCTGCACTGGGCGCTCGTCACGGTGGGCTCTCCAGATAGAGCGCCCGCGTAGGCGGTGCACTGGATGTCGCTGTAGCAGCTGGTCGGAAAACGTAGCGCTTCCGTGAACGAAATCACGCCGGCCGAGCTCATCGTGTGGTCGGCTTTGAACGATACCTTGCCCGTTGCGGTCAGCGGAGAGAGAGTAATGCTTGCGTCGGCGCAGCCGGAGAGCAGCTTCGTCGGGGGGAGTGATAGGCACATCTGTTTGAGTGTCCAGTCTCCGACCAAGTCGCCACCGCAAGGGGTGACTGCCGGACACATCGAACCGGTATTGCTCGCCCCACCGGCGTTGCCCCCGCCGCCGGAGCCGGCGAATCCTGTCGAGCCCGCGAGCCCGATCGGACTGGCACCGCCACTACCCTTTGCGAATGCACCACCGGCGCTCGTCCCGCCAGCCCCCGTGGTCTCGGCGGAGCCGCCGCAAGCGCAGGCGAACATTGCGCACAAAATAGCCGACCGAGAGCGAAAGATCGAATCAAGCAATACGCGCTCCTCCCGAATGTGCCCAGATCCTACTGGGTCAATCGGCGGAGTAAACTGCTTCTTTCACGCGGCTGCACGCGAGGCGCTGAAAGATGTTCTTTCGAGCCGCTCATGCCGTGACCTACATTGTCGCGCGGCGCTGCGCGTGTGGGATGAGCACGCGCAGCTTCGTTCGAGCGGATCTTATTGGAGTACTGAGATCGGCGCCGTGAAGTAGAGCGTCGCCAAACACATCTCGTTGCTGGTGCCCCAGCCAGGGAATACCGGTTCGCTCACGCTCGTGGTGTCGTAGTCACACGTGACTTCGAATGAAGTTTGAGCGTCGATCGCCGGAGACTCGTCGTAGAAATACATGCGTTGCCAGTGAAAGTCCCAATTGCGCACGTCCGCGGCACACGCGGTGGCGCCCGCGCTCGGAGTGGAGACGTGCATTTGGTACTTTCGGCCGAGCTGATGCATGTGGGGACCGACGCCGTTCAATTGGAGATCGGGCAATTGGTCGAGCCCAAAGTCCGCAAGCTTACGATCCCAGGTGTATTTGACCGACGCTTTGCCCGCCGCGAGCTGCGCGGGAGTATCGTCCCACAGCGTATTCAGGAATGGATCGTTGAGCACGAAGATGCCGAGACGCTCGACCTGATCGGCCAGCCGCAGCCTAACCGTGGTTTGGTCGCTCTGCCCGACGAGTGACATGTCGTGCATGTTGTAGTGAATTTGAATCACGATCTTATCGCTCGGCTTGAGCGGCACGCCGCTCTTGACCGGGAACGACAGCGGATCTTGTCCGGGTGCCCAGACCACCGGCGCCGCTTTGACGCTCACGCCATCGCCCGCCATGCCGAAGCAGGACCAGCCCTCGCGATCGGGCGTTTCTGCGTGCAAGCGCTCCATCAGCTGCCCATTGCTGAGGTTGGGCTCGTCACTGAGCTCGGTCTTTGCGTCGGGATCGACGACGAAGGCCAGCACGTGGTGGATCATCTCGGAGTTGCCCGGCGTGACTTCGTAACCAGTAATGAACTTCAGCGCGTCGACGCCCGAACTGAGTTCGAAACAGCGGTATTCGTCGGATGCTGTGAGCGGACCGCCTTGGATGATCGGGGTGAAGTTCGGCGATCGATAAGGAGTGCCACCGCCGATCGAAGGCACACTCGGGAGCGTCAGCGCGTGTGGCTTGCCCTCCTGGGCGCCGCCTTTGACCCATTGCGCGATGGTATCGATCTGCTGATCGCTGAGCGCGAGTGAGCCGGCGAATTGGCCACACGAACCGTCCGAGGTGATGCCCCAGGGCGGCATCACGCGCGCCGCTGTGTCTGCGGCCATTTCCGCAGCCTTCTGCTTCGCCGTCGCATAATCGTCCAAACGGAACGGCGCGATGCCTCCCTCCTGATGACACTGCAGGCAATGGTCTTGCAGAATCGGCGCGATATCGTCGTAGTAGGTCAGCGCTGCGCTGGATTCAGCCGCCGGCGCGTCGGAATCACTGCTACCGCAACCCGCGAGCAGTAACAGAACAGACGTTGAAGCAATGGTTCGAATGCTGATCATTGGTCCTCCCGGGCCCCTTCCCTTGGCCCCCCTTAAAGCACTTCTTCGGCCATCGCGCGCGCAATAAATGGTGCCTCTCGCAGGACGGGCGAGATTCGTCCAATTCGAAGTCGCAGGTATCGGACCAGCCGCTCGGCCCGTGGCAGCGCGCAACAGACATTTCACCGGTATCAGAGGGCTCCGTGTGTCTGGCTCGACCGCAAACGACCGAGGATGGCGAGGGTCATCTCCCGGAAAATTGCCATTCAGATCCAAGCCAGACCTAGAGTCAGAATGCGAGTCATCCTGAGAAGCCCCTCGATACATGGCACTCGTTCCCTGCGAGCAGTTCATGGGCGATCCGCCCGAGACTTGCACTTCGGCCTCTCTGAACTGAGCTGGGCTTGCATTTGGGCGGAGCAAAGCGGGTCACCTTCCGCGTCTGAACCGCGCTACGACTCGCTGCAATGTACGCGGTGATCTTGATTGTGCATTCCTGGAATCGCTGGCTGGTTCTGTTTTCGGCGATCGCGACGCTGGTGGTCGCCATGCGCGGGCGCTCAGCGCGCCGTCCCTGGTCGGAGACGGACCAGAGGGTGGCCCGAGTTTTCATTTCGGCGTTGGATCTGCAGGCCCTGCTCGGCCTGCTACTTTACTTCGTGCTGAGCCCGATCATTCCGAAAACGCTCAGTGAGTTCAAGGCCGCAATGCACGTCGGAGCGTTGCGCTTCTTCGCTATCGAGCACGTGACGATGATGCTGCTCGCGCTGATCACTGCGCATGGTTTTTGGGCGTACGCGAAGCGGGCTCCCAATGCGGCTGCTCGGCAGCGCCGGGTCACCTGGGGTGTTGGAATCTCACTGCTACTGATCTTGTCGAGCATCCCCTGGCCATGGCTCGAGGCGGGGCGGCCGCTGTTCCACTGGGTGTGAAGCGAGAGCTCAGGTCTTGTGCCAACGTGCCATGGTCGTTTCCCAGTTCTGACCGTCGAACTCGGCGATCTCGAACGAGCCGAGCACGTCTTCGTCGAGACAGCGCAGATTCACGCTGGTCTTGTCCGGCTGCGAGCGCGGCCGGCCAAAGGCGTGGATGCCGCAGCGGCTGCAGAACAGGTGCTGAGCGACGTGCGTATTGAAGGTGTACTTGGTTAAAAGCTCGCTACCCGAGAGCAGCTCGAAATCAGCATCCGGTACGATCGCATGCACCGGCGCCTTCTTGTGGCAGATCGAGCAATTGCACACGGAGGCCGTGGGTCGGCGAATCGTGACGCGGTAGCGCACCGCGCCGCAGTGGCAACCGCCCTCGCAAAGCAGTGGCAAGGCCGGGGCTTGGTTCATGTTTCGATTCGCCGCAAGCTCGATCGGGACCACACACTATTCGCCCGCACAGGGGATCGGCAACGAGTTGTAACGTCGCCGGCAGTGTCGACGGTGCCGCGTGGGGCTGGCCGCAGGCCGCCACGAAGCGCGCTCCGCGGACTTGCGCCCGGCGACCAATTCCCTACAAGCTCTCGAGTCTACCTTCAGCGGCGTACACGCTGAGCGCGATCGGCAAGATCGCTGCTTTGGCTTCCGCGCTGAGCGCGCCTT